>Ga0209943_1000302_pt1 | contig 33819 bp, 27 predicted proteins | sample SalPonR1_B_D2_MG_FD_185698 | JGI IMG/M metagenome (GOLD analysis project Ga0209943, IMG submission 185698) | Salt pond soil microbial communities from South San Francisco under conditions of wetland restoration - Salt Pond MetaG R1_B_D2_MG... ... | reverse complement strand
ACAGGCTCTTGCGTCAAGCCGTTTCCTCCGCGATTGGGAACAGCATCCGGAAGACCGTGCGTCCCGGACGGCTCTCGTATTCGATCAGGCCATCGTGCCGGCTGACGAGCTCCTGCGCCACCGCCAGCCCCAGCCCCGTACCGCCGCTCCGACCGGTCACCAGCGGGTAAAAAAGCGTTTCGCGCAATTCTTCGGGCACGCCGGGGCCGTCGTCCTCGATTTCCACGCAGGCGAGCAGCCGGCCGCGCCGATGGACCACCGACTCGTTCGGGACCACCCGCGTACGGAACACGATGCGGCCGTGCTCGCCGACCGCATGCAAGGCGTTGCGGGCGAGGTTCAGCATGGCCTGGATCACCAGGTCACGATCCAGCCGGATGAACGGGAGGCTGGGATCGTAGTCGCGCTCCACCTGCGCGCCCTCGAGGCCCTCGGCGATGATCAGCTGGCGCACGTGCTCGAGCAGCTCGTGGACGTTCAACATGCTCGCGTCGGGTTCCCGCGCCGGTCCCAGCAAGGCCGATGCGAGGTCTACCAGCCGGTCCGCCTCGCGCATGATCAGGCGGGTATAGTCTTTCTGCGCGGTCGAATCCAGCTGCCGTTCCAGGAGCTGCGCGGCACCGCGTATGCCGCCCAGGGGATTGCGCAACTCGTGCCCGAGCTGCCGGACCATGCTGCGGCTGGCGTCCAACTGGGCGAGCAGCGCCTTCTCGCGGTCCAGCCGCAAGCGGCGACTTGCATCGGCCATCTCCAGGATGAGTTGTCTCTCGCCGGACGCGCTCTCCGCAATGCTCAGCGCACAATCCAGCACCACGACGGGCGCCGGATCCGGTTCGGTCGTCAGCAGCAACTCGCGGCGCGAGAAGCCCTGGCCGGTGTCGCGTACCCGCTCCAGCAGGGGCAGCAGCCTCGAGGTGCCGGGCACCACTTCCGGCAGCGACCGGCCAGCCAGCTGCTGACGGCTGAAGCCGATGAGCTGCTCGGCGGAAGGGTTGGCGTAGCGGACCTGGAAATTTTCGCCCAGCACGATCACGCCGGTGGCCAGGTCCTCCAGGTAGTCGTGCTCAGGAGTCGTGGCCGTTATCTCAATTGCTGCCGGGACCGGGAAACGCCCGGTTGGAGTTCGGGTTCTGCAGCGAGGCCTGCTGGACGTAGAAGACCACCGGATCGCTGGAGACCACCTCCTGTCCGTCCTGGTCGACGACGGCGGCGCGCAGCGTATGCTCGCCGCGGAACACCTCTCCCAGCGTGAACCGGGTCCGTCCCTCGGGCGCCTCTTCCACGCGGCTGCCGTCCAGGTAGACGCGCAGCCGGTGACCCTGCGCGAGCCCCGGCGAAATCGACAGCTGCACCTCGAGTTCGCCGCCGATGTTCCACAGGGTCTCTTCGGGTTCCGGCGAGACGACGCGCAACTCGGTGTACGCCGTACCGTCGCCGTTGCCCTCGGCCTCGGCCTCGCCAGGCTGGCCCGCGGTCCGCGAAGGCAGCGCCGGCGGCTTGTAGGACTGCGCCGATTCCAGCACGACCCGTTCCGCGCCGGGGTGCGGACGGTCGGAGTAGTGAACCACGCCCTCCTCATCGACCCAGCGCCACATTTCTTCCGCCGCGGCGGCGGGCCACGAGACGAACAGCAAGACCATCAATATCCAGCGCATCGGAGGCTCTCCTGCCATAGCCGGTAACCTAGCATAGCGGGGCGGGCGCCCGACTGACAAAAAAAGGGGCGGCGGGAGTTGACCCGCCGCCCAAAAACGCGTCCTCCAGACTCGTCAGACGCTGTAATACATATCGAACTCGACCGGATGGGTGGTCATCCGCAGCCGCATCACGTCGGCCATCTTCAGGCCGATGTAGGCGTCGATCAGGTCGTCGGTGAACACCCCGCCGGCGGTCAGGAAGCCCCGGTCGGCGTCCAGCGCGTTGAGCGCTTCTTCCAGTGAATAGCACACCTCGGGAATGCTCTTGGACTCCTCCGCCGGCAGGTCGTAGAGATCCTTGTCCATCGGGTCGCCCGGATGGATGCGGTTCAGTACGCCGTCGAGCCCCGCCATCATCATCGCCGTGAAGGCGAAATAGGGATTGGCGGTCGAGTCGGGGAAGCGGACCTCGATGCGCCGGCCCTTCGGGTTAGGGATGTAGGGGATGCGGATCGAGGCGGAGCGGTTGCGCGCGGAATAGGCCAGCTTCACCGGCGCCTCGAAGCCGGGCACCAGGCGCTTGTAGCTGTTGGTGGACGGGTTGGTGAAGGCGTTCAGCGCGCGCGCGTGCTTGATGATGCCGCCGATGAAATACAGCGCCGTCTCGGACAGGCCGCCATATTCCTCGCCCGTGAACAGGTTCTTGCCGTCCTTGGCGAGCGACATGTGGACGTGCATGCCGTTGCCGTTGTCGCCGACCAGCGGCTTGGGCATGAAGGTGGCCGTCTTGCCGTAGCCCTGGGCCACGTTCATCACCACGTACTTGAGCGTCTGCACCTCGTCAGCCTTCTTCACCAGCGAGTTGAAGGCGACGCCAATCTCGCACTGCCCGGCGGTGGCCACCTCGTGGTGATGGACCTCGGGGTCCAGGCCGACGTCGGCCAGCACCATGCACATGGCGGAACGGATGTCATGCAGCGAGTCCACCGGCGGGACGGGGAAATAGCCGCCCTTGATGGTCGGCCGGTGGCCGAAGTTGCCGTCCGGGTAGACCTTCTCCGAGTTCCAGCCGGCTTCCGAGGAATCGATCTGGTAGGAGACGCCCTTCATCTCCGAGCTCCAGCGGACGTCGTCGAAGATGAAGAACTCGTTCTCCGGGCCGAAGTAAGCCGCGTCGGCCACGCCGGTGGACTTAAGGTAAGCCTCGGCGCGGTGCGCGAGCGAGCGCGGGTCGCGCTCGTAACCCTGCATGGTGGACGGCTCCACGACGTCGCAGGTGATGTTGATGGTGGTGTCTTCCGAGAAGGGGTCCAGCATGGCCGTGGCCGGGTCCGGCATCAGGATCATGTCGGACTCGTTGATGCTCTTCCATCCCGCGATGGAGGAGCCGTCGAACATCTTGCCTTCCTCGAAAAAGTCGTCGTCCACCTTGCTGACGGGCAGGGTCACGTGCTGTTCCTTGCCCTTGGTGTCGGTAAAACGCAGGTCGACGAATTCCGCCTCTTTCTCCTTGATGAGATCGAGTACGTCTTTGGCTTTCATCAGGTCATTCCTCCGAGTCTGGATGCGATGGGGCCCGTCTCCCCGGACTGGATGCCGGGGTTCGGCGGGCAAAGGGAAACTCTGGTGATTGTTGCATTGCAGGAACCGTGCCAGCGCCGAGCCACGCAAAAGGCGCTGCAAAAACGGGCCCGACGCGCCTCCTGCACGCGCTGTGCCCGCATATCGCGCACCAAAGCGGTGCGTCCGGCGCGTGGCTTTGCACCAGAATAGCCCGCCACGGCGCGGGGCGCCCGTGCGTTATACTTGCGCGCCCTTCCAGCACGGTAACAGCCATGGCTTCGGCGGACATCGGTAAGCCCCCGGCGACATTCCAGGACCTGGTGCTCAGGCTGCAACGCTTCTGGGCGGACGCGGGTTGCGTGCTCTTGCAGCCGCTGGACCTGGAAGTGGGCGCGGGGACCTTTCATCCCGCGACCTTCCTGCGGGCCATCGGCCCGGAACCGTGGAGCGCTGCCTACGTGCAACCCTGCCGGCGGCCGACCGACGGCCGCTATGGCGACAACCCCTTCCGGCTGCAGCACTATTACCAGTTCCAGGTGGTCATCAAGCCGTCTCCGCTGGAGATCCAGGCGCTCTACCTGGACTCGCTCCGGTCGGTGGGCGTCGATCCGCGCGTGCACGACATCCGTTTCGTGGAAGACAACTGGGAGTCGCCTACGCTGGGCGCCTGGGGCCTGGGATGGGAGGTCTGGCTGAACGGCATGGAGATCACCCAGTTCACCTACTTCCAGCAGGTCGGGGGACTGGACTGCCGGCCGGTCACCGGCGAGATCACCTACGGGCTGGAACGCATTGCAATGTACCTGCAGGGGGTGGACAGCGTGTTCGACCTCTGCTGGGCCGACGGGCCGCTGGGGCAGGTCAGCTACGGCGACGTCTACCACCAGAACGAGGTGGAGATGTCGGCCTACAACTTCGAGCAGGCCGACGTGAAGATCCTCTTTCGCCAGTTCGACGAGCTGGAGGCCGGCTGCGCCGCGCTGCTGGCGCGCGCGCTGGCGCTGCCCGCCTACGAGCAGGTGCTCAAGGCCTCGCACGTCTTCAACCTGCTGGACGCGCGCCACGCCATCTCGGTCACCGAACGGCAGCGCTTCATATTGCGCGTGCGCGACATGGCGCGCAGCGTCGCGGAAAGCTATTACGCCAGCCGCGAATCGCTGGGCTTTCCGATGCTCGCCCGGGCGCGGGAGGCCGCGCATGGCTGAGCGCGCGGATTTTCTTGTCGAGATCGGCACGGAGGAGTTGCCGCCGAAGGCCTTGCCGGTGCTGGCGGAGGCATTCCGGGACGGGCTGGTGGCGCGGCTCGCGGAGGCGCGCCTGGCCTGGAGCGAAGTCGAGTCCTTCGCGACGCCGCGCCGGCTGGCCGTCAAGGTGCGCCGGCTGGAAACGCGCCAGGCCGACCAGGAAATCGTGCTGCGGGGGCCCCCGGCGCGCATCGCGCGGGTGGACGACGCGTGGACCAGGGCCGCCGAGAAATTTGCGGCGTCGGCCGGGGTGGAGCTGGAAGAGCTTTACGAGCAGGACGAAGAAAAAGGCGTCTACATCTACGCGCGAAAGAAAGAGCGGGGCGCGGACACGGCGGCGCTGCTGCCGGAACTGGTGGAGAGCGCGCTCGGAGCGCTGCCGGTGCCGCGACGCATGCGCTGGGGCGCGGGCGAAACGGAATTCGTCCGGCCGGTGCACTGGCTGGTGATGCTGCTGGGCGCCGAGATCGTGCCCGGCAGCATGTTCGGCGTGGAAGCCGGGCGCGCTACCCGCGGGCATCGCTTCATGTCGAGCGGGCCGATCGAGCTGGCGAACCCCGACGAGTACCCCGCGCGACTGGAAAACGAAGGTTTCGTCGTGGCGGCGTTCGACGCCCGGCGCGCTCGTATCCGGGCCGAGGCGGAGGCGGTCGCGCAGGCGCATGGCGAGCAGCTGCTGCTGGATCCGGCGCTGCTCGACGAGGTGACGGGACTGGTGGAGTGGCCGGTGGCGCTGATGGGCGAGTTCGAGGAACGCTTCCTGGAACTGCCCGACGAGGTGCTGGTCGCGACGCTGCAGGACCACCAGCGCTACTTCCCGGTGCGCGGCGCCGACGGCCGGCTGGTGGCGCGCTTCGTGACCATCAGCAACATCGAAAGCCCCCGTCCGGACGCCGTGCGGCATGGTAATGAACGTGTCGTGCGGCCCCGCCTGGCGGACGCCGCCTTCTTCTGGGCGCAGGATCGGCGCTCGCCGCTCGCGGCGCGGACCGCGCTGCTGCAGAGCGTGGTGTTCCAGAAGAAACTGGGAAGCATCGGCGCCAAGAGCGCGCGTGTCGGTGCCCTCGCCGAGCGCATCGCCGGGCTGGTCGATGCGGACGCACAGGCGGTGACGAAGGCCGCGCGCCTCGCGAAATGCGACCTGGTCAGCGCGATGGTGGGAGAATTTCCGGAACTGCAGGGCGTGATGGGCCACTATTACGCGCTCGCGGACGGCGAATCCGAGGCGGTGGCCTCCGCCATCGAAGAACAATACCTGCCGCGCTTTGCGGGCGACCGCTTGCCGGCCGGCCGCACCGGGCAGGTGCTCGCGGTGGCGGACAAGCTGGATACCATCGCGGGTATTTTTGCGATCGGGCAACGCCCCACCGGCAACCGCGATCCCTTCGGGATTCGCCGCGCGTCGCTCGGGCTGCTGCGGATCCTGGTCGAATGCGAACTCGACCTCGACCTGCCCATGCTGTTGCGGGAGGCCGTCGCCGCGCAGCCGGTGAGCGCGCCGGCGGGCACCGACGAGGCCATCATGGCTTTCCTGGTGGACCGGCTGCGCGGTTATTACCTGGAAGGCGGCGGCGCCGTGATCGCGCCCCACGACGTATTCGAGGCGGTGGCCGCACGCGCGCCGGCCTCGCTGGTCGACTTCCACCTGCGGCTGGTCGCGGTGCTCGAGTTCGAGCGGCTGGACGCGGCGGCCGCGCTGGCCGCCGCCAACAAGCGGATCGCGAACATCCTGCGCCAGGCCGAGGAAGCGCCGGACGGGGAGGTCCAGCCGGACCTGCTGCGCGAAGAAGCGGAGCGGGCGCTGCATGCGCAGGTCGAGGCACTGGCTGCGGAAGTGGAGCCGATGGTCGATCGGCGGGAATACCGGGCTGCACTGGAACGCCTGGCCACGCTGCGGGAAGTGGTGGACCGCTTTTTCGACGAAGTGCTCGTCATGGACCCGGACCCTGCGCTGCGCCGCAACCGGCTCGCGCTGCTCAAGCGCCTGCGCCAGCTGTTCGTCCGCATCGCGGAGGTTTCGAAGCTGGGCAGCGGGACGCCCTGAGGGAGTGCGCAGGCCGTGATCTGGCTGCGCTCACTGCTGTTCACGACGCTGCTGTTCCTGTCCGTTCCCGTGCATGCCACGGCGGTCCTGCTGCTGTCGCCCTTCGGGCACCGGGTCTATTACCGCGTGGCGGTGAACTGGGCGCAGGTGAATCTCTGGTTGCTGGAGAAGCTGTGCGGCCTGCGTTTCGAGGTCGAAGGCGCCGAGAACATGCCGGCGCAGCCATGCGTGCTTTACTGGAAGCACGAGTCGGTGTTCGAGACGATGGCCGGGGCGCTGGCCCTGCCGCCACAGACCTGGGTGGTGAAACGCGAATTGATGTGGCTGCCGTTCTTCGGCTGGGGCCTTGCCTTGCTTAAGCCCATCGCCATCAACCGGGCCGCGGGACGCGTCGCGGTCAAGCAGGTCATCGGCCAGGGGCAGCAGCGCCTCTCGGACGGCCTGTGTGTCGTCATCTATCCGGAGGGAACACGCGTCCTGCCGGGACACGAGCGGCGCTTCGGCGTCAGTGGCGCGGCGCTGGCCAAAGCTGCCGGCTGCCCGCTGGTCCCCGTGGCGCATAACGCCGGAGATTTCTGGCCGCGACGCAGCTTCAGGAAGCACGCCGGCGTGATCCGCGTGGTGATCGGTCCGCCGATCGACACGACGTCGCTGGAGCACGATGAAATCACTCGCCGGGGCCGCGAATGGATCGCCGACACGATCGAGCGGATCAGTCCGCATCGAAAGAAACCGGAAAAACAATAACTTGGCTCATTGTTTGTATTAAAAATACTGTATACAAATAGAAACCCGTTATGGGTCCCGAACAAGCTAAGTCATTATTTCCAACTTACTAATGTGGTGATCGTGCCGCGATCGATCCTGATCAGCAGCGATCATGCAGGAAAAAGCGGAACGGGATCAGATGTCGAGATTGGCCACGGTCAGGGCGTTCTTCTCGATGAAGTCACGCCGCGGTTCGACGTGATCACCCATGAGTGTCGTGAAGATATCGTCCGCCGCCACGGCATCTTCGATCCTGACCTGCATCAGGCGCCGTGATTCCGGGTTGACGGTGGTTTCCCACAGCTGGTCCGGATTCATCTCGCCGAGTCCCTTGTAGCGCTGCACGGACTGTCCCTTGCGGGCTTCCGCCATCAGCCACTCCACGGCCTCGCGGAAGTTGGCTACCGGCTGGCGCTTGTCACCGCGGACCACGGAGGCATCGTCGCCGACCAGGTCGGCCAGCTCCATGCCCAGCCCCGCAATACGCCGGTACTCGGCCGATTCGAAGAACTCCCGCTGCAGCGTACGCGTGGTCTCGACACCGTGGTAGCGCCGGGCAACCCGGATTTCCCAGCCCGGCTTCTCGACCGCGTGCACCAGCGAAAGCTGGTAGCGGGGCGCATCCGCGGGTCCCTGCAGCCGCGCCGCAAGGCTCGCCATCCACTGGTCCACGCGATCCAGGTCATCCAGCTCGGTGCTCCGAAGGGGTTCCGCATAAAGCAGCTGCTCGAGCAGGCGCTCATCGTAGCGACGGCCGAGGCGGGAGATGATAGCCATGACCTCGGTATATTTCTTTAGCAGCGTCTCAAGACCGGGACCCTGCAAGGGCGGCGCGTCGGGCTCGAGATAAAGCGCAGCGCCGTCGAGGGCAAGGCTCGAAAGATAGGCGTTGAGCTCGGCATCATCTTTTACATAATGCTCCTGCTTCCCTTTCTTGATCTTGTACAGTGGCGGCTGGGCGATATAGATGTGACCGCGCTCGATCAGTTCGGGCATCTGGCGGTAAAAGAAGGTGAGCAACAGGGTCCGTATGTGAGAGCCGTCCACGTCCGCGTCGGTCATGATGATGATGCGGTGGTAACGGAGCTTGTCCGCGTCGAACTCTTCCCGCCCGATCCCGCAACCCAAAGCGGTGATCAGCGTGCCGACTTCGGCCGAGGAAAGCATCTTGTCGAAGCGGGCCTTCTCCACGTTCAGGATTTTGCCCTTCAACGGCAGGATGGCCTGGGTCCGGCGATCACGACCCTGCTTGGCGGAACCGCCGGCCGAGTCGCCCTCGACCAGGAAAAGTTCCGACAAGGCGGGATCTTTCTCCTGGCAGTCGGCCAGCTTGCCGGGGAGCCCGGCCACGTCCAGAGCGCCCTTGCGACGGGTCATTTCCCTGGCCTTGCGCGCAGCTTCCCGCGCCCGGGCCGCATCGACGATCTTGCCGACAATGGCCTTGGCATCGGCGGGGTGCTCAAGCAGGTACTCTTCGAGTCTTTCCCCCATCAATGATTCGACGACATTCTTCACTTCCGAGGAAACCAGTTTTTCCTTCGTCTGGGAGGAAAACTTGGGATCCGGGACCTTGACCGACAGGACCGCGGTCAATCCCTCGCGCGCATCGTCGCCGGTGGTGGAGACTTTCTCCTTGCGTACCAGGTTTTCACGCTCGATGTAGGCATTCAGCGTGCGCGTCAGCGCGGTCCGGAAACCGGCCAGGTGCGTTCCGCCGTCCCGCTGGGGAATGTTGTTGGTGTAGCAGAACATGCTTTCCTGGTAGGAGTCATTCCACTGCATCGCCACTTCCACTACCACGCCGTCGCGCTCGCCCACGAAATAGAAAGCGCTCGGATGGATCGGCGTCTTGTTGCGGTTGAGATGCTCGACGAAAGCGCGGATACCGCCTTCGTATTTAAAGACGTCCTCCTTGCCGGAACGCTCATCCTGCAATTCGATCCGAACGCCGGAATTCAGGAAGGACAGCTCGCGCAAGCGCTTGGCGAGAATGTCGTAATGAAAATCGATATTCGTGAATACTTCGGCACTTGGCTTGAAACGCAGCAGCGTGCCGGTGAGCTCGGTATCGCCGAGCGTCTTCAGGTCGTACAGAGGGCGTCCCAGCTCGTACTCCTGGCGATGGACCTTGCCGTCCCGGTGAATCGTCAGGTCGAGGTGTTCGGACAGCGCATTCACCACGGAAACGCCGACGCCGTGCAACCCGCCGGAGACCTTGTACGAGTTGTCGTCGAACTTACCGCCCGCGTGCAGGACGGTCATGATGACTTCCGCCGCGGAGCGCCCTTCCTCGGGATGCATGTCCACGGGCACGCCACGTCCGTCGTCGGAAATGGTCACCGACTCGTCCGCGTGGATGATGACCTTGATCGTCGAGCAGTGACCAGCAAGCGCTTCGTCGATCGAGTTGTCCACGACTTCGAACACCATATGGTGCAGCCCGGTGCCGTCGTCCGTGTCCCCGATGTACATGCCAGGGCGCTTCCGGACGGCATCCAAGCCCTTGAGAACCTTGATGTTTCTGGAGTCGTAAGTGGGGCTGTCGGTCATGGTGTCTACTGGCTCGGGGAAATCGTCTAATTATACCACTGGATGGATTTTTTCTTGTTCCACGTGGAACCTTGCCGCCGGTTCAAGACCTGCCAGCGCATTTTTATCGAGGGCCGTGACAAACACCTGGAACGGCATTTCAGCGATCAACTCGACCAGCTTTGCACTCCGTTCCTGGTCCAGTTCCGCACCCGGATCGTCCACCAGCAAAATGCCTCGATCTCCCCACAGGGGCGCCAGCACTCGCGCCTGCCCGAGCACCATGGCGGCCGCCACCATTTTCTGTTGTCCGCGCGAGACCCAGCCCCGCGCCCGGTGCGGACCCAGCGCAACTTCCACGTCCGCCCTGTGAGGTCCGACTTGTGTCGCGCCCATCTTGCGGTCCCGGCCCCGGTGCGAGGCCAGTGCCTCCGCGAGATCCTGGCCCGAGGCATGCCCTGCCCGGTACTGGAGGTGTATTTCTTGGTCCAGGAGGTACTGGGCGACTGAATTGACCGGTTCCTGGAGCATGGCCAGCGTTTCGGCGCGAAAACGGTCCAGGCGCTCCCCCTCTTTCGCCAGTGAAATTTCCCAGGCTTCCAGCGTGCTGTCGGGTGCAGCAGCCTTGAGCGCGGCGTTTCTCTGCCGAAGAGCGCGCTGATAATTCCGCCAGGTCGACAGAAACTCATGTTTCACGTGGAACGTCGCCCAATCCAGGAAGCGTCTCCGTTCTCCGGGCCCCTCCTGGACGAGGCGATGGATCTCCGGATCGATCAGCTGTATTGCCAGGAAATCCGCCAGCTGCGCCAGTTGCGTAACGGATTCACCGCCCGCGCGCGCTATCCAGCCGTCCTGGCTTGCTTCGATGCCGATGAAGCGACCGTCATCTGCCTGCCCTACGACCCGGAGCTGATCGCTTCCTTCGCGGATCATCTTTTCCCTGCGCGCCGCGCGGAAGGAACGACCGCGCCCCAACAAGAAAATCGCCTCGAGCAAGCTGGTCTTGCCCGAGGCGTTTTTTCCCGTGACGAGGTTGATCCCTGCCGACGGTCGCAGTTCCGCGTGCTCGAAACAGCGAAATCCGCTCAGCTCAAGGCTTTTCAGCCCCATGCAATCCGCTACAGCCGCATCGGCATCACGACGTACTTGCAGTCCCGGTGCTCCGGATCCTGGATCAGGCAGCTGCTCGCGGAATCCCGGAATTCAAGGCGGGCATTCTCGGCATCAAGCGCCCGCAACGCGGCGATCAGGTATTCCACGTTGAAGCCGATTTCCATGGCGGCGCCATCGTACTGCACCTCGATCTCTTCCTCTGCTTCTTCCTGTTCCGGGTTGTGGGCCTGGACGGTGACGCTGCCGGGCTTCAGTTCCACCCGCACACCCTTGTATTTATCGTTCGCAAGTATCCGGATCCGATTGAGGCAATCGGACAGCGCATGGCGGTCGGCCAGCATGGGCGCCTCGCTCTCCTTGGGAATCACCCGGTCGTAATCAGGGAAACGCCCGTCGATCAGCTTCGACGTCAGCTGTATTCCGTCCAGCGCCACCCGCAAGTGGTTTGTGCCGATCTCAAGCGTGCAATCGCCGTCACCGCCGATCAGGCGCTGCAGCTCGAGTACGCCTTTTCTCGGCAGAATCACCTGTTGCGGCGAGGCATCGAGCCCATCGACCGTCAACTCGCACAGCGCCAGCCGGTGGCCGTCGGTCGCCACGCTCCGAATCGTGGCGCCCGCGACTTCCAGCAGCATCCCGTTGAGGTAATACCGCACGTCCTGGTTCGCCATCGAAAACTGGGTTTTCTCGATCAGGCGCCGCAGCAAGGGTTGCGGCAGGACGATCTTCTGCTGCGACTTGATGTCATCGACCGTGGGAAATTCCGCGGCCGGCAGGGTCGACAGGGTAAAACGGCTGCGGCCCGCCCTCACACTGGTCTTCTCGCCTTTCAGGTCCACGCTGACTTTGGCGCCTTCCGGCAAGGCCCGGCAGATATCGAACAGCTTCCTCCCCGGTAGCGTGATCTCGCCGGCCTGTTCCACTTCAACGCCCACTCTCGCAACGAGTTCCACTTCCAGGTCAGTCGCGGTGATCGACAAGCCTTCGGATTCATCGGCCTTGATCAGGATGTTTGCAAGCACCGGCATGGTCTGTCGTCTTTCCACGACACCGATCACTGCCTGGAGGGGTTCGAGCAAGGCTTCTCTGGGAGCGCTGAACTTCATCGTTCCACCTGTGAAGAGTTATTAATTAAAAGGATATTTAAATACTTGTAGTTGTTACTATTAGGCCGGCCCAGATCTGTGAATAACCTGAATTTATCTTTAATTATCAATAAGATAACGTTAAGACAACGCTGTTACTTGCTGGCCTCTGAAGCCCCGGAGAGCCTGTGGATGACCTGTGCACAGTTTTAGCCGTCCTTTTTATCCACAACATTTCCACATCAAGCGGTCAGTGTTCTCAACAGGTTTGCATAGTCCTCGCGAACCCGCGTGTCTGTCTCCCGCAACTCCTTGATCCGCCGGCATGCGTGCAACACCGTGGTGTGATCCTTGCCGCCGAAGGCCTCGCCGATCTCGGGATAGCTGCGCTCGGTCAGCTCCTTCGCCAGCGACATGGCCACCTGCCGGGGCCGCGCCACCGCCCGGTTGCGCCGCTTGGACATGAGATCGGCGACCCGAATCTTGTAATACTGCGCCACAGTCTTCTGGATGTTTTCGATGGTCACCAGGCGGTCCTGCAGCGACAACAGGTCGCCGAGCGCTTTCTTGGCGAATTCCATGGTGATCTCGCGATCCAGGAAACGCGACGTCGCGATCACGCGGCGCAGGGCGCCCTCGAGTTCCCGGACGTTGGAGCGAATCCGCTTGGCGATCAGGAAAGCCACCTCGGACGGCAGGGAGACGCCCTCCTGGCTGGCTTTCTTCATCAGGATTGCGACGCTGGTTTCCAGTTCCGGCGCCTCGATGGCGACCGTAAGACCCCAGCCGAAGCGGGTTTTCAGCCGGTCTTCCAGGCCTTCCACTTCCTTCGGATAGCGGTCGCAGGACAGCACGATCTGTTGCCGTTCCTCGAACAGCGCGTTGAAGGTATGGAAGAACTCTTCCTGCGAGCGCTCCTTGCCGGCGAAAAACTGTATGTCGTCGATCAGCAGCGCGTTCAGCGAGCGGTAGCTGCGCTTGAACTCGTCCATGCGGTTGTTCTGCAGGGCCCGCACCATGTCGCTCACGAAACGCTCGGAGTGCACGTAGGCGACGCGCGCCCCGGGATTCTTCTCCAGGATGCGGTTGCCGATGGCGTGCATCAGGTGCGTCTTGCCCAGTCCCACGCCGCCATAGAGAAACAGCGGGTTGTAGGACACCCCGGGATTCTCCGCGACCTGGAATGCGCCCGCCCGGGCCAGCTGGTTGCTTTTGCCCTGGACGAAACTCTCGAAGCTGAAATCCGGATTGAGTCGCGCGCCGCTGAGGAATTCGCTGCGCGTCATCGCCGGCGCCTCCTGCGGCGCGGCGCCGTTCCCCGGCGTAAGCACGACCGTGCCCGCCCCGCGCGTGCCCACGTCGATGACGACTTCCATCGGTGCATTGCCGCCGCTGTTGAGGGTGAGCTCGCGGATGCGCTGCAGGCAGTTGTTGCGCAGCCAGGTCACGACATAGGGATTGGGCGCGAGCAGGCGCAGCGAGTTGTCTTCGCTGATCGCCTGCAGGGGCGCGACATAGGTATTGAACTGCTCTTGCGACAGTTCGTTACGAAGCCTGTTGAGGCATTGGTGCCAGACGGCCGCCACTTTGCGTCCTGGGTTCGGGGGTGCATCGAGAGAAGAGCCGCAGTCTATCTCGCCACGCCCGGGTTATCCACAGCCCGGCCGCGGCCCCGGATGACGCCTGCGCTGGTTGACAGCGTTCCGGGCCGGGCGTAGGATTTCCCGTCTTTTTGGCAGGCCCCGCGAGGGTTTGTCCCCGACCCATACCGGACGGACACAGCACGATGAAACGCACCTATCAACCGAGTAATTTGCGCCGTAAGCGGACCCATGGCTTTCGCGCCCGGATGGCGACCAGGAATGGCCGTAAGGTGCTGTCCCGCAGGCGCGCCAAGGGCCGCGCCCGCCTCGCTGTCTGAGGTCCGGTTCGCCGGGACAACCGTCAGGCACGACGACGCAAGGCAGGCCCGGCCGCAGGGATTCACGCGCGCCCAAAGGCTCCTTGCTCCCACGGAGTTTTCCCGCGTCTTCAGGTCAGGCCGGCGTCGCAGCAACCCCTGGTTCACAGTCGTGGCCGCGCCAGGCTCTGCACCGTCGGCACGCCTCGGGCTCGCAGTGTCGCGCAAGGTTTCCCGCTCCGCCGTGCAGCGCAACCGGATCAAGCGTCTCGTGAGAGAATCATTTCGCAAGCTGGGCGCGGAGTTGCCGATCGTGGACATCGTCGTCATGGCCCGGCCCGGCGCCGCGGAATGCGACAATCTGCACTTGGCGAACAGCATCGATACCCTGTTGATACGGACGGCACGCTCATGCGAAGCATCGCGATCTACCTGATCCGCGGCTACCAGCTGCTGTTGAGCCCCTGGCTCGGCGGCAACTGCCGTTTTCACCCCACCTGCTCCGAGTACGCGATCGAGGCCATCCGCGCGCACGGCCTGCTGCGTGGCGGGTGGCTGGCTGCGCGGCGGATCGGCCGTTGTCACCCATGGGGCGGCGCCGGTCATGATCCCGTGCCGCCGCGCGACCCTGCCGCTCGAGGAACTTCCTGAACCCCATGGATAACCAGCGAGTCTTTCTCTGGATCGCCCTGGCCCTGATGGTCTGGCTGAACTACACCGCCTTTCTGCAGGACCAGGCGCCGCAGCGCGCGCCGGACAGCCAGCAGGAAAGCGTCGGCGACGCGTCCGCCCCGCGCCTCCCGGAGGGCGATGCGCCGGCGCTGCCCGCGGGCGCGTCCAACGTTGAAGGCGGCGAAGGCGCGCCGGCGCTGCCGCGGGATGCCGATGAAGGGCCGCAGCTGAGCGCGGCTGACGACGCGGCCATCGACGAGGCGCCAAGGGTGCGCGTGTCCACCGGCGTGCTCGACATGGAGATCAGCCTGCAGGGCGGCGACCTGGTGAAAGCCTTGCTGCCGGAGTACCCGGTCAACAAGAACCAGCCGGACGTGCCGGTGCAGTTGCTAAGCCCCCGGCCCGACGAGTTCTTCGTGCTGCGGACGGGCGTCACCGCCGGCGATCCGGCGGTCTCGACGCGGCCGGACACGCTGTTCTCGGCGCCGGCCATGGCATACCGCCTGGACGCCGGGCAGGATGTACTGGAAGTTCCCCTCACCGCCCGCCTCGAGAGCGGCATCACGGTCACCAAGATCTACCGTTTCACCCGCGGGAGTTACGCGGTCGAGCTGGAGCAGCGGGTCGACAACGAGAGCGATGCGGCGTGGAATGGCGCGAGCTATCTGCAGGTACGACGCCTGCATGACCCCGAAGGCCGCAGCCTGACGAACGTCGACAGCTACTCCTACCACGGTCCGGTCGTCTTCGACGGCGAGAAATACGACAAGCTGGACCCCGCGGACCTGGCCGACGTGCGGCGCGAGTTCACCACCGACAGCGGCTGGGCGGCCTCCATCCAGCACCACTTCCTGGTCGCGGCCATTCCTTCCGGGCGGGCCCAGTACACGGCCTCGGCCAACCGCTCGGAACTCTATACGCTCACCGCGGTGCGCATGCCCAGCGCGATCCCGGCCGGCGGTTCCGCCACTTTCGAGGACCAGCTGTTCGTCGGGCCGAAGCTGCAGGACCAGCTGGAAGCGACCGCCCCGAGGCTGCGGCTGACGGTCGATTACGGCTGGCTGACGGTGATTTCGCAGCCGCTCTTCTGGGTGTTGTCCCGAATCCATGACCTGGTGGGCAACTGGGGCTGGTCCATCATCCTGCTGACCGTGCTGATCAAGGCGGTCTTCTACAAGCTGTCCGAGACCAGCGGCAAGTCGATGGCCAAGATGCGCAAGCTGCAGCCGCGCATGAAGGCGCTGCAGGAGCGTTACGCCGACGACCGCCAGAAGTTGTCGCAGGCCATGATGGAGCTGTACAAGCGGGAGAAGGTGAACCCCGCGGCCGGCTGCCTGCCGATTCTCGTGCAGATGCCGGTGTTCCTGGCGCTTTACTGGGTGCTGCTGGAGAGCGTGGAGATGCGCCAGGCGCCCTTCATGCTGTGGATCAACGACCTTTCGGTGCGTGATCCCTACTTCATTCTGCCGGTGCTCATGGGTCTCACGATGTGGGCGCAGCAGAAGCTGAATCCCGCGCCGCCCGACCCCATGCAGGCGAAGATCATGCAGCTGCTGCCTTTCGTGTTCACCATCTTCTTCGCCTTCTTCCCGGCCGGGCTGGTGCTTTACTGGTTCGTCAACAACCTGCTGGCGATTCTCCAGCAGTGGCGCATCAACCGCGTCGTGGAACGGGGCGGCGCCTAGCGGCCGCCCCGCCGCGCGGCACCGCGCCCACGGCCGTGACGAAGCTGCCTGTCGATAGCGACACCATCGTCGCCGTGGCGACGCCGCCCGGGCGCGGCGGCGTCTGCATCCTGCGGCTCTCCGGTCCGCGCGCCCTCTCGCTGGCGAAAATGGTCGCCGGCGCGCTGCCTGCCCCCCGCCAGGCCGGCTTGCGCATGCTGCATGCTGCCGACGACGCGCCCATCGACCGGGCGCTGGTGCTGGTGTTTCCCGGCCCAGCTTCCTTCACCGGCGACGATGTCGTCGAATTCCAGCTGCATGGCAGCCCGGTGCTCGCGACGCTGTTGATCCGCCGGCTGGTCGAACTGGGCGCGCGCGAGGCCGGGCCGGGCGAGTTCAGCCGGCGCGCCTTCGTCAACGGGCGCATCGACCTGGCGCAGGCGGAAGCGGTCGCCGACCTGGTGCAGAGCGCCTCGGCCGATGCGGCGCGCGCCGCCCTGCGCTCGCTGGAGGGCGAATTTTCCGCCGCGGTCGAAAGCCTCGCCGAGACCCTGGCCGGCTTGCGCGTGCGGCTGGAGGCAGGGATGGATTTCCCGGAGGAAGGCGTCGACACCTTCAGCGACCCGGAGCTTGGCAACAGCATTGAGGAATTCCTGCAGCGCCTCCGGCGGCTGCGCCGCGCCGCCGACCGCGGCCGCGCCCTGCACGACGGGCTGACGCTGGTGATCGCCGGACCGCCGAACGCCGGCAAGTCCAGCCTGTTGAACCGGCTGGCGGGCTACGGAGCGGCCATCGTCACCGAGCTTCCCGGCACCACCCGCGACCTCGTGCGTGAAGACATCCTCATCGACGGCATGCCGCTGCGGGTCGTGGACACCGCCGGGCTGCGCGACGGCGCCGACCGCATCGAGCTTGAAGGCATCCGGCGGGCGCGCGACGCGATGCAGCGCGCCGACCTGGTGCTGCTCGTGACCGATGCGACCGCGGGCGAGCCGGGCGACCTGCCGGAACTGCCCGCTGAAGTTCCCGTGCTGGAAGTCCGCAACAAGATCGACCTGCTCAACTTCGCGCCCGGCGAGCACACGGCCGATAGCGGACGCCCGGTCATTCGCCTCTCGGCGCTCACCGGCGAGGGGCTGGAGTTGCTGCGCGAGCGACTCAAGGCATTCGCCGGCTACGGGTCCGGCGAGGGCAGCACCTACTCGGCGCGCCGGCGCCACCTGGAGGCGCTGGACCTTGCCGGCCGCCATGCCGGCGAAGCGCTCGCGCTGGTCCGGGCGGAGGAAGCTGCGGAGCTGGCCGCCGAGGAGCTGCGGCTGGCGCACCATGCGCTGGGCGAGGTCACGGGCGAGTTCACCACCGAAGATTTGCTGGGGCGGATTTTCGGCGAGTTCTGTATCGGCAAGTAGCGCCGCTGGCGCCGCGGCAAGACTCAGTTGCGCGAGTCGATCTTGATGACCTTGCTGGAGCGGCGGGCGGGCTTTTCGTCGAATACCCGGTTCCGGCCGGCGTGCTTGGCGCGATAAAGCGCGTCATCCGCGCGGCTCAGGGTCTGCTCGATGGTCTCGCCGTGCCGGTAGACCGCGACGCCCGCCGAGAAAGTCACCTGGATCCCGGACTCGAATTTTTCCGTGGCGAGCACTTCCTGCAGGCGGGTGGCGCAGCGGCGCGCGCCGTCCAGCCCGGTCTCGGGCAGCAGGCCGATGAATTCCTCGCCGCCGAAGCGGCCGAAAGAGCGCGCCCTGCGGCCCGGCGAGACCACGTCGGCGCCCCGCAGCTCGCGCTTGGCGATCTCCGCGAAGCGCGTCAGCACGCGATCGCCGGCCACGTGCCCGTAGCGGTCATTGATGGACTTGAAGTGGTCGAGGTCGAAAATGACGATCGAGAAAGGCGCGTGACGCCGCTGGGAACGGCCGCGCTCCTCCTCCATCGCATTCATGATGTAGCGCCGGTTGTACGCCGAGGTCAGGTGATCGCGATCGGCGATGCGGCGCGCATCCCGGACGTGCTGTTGCAGCGCCTCGTTCTGTTGCCGCAGGCGCGCCCGCAGCTGCGCCACGTGGGTGCCGAAGAAAGTGCACCACAGCAGGCAGGAGGCCAGCACGAGGAAACGCATGGCTTCTTCGAAGGGCCGCACCTCCACGCCGCGCAGGAACAGGTCGGCGGCCACCACCACCACGTAGCCGACCAGCGCCAGCGCGGTCAGCTTGAGGAAGTCGTCGCGGTCCAGCCGAAAAATGCCGAACAGCATGATCACGATGTAGACGACGATCATCAGGCTGCGATCCACATGGGAGGCGCCGATCACCACCAGGATCCAGAACAGCCCCATCACGACCTGGGGGCGCGTCATCGAGGGGTCCTGGAACAGCAGGCTGCGCCCGGAGCGCAGCATGTACCAGAACCAGGCGTTGGAGATGACGATGCCGCTGAGCGTGGCGGCGAGCAGCCAGCCCGGCATGGCGATCATGCCGCCGGCCCAGCCGACGAGTGCGATGCCGCCCCACAGGGCGTAGGACGCCAGCGCCATGTAGAAACGACGCAAGCGGACCGCCTGCCGGTTGTCCGCCACTACTTTCGCCTGCCCGCGTGCTTGCGAGACATCGCCCAACTCGTTCCCCTTGCAATCCACGGGCGGCTCGCGCCCGCGACGTCGAAGAATGCCCCACGCCGGCGCCTGCCGCTGTGACTTCCTTCTCAGTTGCACGCGCAGGTCTACGGGGGGCTGGCCCGCTTGCGGCCCGGGGTTATCATTGGGGACGGCCTGCCGCTGCCCTGCGGGCGGGTCCGGCGAACGGCGCAGGGCATGGAGCAAGCCAGTGCAGCATCCGGAGGAATTCGAGGTCATCGTGGTCGGCGGCGGTCACGCCGGCACCGAGGCGGCGCTCGCCTCGGCGCGCATGGGCGCCCGCACATTGCTGCTGACGCAGAGCATCGAGACGCTCGGCCAGATGAGCTGCAATCCCGCCATCGGCGGTATCGGCAAGGGCCACCTGGCGCGGGAGATCGATGCGCTCGGCGGCGCGATGGCGCGTGCCGCGGATGCCGCGGGCATCCACTTCCGCACGCTGAATGCGCGCAAGGGCCCGGCGGTGCGCGCCACGCGGGCGCAGGCGGACCGCGCGCTCTACCGCGCGGCGATCCGCCGCATGGTGGACGCCCAGCCGAAGCTGGCGCTGTTTCAGCAGAGCGTCGCCGACCTGGTGATCGAGGGCGAGCGCGTGGCTGGCGTGGTGACCGCCATGGGACTGGTGTTCCGCGCACCGGCGGTGGTGCTGACGGTGGGGACGTTCCTGGGCGGCCGCATCCATATCGGCGAATCCGGTCACGAGGGCGGCCGCGCCGGCGACCCGCCCTCCAACCGGCTGGCGGCGCGACTGCGCGAACTACCGCTGCGGGTCGGCCGGCTCAAGACCGGCACGCCGCCGCGACTGGCCGCCGACACCCTCGACTTCGACGCCATGCGCATCCAGCCCGGCGACGAGCCCCGCCCGGTGTTCAGCTTCCTGGGCGCGCGCGCGGACCACCCGCGGCAGCTGCCCTGCTGGATCACTGGCACCACCGAGCGCACCCACGACATCATCCGCGCGGCCCTGCACCGCTCGCCGATGCACAGCGGCGCGATCGAGGGCGCGGGACCGCGTTATTGCCCGTCGGTGGAAGACAAGATCAGCCGTTTTGCCGACAAGAGCTCGCACCAGGTGTTCGTCGAGCCCGAGGGGCTGGAGGCGCGCGAGGTGTACCCGAACGGGATTTCGACCAGCCTGCCCTTCGACGTGCAGTACGCCCTGGTGCGCAGCATCCCGGGTTTCGAGCGGGCGCACATCACGCGACCGGGTTATGCCATCGAGTACGATTATTTCGATCCGCGCGACCTGCGGCCCACGCTGGAGACGCACCAGTACGGCGGGCTGTTCTTCGCCGGCCAGATCAACGGCACGACCGGCTACGAGGAAGCCGGCGCGCAGGGATTGCTGGCGGGGGTCAACGCGGTGCGCGGCCTGCGCGGCGAGGCGCCCTGGGTGCCCGCGCGCCACGAGGCGTACATCGGCGTGCTGGCCGACGACCTGGTGACGCGCGGGGCCTCCGAGCCCTATCGCATGTTCACCAGCCGCGCGGAATACCGCCTGCTGCTGCGCGAAGACAATGCCGACGAGCGTCTCACGCCGCAGGGCCGGGCGCTGGGCCTGGTGGACGATGAGCGCTGGGCCCGTTTCGAGGCCAAGCAGGCGGCGGTGGAGCGCGAGATGGGCCGGCTTGCGGGGGCAAGGATGCGACCGGAGAGCCTGAGTCCCGAGCAGGCAGCGGCCTTTCCCGGCGAGCTGCCGTCGCGCGAGGTGCCGGTGCTGGAGTTGCTGCGCAGGCCGGGGGTGGGCTACCAGGCACTGCTCGCCGCGGGCTGCATCGAGGATACGGGCGTCGCCCCCGAGGTGGCCGAGCGGATCGAGATCCATGCGCGCTACGACGGTTACATCCGCCGCCAGCAGGCGGAGGTCGAGCGCCAGCGCCGGCACGAGTCCGCGGCCCTGCCCGACGACCTGGACTATGCGCAGGTGCGGGGGCTGTCTCACGAAGCGCGACAGAGGCTCGCGGAGGCGCGCCCCGCCACGCTCGGCCAGGCCGCCCGCCTGGCCGGCGTCACTCCCGCCGCCATTTCCCTGTTGCTGGTGCACCTGAAGCGCCGCGACCGCGCCGACCGGGTGGCATGAGAAAGGCGCGACTGCCAGCGGGCCTGGCCGTGCTGGCGCTGCTGGCCGGCTGCGCGCCGGAAGCGGACGCGCCGGCAAAGGACGCGCCCCGCGAGGCTGCGAACACCAGTCCAGCGGTCGCCGAGGTCGTGCTGCGGCGCGGCAACGGCCCGGAGCCGGACACCCTGGACCCGCAACGCGCCGAAGATGAAAGCAGCCGCGACATCATCCGCGATCTCTACGAGGGCCTGGTGGGCGAGACGCCTGCGGGCGAGCTCACCGCCGGCGCCGCGGCGTCCTGGAAAGTCAGCGAAGACAACCTGACCTGGACCTTCTTGTTGCAGCCGGCCGGTCGCTGGTCGAACGGCGACCCGGTCACTGCGCACGATTTCGTGGCCGGGTTGCGCCGCGCCGTGGACCCCGGGACCGCCAGTTCCAGCGCCGCGCTGCTGCATCCGATCGACGGCGCCGCCGAGATCATCGCGGGCCGCCGCCCGCCCGAGACCCTGGCGGTGGAAGCGCGCGATCCCCTGACGCTGGTGATCCGCCTGCGCAGCCCCACGCCTTACCTGCTCGGGCTGCTGACCCACCCGATCACTTTCCCGGTCCACCGGCCCAGCCTGGAGGCACATGGCGCGGGTTTCGCGCGACCCGGCCGGCTGGTCTCCAACGGCGCCTACCAGCTCGACGAATGGACGGTGCACAGCCATGTCCAGTTGCGCCGCAACCCGCATTTCCGCGAGCCGCCGGCCATCGGCGTGGTGCGCTTCTACACCTTCGAGCTGCCGGCGGCGGAGCTCAATCGCTACCGGGCGGGCGCGCTGGATTACACGGTGCAGTTGCCCCTGTCGCGCTTCGAGTGGCTACGCCAGAACTACGCCGACGAGTTGCACACGGCGCCCGCGCTGTCGAGCCAGTTCTGGCTGTTCAACACGCGCCGTCCGCCGACCGACGATCTGCGCGTGCGCAAGGCGCTCAACATGGCTGTGGATCGCCGGCGGCTGGTGGAGGTGGTGATGGCCTCCGGCGACCACCCGGCCTACGGGCTGGTGCCGCCGGGCGTTGCGAACTACAGCGCGCAGCTGTTCGAGTGGCATGACTGGAGCATGGAGGCGCGCGTGGAGACGGCGCGCGCGCTGCTGACGGAGGCGGGTTACGGGCCCGACCGGCCGCTGCGCGTGGAGGTGCATTACAACACCAACGAAAACCTGCGCCGCATCGCCGTTGCCGTGACCTCGATGTGGCGCGAACACCTGGGAGTGGAGAGCACGCTGTTCAACGAGGAATTCCGGGTCATGCTGTCGCGCCGCAAGGACCCCGACCGCTGGCAGGTGCTGCGCCTGGCGTGGGCGGGCGATTACAACGACGCCTCGAACTTCCTCGAGATCCTGGCGAGCGACGGCGCCGTGAACGACACGGGTTACGACGACCCGCGCTACGAGCAGCTGCTCGACGAGGCGGCCGTGGAGCAGGATCCCGCGCAGCGTCGCCTGCTGCTTGAGTCCGCGGAGCGGCGCATGCTCGAGCACTACCCGATCCTGCCGCTTTACCACCCGGTGGGCAAGCACCTGGTCAAGCCCTGGGTGCGTGGCTACAGCGGCAACGTGCTGAACCGCACGTACTCGCGCCACCTGTCCATCGATACCGCGCAACGGGGCTTTTGAGGGTGAGATACGGGCGCTACCTGGCCGGAGTCGCGCTGGCTGCCGCCGTGCTGCTGGCCTGGCTCGCGCTGCGGCCGGATGCGGAGCCACCCGCTTCCGCGCCTGTCCCGGAGGGCGCGGTCGAATTCGTGCGCGGCAACAATGCCGACCCGGAGTCGCTGGACCCGCTGCAGGCACGCAGTGAGCCGGCGCTGAACATCCTGCGCGACCTGCACGAGGGCCTCACGACGCTGGACGCGGCCGGCGCCGTGGTTCCCGGCGCGGCGCGGCGCTGGGAGGCGTCGGAGGACGGCCTGGCGTGGCGTTTCGAGCTGGATCCCGGGGCGCGCTGGTCGGACGGCGATCGCGTCACGGCGGCCCACTTTGCCAATGCCTTCGATGCGCTGGCGGACCCGGTGACGGCCTCGCCGCATGCCGCGCTGTTCGCGCCAATCGCCGCGGTCCACGCCGATGCACCGGATGAGCTGCGCATCGTGCTGCGGCATCCGGTGCCGTGGCTGCCGGCCCTGCTGGCGCATCCCGCGGCTAGCCCGCGGCGTGACGACCTGCCCGCCGACGGCCGCGTGTCCAGCGGCGCGTTCAGGCTGGCAGCGCGCAGGCCGGGATCGGACATCCTGCTGGAGCGCAACGCGTTTTACCGGGCCGCCGGCGAGGTCGCCATCGACCGGGTGCGCTACCTGCCGATCGAGGACCACGCCGCCGAGCTCTCGCGCTACCGCGCCGGCGAGCTCGACATGACCTACACGGTGCCGGTCTCGCGCGTGCCCTGGCTGCGCGAGCACATGCCTGAAGAGCTGCGTCTCAGTCCTTATCTCGCGGTCTATTTCTACGGCTTCAACACGCGGCGGCCGCCGCTGGACGATGCGCGCGTGCGTCGTGCGCTCTCCCTGGCAGTGGACCGGGAGTTGCTCACCCTGCGGGTCACCGGCGCGGGCGAGCAACCGGCCTGCACGCTGGTGCCGCCGGCGCTGGACAATTACGACTCACCCGGCGACCCGCTTTGCGAGGCCCGCCGCAGCGATCGCATCGAGGCCGCGACGCGCTTGCTCGCGGAGGCCGGCTACGGTCCCGACCGGCCGCTAGAGCTCGAGCTGCGCTACAACACCGGCGAGCTGCACGAGCGCATCGCCGTCGCGGTCAGCACCATGTGGCGAGACGCGCTCGGGGTCGAGACCGCACTGGTGGGCGAGGAGTTCAGGGTGCTGCTGGGCAACGTGCGCGCCGGGGCAGTCACCCAGGTGTACCGCGCCAGCTGGATCGCGGATTTCGCAGCCGCGGAGAGTTTCCTCGGCATACTGGCCGGCGACAGTCCGGTGAACGGCACCGGCTGGGCGGATCCGGACTATGACCGCCTGTTGCGAGAAGCCAGCATGCAGGCGGATCGCGCAGCCGGCTTGCGGCGCCTGGCCGAGGCCGAGGCGCGCGCGCTGGAGGCGGCGCCGCTCATGCCGCTCTATTTCTACGTCAGCAAGAAGCTGGTGAAGCCGCGGGTGAGGGGCGTGGAGGACAATCCGCTCAACGTCCATCCCAGCCGCTTCGTGACGCTGGAGGGACGCGTCGCGGCGGAGTGACCCCGTCTCCCGGAACGCGCCGCTAGGGCGCCCGGAGCTCGAAGGTCGCGACGACGCTCTCGGTGACGCGGACCAGCCCGGCCTGGTAGGTCTGCTCTCCCGGTATGTCATCCGCTTCCGCGCTCGCGCTGCGCATCATCATGGGGCGCGGCTGCGGCGGTGCGCCGCCCGAGCGGAGGCTGACCGGCGGGCCGAGACGGCCGTCCAGCGCTTCCGCCATTGCCGCGGCGCGCATGCGGGCGTCGCGCGCCGCCGCGGCCAGCGCCTCGGCGGCCAGCGCGTCGCGTCGCGAGGACTCGAACACCGGGGGCGACGCCTCGGTGACCCCCAGGCCGAGCGCCGCCTCAATGAGTTCGCCCAGCCGCCCGATGTCGGTGAGTTTCAGGCGTACTTCCCGGCTGACCACGTAGCCCTTGTCGCGCTGCGTGCGGGTTTCGGGGTCGTACTCCCGGTCCGGGCGGACCGACAAGACCGCGGTGGCGATGTGCTCGTCCGCCAGGCCGGTGTCGCGCGCCAGCGCGATCAGGCGCGCCACGCCGCGCGCCACCTCGTCGCGTCCCTCGGCGACGGTGGGCGTGCGGGCGGTCACGCCGAAGCGGAGCCGCGCGATGTCGGGCTCGGTTTCGGCCCAGCCGGTGCCGGCGGCGGTGACGGTGGCCTGCCCGGTCGCCGCGGCGCTGCCGCTGCCGAGCAGAAAGGCGAGAATGCAGAAGCAGCCGATGACAGGCGCGCGCAGCATGGTGGAATCCCCCGGTTGATTACAGGACCGTCCGCGCCCGCCGGGCCGCGAGACCCGCCTGCGCTGATTGGCTTTTTCGGTGCCCCCTGATTAACATACCGCCGCTGTTGTGCGCCATATCCAAGACCTGGAGGATGTCCATGCGATCCCGCGCGGTAATGACCGGACTGGCCCTGGCCGTCCTCGTGGCTTCACCGTCGGCGCTGGCCGAATCGCGCCCGGACGCCGTGGAAACCTGCCTGGGTTGTCATGGCATCAAGGGCTACAAGAATGTCTATCCGACCTACCACGTGCCCAAGCTGGGCGGGCAGCACGCGCAATACATCACCGATGCGCTGCGCGCCTATGCCAGTGGCGACCGGCCGCACGGCACCATGCACGCGAACGCCGCCACGCTGAGCGAGGACGAGATCCAGGCGATCGCGGCCTGGTTCGAGGAGCAGGGCCGATGAGCAGGTCAAGGACGGTTTTCATGAGCGCGTTCGCCGCGGCGGCGCTGCTCGCCGCGGGCGCCGCGGGCGCCGGCAACCCGGAACTCGGCCGCGCCAAGTCGGCGCCCTGCGCCGCCTGCCACGGCCAGGACGGTCTCGGCACCGCCCCGAACTTCCCGGTGCTTGCCGGCCAGTACGCCGATTACCTCGTTCACGCGCTGAAGCAGTACCGCAGCGGCGAGCGCGAGAACGCGCTGATGGCGCCCTGGGTGTCCGATTTGTCCGACGCGGACATCGCCGACCTCGCGGCCTACTATTCTTCTTTGAAGGGCTTGCAGGTTCCTAAGCGCTAGGCTTGCCGCGCGCGGACAGATCCACCTGTCAGGCGCCCGTCAGAGTTTCGCGAGGAACCCCGCCGCCCCGGCCCGGATCTCTTCCAGCCGTGCGTCGTCCAGCCTTTCCAGGTTCTTCAGCGCCAGGCGCATGCGCGGGTTGGCCGTCAGCGTCTCCCGGTGCTGCGCGAGAAAATTCCAGTACAGGAGGTTGAACGGGCAGGCGTCCGCGCCGCTGCGCTTGCCGGAATCGAAGCGGCAGCCGTCACAGTAGTTGCTCATGCGCTTGATGTACGCGCCGCTGGCCACGTATGGCTTGGTGCCGACGACCCCTCCGTCGGCGTGCAGCGCCATGCCCAGGGTGTTCGGGAGCTCGACCCACTCGACCGCGTCGACGTAGATCCCGAGGAACCAGTCGCAGACGGCTTGTGGACGCAGTCCGGCGAGCAGCGCGAAGTTGCCGATCACCATGAGACGCTGGATGTGGTGGGCGTAACCGTTGGCCAGCGTGTCGCCGAAACATTGCCGCAGGCAGTTCAGCTCCGTGTCCCCGTTCCAGAAGAACGACGGCAGCGGCCGATCGTGGCCGAAATGGTTGTGCCGGGCGTAAGCGGGCATCTCCAGCCAGTACACGCCCCGAATGAATTCGCGCCAGCCGAGCAGCTGGCGTACGAAGCCTTCCACGGCTTCCAGGGGCGCGTCGCCGGCATCCCAGGCGGTCACCGCGGCATCGACCGCGCGACGGGGATCGAGCAGTTTCAGGTTGAGGGCCGCCGAAATGCCCGCATGATAAAGCCACGGCTGTCCCTGCCACATGGCATCCTGGTAACGGCCGTAGGAGGGCAGGCGACGGGTCACGAAATCCTTCAGCGCCGCCTCCGCCTCCGCCGGGGTGACAGGCCAGCCGAACCCCTCCAGGCTGCCGGGGTGTCCGGGGAATCTCTTCTCGACCTCGTCGAGGACGCCGCGAGTGATCGCGTCCGGCTCAAAGCGCAGCGGCGTGGGCACCTCTCCTGGCCCATGCCGACCGAAGCTGCCGCGATTGGCGCGATCGAAGTTCCATGCGTCGCCGGCCGGGCGGCCGTTCTCCATCAGCACATCGAATCGCTTGCGCATGTCGCGATAGAAATACTCCATCACGAGTTGCTTGCGGCCCCCGGCCCAGCGGGCGAACTCTTCCCGGCTGCAGAAGAAGTGGCTGTCGTCATGCACCTGCAGCTCGGCGCCGGCCTCGGCGCAGGCCCTGTCGATCATTTGCTGCACCCGCCATTCCCCTGCCTCGACCATCCGCACGCGCTGCGGCCGATGGCGCGCGATGGCGTCGCAGACGCCGTCCGCCAGCGAGTCGTGCCCCGCCTGGAGCGGCTGATAGTCGACCGTCCAGCCGTCGCCGCGCAGCGCCTCCGCATGGTGGCGCATGGCGGAGAGAAAAAGAGCGATGCGTTGCTTGTGGCTCCAGGCGTGCGCGGCTTCCCCCGCCGATTCGATCATCAGCACCACCGCCTCGTCGCATGCCGCAGCATCGAGCGCCGGGCTGCGGCGATCGAGCTGGTCACCGAGCACCAGCACCAGTTCAGGGGCCATGCGTGTTTTGCTCAACGCGTCCGGAGGGGACACAATCAGGCCTTAGGCCAGGGGCCAGCTGCAAGGAGACGAGATCGTGAAGAAACCCAGCCTGATCGACTTCGCCGCGGGGATCACCGCCATCGACACGGAATACGTGCGACCGGGACTGGACGCCAGCCATCTTGTCGTCGAGGGCGACCGGGCCGCTTTCGTGGACACGGGTACCTCGCACTCCGTGCCCTTGCTGCTGGCCGCACTGGAGGAGAAGGGGCTGGCGCGCGAGCAGGTGGACTGGGTATGGGTGACGCACGTGCACCTCGATCATGCCGGCGGGGCCGGCGAGCTGATGGCGGCGCTGCCGAACGCCACGGCGGTCCTGCATCCGCGGGGCGCCCGCCACATGGCCGATCCCGCCAAGCTGGTTGCAGGGACTGTCGCGGTTTACGGCGAGGAGGCGTTCCGGCAGCTCTACGGGGAGATTCGGCCGATCCCGCCCGAACGGATTCGCACCGTGGAAGACGGCGAGCGGCTCACGCTCGGTGGGCGCGAATTCGAGTTCATCCATGCCGAGGGTCATGCCAGGCATCACTACTGCATCGTGGATCCCGCTTCCAGCGGCATCTTCACCGGGGACTGTTTCGGAATCTCTTATCGCGAACTGGACAGCGCCGCCGGCCCGTTCATTTTCCCGACTACCACGCCGGTGCAGTTCGACCCCGAGGCGGCCCATGCGACCATCGATCGCCTCCTGTCTTACGAGCCCGAGCGCGCCTTTCTGACGCATTTCAGCTGCGTGTCGGCTCCCGCCGCACTGGCGCCGCAGCTGCACGGCGACCTAAACGCCTACGTCAGGATCGCCCGGGAACATCGCGCCGCCGACGACCCGGAGAGCGCCATCCGGGACGCGCTGCGCGAGTGGACCTTCGCGCGCCTGGACGAGCACGGCGTGGACCCGGACCCGGAGTTCCGTGACGAGGTGCTGCGCATGGACCTGGCGCTCAACGCACAGGGGCTGGCCCACTGGCTCAAACATGGAGATCACGCATGAGTTCGTTCAAGGCTTTTCGGATCCACCAGGCCGGCAAGGGCGTCGAAGCGCGCCTCGAGGACCTGTCGCTCGACGACCTGGCGGAAGGCGAGGTCGTCATCCGCGGCCACTGGTCCGGCATCAATTACAAGGACGCGCTGGCGGCCACGGGGGCGGGACGCATACTGCGGCGTTTTCCCCTGGTCGGCGGGATCGACGTGGCGGGCGAGGTAGTCAGCTCGGAGGACGAGCGCTACCAGCCCGGCGACCAGGTCCTGGTCACCGGTTGCGGCTTGAGCGAGGAACATGACGGCGGCTATGCCGAGTACAGCCGGGTGCGGGGCGACTGGGTGATACCCATTCCCGAGGGCCTGGACACGCGCTCGGCGATGCAGCTGGGCACGGCCGGCTTCACCGCGGGACTGGCGGTGCACCGGCTGGAGCATAACGGCCTCTCGCCCGAGCGGGGTCCGGTCATCGTGACGGGCGCCACCGGCGGCGTCGGCAGCCTGGCGCTCGACATGCTTGCCGCCGCGGGCTACGCGGTCACGGCGCTTACCGGCAAGGCCGAGGCGGCGGACTACCTGCACGGGCTGGGCGCCGCGGAAGTGCTGGTGCGCGGCGACCTGGAGATGGGCACGCGGCCGCTGGAGCAGGCCACCTGGGCCGGCGCGGTGGACAACCTGGGCGGCGAGACGCTGGCCTGGCTGACGCGCACCATGGACTGGTGGGGCTCCATCGCCTCCATCGGGCTGGCGCAGAGCCACGAGCTGCATACCACCGTCATGCCCTTCATCCTGCGGGGCGTGAACCTGCTGGGCATCAACTCCGTGGCCACGCCGCGGGCATTGCGGCTGGCGGTCTGGAACCGGCTGGCAAGCGGGCTGAAGCCGCGTCATCTCGACGAGATCGCGGACAAAACCGTCACGTTAGCCGAACTTCCGCATGTTTTCGGCGAATATATAGAGGGAAGTGTGCGCGGCCGCACGCTTGTCGACCTGCGCGACTGACAGAAATGGGGCTTATCCCCATTTAATCCTCCCCGTTGCAGCCTGCTAAAATGATGCGCTGCCCCTAAGGAATTGCCCATGCCCGAGCCCACCACTCCCGGCGCCCGTTTTCGCGCCGCCTTGCAAGCCGAACGCCCCCTGCAGGTGGTCGGCACCATCAACGCCTACACCGCGCTGCTCGCGGAGCGGGCCGGCTTCAGGGCCATCTACCTCTCCGGCGCGGGCGTGGCGAATGCCTCCTTCGGCTTGCCGGACCTCGGCATGACCAGCCTCAACGATGTCTGCGAAGACATCCGCCGCATCACCGGCGCCACGGAACTGCCGCTGCTGGTGGACGCCGACACGGGCTGGGGCACCGCCTTCAACATCGCCCGAACGGTGCACGAAATGATCCGGGCCGGCGCAGCCGGGCTGCACCTGGAAGACCAGGTGTCCGCCAAGCGCTGCGGTCACCGGCCCGGCAAGGCGCTGGTCTCGGGCGCGGAGATGTGCGACCGCCTGCGCGCCGCCGCAGACGGCCGGAGCGACGAAGATTTCGTGATCATGGCGCGCACCGACGCGCACGCCGTCGAGGGACAGGCGGAAGCCATCGAGCGCGCCCAGTCCTACGTGGAAGCCGGCGCCGACATGATCTTTGCCGAGGCATTGACTACGCTGGAGGAGTACCGCCAGTTCACCGCCGCGGTCAGCGTGCCGGTGCTGGCCAACATCACGGAGTTCGGCAAGACGCCGCTGTTCACCACCGCCGAGCTGGGCGACGCGGGCGTGCGGCTGGCGCTCTATCCCTTGTCCGCCTTCCGCGCCATGAGCGCGGCGGCCCTCAAGGTCTACGAGACGCTGCGCGGCGAGGGCAGCCAGCAGGCCCTGCTGGACGATATGCAGACCCGCACCGAACTCTACGAGGTGCTGGGCTATCACGATTACGAGCGCAAGCTGGATGCGCTGTTCTCCGCGGACGGCGCCGACACGAAGAACCAGGGAGAAAAGCAATGAGCACGGACAAGAAAGCGGGCGGCCTCGCGGGCGTCTCGGCCGGCGAAACCGCCATCTGTACCGTCGGCAAGGAAGGCGCCGGCCTGACCTACCGCGGCTACGACATCTACGATCTCGCCGAGAACGCGCGCTTCGAGGAAGTCGCCTACCTGCTGCACTACGGTGACCTCCCCACGCAGGACCAGCTCGATGCTTACGTGCAGCGCCTGAAGGGGCTGCGGGCGCTGCCCGACGCCCTGAAGCAGGCGCTGGAAACGATCCCGTCCGACACCCACCCGATGGACGTGTTGCGCAGCGGCTGCTCGCTGCTGGGCAACTTCGAGCCGGAAGACGACTTCAAGGCGCACGTGGACGTCGCCGACCGGCTGCTGGCCGTGTTCCCGTCGATTCTTCTCTACTGGTGGCGCTTCCACCAGGACGGCACGCGCATCGACACGGTCACCGACGACGACAGCATCGCCGGTCATTTTCTCCACCTGCTGCACGACGAGGCGCCTTCCGACTTCCACCGCCGCGTGCTGGACGTCTCGCTGATCCTGTACGCCGAGCATGAGTTCAACGCCTCGACTTTCACGGCGCGCGTCATCGCCGCCACGCTGTCCGACTTCCACTCCGCCATCACCGGCGCGATCGGCGCGCTGCGCGGTCCGCTGCACGGCGGCGCCAACGAGGCCGCCATGGCGCTGGTCGAGCGTTTCGACAGCGCCGAGGCCGCGGACAAGGGCGTGCGCCAGATGCTGGCGGACAAGGAAAAGATCATGGGCTTCGGCCACCGCGTCTACACGACCTTCGACCCGCGCAACAAGGTCATCAAGGCCTTCGCCCAGCAGCTCGCGCGGGAGCGCGGCGACACTGTGATCTACCCGGTGTCCGAGGCCATCGAGAAGGTCATGTGGGAGGAGAAGAAGCTGTTCCCGAACGCCGACTTCTATTCCGCCAGCGCCTACCACTTCATGGGCATCCCGACGCCGTTGTTCACGCCGATCTTCGTCTGTTCGCGCACCACCGGCTGGGCCGCGCACGTGATGGAGCAGCGCGCCAACAATCGCCTCATCCGGCCGGCCGCCGAGTACACCGGGCCCGGCCTCAAGACCTGGAAACCCATCGAAGAGCGCGGCTGAGCGGCATCCGCCGACCCGAAGGAGAATAAACATGTCCTCTGCAGACATCCGCTCGGCCAGGCGGCCCGACCCGGACAAGGCCCTGGTCGACATCGCCGACTACGTCGACGCCTACGAGATCGACAGCAATACGGCGCTGGAAACGGCACGCTATTGCCTCATGGACACGCTGGCCTGCGGTTTCCAGGCGCTGGATTACCCCGCCTGCACCAAGCTGCTGGGCCCGGTGGTTCCCGAGGCCACGCTGGCCGGCGGCGCGCGCGTCCCCGGCCAGCCCTGGGAGCTGGACCCGGTGCAGGCCGCCTTCAACATCGGCGCGATGGTGCGCTGGCTGGACTTCAACGACACCTGGCTGGCGGCCGAGTGGGGCCATCCCTCCGACAACCTCGGGGCGATCCTCGCGGTGGCCGATTACCTGTCGCGCAAGCGCGTCTCCGAGGGCGGCGAGGCGCTCAAGGTGCGCGACGTGCTCGAGGCCATGATCAAGGCGCACGAGATCCAGGGCGTGATCGCGCTGGAAAACAGCTTCAACCGGGTCGGCCTGGACCACGTGCTGCTGGTCAGGATCGCATCCACCGCCGTGGCCACCAAGATGCTGGGCGGCAGCCGCGAGCAGATCCTGAACGCGGTGTCGAACGCCTGGATCGACGGCGGCGCGCTGCGCACCTACCGCCACGCGCCCAACACCGGCTCGCGCAAGAGCTGGGCGGCGGGCGACGCATCCAGCCGGGGCGTGCGTCATGCGCTGATCGCGCTGACCGGCGAGATGGGCTATCCCTCGGCGCTCACGGCGAAGACCTGGGGCTTCCAGGACGTGCTGTTCGGCGGCAAGGACCTGGTGTTCACCCAGGGCTACGGCAGCTACGTGATGGAGAACATCCTGTTCAAGATCTCCTACCCCGCCGAGTTTCATGCCCAGACCGCGGTCGAGGCGGCCATGGAGCTGCATCCCGAGGTGCGCGACCGGCTGGACGACATTCGCGAGATCGTCATCGAGACCCAGGAGCCGGGCGTGCGGATCATCGACAAGACCGGCCCGCTGGACAACCCGGCCGACCGTGATCACTGCATCCAGTACATGACGGCGATTCCGCTGATCTTCGGCCGGCTGGTGGCTGCCGACTACGAGGACGAGATCGCGCGCGACCCGCGCGTGGACGCCTTGCGCGACAAGATGACGGTGCGCGAGAACGAGGCCTTCACGCGGGATTACTACGACCCGGACAAGCGCTACATCGGCAACGCCGTGCAGGTGTTTTTCAAGGACGGCAGCTCGACCGAGCGCGTTGCCGTGGAGTACCCGATCGGCCACCGCAAGCGCCGTGCCGAGGGCATTCCGGTGCTGGTGCGCAAGTTCGAGCATAGCCTGCAGGGCAAGGTGGCGGAGCGGAAGTTCGAAGTGCTCAAGTCGCTGTGCGCCGACCAGCAGGCGCTCGAGAACACGCCGGTGGACGAGTTCATGGCGTTGCTGGTGAGTGATTGACGCTGGATGGAAATGGGGAAAATGGGGAAGGGCCCCATTTCCGGAGAAATGGGGCCCTTCCCCATTTTCGCCTGCCCGATTTCCAGGCCTGAAGAGACGCCGGTGGACACAGCCGCAATCCAGCAACAGATCGAGCAGGGCCTTGCGGCCCTGGGGATCGCGGACCCGCCCGACCTGGCCGGGCAGCTGACCGCATTCCTCGAGTTGCTGGACAAGTGGAACGGCGCCTACAACCTGACGGCGGTGAGGACGCCGGGCGAAATGGTGTCCCGCCATCTCATGGACAGCCTGGCGGTGCTCCCTTTTATCGAGGACGAGCGCGTTATGGACGTGGGCACGGGCGCCGGGCTGCCGGGACTCGCGCTAGCGATGGCGCGGCCCGGGCAGCGCTTCGTGTTGCTGGACGCGTCGGGCAAGAAAACCCGCTTCATCGAGCATGCCGCCAGCCGGCTGGGCCTGTCGAATGTCGTGGTGGTCAAGGCCCGCGCCGAAGCGCATCGGGATCCCGAGGGCTTTGGGGTGGTGATCAGCCGCGCATTCGCCTCGGTGCAGGACTTCATCCGCATGGCGGGACACCTGGCGACGGGCGAAGGACGGCTGCTGGCGATGAAAGGCGCCTTGCCCGAGGCCGAGCTCGAAGCGCTGCCGGAGCACTGGAAGCTGCGCGCAGCGCGTAAGATCACCGTGCCCGGCCTGCTCGGCCGCCGGCACCTGCTCGAATTTTGTCGCAAGGATCTTTGCCCGTGACCCGGATACTCGCCATCGCGAACCAGAAAGGCGGCGTCGGCAAGACGACCACCGCCGTGAACCTGGCGGCTTCACTGGCCGCGACGCGGCGGCGCGTGCTGCTGGTGGACCTCGATCCGCAGGGCAACGCGACCATGGGCTCCGGCGTCAACAAGCGGGAACTGGAGGCGTCCTCCTGCGACGTGCTGCTCGGCGAGGCTTCGGCGGCCGACGCAGTGCTGCGGGCCG
>Ga0209943_1000301_pt1 | contig 33827 bp, 30 predicted proteins | sample SalPonR1_B_D2_MG_FD_185698 | JGI IMG/M metagenome (GOLD analysis project Ga0209943, IMG submission 185698) | Salt pond soil microbial communities from South San Francisco under conditions of wetland restoration - Salt Pond MetaG R1_B_D2_MG... ... | reverse complement strand
AGGGGAAATGGTTTCAATTTCTCTTTTGTCTATGGCCATAGAGGCCGAGGGATACCAGGCCGTTTCACTCACAGGTCCCCAGTCGGGAATAATAACGGACCTGCACCACAAAAACGCCCGCATTCTGGACATAGATACAAAACGGATAAAAAACGAAATCAAAAGCGGCCGAATAGTTGTGGCCGCGGGTTTTCAGGGTATCACCGAAAAGCGTGACATATCGACTTTGGGCAGGGGCGGGTCAGATACGACAGCCGTTGCCTTGGCGGCGGCCCTTAAAGCGGAAAAATGCGAAATCTATACGGATGTAGACGGAATATACACAAGCGATCCCCGAAAGGTGAAAAACGCAAAAAAACTCGATGTCATATCTTATGACGAAATGCTGGAGCTGGCCTTTCTAGGAGCCCAGGTATTGCATCCCCGCTCGGTGGAATTGGCAAGAAAGTTCAATATTCCCCTAGAAGTAAAGTCCAGCTTTGAGGACAAACCCGGAACAAGAATTGTGGAGGTGGAGCAAGTGGAAAAAGTTGTTGTAAGAGGCGTTACACTGGATGAGGAAATAGCGAAAATTACAATAATGGAGGTTCCCGACCGTCCCGGAATAGCTTTCAGGCTCTTCTCGGAACTTGCGGGGGAAAGCATTCCCATAGACATGATTATTCAAAACATAAGCAGGGATAGTGTAAACGATGTTTCCTTCACTGTAAAAAGAAGCCACCTCGACAAGGCTCTCTCTATAAGCCGAAAGGTAGCAGGTGAAATTAAAGCAAAGGATATCTCTTTCGATGATGCCGTATGCAAGCTTTCAATAGTTGGTACCGGAATAGCAAACAGTGTAGACGCAGCGTCCAATCTCTTTGAGTCCCTTTTCGAACTCGGAGTCAACATACAGATGATAAGCACATCCGACATCAAGATTTCCTGCATAATAGACAAGGCGTCCGGAAAAGAAGTCTTGTCCCACATACACGACCGTTTCATACTCAACGACATCGAAATTGGTGAAAAAGATTGAAACAAGCAATTTTGATGCATTTTTTGGCTTTTTGTGAACATGTTCACAAGCTTATATGTTATACTATTTTTGTTAAGTACAATTGTCTTTTTTTATCATCATTTTTGAATTTTAATGAAAGTTCTTTCATGTTAGAGAAAAATATTTCGCCGTTTTTTACCGGCCAAAAGATAATCTCAGTATTTTGATTTAATAATGTCTTAGAATCACTATGTTGCAAGAATTTATCAAAGCCCATAAACTTGGCATAACACTTGCTTTAATTATGCATGGATTCCCAATAATATGCCAAATGCAAATGGACGCGCAACAACTGGATGAAGGACTCGGGAGAGCGCCGCATGCGGCCGCCGAAGGGACAAGTCAATGTTTGCCGACATTGATGAAATTCTCAGGCAAAAGAACCGGTTCCGGACAGAACTCTGGAAGAATCATTCCAAATGATTCATTCTCAATCAAGCTGACAGAGAAGCAATGGCAGAGTATTTGTGCTATTGCTGTTTTTTTTAAAAAAATCATTCTAAGGGGGACATTATATGAAACAAAGCGAGTTTGATTTTTCAAGAATCGATCCGGTTCTCGAAAAATATGCGCACGTGAAGGGAAGTCTCATTACCATACTTCAGAAAGCTCAGGAAACTTACGGTTACCTGTCTGAAGAAGTCATTCTTTACATTGCAAAAAAAACCAAGCTGAAACCTGCAAAGATTTACGGAGTGGTGACATTCTACACCCAATTCAGGCTCAAGCCGGTAGGAAAGTACCTTATCATGCTTTGCCAGGGAACGGCATGCCACGTAAACGGATCCGAAAGAATTGAATCGGCAATATGCCAGAAGCTTGGCATCAAAGACGGAGAGACTACAGAAGACGGCCTCTTCACTCTGAACAATGTAGCCTGTCTCGGATGCTGCAGCCTTTCACCGGTAATGATGATAAACGGTGAAACATACGCCAAGCTTTCGCCCAAGAAAGCCGAGAACATTCTTGACAAGCTAAAGGAAGAAGCTCTGCTTGAAGGGGAGGTGCGCTAGATGAAGATAGTTATAGGAGAAGGAAGTTGCGGTTTGGCGGCCGGAGCCGGTAAGGTCCATAAAAAAATAAGCGAAGTCCTTTCAGCAAACGGTCTGAAAGCCGATGTTGAAATCACCGGTTGCTGCGGAATGTGTTATCTTGAGCCTATTGTTGATATCTACGACGACTACGGGGAAAAGACTACATATGTCAAGGTTACGCCTAAAATGGTCGACGACCTCATACTGAAAAAAATCAGAGACAAGCAGGAAGTAAAAACATGCCAAATAACACAGGACGACCTCAATATACTCGGAAACCAAAAACGCATAGTTCTTAGGAATTGCGGAGTAATCAATCCCGAAAAAATTGATGACTATCTTGAGGCCGGCGGCTACGAAGCCATAAAGAAATGCATTTCGAAGCTTTCGCCCGAAGACGTTATAGACATTATAAAAAAATCCGGTCTCAGGGGCCGAGGAGGAGCTGGCTTCCCCACCTGGTTCAAGTGGAATGCAGCAAGAGCCTCTAAAAGCACTCCCAAGTACATCGTCTGCAACGCCGACGAAGGCGATCCGGGAGCATTCATGGACCGAAGCGTTCTTGAAGGCGACCCCCACAACCTTATTGAGGGAATGATGATAGGCGCCTATGCAATGGGAGCCGAAGAGGGGATTGTATATGTTCGTGCTGAGTACCCTCTTGCGATTGTCCGGCTTGAAAAAGCCATCGAACAGGCCCGTGAAAAGGGATTTTTGGGCAAGAGAATTTTCGGAATGGACTTCAACTTCGACATGAGGATAAAAGCCGGAGCCGGAGCCTTTGTTTGTGGAGAGGAAACCGCCCTCATAGCATCTCTTGAGGGTGAGCGCGGAATGCCCCGCCTCAAGCCTCCTTTCCCAGCCCAAAAGGGATACTGGCAACAGCCTACAAACATAAACAATGTAGAGACATTCTCAAATGTTCCTTGGATAATAAATAACGGCGCCAACGCTTTTTCATCGATGGGAACAGAAGACTCAAAAGGAACAAAGGTCTTTGCCCTAACCGGAAAAATAAAGAACGGCGGACTCGTGGAAGTGCCTATGGGCATGACCCTCCGTGAAATAATTTACGACATCGGTGGCGGTATACGCGATGACAAAAAATTCAAGGCTGTTCAGCTTGGCGGACCATCCGGCGGCTGTCTACCGGAATCGCTTCTGGATACGCCTATGGAATACGCATCAATAAACAAAACCGGAGCAATTGTCGGATCAGGCGGAATGGTAGTATTGGACGAGACTACATGCATGGTCGACGTGACCCGCTTCTTCCTCGACTTCACCAAAAAGGAGTCCTGCGGCAAATGCATACATTGCCGAATAGGAACCACCCGCATGCTTGAACTTCTGACCCGCATAACCAAGGGCGAAGGCAAAGAGGGCGACATAGAGCTTCTTGAGGACTTGGCTAAAAAAGTCAAGGACGGATCGCTCTGCGGACTCGGACAAACGGCTCCCAACCCTGTCCTGACAACAATCAGATATTTCAGGGACGAGTACGAAGCTCACATAAAAGACAAGAAATGCCCGGCAAAACAATGCACGGCCCTGATAACCTATAGGATAGATCCCGATAAATGCATAGGCTGCACGGCTTGCGCAAGGAATTGTCCTGTTTCATGCATAAGGGGAGAAGTCAAAAAACCACACGAAATCGATCCGGCAGTCTGCATCAAGTGCGGAAAATGCGCAGAAGTCTGCCCGGTAGATGCAGTGGAAATACTATAGGGGAGGGAAAAAAGATGTCAGAGATAAGATTGAACATAGACGGAATTGAAGTCAAAGGCCATCAAGGCGAGACAATACTTGAGATATCCAAGAGATACGATGTTGAAATACCCACGCTATGTTTCGACGAACGCATGGACATATACGGTTCCTGCGGGATGTGTGTGGTAGAGGTTGAAGGAATACCCAAGCTTCTCAGATCCTGCGCCACAGAGGCAAGGGACGGAATGGTAGTAAAGACAAGAACAAAACGCGTTGTAGAATCGCGCAAAATAGCTCTGGAGCTTCTTTTGTCGGACCACGTCGGCGACTGCCGCCCCCCATGCGTGCTTGCATGCCCGGGACAGACAGACTGCCAGGGATATGTGGGACTTATAGCAAACGGAGAATTTGACGAGGCCCTAAAGCTTGTAAAGGAACAGCTTCCACTACCGGGCTGCATAGGAAGGGTATGCCCCCATCCATGCGAGGACGCCTGCCGGAGGGAACTCGTTGAAGAGCCCATAGCCATAGCCTGGCAGAAACGCTTCATAGCCGACATGGACATGAAAAAAGAAGAAATGTTCATTCCCGACCTTTCCGCACCTACAGGCAAGAAGGCTGCCATAGTGGGAGGAGGACCTGCCGGACTCACGGCGGCGTATTTCCTGGCGGTAAAGGGACACGAGGTGACAATATACGACATGATGCCCAAGATGGGCGGAATGCTCCGTTACGGTATCCCCCAGTACCGTCTTCCCAAGGACGTACTCGACAAGGAAATAGCAGTAATAGAAAAAATGGGTGTAAAACTGATAAACAATAAAAAAGCCGGAATCGACTTCACTCTTGAAGGCCTCCGAAATGACTTCGACTCGGTTTTCGTAGGAATAGGCGCCTGGAAAAGCTCTTCAATGAGATGCGAAGGCGAAGAAATGGACGGAGTGTTCGGCGGAATCGACTTCCTGAGAAAAACGGCTCTCAAAGAAACAAGCAAGATAGGAAAACGAGTCGCCGTAATAGGTGGAGGAAACACAGCAATGGACGCCGCCCGTACTGCTGTAAGACTGGGAGCCGAAAAGGTTTATCTTGTTTACAGAAGAACCGAAGCCGAAATGCCGGCCGAGGAAGTGGAAATTGTAGAAGCCCGGGAGGAAGGCGTTGAATTCGTATTCCTGGCAAGTCCCAAAAAAGTTATTGCCGGAGAAAACGGACGCGCGGAAAAGCTCGAGGTTCAAAACATGGAGCTGGGCGAACCAGATGCAAGCGGACGCAGAAGACCTCTCCCCATAGAGGGCGATGTTGACATAATAGAAATAGATTCAATAATTTCGGCAATAGGACAGGGTTGCAACCCCGAGGGCCTTCCTGAGCTTTCGCTCACAAGGAAAGGCACCATCGCCGCTGACGAAGCCACCTTCATGACCAATATTGAAGGAGTGTTCGCAGCTGGAGACGCAACAAACAAGGGGGCCGACATAGCAATCCAGGCAATAGGCGACGCAAAACGCGCCGTCGAAGTCATGGACAGCTACATGAACGGTTCAATTATTCCTTTCAAGGAAAAATATTATGTTGAAAGAGATGATTTGACTGAAGAAGATTTCGCCGACAGGGAAAAGATAAGCCGCGGAACAATGAGCCATCTTTCACCCGAAGACAGAAAAACAAATTTTGAAGAAATAATGAAGGGCTTCACGCCTGAGGAAGCCGTAAGGGACGCGTCCAGATGTCTGGAGTGCGGATGCCACGACTTCTTCGAATGCAAACTCTTCACATATGCAAACGATTACGACGTAGACCCTTCCAAATTCCAGGGCCAGGTTCACCACAGGGAGCAGACAGACGAGCATCCTTTCATATTGAAAAATGCCGACAAGTGCATACTCTGCGGACAATGCGTAAGAATTTGCGACGAACTTATGGGAATAACAGCCCTGGGTCTTGTAAACAGGGGCTTCGAAACTATAGTCAAGCCCACACTTGAACAACCTTTAGTATCCTCAGGCTGCATATCATGCGGTCAATGCGTAAGCGCCTGCCCCACAGGATCGCTTCAGGAAAAACTCTTGATCAAGAAATCCGTACCTGTTCAAGCGGAGGTTACACAGGGAATCTGCTCCTACTGCAGCCTTGGTTGCCAAATAGATGTTGAGACAAAGGGCAACATGCTCTACAGGGCCCTTCCTGTCAAAAACAATCCTGTTGACGGAGGACTGCTTTGTGTCAAAGGAAAATTCGGATACGACTTCCACAACACAGACAGGACTTTGACACCGCTTGTCAAAAAAGACGGAAAGCTTGCTGCTTGCGATTGGAAAGAAGCTTTGGCAAGCATTGCTGAAAAAGCAAAAGGCATCAAGAGCCGATACGGAGACGACGCCTTGGCTGTGCTTGTTTCGGACCACATGACAAACGAAGAGATACACATGATAAAATCCTTTGCAACGGGCAGCCTCGGAACCGAAAAAGTAGCCTCGCTGTCAGCCAAGCCAAGCGGACTGACTGACGTATTGGGAGCAAACGCTTCTCCTTCGACCATGGAAGAAATGTCATCTGCCGATTTGATTATTTTCATTGGAAACGACATATACGACACCCACGCGAGCATGGCTGTCAAAATGAGAAAGGCCAGAAAAAATGGATCCAAGCTTGTACTTGTTACAGAAAAGCCCACAAGGCTTGACGAATCCGCAGACATGGCCGTACAGGTTGGAAACGACCTTTCATTCCTCAGAGAAATGGCCAATGCCCTTGTTAAAAGGATAGGCTCGTCACCGAGAACAGAAGGCTTAGAGGCCTTCAAGGCTTCACTCGAGGATGCCTCTCCAAGAGACTTGGCTTTGGATATTGCGGAATTGTACTTCAAGGCAAAAAGACCTGTAATAGTCTTCGACGAAGCCAGAACAACGCGCCAAGCGGCAAGGCTGATAGCCGCAATGGCCGCATCAAGCGGGCACTTAGGAAAAGCAAGACAGGGAATACTTGCCCTTAAGCCTGCAAACAACTCGCAAGGTCTTGCAGACCAGGGAATAGGAGACGCAGCGGATATACTTGATGGAATCGCTTCAGGAAGCGTAAAAGGACTTCTTTCCTTCGGGGAAAGCCTGGAAGACATAAATGTTGAACCGTTGGAGTTCTTGATGCAAAGCGGCTTTGCCGCAGTGGATGCATCTGCAAAAGCCGATGTATTCCTACCTGCAAGCGCATCATTTGAGACTTCCGGCAGCTTTACAAACACCGAAAGACGGGTGCAGTTTTTCGAGCAGGCAGTGAGTCCCAAAGCCGGCCTTGAAAACTGGCAAATCGTTTCGGAAATGGCGTCAGCAATGGGAACTTCTCTCGATTTCGATGGAACTCTCGACATATTCGAAAGTCTTAGGCTTTCCACTCCAAATTACGTTTCCATAAACGAGAGGGGCTTCTGGTCCGACGGAAGGGGAGACTGCCTCTATCTCGATTCATTCGCAACAGAAAGCGGAAAAGCTCTTCTCTTGCCTTCAAAAGGCGGAAAGCTCTTCGAAGACTACAAGAGCAAATATGTTCTTGAAAAAGCCTTTGAGGAATATCTGGAAAAGGAAAAACTTAAATAATATCAACAGGCCACACTGTGGCATGATAAATTTGTTTACACCCCCACAAAAGCCCGTCCATTTTACATGGACGGGCTTTTAGCATTGGTTTTGCCGACACTTGTCGGCAAACAGTGGGCAGCCTGCAGTGTTCAGTTTGCAGTAAAAACAAAAGCATTGAATCAAAGAATTCCAGATTTTGCCTTTGCTTTGCTCTTGCTCTTAATCTTTTTTTAAAATCTGACATCTGATATCTGTTTTTTCCGCTTTTTTCGTCCAATTACTTACAACAATGAATTTTCGGCTGCACCCTTCCTGCGGTTATTCATTCCGTTTTGCCTTATCCCAAACGGTGAAAAACAACGCATCGGGAGATGCCGTGCAATTCAAAGCTGCAAGCTGCTCTATATCCTTTCTTTTTCGGTATATTTTGTATGCAGAAGGTCGTGGGCCATTTTTCCATATGGCTTGCCGAGGTAGTCCTCGTAAAGCTCTATTATCTCGGGATTCTCATGTGACTTCCTCCTGGTCTTCTTGCGGTCCTCGTCATATATGGCATCCTGCCTCTTCTTGATTATGTCGAATTCTCCATGGTGGTAGGGTTGTCCCCCTCCTCCTATGCATCCTCCCGGGCATGCCATTATTTCAATTGCATGGAAATGGCTTTTCCCGTCGCGTATGTCCTCCAGCAATTTCCTGGCGTTTCCAAGTCCGTGGGCTATTCCTATTTTAAGGTCCATTTCTCCAATGGATACCGTGGCCTCTCTTATGCCCTTCATTCCTCTTAGCTGGGTAAACTCTACATTTTCAAGCGTTTCTCCTGTGAGCCACTCGTATGCAGTTCTTGTTGCGGCCTCTATTACGCCTCCGGTTGTTCCGAAAATTACAGCTGCCCCTGTGCTTTCACCTAGCATTCTGTCAAACTCTCCGTCTTCAAGGTTCGGAAAGTCTATTCCAGCTTCCTTCATCATAAGGGCTATTTCCCTGGTTGTGACTACAAGATCCACATTTGCATAACCTTCGTTTGTCAGCTCATCCCTTGCCGCCTCGTATTTCTTGGCTATGCAGGGCATTACAGAAACCACCATTATGTCCTTGGGGTGTATTCCAGTCTTTTCGGCATAGTATGTTTTTGCGATTGCTCCAAACATTATTTGCGGAGATTTGCAGGTTGAAGGTATGTCGAGCATGCTTGGAAACTGGTGCTCTATGAAGTTGACCCATGCCGGGCAACAGCTTGTAAGCATTGGAAGCGTTCCCTGGTGCTCAATTCTGTGGACCAGTTCGGATGCTTCCTCCATTATTGTAAGGTCGGCGGCAAAATCTGTATCGAAGACCTTGTCGAAGCCCAATTTTTTGAGTCCAGTTACAAGTTTGCCGGTTGCGCGAGTACCCACATCCATGCCGAACATTTCTCCGATTGCAACCCTTACAGCTGGTGCAGTCTGGACTATTACATGCTTGTCGGGGTTGTGTATGGCCTTCCAAACATCGCTTGTATAGTTGACTTCCGTAAGGGCGGCAGTCGGACATACAGCCACGCATTGCCCGCAGAATGTGCATGATGTCTCGCTCATGGGCAAATTAAAGGCAGGCCCGACAAAGGATGAAAATCCCCTGTTTACAGCGGACAGTATTCCGCATGTCTGCACCTCGTTGCACATTGTCTCGCACCTGCGGCACATTATGCACTTTGACGGATCCTTGACTATTGCATTTGAGGATGTGTCTTTTTCATAATCCCTTTTTTCGCCTTCCCACCTTATCTCACGTATTCCCAGTTCGGAGGCCAATTTCTGCAGGTCGCACTCAAGGTTCTTGGGGCAGGTAAAACACTCGTTGGGATGGTCGGAAAGAAGCAATTCTACCGCCATCCTCCGCCCCCTTATAGCTCTTTTGGAATCGGTATGTACAACCATTCCGGCTACAGCCTCGGTTACACATGAGGGCATAAGGCTTCTTCTGCCCTCCACTTCGACCACGCAGACCCTGCATGAGGCAACCTGGTTGACCATTCCGACGTCCTTAAGGTCCAAGTGGCACAGTGTTGGTATATTTACGCCTATTTTCCTTGCCGCTTCGAGTATTGTAGTGCCCGCCTCGACCTCCATCTTTTGACCGTTTATTGTCAGTTCTATCATCTTGTTTTCACTCATGTCATCACCTCGCTATGGTTTTATTACAGCATCGAACTTGCAGGCCTCGTAACAGGCCCCGCACTTGATGCATTTTTCCTGGTCGATAACGTGCACCTCTTTAACTTTTCCTGATATGCAATCCACCGGACATGCCCTCGCGCATGCGGTACAGCCTATGCATTTATCCGGATCTATGCTGTACCTTGCCAGTGCCTTGCAGGAGCCGGTCTTGCAGTACTTGTCCTTTACGTGAGCCTCGTATTCATCATAAAAGTACTTCATTGTCGAAAGCACCGGATTGGGGGCCGTTTGGCCGAGCCCGCAAAGTGAACAGTCCTTTACCATTTCGCAAAGCTCCTTGAGGTTGTCAAGGTCCTCCATCTCTCCCTTTCCTTCTGTTATCTTTTCAAGTATTTCATATATGCGCTTTGTTCCCACCCTGCATGGGGTGCATCTGCCGCAGGACTCGTCCTGGGTGAAGTCCAGGTAGAATTTTGCTATGTTGACCATGCAATTGTCCTCGTCCATTACAATCATTCCACCGGAACCCATCATGGAGCCAATTTGCTGCAGGCTGTCATAGTCTATTGGCGTGTCGAGGTTTTCGGTAGTTATTACCCCGCCCGACGGTCCTCCCGTTTGGATTGCCTTGAAGGCTTTGCCGTCCTTTATTCCTCCGCCTATGTCGAATACTATTTCACGGAATGTGGTTCCCATTGGAACCTCAACCAGTCCCACATTGTTTACCTTGCCCGCCAAAGCGAAAACCTTGGTCCCCTTTGACTTTTCTGTCCCTATGGATGCAAACCATTCATACCCTTTTAGTATGATTGGGGGAATGTTTGCGAATGTCTCTACATTGTTGACGCATGAAGGCTTGCCCCAATAGCCCTTTTGAGACGGAAATGGAGGCTTGTTTCTGGGTTCTCCCCTTCCTCCTTCCACCGAATGGATTAGCGCTGTCTCCTCGCCGCATACGAAAGCTCCCGCGCCGTACTTTATTTCTATGTCAAAGCTGAAATCGCTTCCAAATATTTGGTCGCCCAGGAAGCCATATTCACGCGCCTGGCCTATTGCTATTCTTAGTCTTTCAATGGCAAGCGGGTATTCTGCCCTGATGTAAATTATACCCTTGCCCGCTCCTATGGCGTATCCTCCTATTGCCATGGCCTCAAGCACGCTGTGGGGATCGCCCTCCAGTATGCTTCTGTCCATGAAAGCTCCCGGGTCTCCCTCGTCGGCATTGCACAGTATATATTTCTCGTCGCCATTTACAGCCTTGGTAAATTCCCACTTGAGCCCTGTAGGAAAACCGCCTCCTCCGCGGCCCCTCAGGCCTGACATCTTGATTACCGATATCAATTCGTTTCTTGTCATTTCAGTCAAAACCTTGCCAAGAGCCATGTATCCGTCATTTGCAATATATTCCTCTATTTGCTCGGGGTCTATGAGTCCACAGTTTCTAAGGGCTATGCGAAGCTGCTTCTTGTAAAAGCCCATTTTTCTACTTTCTTCCACCTTCTCATTTTCAGTTGGGTCGACAAATAAAAGTCTGCTTACTCTGCGCCCCTTTATCACATGCTCTTCCACTATTTCCCGGACATCTTCCGGCTTTACACGAACATAAAAAACATTGTCCGGATGGATTTTAACAATCGGTCCCTGCTCGCAGAAACCGAAGCATCCCGTTTGCACCACCTGAACCTCTTTGTCGTAGTTGTGCTCAGATAGGAGCTCTTTGAACTTATCTATTATCACATCGCTTTCAGAAGCTCTGCAGCCCGTCCCGCCGCATACAAGGATGTGCATTCTGTACTTTGTCATTTTCTCCCTCCTTACGCGCGCTCAAAAGTTTCATTGACTATAGAATCCTGCAGCAGCTGGTTTTCCTTTAAATGTTTCTTCACTATCATGCGACCCTTTTCCTGGTCGACATGGCCGTAGAGTATTGAGTCCTGATCGGGCATTACAACCTCTACAATAGGTTCGGAATGGCAGTAGCCGTTGCATCCCACCTGTATGACATCCACTTTTTCCATTCCTTGCGCATCTATCTCGTCAATGATTGCATGGAGTGTTTCCCTCGCGCCCGCAGCTATTCCGCATGTTCCCATTCCAACTTTGACGACTATCCTTTCCTCTCCTTCTCCCTTCCTTATTCCAATACTCTTTCCATGCGATTCTCGGATTCGCTTCAGCTCCTCCATCGATTTCACTTTCATGTGCAATCCTCCTTAACGGTAATTGTCCAAAATTCCCTTTACATCATCACGCGTTATTCTTCCATATACCTTTCCGTCGACCATTACAATAGGGGCAAGTCCGCAAGCCCCCACGCAGCGTATGTCCTTTAAGGTGAACATTCCGTCCTCTGTAGTCTCTCCGGTCTTAATGCCCAGGTCATCCTCAATGTCGCGAAGTATTTCCTCCGCCCCCTTGACGAAACAGGCCGTACCCATGCAAACACTTACAACATGCTCACCCTGGGGCACCATGCTAAAGTATGAATAAAAACTCGCAACCCCGAAAACCTCCGCGGCCGGCATTTCAAGCTTTCGCGCTACAAATGTCTGAACCTCCATGGGAAGATAGCCGAAAATATTCTGGGCCTTGTGCAAAACTGAAATCAAAGAGCCTTTTTTCTCCCCTATGCCCTCTATGTAGGTCTCCAGTTCAGCATATTTTTCCTTTGGAAGATTTTTAGCACTGTAAGTCAATGCCTGCGCTTCCTTCTTTTTCATGCATTACCACCCTCTTTTCAATTTTTCAGCACCCCTTTATTTGTCGGATTAGCGACATCTTCGGAGAGGCGCCGGATTTTTGCCTCATATGTATTTATTCCCGCTCCTGCGCCTTATAATCAAAATAAGGCAAGCTTTATGTTTTATTGAGCCAAGTGTTTTCCCTTTCACTACATGTATTTCTCTTAGCCAAATTTAATATCGCATGTAAAATGTTTACAGTTTTCATTGACACTATTTTATCAATCGTGTACTATATAGGGGTAATAGGAATGATAGGTCTTTACTCCCTGGTTTTGATCTTTTATTCCCAACTTTATTGTATTTTTTGTCGCTTTGTCTTTTCGAAGACAGAAAAGCACCGGCCCTTTTAAAAGGGCCGGTGCTTTTTAATCAACTACTTTTGAGTCTACTTATCTTTTATAGATTCCTTAACTTGCAAGGCTATGTTTTCGGGAGTAAATCCGAATTTTTCCATCAGGACAGGGGCCGGTGCAGACGCCCCGAAACCTTCCATTGCCACAACCTTGCCATTCCTGCCTGTATATTTGTGCCATCCCAGGGGACTTGCGGCTTCTACTGCCACTAGAGGAATGCCTTCTGGCAAAACACTTTCCCTGTAGGCCCTTGTCTGCTCATCAAATATTTCCCAGGAAATAAAGCTGACCACTCTCACGTCTATTCCGTCTTTTTCCAAGAGCTTTGCAGCCTCAAGAATCAGTGAAAGTTCCGAACCACTGGCGGTTAATACCGCATCGGGTTTTTCTTTCGATTCCTTCTTGAGCACGTAGGCCCCCATGTAGGCGGCTTTTGCCACCCCCTCAAGAAGAGGCAGATTTTGTCTGGAAAGGACTATTGCAGAAGGTCCATCGGTGTATTCTACCGCCTGAATCCATGATATTGCGGTTTCTTTGGCATCTGCAGGCCTAAACACCTTGAGGCCCGGGATTGATCGCATTGAAGCCAGATGCTCTATGGGCTGGTGGGTGGGTCCATCCTCGCCGACTCCTATGCTGTCATGTGTATAGACATATATGACGGGCTGCTTCATTAGTGCAGAAAGCCTTACCGCCGGCTTCATGTAGTCGAAGAACACAAAGAAGGTTGAACCGAAAACCCTAAGTCCCCCATGAAGGGAAATGCCGTTTAATATTCCGCCCATTGCGTGTTCTCTTATTCCGAAATTGATGTTTGATCCTTGCGGCGAATCCTTTTGGAAGTCCCCTTTTCCCGCCAGACGCGTTTTTGTAGAGGCATTGAGGTCGGCGGATCCTCCCATCAGGTTTTCCATATGCTCTGCCAAAAGATTAAGAACCCTTCCTCCGCTTGCGCGGGTCGCTTCGGATTTTTTATCAAATGTCCAAAGACGCTTGTCCGACTTGGCTCCTTTAGGAAGGCTCTTGTCGTGCCACTCGTCCCATTTCTTTGCCTTTTCGGGATATTCTTCCCTATATTTTTCAAAGAGTTCGTACCAATGGTCTCTTTCCTTTTCCTTTGCGGCCCTTATGGCGCGCATATTCTCCTCAACGTCTTCCGGCACTGTAAAGGCAGGGTAGTCCCATCCCTGTGACTTCCTCATTGCCGACAATTCATCTTCTCCCAAAGGCGCTCCGTGGACGCCGGAGGTTCCCTTCTTGTTTGGGCTTCCGTATCCAATAACAGTTTTCACCATTAGTATTGAAGGCCTCTCGCTTTCTTTTCTTGCAGACTCTATTGCGGATGCTATGGCTTGGGGGTCGTTTCCATCCTGAACCTTTATTACCTGCCAACCGTAGGCTTCGAATCTTTTTCCTGTATCATCTGTGAAGGCTATGTCTGTTTTCCCGTCTATGGTGATTCCGTTGTCGTCGTAAATGGCTATAAGCTTGCCTAGTCCCAAATGGCCCGCAAGCGATGCCGCTTCAGCCGAAATGCCTTCCATAAGGTCTCCGTCGCCCGCAAGCACATATGTGCAGTGGTCGACAGGCTTAATGTCTTCTGTGTTGAATTCCGCCGCAAGCCTTTTCTCGGCTACAGCCATTCCAACGGCGTTTGCGAATCCCTGTCCCAAGGGACCGGTCGTTGTTTCCACCCCCGGTGTGTGTCCGTATTCCGGATGCCCAGGCGTCTTGCTTCCCCATTGCCTGAAATTCATCAGGTCTTCCATTGACAAATCATAGCCGAAGAGGTGCAAAAGAGTATAAAGAAGCATGGAGCCGTGCCCCGCCGATAATACGAAGCGGTCCCTGTCGGGCCATTGCGGGTCTTTGCCGCAGCCCTTGAGAAAACGTCCCCACAAAGTATAGGCCGCCGCAGCCGCCCCCATTGGCAGTCCCGGGTGTCCTGATTTTGCCTTTTGAACTCCCTCAGCTGATATGAATCTGATTGTTTTTATTGTTCTTTCTTCCAAGTTGTTCATTTATTCCCTCCGAATCCGTTGCAGTTTTCTATTTTATCTTACTACATTATAACAGAAAACCTTTGCAAGATAAGGTGTTTTCAAGGCCTTTATTTATATAAAGAGCTTTTTTTGCCGCCCTAAATTCAATTAAAAGGAAAAATTACAATTATGTATAATTTCAACAAGCGGCGCTTATTTGTGGTAAACTCATATTGAATGACTGCATAGAAATTTTATCAATAAGCAGGGAGGATACATATCATGAAAAAACCCGTCGTTTTAATGATACTTGACGGTTATGGACTAAGCGGCAATGCAAGAGGCAATGCTGTAATGGCGGCCAAAACGCCCAATATGGACAGTCTTTCAAGCGCATGGCCCACAAGCAGCTTGCAGGCAAGCGGATCCTACGTGGGACTTCCGGAAGGTCAGATGGGCAATTCCGAAGTTGGACACCTCAACATAGGAGCCGGAAGAATAGTATATCAAGAGCTAACTCGCATAACAAACGAAATAGAAAACGGAAAATTCTACAGCCATTTCGCATTCATGCAGTCCGTTTCAAATGCAATGAAAAACAACGGTGCCCTTCATTTATGGGGACTTCTTTCAGACGGCGGAGTGCACAGCCACATAGACCACCTCTACGCTCTGCTCAAACTTGCCCGAAATGCGGGACTTAAAAAGGTCTACGTGCACGCATTTCTTGACGGTCGAGACACGGCGCCCAAGGCGGCCAAGGCTTTCATAAAGGCGCTCGAGGACCGCATGGACCGACTGGAGACAGGCAAAATAGCCAGCATTTGTGGACGCTATTATGCCATGGACCGGGACAACCGTTGGGAAAGAATAGAGTTGGCCTACAATGCAATGGCATACGGACAGGGTCAAAGCTATGAAAACGCCTTAAACGCTCTCGAAGACGCATACAAAAGGGGCGAAACAGACGAGTTTGTAAAACCATCTGTAATTCTCGAAGACGGAAAGCCCATAACGACCGTGAAGGAAAACGACTCGGTCATAATGTTCAATTTCAGGCCGGACAGAGCAAGACAGATAACACGGGCTTTCACAGACGAGAATTTTAAAGGATTCGTCCGCAAAAAGGGGTTTTTCCCCGTCAACTATGTGTGCCTGACCCAATACGACCAGACAATGCCTAATGCCCATGTTGCTTACGAACCGCAGGCCCTCAAAAACACCCTTGGGGAATATCTTTCGGCCAACAATCTTAAGCAGCTTCGCATAGCAGAAACAGAAAAATACGCGCATGTCACGTTTTTCTTCAATGGAGGCAGGGAAGAACCTTTCCCCGGCGAGAAGAGAATTCTTGTGCCTTCGCCCAAGGTCGCCACTTACGACCTCCAGCCAGAGATGAGCGCCTGGGATGTTTGCGACAACCTTGTGAGCGAAATAAAGGCGGGAAGACACGATTTCATACTTGTCAATTTCGCCAATCCAGACATGGTGGGACATACAGGCGTTTTCGATGCTGCGGTTGAGGCCATAGAAACAGTCGACCAATGCCTGGGCAAGGTTTCTGATGCTGTTCTCGGTGAAGGCGGTCTGCTCTTCATAACGGCTGACCACGGAAATGCAGACGAAATGCAAGACCCTGACGGAAATGTAATGACAACCCACTCTCTAAATCCCGTTCCGGTTGTTTTGGCGGGAGCCAGACAAAGACATCAAGCTAAGGAAAGGAAAACTGGCCGATATAGCGCCAACCCTGCTTGAGCTTATGGATCTTGAAAAACCAGCGGAAATGGGAGGCAACTCCCTCATAAAGTAAATAAAAAAAACAGAATCGGCATGCCGATTCTGTTTTTTTGCTTTCCACTTGTTAAAGCATCACCTCTAAACCTAATCAAGGATATAAGGCACGTATTCCTTATCGGTTACAGAAATATGGTCAACAATCCAATCAATCAGAAAATTCATGATTTCCATAGCCAAAAATACATCGCCGCTCCGCTCGTCTATTCTTCCTTGGTAGGCCTCCGCTTTTTCCGCAAACATGCGGTGGATTTTTTTATGTTCGGCGTAACCTTCAAAACCTGCTTCCTCCATCATTCTCTCTTCAGTAGCAAAATGGATTTTGGCATAGTCCAAAAGCTCCCGCGCCGTTACCGCTATTTTCTTATTTAACATTTCGGGATCACCGTTTTTGGCTTGATAGAGTTTTTCAGCTATTTCAAAAAGCTTCTTGTGTTGCCTGTCTATTTCCTCTATCCCTGTTTCCATCCTGCTGCTCCATGAAACCAACATGTCCCTCTCTCCCTTCTGATTCTATATTCCAAATGAATTTTCGTCCCTTTCTCTGTAGTGGGAAACATCTCCGAACTTCACTATATCATAACCGGAATCCTTGAATTTAATGTGGCTTACGCTTGTCGGGCGTATAACAGGCTCTTCCCATATCTGATTTATTGCAAGGCCCATGTAGTGCCCCATAAGAAGCTTCAGTATTGCCCCGTGGATTACCATAGCAACCTTCCTGCCCCTGTTTTCTTCAAGTATTTTTTCAACCGCGCCTACTACGCGTGCCTTGGCCTCAATGAATGTTTCGCCTCCTTGGGCCCTGAATGTCTCCGGCCTAAACCTGAAAGCGTCGAAAGCTTCGGGGTTTTCTTCCTTAAGCTGCATAAATTTAAGGCCCTCCCACTCTCCGAAATGGATTTCCTTCAGTTCATCCAATCGTGTGATTTCTATTTTTCTGTCACCCCTGAGTATCTTTGCCGTCTCAAATGCCCTGTCCAGCGTACTGGTGTAAATAACATCGATGTGGCAGTCCCTGTATGCCTGGTAAAGCCACATGGCCTGCTTTTGTCCAAGCTCTGTCAAGGGCGAATCCATATTTCCCTGTATCCTTTTCTCAAGATTCCACTTTGTCTGTCCGTGCCTTATAAGATATAAATCTGTCATTTGAATCCTTCCCTTTCCATAGATTCCTCTCGGAAGCCATCATTCTTCCATCCTTGTTTTCAAATGCCGGACTGCTCCGAGATTGTTCATTCGCCCTATGGCATCGCTAATCTTAATCCAGTTTCCACTTTTGAATTTTAAGGCTTCTCCAATTAATATCTCGCGTATGAAAGTCGTCTCATAGCGACATCTTCCGTTTTCTTCTACAAGATTTCCACTAAGCATGGTTTCAAACTCTGAAGCATCAATCATTTCATTGAACCTGCCCGGCCCTGCCGTGTGCATTATACGGCCCGCTTCGTCCGCGAGAATAGTTCCATCTTTATAATTTGCAAAAATGCAGTTCCGCCTTTTGCATACTTGATCGGACTTAAGCCAATCAATAATCGGCTCTGTGTTCTCTATAGCAAGAGGGGAGAGGTCCCTATCGGACAATTTCTGCCACCTTATTCCCGTAAGCGCATAAAAGCGCTTCATCTCTTCTTCGGGTTCCTCGCCTAAAACGGCGGTCCCCTCCTGGGGAACGGCCACGAATGTAATGGCCCGCCTGTATACCGGGCTGTCTATGAAATTTCTCGCAAAATACTTTGGCATCAGGCGTATGCCTAGACCTGTTTCCTCAAAAGCCTCTCTGAGAGCGGTTTGCTCGGGAGTTTCGCCATTCTCGATTCCTCCCCCGGGAAGACCCCATACAAAAATGCCCTTTTCTTTTATATGATGCTCAAGCATAATATAACTCCCGTTTTCAATTATGAACAACTGGACCCTTGTATCTCTTTTAGGCAGCATTTGATTTTACTCTCTCCCCGACTTGTTTACATTTATGAATGCAAGCAGGGCAAAAGCTAATGCGAAGCCGGATCCAACATAGCCTATATAGGGGTGTATGCCGCTTCCCAGACGACTTAAAATACTCGACGCCACCGCAAGAACAATCAATCCTATTATGTTCTGTTTTTGTTTTTTATCCATTCTTTCTCCTCCCATCACGCAGCTCTTTACATACATTATACACCATTGTGCCTTATATGATTCCCAAAACTGTCATGTAAGGCCTACATGTGGGTATATAACAAAAGAATCGTCAAAAAAAGGAGGTTTCAATGAAAACATTGATTTTGACAATAGGAGGAATTCAGGGTCAGGGAATAGTCAGCGCCGGTTCTATACTTTCAAAAGCTTTTTCACGCAGCGGATACTACACCTATACCCACCGCACTTTCGCATCCCGCATAAAGGGAGGTCACACCCGCTCGAAAATCGAAATAAGCCCTTTCCGAAACGCCGCAGCCGGGAAGTCAGTAAATTTGATTGTGGCATTCGACAAAAAAACCGCGGAAATGAATTTCGATATTTCACCGGACGCCTGCCTCATGCTCGCCGATGAAAAGCTTTCGGCCCTTAGCAAAGACTTTGGCGAAAATACCGAAAACTTCTTGCTTCCCTTTTCCCAAGCCTCGGAAAAGGTCGGCAGCAAACTTGCCAAGACAAGTGTTGCCTTGGGTTTTTTATGCCGCTTGCTGGGGATGGATAAAGATATTTTCCAAGATCTGTTATCCGAAAAGTACAAAAAAAAGGGCCCCCTCGTCCTTAAAGCCAACCTGCAAGCCTTCAACGCCGGACTTGATATGGCAAAAAAGCCCTGCTTTGAAAAATACGACAACTTAAAGCTCGATCCTGTCCCCATGGCCAAAAGGCCTGTAATGACAGGCAACTACGCCCTTGCTCTCGGGGCCTTGTCCGGAGGATGCAGATTCATTTCCGCCTACCCCATAACCCCTGCTTCCGAAATAATGGAGTACATGTCGGCAAAGCTTCCGGCCATGGGAGGCGTGATGATTCAGACAGAAGATGAAATAGCCGCGGCCACAATGGCAATAGGCGCATCCTACGGAGGAGTTCGAAGCATGACAAGCACTTCCGGGCCTGGCCTGTCCCTAATGATGGAAGGCATAGGTTTGGCGGCCATGGCGGAAATTCCACTGGTTGTAATCGACTGCCAAAGGGTCGGCCCAAGCACAGGCCTTCCGACAAGGGTTGAACAAAGCGACTTCAACACTGCCCTTTACGGGGGCCACGGAGAATATCCATCCATAACGCTTGCCCCCTATAGCGTGGAAACATGCTTCTCCCTTTCAAAGGAGGCCTTTCAAGTGGCTGACGAATTTTCATGCCCTGTATTTGTAATGAGCGACCTTGCCCTGGGTCTTTTTCCACAAACGGTCGATCCTTTTGAAATAGGCCCAAAAGCCGGCCCGGAAACGGCTTCCCTATCCGAAAAGCTCGGCCAAGAAGAATTTTTCAATCGCTACCAAGGAGACTGCAAAGTCCGTCCGGCGCCCGGCACACCAGGGGGAATACACTACACCACGGGACTCGAGCACGGCCCCCTGGGGGCCCCGGAAAACAGCCCGGAAAACAGGATTAGCATGATGAAGCGGAGGATGGAAAAATTCGATTCGCTCGCCGGACTTCCCGGAATAGCCCTTGATAAAAGCTCAGGGCAACTTTTGGTCATTGCAACAGGTTCGGCCTACGGCATCTGCCAGAAGGCTTTAAAAGACCTGGGAGGAAATGTCGTTTTGGGCGCTCTTCACAGGCTTAAGCCTTTTCCAGAGGACCAATTCTCTGCCTTGGAAAAAGCTTTCGACTCCATACTTGTTGTGGAATACAACTACGGCGGACAGCTTTTCCAGCTTTTGAGAAAACACATGCCGGCCGAAAGGCTTTGCAATCTTCATAGTCTCAGAAAATTCAGCGGACAAGCCTTCACCCTGGCCGAAATAGAGAACAAAGCAAAGGAGTTGATTTGAGTGGCCCTTATAGATGTATACAAAAACGAAGTTGAACAGACATGGTGCCCTGGATGCGGACACTATTCGGTGCTGAGGGCCTTAAAAATTGCCCTGGCGCGGCTTGAAATACAAAACCACAAGGCTGCAATAGTCTCCGGAATAGGCTGCTCTGGCCGCATAGGAGGATACATAAAGGCCTACGGTTTCCACGGGATACACGGAAGAAGCCTGCCCATAGCCCAGGGAATAAAGCTGGCCAACAAAAATCTCACGGTAGTCGCCGCTGGCGGAGACGGAGACGGTTTCGCAATAGGAACGGGACACGCTATGCACGCAATAAAGCGAAACATAGACATCACCTACCTGCTTATGAACAACCAGGTATACGGGCTTACAAAGGGCCACACTTCGCCTCTTAGCGACTTGAACTTTGTGACCAAAAGCACTCCTCTGGGGCAGGTGGAAGACCCCCTGAGGCCCTCACTTCTGGCTCTCTCCGCAGGCGGGGGATTCATAGCCCAGGGTTTTTCGGGCAGGCAGGAGGAACTTATAGAATTAATAATGAAGGCAATAGTCCACAAGGGCTTCTCCCTCATAAACATATTCAGCCCGTGTGTAACATTCAACCCAGGCAAAGGCTACGAATGGCTGAGGGAAAACCTGGTCTCTCTAGACCAGGACCACGACGCAGGAGACTACAGCGGAGCCTTCAAGACCTTCCTTGAAAGTGAGGGGCTATTCACCGGCCTTCTCTACCAGAAGGACGCTCCCGACTACCAGTCCCGCATACAGGGCGCTAGCGAAACCCCCCTTGCCGAGCTGGACATAAAAGACACCCGTCCAATGGACGGGCTGATTGAGGAATTCATGTAGGAAGATTTGCATTTCCGAATGCCTGGCAGTCAAACTTTTACATTAATAATGCTTTTTAAAATACGCCTCCATTTCCTGCAAACAAGAGTGGAAATGGGGGCGGTTCATTTAATGGCTATCCCTTTATCCTTACTTCCTTTCCGCTTTTTAGGTCTATATATGTATCCTTTCTGTTGTCATCGATTATTTTTTCAATTCTTTCATGGTTTTCAAGCAAAGCCTGAAGGCCTTTGCTTATTTCGTCCTGGGATACAATTACAGGGATGAAATGCTTTACAACCCTTTTTATATTTGGACCGAAAACCTTTGTGGCTCCCACTTGCACATTGCTCTTCTTCAAGAGATCCACAATTCCCCTTGCCTTCCTGGGATCAGCGTGAACCTCTTCATCCTCTTCCCCCGTGGTATTGCCTATTGTCTTAACAAACTCGCAAAGATCCCCTTCAATTCTATATATATCGTATTGCTTGGCATCCCCAAAATGACGGGAAACAAATTTTACACCGTCGTCCGTAGCGCAGGCCACTATCATTATATGCACTCACCTTTCTGTTGTAGTTGTTCTTTTGTTTCGAAAGCCCAATCCGTCACTACCCAAAATATATACCCCCACGAGGTAATTTGTCAAGCCATTCACTTCTTTTGTAATTTTACAAAGCATAGCTATGCATATATAATGTAAAAAAGCTTTTAATTACATACAACACTGGGAGAAAAAATGAAAAAATCATGCATATTTAACAACAGAGCGTTCACATTAATTGAATTGATTGTTGTAATAGCAGTGATTTCAACACTTTCGGCAATTGCAATCCCAAAGTTCGCCGGCATAGTTGAAAAGCAAGGCTTAGTTCAGACAAAACTTCGCTTCGCGTTCTCAACAACACAACAACTATTTATAAAATCAGCGAAGATATCCACCATCAGGATGTCTTCAATGGTTTGAGCTCGGACGAGGACAGGATAAGCCTGCTCGTGGACAACAATTACTTGTATGAAGCCCCTTCCCTTAAACAAACAGACGCCAGCTTCAAATGGCATGTGGATGACCAAATATGGAGGATCCACGTAGGCGATGAAATTGTTCCACTGAGCCCTCTAGGCAGCGATTTCGAAGAAATATCATCCGGAATGATAGCCTTGATAATAAGCAATTACGAGGACCAAGGCCATTACGGGCGTACCTGGGGAGACTACAGATATACCGATATAGGACTCGACCCCGATGATTGGAACAGTCCCATAAACCATATGATATACAAGCCAAAAGGAGAAACCATGCTTGTCACACCGGAAAGCGGCTATGAATTTCAAGTCGAGAATGAAGCCGGAGAAACAAAAACAGTCTGGAAAGGCTACAATCTTATATATGATACCGAAAGCGAAAACTGGTATTATCATTCCGTTAATGAAAGCAACATAGTCGACATAGACACATTGAGAGTGACAAGTTAAATGAACAGACCCTCAATAAATACAGATCCATTCGAGACATCCTAGTGTGCAGCTGTCTCGACTCTGTTGCGTCCATTCATTTTTGCCTTGTACATTGCATTGTCTGCCGTTTTAATAATATGGTCAAAATCCATCCCCGGCCTTAAACCGCATACGCCGAAACTGGCAGTAACAGACAGTTTTTCGCAGAATATTTTTGAATCCAAGGCCGAACGGATTCTCTCAGCTACCTGTACAGCATTTTCGATTGCTGTTTCGGAGCATATGACAAGAAACTCTTCCCCTCCCCATCTCCCAAATATATCTGTTTCTCGCAAAAGTTTTTTGCAAAGATTTGCCAAATCCTTGAGAACGGTGTCTCCAACGGTATGGCCATGTTTGTCATTTATGAGTTTGAAATGATCTATATCAAAAAAAACAACCGACAAATCTTTGTTGTAACGCCTGGATTTAAGAATTTCATACTTGAGCATTTCATCCAGTTTGTATCTGTTTTTAATGCCTGTCAGTTTATCTGTGCTCGACAAATATCTGAGCTCCAAGTTGAGTCGCTCAATTTCCTTTTGATATGCAATCCTTTCCGTTATATCGTAACTCGAACCGGCCACTTCCACTACTTCCCCTTCAATTTCTATCGGGGATAAAATTGTCTCAAACCAGACATCATCAAAAGCCGCCTCGTATTGCACAATTTCCCCTTTAAAGGCTCTCTCAAAATACTCCAAAGCCTGCCTGCTTCTTTCTTTGCCCAATATCTCCTCAACAGTTTTTCCGCCTACTACCTCAGTGGTTAATTTGAATTTGTTTGGAATCTGCCCCTCATTCAGGAGATATATAATATCACCCGCCTCGTTTCTTGCCAGTCTGAATATATTGCTTTTGATGTTTTTAAGTGTAAATGCATAATTAGATAAGGCCTTTTCATATTCATCCTTTTTTTTCCTGAACTCACCTTTTTCCATTCAAGACCCCTCCAAATATCCTATTATTCTTACTTAAATTTATTTGCTTAAATTGAATGGTTCATTTTTCCATTAAAATATGAGACCCTGCTTCCTTTGACCTGCTATGGTATGACTGTTATAAGCACATTAACAACTGCAGTGTGCCTTCCGTCCGATACCGTAACTTCCAAAGTTTCTTTTGACTCCTTATTGACAGCTCGCGATGTATACGAGGCTGTTCCATCGCTCTTGATTACCACCATTCCAAGATCCGTTTCAATTGTTCCTGTTTGACCATTTACTGAAACAACTATCAGTTCGTCATTATCGGGATCTTCTGCAAGCTCATCCGCCCTCATGTTGTCGTAGGTCTTGAGGGCTTTAAAATCACTGCCCACATAGGGGTCGGCCTTGGCTGTCGGAGCTCTGTTGTAAGCGCTTCCGCTTGACTGGCCTGAAAGGACATATGCGTTGTGGAGCCTGTATGCCAAAAGGATGCTCTGCTCGATTGTTGTAGTCCCCAATGGGTCTATGCGGCCAAATCCAACTCCGTTCATCACTTCGAGAGAATTGGCTTTTTTTATGTCTTTAATTGCCCAAGATGAAATTTCGGCCTCATCGGCAAATGTAATACCATTTGCATCCGCCGAAGCTTCATAGTCCATGCCCGTCAATTCATCCAGCTTTCGGGCGGCGCGCATCATCATTACAGCCACCTGTTCTCTGGTGATAAAGGCATCGGGGGCAAACTCAGTCGAACTTGTTCCCTTTACAATGCCCATCTGAAACGCCTTTACTATGGCTGTATCCTCCGTGTCATAAAAAGGATTGGAAATTTCAACATCAATGGATGTCCCAACCGTCTCCTCCACCATGTTTACAATCATGCGGCAAAAGAGCCCTCTCGTGATTTCTGCCTGAAAATTGTCGTCAGCATCCCCTATTACAAGGTTTGCAGCTCTTGCTGAATCCACTTCGGCACTCGCCCAAGCGCTAGGTCCCCCGGCCCCGTAAGCTGCGGGCGCAAAAATCGACAGGCAAAGCGCTACGGAAAGAAAGACCGCCATGCATCTGAAATTATTCCTTTTCTTTTCTTCTTTCATATCAATAAACAGCCCCTTTTTGTTTTTTGCTTTCTATTCATACCTCTTCAAGAAAACCTTTACGATATCGGGATCAAATTGGTCTCCTGAATGCTTTATAAGTTCATCTATGGCCTTTTGCTCAGTCATAGGCGCCCTGTAGGATCTTTCTGATGTCATGGCTTCAAAAGCGTCTGCTACAGAAAGGATTCTCGATTCCAAAGGAATTTCATCGCCAGCAAGCCGATTGGGATATCCCTTTCCATCCCATCTCTCATGATGGGACAATATGAATCGGGCTATGTCTTTTAAAGCATAGCTTGATTTCATTATTCTGTAGGCAGTTACAGGATGGTCCTTTATCTGATCATACTCTAGATCTGTAAGCTTTCCTTTTTTATTTAGAATTTCTCTTGGTACAATTAGTTTTCCAATGTCGTGAAGGAGACCCGCCCAGTAAATGCTTTTGACTGTTTTTTTATCCAATTTCAAGGATTCGGCAATTTCTTTGGAATAATTTGCCACCTTTTCAGAATGACCCTTTGTGTAGGGGTCATATATCTCCATAAATTCTACCAGCGAGAAAATGATGTCCTTCATGTATCGGGATTGCAAGTCTGTGTATTCGCGATTAAGGTAATAAGTCTTGATTAATGTTTTAAAGCTTTGGGCCAAATTTATAAAATGCTCTTGGTCAAGCAAAAGCCTTTCAGAGTCGTACTCAAGAACAATGCCAACGCAACCCGAACCATCTGCAGAAACAGTAATAATCAGGGATTTGTTGAATCCATCCATCAAATCGTCAACCACTGCTATTTTATCAATTGTAATGCTTTCAAAAGCCTTTACAAGCTGCATCTCCTCTATTTCTTCTTCTGCAAAGCCCTTGATTCCAACAATGTCGACGGATTTTTCATTAAGTATTGCAATAAAACTCTTGTCTACCCATATGCACAAATCTGTAAAACTGCTAAAAACAGACTTAAGAAAATGGCGGTCGGATTTATAATGGTTGTTCAGAATCATCTGTCCGTATTCTATGGTATTCTGAACTTGTGAAACAAGTAAAAAATTCTCATTTTCCTTATGGTTTATATTGTCATTCAAAATAGCTTCCTGATCCTTCAACCTTTGAGTATTTTCATAAATTTGTTTGCGGGTATTGTAATTTGTATATGTAAAAACAATGCAGAGGAATATTATATTCAAGTAGGAAATAAAGAAAATCAAAAATTGCAAGTCCGTCTTGTACAAAAGACCAGCTGAAATTGCAAGCATGGCAAACATATAAATTTTAATGGCATCCCCCCGGGAATATATAAAAAAATATGAAGAGCAAAACAATATAGAAATAAGCGGAGTGTGAGACATTACGCGATCCGGAAATACAAACATGCGCAAAATGCCCCATAATATAAGAAGCAGAATGAAGGAATGGAACAAGCATTTGCTTGCTTTTAAATTATTTGCGCCCCACCAAAATAAGACACTTATCAACAAAAGTCCAAAATGATATATTTGTATTATCCGGTCGTCCCTGATAGCAAAGGACATGGCAAGCATGATTGCAGAAACAATCACTATATACGGCGCTATTTTTTTATATGAGTCATGATTTTCTTTGACTATAAAGCTTTCAAAGGATTCCATTTCCTATCCACACCATACCCTTCAGCCAAGGCGCTCAATATGCCACCCTGTTTCTTCCGCCAGCCTTGGCCTCATACATTTTTTTATCCACTTCCACCAACAAGTCATCCATTGTATTTTCCGCACTTATCTGCAAGACCCCAATGCTGACAGTTATTTGGGGAATACCCTGCAAATTTGCTTCCTCTGTCACCCTTCTTAGCCGCTCGGCAATCCTGACCGCCCCATCCAAATCGGTATCCGGCAAAAGGACTATAAATTCCTCTCCGCCAAAGCGCGCGAAAATATCTGAAATCCTGAATTCACCAGAACATATATTGGCAAACTCGCTCAATACCCTGTCCCCTATTGAATGGCCATAAGTATCATTAACCCTCTTGAAACAGTCAATGTCCAGCATCAGAAGTGAGAGGGGTTTTGCATTACGATTTTGCCTGGCCAGCTCGCTCTCGAATCTTTTCATGAATTGCCTTCTGTTGCACAAACCTGTCAGCTCGTCCGTCGAAACCAGTTTTTCCAGTTTTTCCTCTGCCATTTTCCTTTGAGTTATGTCCTCTACCGTCCATACCACTCCCAAATCCAAGTCAGGCAGATTGCTTTTGTCTACAGCCCTTCCAGCTGTATTAACCCATATGACATCCCCATTTTTGCGTATCATTTTGTACTCAATGGAGTTCGTGCTATGGTTGATAAGCTGATCATAATACTTTTCCTCAAATTCCATAAATTTTTCATGACTCAGGTGAAACATTTCCACGGTTTTTCCTACAATTTCATCCGGACTGTCATATCCCATTATTTCTACAAATCTTTGATTAACTCTTTTAACAATCCGGTCTTTCTGAAAATAGATTATACCGGTCATGGAATTGGAAAAAATCGCATCAAGCTCCCCGTGGGCCTGCTTTAGTTTATTATTGGCCTTAACTATGTCCGAGATATCCTCAATTATCCATACTATTCCCTTGGTCAAGTCACTAGGATCAGAAGTGTCGATTGCTTTGCCTGAAACTGTGCAATAAATTCTTTTGCCGCTCTTGTGTTTGAAAACCTGTTCAGTCTTTACTTTCTTTCCGCTCAAGATATTATCCTGATATTGCTGTCCAAAGTTATTGTAGTCCTCATCCGAAAAATACAATTTCCTAATATCAATATTTAAAAGCTCTTCTTGCATATATCCGGAAATCTCCAGCGCGCGATGATTAATATACTTGATAGACCGTTTTTCGTCCACAACAATAATTCCAAAAAGATTGTTGTTGTAAATTGCCTTGAAAATATCGGCGTTTTTAGTCATTCCATTATCTTTGTACATTAAAATTCCACCTTTGAATTTTGTATCTGCTGATAATATAAAAAATCTTCCGTTTTATTGGAATTTATTAGAAATTTCTCTATTTATATCAATCATGGTATTTAAAGTTGTTTGACTCCCATTGTTGCAAATTTTCAATAATTCCCTTATGTGTTACTTCTATATAAAATCAGAATTTCCTTGTTTTTCCCAAGATATGCGGCTTGTCATCAGCAGATTTATTTCTTCAGGAAGGCATCCACTCTTTCCCTTTTGAATTCAAAACAACCACATCGCCCTTCTTGAATTTCATAAATTCCTCCTTTTCTCCTTTCCCCATCACTATGGCAAGAACTTTCTCCCCAGCAAAATAGGCCTCCCCGTCAAGCGACAGAAAGGCCCTCTATTCATTCCTTCTCATCGTTGACAGCTTTGCCACCTTACCCAGGCAGGTTGGCGCGGGATCGCAGAGCTGACTGTTCCCCCGACTCTTTATAAGATTAAGTTTCATCCGGTTTCCCAGAACATTAAAGTTTCCCTCCTATTGTGACACATGCCGGCACAATGGGAATTGCTTCACGAAAAACAGGTCTTTTCTGTTTCCTGTCGATTTCACCCGCATTTTGTAACCATTTGATTTCTCATTCGTCTATAGGGTGTACTGAAACAATCAAATAAACGACCTGAATGGAAAGGGGACCTTATGAAAATCAAAATCGACGGAAAGGAAATCTTCGTATCGGACGCGAGTAAAAACATAGTGGAGATTTCGGAGGAAAACGGAATTGCAATGACTGCACCGTGCTTCAGGAATGCAAGGAAAGGCGGTTGCTGCAAGGCCTGTGTCATCGAAGTCAACGGAATTCAAAAGTATGCATGCTGCACAAAACCGCAGGAAGGAATGGTTGTCGAATATGACCGCGATGACCTTGCCGCATTGAGGAAAGAGAGACTGGCAGATTACGCACAGGTTCTTCTTAACGGAGCTTCCGGCGGCAGCTGCTGCGGCGGAGATTCGCAGGATTCGTGCTGCTGTTCTGGCTCGTCCTGCAGCTGCTGACCCAAACAGATTTTAGGAATGGAAAAGCCCTCAATCAAAGATTGGGGGCTTTTCAACACCTTTCGCTGCATTTGCAGCATTTTCCTTTTTCTTCATAGTCAATTATATTTCCGTAATTGTCCACTTCGAAATCGCAGCATTCAAGAAGCTTTTCCCGAAACATATCCTTGGCCCTTTTCAGCCTGACTTTAGAGGCGGACACCGAAATATCAAGCTCCTCGGCAATCTCCCTGTGCTTCATTTCCTTTTTCTTGTGCATTTCGTAAACAGCCTGATACTTGTCGGGGATTTGAAACAGCATGCTTTCGATGCATTTGGATATGTCCTCGTTCATGTTGTCGGCATCGCCTGTCTCTTCCTCAACAAGATACAGGACCTCTGGCGCAACAGACACGTCCTTTTTCTTTTTATAGAAATCGATTATGGTATTCTTAGTCACGCGGTAAATCCACGGCTTTATGGCCTCTTGATTTTCCAGTTGCCCGATTCCTCTGAATATCTTTACGAAAACGTCCTGCAGGATGTCCTCGGCATCGTAAGGATTTTTTACTTGGGATTCAATGTAGCGAAAAAGCTTTTCATTGAACCCGCTCCACAATTCGTCAAAATTACTCATGCAACCATCTCCCATTTAGCGACCCCCTCTGTATCCAGGGCGTTTTTTACCAATAAAACTCAGCTATCTCATCAATAGACTTCCTCTCTATGGCCGGAAGACTGTATATGCACTTATATGTTTGTCTTTGTTATCGATGCAACTTGCAACGATAAATGCAACGATAATGTTTTCGTTGCAAAATTTGATCTCGCTTCCGACAGAAATATGCAAACAATCAGATTAACCGTTTTTGAAGGAGATCGTAAACCATATTCATATAAAAACAAAGTCTATAAAAGATCTGACACATCCACCGTAGAAGTCGATCGAACTGAATTAAACCGATTGATTCTCGAAGGAGACAATCTGGGTTACGAAAACTTGCCGTCAAAATACCAAAAACTCAGTTTTCAAGTTCTAGAACAGAAGTTGAAAGAGGAATTACAGATTGAAAGCCTAAGCAAGTATATTCTAAAAACTTTAAACCTATATTCAATAAAAGACGGATACAATATAGCGGCTGAGCTTTTATCCGATGTCAATTCATTTCCTGGAATTGACATCATCAGATTCGGGGAAACCCTCGACGAGTTATTAGACCGTGAAACGAATAATGGCATTTCAATCATTCAGCAGTTTGAATCGAGTTTAAAGATGTTTGATAAGTACTACTCATTTGAAACCATAGATGGTGCAAAAAGAATAAAACAATTTTCCATTCCGGAAAAAGCGTTTCGCGAAGCCCTCGCAAATGCCTTGGTTCACCGAACTTGGGATGTCAATTCCGCGATATTGATTTCCATGTATAACGATCGTGTCGAAATCGCATCTCCCGGATGTCTGCCGTTCGGTCTTTCAGAAGAAAAATACCTTTCGGGACAAATTTCAATGCTCAGAAATCCCATTATCGGCAATGTCTTTTTCAGATTAAAGTATATTGAAATGTTCGGTACCGGAATACGCAGAATTAATTATGCTTACACACACAATATAATCAAACCGACGTTCAAGGTTTTCGAAAACTCAATCAAAATAATTCTCCCTATAATCCAAAGAAACATCAACCTTCTTTCTACCGACGAACAAACTGTATTCGAAGAACTTGCAGGCAATATGCCCAAGTCAAGGTCTGAAATTGAAGAACAAACAAAAATGAATAAGGATAAACTAATTCGTGTACTTAACCGATTGATAAGTAAAAATATTATAGAAAAAATTGGAAACGGACGAGGAACACAGTATAGGAGAATGTGATCAGATATTTTTAAACACCCCATCTTCTGGGTATTCTCCGTCAATAATACTCCGCTATCTCATCAATGGACTTCCTCTCTATGGCCGGAAGGCTGTAGCTGTCGTCTTTTTTGCCTACAGCCAAAATCATGACAGGGCTTTCCCCCTCTGGCCTTGCGAACATGTCCTTTAAAAAAGTCATGGGGGCTGGCGTATAAGTCAAGCTGTGGTATCCCGAGTCCCTTATGGCGTTTATAAGGAGTCCCGCAGCCAGGCCAACGCTTTCGTTAACATAATAATTCTTTTCCTTCTGGCCGTTTTTCATGGACTTGTAAAACTCCTTGAATATTACAATAAGGCAAGGCGCCTGGCTCAAGAAGGGTTTGGACCAGTCGGTTTTCAGGGCCTTCAGGTCCTTGCGCCATTCGTCGCTTATTTTTTCCCTGTAGAAAACCTCCTCTACTCTTTCAGCCTCTTCCCTTATTTTCATCTTCATACCGTCATCCGTAACAACGCAGAAAAACCATGGCTGCTTGTTTGCTCCGCTTGGGGCAGTGGATGCAATCATGAGCCAATCCTCTATGGTCTCCCTGTCGATTCCTTCCGGCAGGAATTCCCTGTATGTTCTCCTTGTTTCGCTCTCTTTCCTAAGCGCTCTTGATCTTTCAGACATATTTTGCTCCTTTTTAATCCCTAATTAAATAATGATTTATTTATTAAAGATTATACACTTTTTTCTTGCCGAACATAAAGTTTTTATGCAAAAAAAGACCCGACGGCTCTATAAGCCCTCCGGCAGTCGTCAACCAAATATCCCCCGTCCCTATTTGGTTGAAATCGTAACCAGTTCTTTTTATGCAAATCAAGTCTTTTGTGATATCCTTAAATTGTATAAATATTAAATTAAAGGAGGTTGTTCATGAATCTTACTGAAATTTACGACATTATCAAGGAAAAGGAATTTGTAGATTTGACCCATGCCTTCGGGCCCGACATTCCCCACTTCCCCGCTCTGCCCAACATGGAAAAAGAGGATTTGTTCACTGTCGAAAAGGACGGATTCTGGGTTGAGAAAATGACTTTAGTGGGCCAATGGGGCACGCACGTCGATTCCCCGAGGCATTTTGTCGGAGGACTCAGAAAGCTTGACGAAATTGAAGTCAAGGAAATGCTCTTGCCTCTTGTCGTTATTGATATTTCGGAAAAAGTAAAAAAGAACAGCGATTATTGCCTTTCGGTCGAGGATATAAAGGAATGGGAATCCATTAACGGCCCGGTCCCCAGTGCTTGTTTTGTAGCCCTTCGCACCGATTGGTACAAGAGATGGCCGGATCCGGTCCTGATAGACAATAAGGATGAAAAGGGCGTTGCCCATTATCCCGGCTACAGCATGGAATCTTTAAAATACCTTTATGAAACGAGAAAAATAACGGCCTCGGGTCATGAAACGCCCGACACCGATTGCGGCATTTCTTCCTCCAATGACCAATTGCCCTGCGAGTATTATGTGCTAAGCACCAACCATTATCAGATAGAATTTATGGCAAACCTTGACAAGGTTCCAGCAACAGGCGCCCTGATAGTAGCCTCTTTCCCCAAGCTTGAAGCCGGGTCTGGCTTCCCAGCGCGTTGCTTTGCCATTCTGCCTTGATCAAGCTTGCATACATATAAGCAAAACCCCATAACATTTGCAAATAACAAAAAGGACTCGCTGCCAAACCATACATTTGACAACAGGTCCTTTTCCTTGATTTTCCAATCCAAAGCATTACCGATGATTGTCAAAGCCTTTTGCCTTTGACTGCCCCCGGAGACAAATCAACCGATTTACCTCCGTCCCTATTTGGTTGAAATCAGCTTCTTTAGAATCTCGAAAATATCAAAAGAGGTCCTTTGGTAAACCTTGTTGTAAACATATTTCTTTGGATTCCTCACCCAGCCCCAGCCACGCGGCATCTTGAGGCCCAGCCTGTGGACAATCTGCCTTTTGGGGCTTATCCTTGCCGACACCCTTTTCCTTATGCTCGGTTTCCTTATTCCTATTTTCATGTATTCATCTCCCTTGATTGAAGCAATAACCCCGTCCCCTTGCTTTTGAAGCAACAACCCCGTCCCCATGCTTTCCATTGAAGCAACAACCCCGTCCCCGTGCTTTTTCTTATTCCTATTTTCATGTATTCATCTCCCTTGATTGAAGCAACAACCCCGTCCCCGTGCTTTTGTTATTCCTATTTTCATGTATTCATCTCCCTTGATTGAAGCAACAACCCCGTCCCCGTGCTTTTCATTTTCATCTCCCTTGATTGAAGCAACAACCCCGTCCCCGTGCTTATTGGAATCTTTACATCAAAATCAACAGCATAAGAATTGCAGTGTTTTACAATCTGAGACCCGCTCAAACCTCTATTTGTATCTCCTAGAATATCTGCTGCATGAGATATAAAAGAGTCATTGATTTTTTCTCTTTCCATCGTAACCTCCTTAAAATTCGACGATTACTATTTCACCAATTGCTTTGTGTATGGAAGTAGTTCTTCTATTCTCTCTACTATTCGCTTTTGTTCTTCCAACGGGGGGAGGGGCACTATTGTTAGACCAAATTCACTGCCCGATATTTCTTTGAATGTTGTACCAGAAGCTCTGCTGACAATTTCATTAGTTCTAGAGATCAAACAATAATACATATATTGATTAATACTAATCTCGAATGGAACTAAAGATTTGAATCCTTGGTTTGTAGCTAAATCATTTTCTGCAATCGCAATATATCCTATCGGTGCACGACTTGAATATATGATTGTTCCCTTTGGCATTAATCGAGCTGAAGATCCTTTTAGGCCTTGCTCAGTAATAAAGCGTTTTCCATTCCTTACATACTTACCAGGTACAAATTTCATATCAGCAGGAGTCAACCAAGGAATATTTCCGTCATTCCAAAACTCACTATTTCCAGTTTTAGGTGTGCCTCCTCCAACTATACCTCCAATTTCACCCAATCTAACCCACTTCCAATTCTCCGGAATGTCGAATGGAATCTCGTCTTCTGCAATCTCCGGCAGTGGCTTGGGCTTTTTGATTTTGCCTTCTTTTATCAGTTTTTTCTTTTCTTCTTGAATCTGCCTGTAGAGGTCTTCTGCCGTTCCATCTTCTTCCCGCTGCTCAACAAGCTTACCCTGAATGGCATATTGCAGGATGGACTTTTGCATATCCTCCGGGAACTTTTTATTGAGCTCCTCCACTTCCGTGTAGGCTTTACCGTATTGTTCCACATAGGGCATCAGCTCTTCAATCTTTGCTGCAATAC
>Ga0209943_1000299_pt1 | contig 34037 bp, 28 predicted proteins | sample SalPonR1_B_D2_MG_FD_185698 | JGI IMG/M metagenome (GOLD analysis project Ga0209943, IMG submission 185698) | Salt pond soil microbial communities from South San Francisco under conditions of wetland restoration - Salt Pond MetaG R1_B_D2_MG... ... | reverse complement strand
CGTGTGCAGCCAGTACAGGTCTGGCCACTTGCGCAGCCAGGTCAACTGTCGCTTGGCCAGCTGACGCGTCGCGGCAATGGCGCGATCCCTGGCCGTCGCAAGATCGCAGTCGCCATCCAGGTATTGCCAGATCTGTCGATAGCCCGCGCTGCGCATCGACGGCAGGCGAGGATCAAGGTCACCGCGGGCGCGCAGTGCAGCCACCTCTTCCACCAGACCGGCATCGAGCATGGCATCGAAACGCGCGGCAATGCGCGCATGCAGCCACTCGCGTTGCAGCGGGCAGATGGCAACCTGGACCACCCGGTAACCTGCCGCCAGTGGTGGGCCGGTGGGCGCCGCATGCCAGTCGCTGAGGGGCACACCGGAGCTGCGGTACACCTCCAGCGCGCGGGACAGACGCTGCGAATGCTGCGGGTGGATACGCGCCGCCGCCTGTGGATCCACCTGCGCCAGTTCCGCGTGCATCGCGGGCCAACCGCGTCTGGCCGCCTCCGATGCTATCGCCTCACGCAGGGCCGGGTCGGCCGGCGGCATGCTCGACAGCCCCTGAAGGAATGCGCGGAAATACAGCATGCTGCCACCCACCAGAATCGGCACCCGGCCGCGCTCACGCAGGCCGTTGAGCAAAGGGGCAAGATCGTCGAGAAAACGCGCCGCGGAGTACGCTTCGGCCGGGCTGCAGATATCGACCAGGTGGTGTGGCGCCTGCGGTCTTGCGGCGCCTATATCCAGTCCGCGATAGACCAGCGTGGCATCGACGCTGATCAGCTCGCCGGACAGCTTCTGCGCCAGACTCTCGGCCAGCGCGGTCTTGCCGGCAGCGGTGGGACCCATGATGCACAGCAGCAGCGGCTGCGTTTCAGACACGATTCAACGACCACGCAGAAACAGTCGGTCGAGCTCTGCCAGAGACAGACGGGTCCAGGTGGGCCGACCGTGATTGCACTGGCCTGACCGCTCGGTGGCCTCCATGTCCCGAAGCAGCGCATTCATTTCCGGAATGCTCAGCCGGCGATTGGCGCGCACGGACCCATGGCAGGCCATGGTGGACAAGATATTATCCTCGTGCGCGGTTACCCGGTCCGATGTGCCATGCTCGACCAGGTCGCTGAGCACATCCCGCAGAAGCTGCTCAACGTCTGCATCACGCAGACTGACGGGGACGTCACGAATCACCAGTGACTCGTTACCGGCACGCTCGACCCGGAAGCCGAAGCGGGCGAAGAAGTCCCCGGAGGCGGCGGCGAGATCGGCCTCGCGGGTACTCACCGCGACGCTGCGCGGCACCAGCAGCGGCTGGCTGCGGATACCATCGGCGTCGCGGGCGCTCTTCAGGCGCTCGTAGGTAATGCGCTCATGGGCAGCATGCATATCCACCAGAACCAGTCCGTCCGCGTTCTCCGCCAGGATATAAATGCCCTTGAGCTGGGCGAGGGCATAGCCGAGCGGCGGAATCTCCCCCTCGGCCTGACTCTCCAGTGCAGGTTCCTCAATCCCTGCGTGCGGCGGCGATCCGTAAAGGCGCGACAGGCTTCGGCGCTGTGCCTCGCTCTGTGGCCTGCCCGCGAAGGTCTGCGGGGAACCGGCAAAAGCGCCCGCGCTACTGCCTGCCGGCGCCAGCCCGAGGCGACCCTGATCCATGAGAGAACCGGCGGCCGCCGGCGAAGTCTCTGCAGATCCCTGCAGCGCCGCCCCGGATGCCGGCATCGCCGCGGAGCCGGGGCGCACATCGGACAGGGCCTTGTGCAGTGTACTGAACAAAAAATTGTGCACATCACGCCCCTGACGGAAACGCACCTCGTGCTTTGTCGGGTGCACATTGACGTCAACCTGCGCCGGATCCATATCGAGGTAGAGCACGAATGCAGGGTGACGGCCATGGTAGAGCACATCGCGGTAGGCCTGCCGCACCGCATGAGCGACCAGCCGGTCACGGATAATCCGCCCGTTCACGTAGAAATACTGGAGATCTGCCTGGCTGCGGGAAAAGGTGGGTAACCCCACCCAGCCACGAACCCGCAGGCCGGGCACCTGCCGCTCAACCAGCACCGTCTGCTCCATAAAAGCGGGCCCACAGACGCCGGCCACACGCCGGGCCTGCTCGGTGTCAGCGCTCGCGGGACGCAGACTGTGTATCGTCCTGCCGTTGTGGCGCAACTGGATGCCGACATCAAAGCGCGACAGTGAGACCCGCTTGACCACCTCGTCGACATGACCGAACTCGGTCTTGTCGGTGCGCAGGAACTTGCGACGGGCCGGCGTATTGAAGAACAGGTCGCGCACTTCAACCGTCGTGCCCCGAGGATGCGCTGCAGGCTTGAGCGTGACCGCCATATCGCGCCCTTCGGTAAACGCGCAGACACCGGCGCCCCGATCCGCCGCATTGCTGGTGAGCGTCAACCTCGACACCGAGCCGATGCTCGCCAGGGCCTCGCCACGAAAGCCCAGCGTGGCCACTGCCTCGAGATCATCCAGCTCGGCAATCTTGCTGGTGGCGTGCCGGGCCAGCGCGAGCGGCAGGTCGTCGGCGGTCATGCCCGCGCCGTTGTCGCGAACCCGGATCAGCCGCGATCCGGCACCTTCAATCTCTATTTCAATGCGGTCGGCGCCGGCATCAAGGCTGTTCTCAAGCAGCTCCTTGACGACGGACGCCGGCCGCTCCACTACCTCGCCGGCGGCGATCTGATTGGCAAGGCGCGGCGACAGGCGCTTGATCAACGGCATGGCAATTCTGTCAGCAGTAACACCCACGGCAGCACCATCAGAGCGCCGGTATCTTCAGCGTCTGTCCCACGAGAATACGGTTGTCAGCCAGCTGATTGAAACTCTTCAGATCGCTCACTGACACGTTGAAGCGCGCCGCAATGCCCGACAGCGTATCGCCACGGGCAATGCGGTATTGACGCCCACCGCGACGCTTTTCATAGGCTAGCATCGTGCCGGGGGGGGGATGGCTGATGAACCAGCTGCGGATACCCCGGTGGATTGCCCGAGCCATACGCTGGCGGTAGGCCGGATCGGCGAGTTTTCGTGCCTCGCCGGGATTGGAAATAAAGCCGGTCTCCACCAGTATCGAAGGGATATCCGGCGACTTGAGCACAACAAAGGCGGCCTGCTCCACCTGCCGCTTGTGCAGGCGCGCCACGCCGCCCATCTCGCCGAGCACCGCGCCCCCCATGTTGAGGCTGGCATCCAGGGTTGAGGTCATGGACAGATCGGCGAGCACGCCGGCAAGCATCTCATCCTTGTCGCCGAGACGGACACCACCCACCAGGTCTGCCGCGTTTTCACGCTGCGCGAGATAACTCGCCGTGGTGCTGGTGGCGCCCCGGGTCGACAGGGCATAAACGGACGCCCCATTCGCCTCCTTGCGATTGAAGGCATCGGCGTGAACGGAGACAAACAGGTCTGCCTGCCGCTCGCGGGCGAGATCCCGACGCCCCTTGAGACTGACATAGTAGTCACCGCTGCGGATCAGGGTCGGCGAGAAACCGCGGTCACGCTCGAACAGCGCCGCCAACTCCTTCGCTATCGCCAGAACGACATCCTTTTCGCGCAATCGTCCGGGCCCGAGAGCGCCCGGGTCCTCGCCACCGTGGCCGGCGTCGATAGCGATAATGATATCGCGGCGATCATTGTCACTGGCGGACCGGGAAACCACCGGCGTAGCGGACTGCCGCGGCGCCTCGTCGTGGAGATCCAGCACCAGCCGGTCGCCAGCCTGGGCATTGGCCTCAATGGCAAAGCTGCGCGGCGTCACAACAGCCCGCATGTCAAAGACCATGCGCAGATCCGTGCCGTTGCGCACGCCGGAGCGAATCCGTGCGATCGGGGTGTCATCCAGATTCAGGTCAGACAGTTGCCCCTGCAGACTCGCGTCACTTACATCGAGCACGATCCGGTCCGGGTTCTGCAGTACGAGGACACGGTGATCTGCCGCCGCGTTCATGTCGAGGACAATACGGGTGTGGTCCGGTGCGCGCCACAGACGCACGTCCTGAACAGTCGCGGCAAACAGGGGTCGCGCCAGCAGGCAGAACAGCAGCAAAGCCGCCTGCGACACCCATAAATATCGACTCACGCCAATCACCCGGTACGTACCACTATGTCACTGCTCCAGAGGGACGGTCATCCAGCGCCGCCAGGGCGTGTCTTGCACGCAGGCTGACAGCCTTTAGATCGGCGTGGCGGCCGTTTCCCGCCCGCTCGATGGTAATGATTAAATCGGCCGGGGGCAAAACACCGCTGCCACGCTCGGGCCACTCCACAAGACAGAGATGGTCGCTGTCGAGGTAATCCCGCAGGCCAATCCCGTCCAGTTCGGCGGGATCCACAAGACGGTACAGATCGAAATGATAGACCGGTGGAACCGTGTTGTCGTAGGGTTCCACCAGGGTGTAGGTAGGGCTCTTGACCGCGCCAGTGTGACCCAACCCGCCCATCAATCCACGACAGAGTGTGGTCTTGCCCGCGCCGAGATCGCCCTGAAGAAACACCAGCATGCCGGGGGTGAGCACCGCGGCAAGCCGGGATCCGAGGGCGACGGTGTCGGCCTCGTCGCGCAGCGTCACCTGTCGCTCCAGCGCAGTCATCCTAACAGGCGCCGCAGCGGCAACAGCAGGTCTGACGCCAGCAGACCACGCTGACCTTCCCCGACGGCGGCATCCGCCGCTGCCCCGTGGACACAGACACCCAGACGGGCGGCGGCGTGAGCGGTCAACCCCTGTGCCATGAGCGCTGCAATCACACCGCCGAGCACGTCGCCCATACCGCCGCTGGCCATGCCCGGGTTGCCGTAGCTACAAAGGCTGTTATCGAGCTCAGGCCCCACCACCAGACTGCCGTTTCCCTTGAGCAGCACTGACACAGCGAAACGCTCACTCAAAGCCTGTGCGGCGGCAAAGCGATCCGCCTGCACACGGGCGCTGTCCCAGCCCAGCAGGCGCCCCGCCTCGCCGGGATGCGGTGTGACGACGCAGCCCGCAGGCAGCTTTGAGGCCAGTTCGGCGTCTGCCGACAGCAAATTCAGCGCGTCAGCGTCAAGCACCAGCGGCTTGCCGCTGTCGATTGCAGTCAACAGCAGTTGCTGAGCCCAGGGCCCGGTGCCCATTCCCGGTCCGATCAGGACGACCGAAGAGGACTCCAGCAGCGGGACCAGCGTGTGTACCGAATCCACGCCCGCGGCCATCGCCTCGGGTCTGCGTGCCAGGATGGCAGCCAGATGGGCAGGGCGCGTCGCCACGCGCACCAGTCCGGCGCCGCTGCGCAAGGCCGCTTCTGCCGCCAGTATGGCAGCACCACCCATGCCGTGATCGCCTCCCACCACCAGCACCTGACCGAAGCGTCCTTTGTGCGACGCCGCGGCGCGCGGCGCCAGGCAGTCGAGCTCTATGTCCAGATCAAGACGCTGCCAGCAATCCGCGGGCGGCACGCGGCGAAAGACACTGGCCGGCACATCGAGGTCATCGAACAGACGCTCGCCACCGCAGTCCGGGCCATCGAGGGTATACAGTCCGCGCTTGCGACCGATAAAGGAAAGCGTGACGTCTGCCACTACCGACGCGCCCAGTCGCCGGCCGCTATCCGAGCACAGTCCGGAGGGAATATCCACCGCCAGCACTGGCAGCCCGCTGCCGTTGATGTCGGCGATAGCCGCTGCGGCGTCACCGCGCACCTCGCCGCTGAGACCGGTACCGAGCATCGCATCCACAATGAGGCCCGTGGTGTCGCGCAGACAACCCGCACGCCAGGGCTGCGACGGCACGCCACTGTCCAGTGCCATCTGCCGCGCGCGCAGTGCATCGCCCCGGATGCGATCGGGATCGCCCAGCTGGTAAACTGTTACCCGACCGCCGCGACGCCACACGCGCTCGGCAAGAAGCCAGCCATCGCCACCGTTATTGCCGGAGCCGGCAATGACGTGCACGCTGTCTGTCTCGGGCCAGCGCTGAACCAGGCAGCGATGCAGGGCGGCCGCCGCACGGGACATCAACACGCGGCCGGGAATGCCCGCCTCCTCGATGGCGGACGTGTCGAGCAGCCGGGTCTGCTCGGCGGTGTACAGCAAGTCCGTTGGCATGGTGACCCTCGTCGTTACCGCCACCACAGGAAGTGAGCGGCGTCGCTGGAGATTATACGCAACTCGGGAGCAGCTTTGGGATGATCCGGTGACACAGACAATCGCGGCGACACAGTCGGCGGCGCTCGCCGGGCGCATTCGCGAGTGGGCCCGGGAGCTCGGCTTCCAGCAGCTGGGCATCAGCGACATCAACCTCGCCGAGCACGAGGCCTACCTGCAGAAGTGGCTGGATGCGGGATATCACGGGGAAATGCAGTGGATGGCCAGTCACGGCTGCAAGCGCTCGCGGCCGGACGAACTGGTTCCCGGCACCTGCCGAGTGCTTTCCGTACGCATGGACTATCTGCCCGGAGGAGCCGACCCAGAGCAGGTGCTGGCATCCACGGACCGCGCCTACATCTCGCGATACACGCTTGGCAGGGATTATCACAAACTGCTGCGCAGGCGTCTGGCAACACTGGCCAGACGCATCAGCGATGAAGCGGGTGGTGGCGCCTACCGCGCCTTTGTCGACAGTGCCCCGGTACTGGAGCGGGCACTCGCGGAGCGCGCCGGACTGGGCTGGATCGCCAAGAACACCATGCTCATCAACGAACGCGTGGGCTCCTGGTTCTTCCTCGGCGAGATCTACACCGACCTGCCCTTGCCCACCGACAACGCCCGCACGCAAAAGCACTGCGGCAGCTGCCGCGCCTGTCTGGACGTCTGCCCGACGGATGCCTTCACCGGACCTTTCCAGCTGGATGCGAGGCGCTGCATTTCCTATCTTACTATCGAGCACAAAGGCAGTATCGACCCGGCGCTGCGGCCGCTGATGGGCAACCGCATCTTCGGCTGCGACGACTGCCAGCTGGTGTGTCCCTGGAACAAGTTCGCGCAGCACACGAATGAAGCCGACTTCCAGCCGCGGCACGGGCTCGATGACAGCGACCTGGTGTCGCTTTTCCTGTGGGACGAGGCGACTTACGAAGCCCGCACGGAGGGCTCGGCGCTGCGTCGGATCGGGCACGAGCGCTGGCTGCGGAACATTGCCGTGGCGCTGGGCAATGCCCCCGGCACGCCGTCGATTCTGGATGCACTGGAGCGGCGCCGCGAACACCCCTCGGGGCTGGTTCGCGAGCACGTAGAGTGGGCGCTGGCGCGTCACCGGTCACTTCTGTGAACCGCGCGACGCACCACCGCCGGCGGCCTGAGCGGGCAGGCGCCGGATCAGCCTGACAGGGGCGCTTCCAGTTGCAGGAAGGTGTCACGGTAAAAACGCAGCTCCGCGATCGAGTCGCGAATATCCTCCAGCGCAAGGTGCGCGGATTTCTTGTCCAGTGCCGCATACAGATCGGGCCGCCAGCGCTGCGCGAGGATCTTCAGGCTGCTGACGTCCAGATTGCGGTAATGGAAAAACGCCTCAAGCGATGGCATGTGCCGCGCCATGAAACGCCGGTCCTGACAGATGGAGTTACCGCACATCGGCGACACGCTCTCGCCCACCCACTCGGCCAGAAAGTCCAGGGTAGCCCTTGCTGCAGCAGCCTCATCCATGTCGCTGGCGCGCACGCGATCGACCAGGCCGGAGCGCGTATGGTGCGTGGTATTCCACTCATCCATACCGGCAAGCACCGCGTCGGACTGATGTATCGCAATCACCGGCCCCTCGGCCAGGATATTGAGGCTGCCGTCGGTAACGATGCTCGCAATCTCGATCACGCGATCACGATCGGGATCCAGCCCCGTCATTTCCATGTCCACCCACACCAGATGGCTGTCGTCACGCATCGTCATTCCTCCCACTGACAAAGCCGGGAGCTTAGCACGCGTCCATACCCGCGCTCGACTTGGCGGAGGGGGCGATCAATAATGCCCGCCATGGCAAAACGCAAACTCAGCCGGCAGCAGGCCTGGCGCATCGAGAAGATCCGCGCTGAGCGGGCCCGCCGGGCCGCGAAAGCGCTGCAGGATCAGATTCCATCGGAACCTGATCCCACAGGGGGTGTGTCGGGAATAGAAGAGCGCGAGGGCGTGATTACCGCCCACTACGGCACGCAGGTCGAGGTCGAGACGGATACCGGGGGCGGACAGAAAGGGAGTGCCCGCTGCCATCTTCGCGCCAACCTGGATGGCATGGTCACCGGCGACCGCGTCGTGTTCTGCCCCGGCAAGCCCACCGGGGTGGTCGTCGCGCAACTCCCCCGGTCCACGGAACTGCGCCGTCCGGACGCCTACGGCAAGTTGAAAGCGATTGCGGCGAACATCGACCAGATTGCCGTGGTTATTGCGCCGCTGCCGAAAGCGCACGCCAACCTGCTCGATCGCTACCTGGTGGCGGCACAAGAAACCGGTGCGCAAACGCTGATTGTGGTCAACAAATGCGACCTGCTGGCCGATCCGGCACTTGCGGCACCACTTGAGGACATGCTGAAAATCTATCCGTCGCTTGGCTATCCAGTCATACGCTGCTCGACACACAGTGGGCTTGCCGGACTGCAAGAGGCCCTGCGCGGTTACACCAGCGTCTTTGTCGGCCAGTCAGGCGTAGGCAAGACATCGCTTCTGAACGCCCTCCTGCCGGAGGCCGCGCCACAGCGCACCGGTGCGCTCTCCGAGGGTTCCGGCAAAGGCACACACACGACCACCCGGTCGGGGCTCTTCCACCTGCCCGGCGGCGGGCACCTGATTGACTCACCGGGCATTCGTGAGTTCGGTCTCGGACATCTTACGCGGCACGCGGTGGAGTCAGGCTTTCGGGAATTTCATCCTTATCTGGGCCGATGCCGCTTCCGCGATTGCCGGCACCAGAGTGAACCCGGCTGCGCGCTGCTGGCAGCCGTCGCCGACGGGCTGATCCCGGCGCAGCGACTCGCCAGCTACCGTCACATCATCGGGTCACTGGATACGCCCTGATGGCCATCAAAGTCGGCCATGGCATCGCCGATTCGTGTCTGGGCACCGGGTGTGAATGCGCCACGGAAAACCGCCGCGGCCGGCGGGAACAGCAGAATCACCGTTGAACCGAGCAGGAAACGCCCCATCTCATCGCCGCGATCAAGACTGACCGACTCCGGAAGCGCTGCATAATCCATGGACACCGCCCGGCGCGGAGGTGGCGCTACCTGCCCTGACCACACGGTCTCAATGCCGGCGACAATCATGGCGCCCACCAACACCATCGCGAACGGCCCCTGGGGCCCCTCGAAATAGCACACCAGGCGCTCATTGCGCGCAAACAGCCTGTTCACGCCGCCTGAGGTGACCGCATTCACCGAGAACAGGCGTCCGGGAACGTAGCAGGTAGCGGTCAGACGTCCCGCCGCAGGCATGTGAACCCGGTGATAATCCCGCGGCGACAGATACATCGTGGCGAACATTCCATTCTTGAAGGTTGACGAACGCGCGGTGTCCCCTCCCAGCAGCTCGTCCAGCGAAAAGTCGCGTCCCTTGGCCTGGAACACCCGGTCGCCGTGGATGGCGCCGCACTGGCTGACCACGCCATCAACCGGACAGACCAGATCGCTGTCTGCGAGCGGCCGCACACCAGGCTTGAGCGGCCGGGTGAAGAACGCGTTGAAGGAGGGATAATCCGCGGCATCGCTGTCCTGCGCCTCCGCAAGATCCACACCATAGTGTGCGACGAAACGGTGTATAACCCAGGTAACCAGCCAGCGGGGCTGGCGTGCACGCGCCAGAGCACCTACGATTCTTGAGAGGAGGTGCTGCGGCAGGCAGTGCTGAAGCCAGATAAAGAGTGTCGACATGCGCAGCAGTTTACCGGCAAAGCACGCTCGGGTCAGGCATTTTGCGCTGTGCGCCGGCCTTTTTGTGTTTTTCCCGGAGCTAGCCGCCGACGACTCCCTGCGCGGCTGGACTGCGCCGGTGCCGGCGAACCGGGACCTGCCGGCAGGGGAAGAAAACTGGGTCGATTCCAGCCACGCCTATGTTACCGACGGTGCACAGGCGCTGACCGAATGGATGGACCAGTTCTTTGGCGACGAGACCTACAACCTGGAGCAGGCAGAATCACTGCTGCGGCTACAGCTGATCAATGACTGGGACTCTGCCGAGGGCTACGATGCCAAACCGCGGCTTCGCGGCAAGCTGCAGCTGCCACGTGTGTCACGCCGCCTCGACCTGGTGTTCAGCGATCAGGCACAGGACGACGAGGACCTGGATGACGACCGCCTGGATGACCGCATCGGGCTGCAGTACCTGCTGGGCGAGGGCGGCCGCTCGCGCTTCGACACCACCCTGGGCCTGACCGCCAGCGGAGTCAAACCGGGCGTGAGATACCGCAATCAGGGCGCCGTCGTCGATGACGTCAGCTACCGCTTCATTCAGCGGATACAGCACGAGACCGATGAGGGCATTTATGGCACCACCCAGCTGGACATCAACTACAAACAGGACAACAGCACCGTCTGGCGCTGGAGCCAGCGGGGCATCTGGGGAGAAAAAAGCGAGGGCGTGGAATGGCGCTCTCGCCTGGCGCTGCGCCAGCGCCACCTGACCGACACCGAGCGCCCGCTGGCGATGGAGCACTTCCTGCTGATCAATGGTGTCACCCGCCCGGAGGCGTTCGTGCGTAGTTACCGGCTGGGCACCGTGTTCAGGCGCCAGGTATACCGGCCTTACATGTTCGTTGAGCTTGAGCCCAGCTACAGCTTCCGTCAGCTTCAGGCCGACAGCGGTCGCAGCGGCGAGTGGGGCGTCATATTGCGCCTGGAATTTGCTCTGCAGCGCGACCTGGCGCGCCGCGGCAGCGACTCGACGGAGGATTCATGAGCAGCAGAACGCGACAGCGCGAGCTATAGCTGCTCTTCGGCGAAGGCAGCAAGTCGTGAGCGCACAATGCCACCGATGTGCATGATGCCTGCATGCTGATAGGACTTACTCTTCTCGACCAGATAAGTCAGCCCCGACGTCAGCGGCGAAATGTACTTGTTGTCGATCTGCGCCAGATTGCCGAGCACGACAATCCGCGAGCCTTCACCCACCCGCGAGATCACAGACTTGAGCTGAAACTGGGTCAACCCCTGTGCCTCGTCGATGATGATGTAGGCATTGTTGAATGAGCGCCCGCGCATGAAGTTGAGCGACTTGAACTGTATGTTGGCCCGCTCCTTCACGTAGTCGATACTGCCGATACAGGATTCGTCGGCGCCGTGGAGAATCTCCAGGTTGTCATCGAAAGCCGCCAGCCAGGGCGCCATCTTTTCCTCCTCGGTTCCCGGCAGAAAGCCGATATCCTCGGCGATCGGCGGCGTCGAGCGCGCCACGATCAGCTTGCTGAAACGCCGCTCCTCCAGGATTGCATGCAGCCCATAGGCCAGCGCCAGCAGCGTCTTGCCGGATCCCGCAGGTCCGGTCATCACCGTCATGTCCACGGTGTCATCACCGAGCAGAGACATGGCCATGGCCTGCTCCAGATTGCGCGGCGAAAGGCCCCAGAAACGACGCTTCATCAGATTGTCACGACTGTCACAGCGCAGGTAGATGTGACGCGCGTCGAGACGCACCACAAAAGCAAAGAAGGCGTTGTCGTCATGCACAAACAGATTGGGATAGGCCTCTGGCAGTGCTGCGCGCGGCACCCGGTGCAGGGTCTGCTCGCCCTCTCGCACCGTATCCACCTCTGACACCATGCTCCAGAAATCACCCTCGATGCGCTGGTAGCCACGGGCCAGCAGGTCGATGTCGTCAAGCACGCGATCGCGCCGGTAGTCCTCCACGTGCATCAGGCCGGACCCCTTTGCCTTGATGCGCATATTGATGTCCTTGGTCACCAGGCAGACAAAGCTGTCGGGGTTTTCTGCCTGCAGCCGGATGGCCACGTTGATAATTCGATTATCGTTGGCCTGGTCCTGAGTGACATCGAGATAAGGCACCTGACTGTCATCGCTGATCAGCTGATCAGGATAGATCGCCAGCGTCCCCAGTCGTCCCTCCAGCGCGGTCCCGGGCAATTCCACCCCGGCCTGGATTTCCTGCGGCGTCGCCGAATCCACCACCCTGTCGATCAGCTGGATGGCAATCCGCGCCTCACGGCTCACCGTCTTGTCGTGACGATCCTTGATGTGGTCCAGTTCCTCGAGCACGGTCATGGGAATCACCACATGATGCTCGGAAAATCCGGTGAGGGCCGTTGGATCGTGCAGCAGAACGTTGGTGTCAAGCACATAGGTCTTGGCCTGCGATGGCAGTGCCTTGACCATGCCGGTGTTCAGCGCGGGGCTGGAATCCATAATGCGCTCCTGGGCCTGGGGTGCGGTAAGTGGGGTGCAGGGCGGACGACCTTTTGCGGGAGCTAGTGGTCCATATCTGATACGAATGGTCTGCTGCTTTTTACGTCTGAGGACTCGATTATTGGCAACAATCCACAGCAGTGTCAATCACACCCCGGCCATGGCCGCCGCCGGGCTCCGCGGGCAATGCACACTGACACCCGCGCCCTTTTCCGCTACGATAGCCGATTCATCGACACACAGGCCGCACAGACGCCACTATGCTGAACAGCGATGCCCTCTCACAGCTCAAGGGCCTGAAAAACCAGCTGGAATCCGTCAAGGAGCGCGCCGAAGCCGTGGTCAAGGGCACCCAGGCCCGTTACGGCTTCGCGGTTCTCGACGATGGCCGCGAGGTGTTCATTCCACCGGACGAGATGCTCAAGACCTTTCCGGATGACCGGATTCGTGTCTGCATACGCCCGGGCGCCGACAAGCGCAGCGTTGCCGAAGTCGAAAAGCTCATTGACAGTCCCCTTGGTGAGTTTACCGGCGAGTGTGTGCGCAAAGGCAAGGCACTGTTCGTACGTCCCGATCTCAATAACCTGCAGCGCTGGCTGTTCATTCCACCACACGCGCGCAACGGCGTGCGCGAGGGCGATTTCATCCGCTGTGCCGTTCTGCGCCATCCGATTCGCGATGGCAGGCCCCAGGCCAAGGTGTTGAGAGTTATCGGCAACGCCGATACGCCCGGCATTGAAAACCGCTACAGCATGGAGAAATTCGACTTGCAGCCGGACTGGCCAGCCGCAAAGCTGCAGCAGGTTGACGCGGCGCTTGACCAGTCCGCATCGGCAGAGAACCTTCAGCGTCTGGACCTCACCGACCTCGACTTCATCTCCATCGATGCCGCCAAGACCCTGGACATCGACGATGCCCTGTACGCCGATACCAGCAGCGATGGCTGGACGCTGTATGTCGCCATCGCCGACCCGACGGCCTTCGTGCCCGCCGACTCGCCGCTGGAGGCAGATATCGCGCGACGCGCAACCTCGGTCTACTTCCATGGGGACGTCGTGCCCATGCTGCCGGAGACCATGTCCCAGGGCACCTGCGCACTGTCCGCGGGGAACGATCGACCTGCTCTGGTGTGCAAGATCGACGTCGGCGATAACGGCGTCATCCGCCACTACGATTTTCTCGAGGCCACCATCCGCTCCCGGGCCAAGCTGTCCTATTTTGCCGTTGACAAATACCTGTCCGGCGAGCAGGACAGCCTGATGAGCCACGCCAGCCCGCTGGAGGCCCTGTACCAGGTGTTCCGCGCTCTGCACGCCGAACGTGAGGCCAACGGGCTCCTCATGGAGGATCGCCGCGAGTTCCGCTGGGTTCTGAACGACCAGAAGCAGATTGACAGCATCGAACCTTTCGAGAAGATGGCGTCCCAGAAACTGGTAGAGGAGTGCATGGTAGCGGCCAACCGCTGTGCCGCCGATTTTCTCTCGCGCCATGCCATCCGCGGCCCCTTCATCCGCCACAGCGGCTTTCGCAGCGACCGCCTGGACGAGCTGCGCAAATTTCTGGAACTGCATCTGCCGCAGGCAGCAGAAATCGACGTGACCGCCGTGGCCGGCTACAGGGAACTTATCCGCCTGCTGAGTGATCCGGCACACCCACTGCCACTGCGCAACATGGTCAACCGGCTGCTGACGCGCGCGGAGCTGTCGCCGGAGCCCGGGCCGCATATGGGCATGGCGCTGCCTCAGTACACAAACTGCACCTCGCCATTGCGCAAATACGTCGACTTTCTGGTGCAGCGCCAGATCAAAGCCGCACTGCATGGCCGTGAGCCCTTGGCGCTTGGCGAAGAAACGCTGGCGTCGCTCGCCGCCAGGCTGCAGAACGCCCGCGCGGCGAGCCAGGCGGCGGAACGCTGGCTGGCGGCAAACTACCTGCAGCGCCTGCAGGCGTCGACACCGGGCCCATGGCAAGCACATATCTCGCATATCAACAGCGGGGGGTTCACCGCCCGGCTGGACGACAGCGGGCTGGAAGGCCTGGTTGACCTGCGCAAGGATCCCGAAAAGTTCAGCTACGACAAATGGCAGGCCAGCCTCACCAGCACCACGCGTCGTTTCCAGCTGAACCAGCCGGTACGCGTGCTGCTGGACAGCATTGACGTTGGCGCAAATCACCAGTGCCTGCTGCGCCTCGCGCCGGACTGCGGCCTGAAAACACCGGGCTGAGCGCCGGGCAGGCCTTACCGCGCCAGCCGCCAAAGCCGTTTCAACCCCGGCCGGGCAAGCCCTCGCCCGCTGCGCACGTCAGCACGTCAGAAGTGCGCATTACCGGGAGTGCGGGGAAACGGAATGGCGTCGCGCACGTTTTCCATGCCCGTGACGTAGTTGAGCAGACGCTCGAATCCCAGACCAAAGCCTGCGTGGGGCACCGTGCCGTAGCGACGCAGATCGCGATACCACCACAGCTCATCGCGCAGCGCTGGATCCATGCGCGCGTCGAGAATATCGAGACGCTCTTCGCGCTGACTGCCGCCGATGATCTCGCCGATCCCCGGCGCCAGCACGTCCATGGCTGCGACGGTTTGTTCGTCATCGTTAAGCCGCATGTAGAACGCCTTGATGTCCCGCGGATAATTCATCAGCACCACCGGCCGCCCGACATGCTTTTCACATAGATAACGCTCGTGCTCGGACGCAAGATCCGTTCCCCAGGCCACGGGAAACTCGAAGGACTCGCCGCAGTTCTGCAGGATGCGGACCGCTTCGCCGTACTCCATCCGCTCGAAGCGGTTCTCGATGACGCCGCGCAGGCGCTCCAGCAGCGTGGTATCGATGCGCTGCTGGAAGAAGCCGATATCGCTCTCGCACTCGGCCAGAACACGGCCAAAGACGTGCTGCAGGAGTGACTCGGCGAGATCCGCCAGGTCGCCAAGATCGGCAAAGGCAATTTCCGGCTCCACCATCCAAAACTCGGCCAGGTGTCGACTGGTGTTGGAGTTCTCCGCCCGGAACGTCGGGCCGAAGGTATACACTTTGCTCATCGCCAGGCAGTAGGACTCCACCTCAAGCTGGCCACTGACGGTGAGAAAGGCCTCGCCGTCGAAGAAGTCCTGTTCGAAATCCACGCTGCCGTCGGCACGCCGCGGAAGATTCGCAAAATCCAGTGTGCTCACCCGGAACAGCTCGCCTGCGCCCTCGCAGTCACTGCCCGTGATAATAGGCGTGTTGACCCAGCAGAAACCGTTGTCGTTGAAATAATTATGGATGGCATTGGCCAGGGTATTGCGCACACGGGTCATGGCGCCAAAGGTATTGGTTCGCGGGCGCAGGTGAGCCTGGGTGCGCAGATACTCGAAGGTATGGCGCTTCTTGGCAATGGGATAGGTTTCGGGGTCGTCTACCCAGCCCACCACCTCTACCATCTCTGCCTGAATCTCAACCTGCTGCCCCTTGCCTCCGGACGCAACCAGCTCTCCGCTGACAATCACCGCGCAGCCCGTACTCAGGTGCAGCACCTCGTCGCGGTAATTCTTCAGCGTATCGGGGACCACCGCCTGAATCGCATCGAAATGTGAGCCGTCATGTACCGCAAGAAAGGAAATACCGGCCTTGGAATCGCGCTTGCTGCGCAGCCAGCCGCGCACGCTCACCGGGCTTCCGAGCGCCACGCTGCCCGCCAGAAGCGACTTGACCTGATACGTGTCTGCCATGCATTGCCTCCCGGCCCTGTCAAAAAGAGCGCGGAGAATACCCAATCACCCGCAGGGATACCACTCCCCGCTTACGCCGGAGGCGCTAGTGGGCCACAACTACCCAGCGTCCTCGAACTGGTGCCGCCGGAATACCTCCAGCAGGGCCTCGACGAAGACCACGTCCGCCGCGCTGAAGCGACCCGTGCGTGGACTGTCGATGTCCAGGACGCCAACGACGCGACCGCCGTCCCGGAGCGGCACCACCAGCTCGGAGCGCGAGCGGATATCACAAGCAATATGTCCCGGAAAGGCATGCACGTCGTCGACCACCTGCGTCGCCTCCTCCGACACGGCGGTACCACACACGCCGCGTCCGACCGGGATGCGCACGCAGGCGGGCTGGCCCTGGAATGGCCCCAGCACCAGCGTATCGCCCTTGAGAAAATAAAAGCCCACCCAGTTGATATCCACCAGCTGCTGCGCGAGAAAAGCCGATACGTTGGCGCTGTTGGCGATCAGGTCGGGTTCGCCGGCGAGCAGTCCGGCGAGCTGTGCGCAGGCCTCTTCGAGGGGCAGAGGCAGGTCTGACGTACTGTTGATCATGCGTGTGGCACCCATGGTAGAGAGGTATATGGTAGTGCAAGGCCGCCGGGGCAGCCGCAGGCAATGGGCACTGCACCTGAGGCCTCAGCGCCGCTTGCGGCCCTTCTTGAGCCCGCGCTCCAGCTCCTGCTGCAGGGCCAGGTACTGGCCGGTGAGTTTATGGCCCGGCGCCAGATCCACCAGAGGCCGGTGCGTGTAGTGCGACTCTTTCATTTTTACCGAGGTATTGAGATAGGTCTTGAGAACCGGGTAGCCCTCGGCTTCCAGCTCGGCGACCAACTCGCCCGGCAGCCTGGCCTGCGAGTTGAACTGGTTGATGACAATACCTTCGACCATGAGATCGGGGTTGTGGTCTTCCTGCAGCTCGGCAATGTTGTCCATGAGCGCATACAGGCTCTGGCGTGCAAAGCTATCGCAATCAAAGGGAATCAGCAGGGCATCGGCGGCGATCAGCGCCGATTTACTGTAAAAATTGAAATTCGGCGGTGTATCGATGTAAACGCGGTCATATTCGTCGGCCAGCTTGGCGAGGGCGTCGCGCAGCTTGTAGATCTTGTAACGCGATTCGAGCTCCTTCTCGAGCTGGGACAGCACCGGGCTGGAAGGCATCAGGTACAGATCGGGGTACGGCGTTTCCCAGACAAAGGAGTCCGGGTTCTGACGCATCCGCCTGGAGCCTACCGTCTGCCGGAACAGGCCGGCAACGCCCTGAGCCTCCGCCGGAAATGCCTCGGCGTCAATTTCGCCGACCAGGTAATGCGTGGTGTTGCCCTGAACGTCCAGATCGATGACCAGTGTGCGGTAGCCGACCTGCGCATCAATCGCCGCCAGGTTGCACGTGATGCTGGTCTTGCCAACGCCGCCTTTCTGGTTGAATACCACCCGCTTCATGCGCTGCTCTCCTTGTCCGGGCCTGCTGGGGCGCCAGAGTGTAAACAAGCGTTCGCCCCACGGTAAGCCCCGCGGCACGTCATACACACCAAATTTCAGTGGGGCCCGCGATTGCGCCCCCCGGAGCGCCTGCTACCGGCGGCTCCCTGCCTGTATAGTACCGTCACCTCCGCTGAACTGCAGGCCACAGCATGACCTCCCGTACACCGCGTATCCAGATGCTTCTCACCGGCAGCGAGCTGATGAGTGGCGACACTGTCGATTCGAACTCGGCCCTGGTCGGGCAACGTCTCGGCGAGCTTGGCATCACCTGCGAGCGCAAGATCACCCTCGACGACGACCTGGATGCACTCACGGCTGCCATCAGCAGGATCAGCTCGCACGCTGACATTCTCATCGTCAACGGTGGTCTCGGCCCCACCGTTGACGACCTGACGGCAGCTGCGCTTGCCGCTGCGGCGGGGGTGTCGCTGACCGAGAACCCGGAGGCCCTCGCCCATATAGAGAGCTGGTGCGCGCGGCGACAGATCCCCCTGGACGCAGCCAACCGCAAGCAGGCAAAGCTGCCGGCCGGCAGCGACATCCTGCCAAACACTACCGGCAGCGCCGTGGGTATTGCCATGACACTTGGGCACTGCCGTGTCCTGTGCACGCCGGGCGTCCCGGGCGAACTCCGCAACATGCTGGATCCGGTGATCGATGATATCCGGCGTCGCCATCCCGATCTGGCGCCGAGAACCATTCTGCGGCTGCAGACCTTTGGCCTGGGCGAGTCCGCCGCCCAGCAGCGCGTGGCAGACGCGCTGCCGGACTGGCCACAGGAAATATCACTGGGCTTCAGGGCCGGTGCGCCACAGATGGAGATCAAGCTCACGGCTGCCCGTGACGCAGACCACGGCCTGCAGACCCAGTGCCGGGGACAGCTGGAGTTGCTGTTCGGCGACCACATTATCGGCGAGGGCAATACGACCCTGGCAGCGCGCGTGCTGGAGCTGTTGTGCGCCCGGGGCGAACAGATCACGACAGCCGAATCCTGCACTGGCGGCCTCATTGCGTCGATGCTCACCCGTGTTCCCGGCTCCAGCGCCGCTTTCGAGGCGGGCTTTGTGACCTACTCGAACCGGATGAAGAGCGACCTGCTCGCTGTGCCGGAGGTCCTGCTGGAGGAGCACGGCGCGGTCAGTGAGCCAGTGGTCCGGGCCATGGCGGAAGGCGCGATGGCCCGCAGCGGTGCGACTATGGCGATCGCCGTATCCGGGATTGCCGGCCCGCAGGGCGGCAGCGCGGAGAAGCCGGTAGGCACTGTGTGGATCGCCTGGGGGAGCGCCGATAAGCTGCACAGCTGCGGACTGTGCTGGCCGGTGGAACGAAGTCTGTTCCAGACCATGGTAGCCGCCGCCGGCCTGGATCTTATCCGACGACAGCTGCTGCAACTTCCGCCGCTGCCATGGCAGGCACAGCAACGGCGCATTGATGGAGCGGGTTAGGCGCTGTCACTCTCGGCGGCGGACAGGCGATGCCATACCAGTGAATGCAGCCTGAGCACGCCACCCGCTGTATCCTGGCCGCTCAGCACCAGGGTGTGGCCATCCAGCTCCGCATGCCGCAGTTGCTCGCTACCGACAAAGTTGGGGTTCAGGCTCTGGGTGACGTAGTGGATCACGTCGCCCTCGACCACATGATAGCGGCCCGCGTAGTGAAAGTAGGACAGGTAGGCTCGGGCCAGCTTCTCCTCGGGAATTTTACGGAAACTGATATCGTCCGGCAGGGTCTGGCGATCGCTGCGTCCGATAGAGGCACTCATCCAGTCGTCCTCGGTGTAAATGAGAAGTCCTTTCGGATCTTCACCGAAGGGACAGCTATAGTCCTCCCGGTCGGAATATCCCACCGACCAGGACTCCAACTGCCACGTCCCTACCAGGTCTTGCTTGCTGATCATCGGCTTTCTCCCGCTGTGACTGGTACTTCACCGGCACGGGTCCGGTTTGAAGCGTCTGACACAAGGATACACCGGAGCAGGGGTCGGACGTAACAGCCCGACGCCTGCCGGGCGGGCCACGCCGGCCCAGATCATGGTTGCAGCTGCTCCACTGCCCAGCCCTCTTCTTCAACCCGGGTATAGACAAAGCGGTCGTGAAGCCGGTGCTCGCCGCCCTGCCAGAACTCCACCCGCTGCGGCACAATACGAAAGCCACCCCAGAAATCGGGCACGGGAACCTCGCCTGCGGCGAACTGTGCCTTCAGACGCGACATTTCCGCCTCCAGCGCTGCGCGAGCCGGCACAGGGCGACTCTGCCGCGAGGCCCAGGCGGCAATCTGACTCTCGCGGGGACGGGACAGAAAGTACCGGGCCGATTCCGTCATGGACATTTTCTCGGCAACCCCGGCGACGATGACCTGACGGTCCAGTTCGTTCCAGGGAAACAGCAGAGAGACACGGGGATCCGCCGCAATCGCCTTTGCCTTGTTGCTGCGGTAATTGGTGTAGAAGACGAACCCACCTTTCGAGATACCCTTGAGCAGGACAATACGCTGCCAGAGGTTGCCGTCCGCATCACGCGTCGCCAGCGACATCGCCGTGGGGTCACTGAGGCCGGCGTTGACTGCCTGCTCCAGCCACTGTTCAAACTGGTGCAGCGGGGAGGCGTCAAGCGTGTCCCGAGTCAATCCACCCGCCGTGTACTCCCGCCTGTAGGATTCAAATTTCACCGTATTGCCTGCCTGTGTTCCCGTCGTTGCCTGCCATTATATTCAATCAGGGCCGCCGCGATGCACCGGCGCCCGGCACATGAAAAACGGAATCTGCGGGAAGGGATGGCCACATTGCCACTCGGCGCCGAGATCATCCTCCAGCGATCTGCCCAGCGACTGCCGGTAGGCATCCGCCATCGCCTGTTGCAGCTCGTCGCTGCTGCGCACGCCCAGCAGCACCAGCGCCTCCATCATGCCTTCGGTGCGCCAGCGCAGACCCGGCGGAATATCGTCGCCGGCCGCGATGGCCTCCAGCATGGCCTGCCAGCGCTGTGTCACTTCCGCGTCGAGCCTGCTTGCGTCTGTCATGCATTTCCCCTGTGTCACCGTACCTGCAAAACCGGTAGAGTCGCAGCTTTCATTCCAGCAGGAGAGATCAGTGTACGCGAAAACCTGGATCGGCCGTTGGCTTGCCACGGCAATGACTGCGTTCCTGTTCGTGCCGGCGAGCGTGGCCCAGGAGGCCACCGCCAACGCCCCCATTATCGACTTCCAGACGCGCTTTCTGCCTACGGTGGCAAAAAACGGCATGGTGGTCGCACCCGAGCGTCTGGCGGCGGACATTGGCGCCAGCATTCTGAAACGCGGTGGCAATGCGGTGGATGCCGCCGTGGCAACCGGCTTTGCACTGGCTGTCACCTACCCGCGCGCCGGCAATATCGGTGGCGGCGGCTTCATGCTGATCCACCTCGCCGATGAAGATCGCCAGACGTTGATCGACTATCGCGAGACCGCGCCCGCCGCAGCCACGGCTGACCTATACCTGAATGATGCCGGCGAGGTGGATCGCCAGCGTGAATTTTTCAGCCATCAGGCCGCCGGCGTGCCAGGCACGGTGGCCGGCATGCTCTATGCTCTGGAGCACTATGGCTCCCTGTCACGGGCCGAGGTCCTGGCACCTGCCATTCGCCTGGCAGCGGAGGGCATTCGTGTCAGCTTCGCGCTGAATGCCGAAATCACCAGTCGCGCGGAACGCCTGCAGAAAAATCCGGAAGCGGCGCGCCTGTTCCTCGATGCCGATGGTAACGCCCCGGCCCCCGATAGCCTCTGGCGCCAGCCCGATCTCGCCGACACGCTGCGGCAGATCGCGCAACAGGGTCGCGACGGGTTCTACAGCGGTGCTGTAGCCCGTCACATCGCCGACGACATGGCGAACAACGGCGGTCTTGTCACGCGGCAGGATCTCGCCGACTATCGGCCCCTGGAGCGTACGCCAATCCGCGGCAGCTATCGCGATTTCACGATCGTGTCCACGCCACCCCCTTCATCCGGGGGGATTCACATCCTGCAGATGCTGAATATTCTCGAGGGCTATGATCTCGTGTCGCTCGGGCACAACAGCGCCGCCTATCTGCACCGGCTTATCGAGAGCATGAAGCTGGCCTACGCCGACCGCAGTCGCTATCTGGCAGACCCGGACTACGTCAAAGTTCCGGTGGCTGAACTGGTCGACAAGGACTACGCAGCGCGACTGCGGGCGCGGATACGGCCCGACGCAGCCACGCCCTCAGCCAGCATTGACCCGGGCGCCTCGCTCCCCGGCGAAAGCACCGACACCACCCATTACACGGTGGCAGACGCCTCCGGGAACGTCGTCAGCAACACCTACACCCTCAACTTCAGCTTCGGGTCCCACATAGCGGTGCCCGGCACGGGCATGCTGCTCAACAACGAAATGGCAGACTTCAGCGCAAGTCCCGGCGAAGCGAACGCCTTTGGGCTGGTGCAGGGGGAAGCCAACCGCATAGAGGGCGGAAAGCGTCCGCTGTCTTCCATGAGCCCGACGCTCGTCTTTCGCGACGGCCAGCCCTGGCTGGCCACCGGCAGCCCCGGCGGCAGCGTCATCATCACCACGATTCTGCAGACGCTGCTCAACGCCATGGACTTCGACCTGAATATCGCCAGCGCTGCGGCAGCGCCGCGCGTTCATCACCAGTGGCTGCCGGATAGGGTGAGGGTGGAAGATGGCGTCAGCCCGGACACCATCCGCCTCCTGGAAAACCTCGGTCATAACGTGGAAAGCTCCCGCCGGACGCTGGGAAGAACGCAGTCGATTCTGCTCGATCGGGGCTGGCTCTATGGCGCCACCGACAGCCGGCGCCCGGGGGGCTGGGTGTCGGGCTACTGAGACCCGTCCGGGACACGTACCAGCGCCGTTTGGCGGCTGAGCGCGACGAGGGCGCCCTGGCTATCCCAGTATTCCCCATCTTCCTCCACGACGCCGCGGGTGAGAAAACGGGACGTAAGACTCGCCCGCAGCGGACCCGGTGCCGGATGCGCCCGGATCTGCACAGACAGGTCCACCGTCGGCACCCAGCCCAGCACGCCAAAGAGGCTGAAAGCCGGCGGCGGAAACGCATCCGCAAACATCAGCAGTGAGAGCACATCGGCCGGTGCGCCGTCGCGGTGCTGCACGTAACCACTGAATTCGCCACGGCGATCCGGACCATCACCGGTAAAGATGCCACTGCCGCTGGCGAGCCGCAGATCGACACGCTGATGGAACTCCAGCGGGCTGTGCCGGTTCTCGAAGCAGTCTGCCAGCGGCGGCAGCTCCGGGGCCTCGCGCGCCGCCCAGCTCTCCCCCTGCATGGCGCCAAAGTCAACATAGGCCGCGGTGACCTGAACCTTGAGTTCGCCATCCTGGTACAGTCGCGCCATGGCGTGACTGGTGTTTCGGCCACAGCGCAGCACCTCAATGTGACATTCCACCGGCCCGAGCCGCGTCGGTGCGAGATAAAAGGCGTTCAGCGTCAACGGATCACGGTGCGGCAGCGCTGCCCGCAGCGCCCGCCCGGCAATGGCCAGCACGTAGCCACCATTGGGCACCTTGCCAATCCGCCAGCCGCGGTGCAGTTCAGCTGCATACCGCTGCGGAGCGATCTCGGTGACCGCGGTTTCCTCTTCAAAGTGACTCACAGCCCTTCTTCCTCTCCTTGCGATTAAGCCGCTTGTAGCGTTTCAACGTATTGTGTTTGTAACGTTACGGCGTGTATATACTCAAAGACTCCGGCATACGGCGCAAGAAGACGTAGTGAGGCCATGCAGATGAAACTCTGGCGATGCAAGACGGCAGTCACTGGGCTGGTCCTCGTCCTATCCGCGCTCGTCACAGCGCTATCGGCAGCAACAGACCAGGCACCCCCAACAGCGGAACCCAGAGACACGGGCGCGCTACAGACGAGCGGCAGGCAAAGCATCAGTCGCTACCGCGATCTCATCGCTCGCCTGGAGGACGAAGGCGGCGCCTACAACCCCGCACTGACCGAGCCGCTGCTCGAGCTGGGCATGGCGTTACAGGAGTCGGGGATGCACGGCGACGCGATCAGCCTGCTCAAGCGCGGCGTGCATCTGGCACGAATCAACAACGGTCTGTACAGCGAAATTCAACTGGCGCTGCTCGAGTCAGAGATAAAAAGCCATATTGCCCTGGGTCAGCTGGAGGAGGCAGACGACCGCCACCGCTACCTTTACCGGGTACAGCAACGCACGCTGAAGGATGCCGGTCGCGGCTTTGCCTTCATGAAGCAGGCGAAATGGCAGCGACGCGCCTATGAGCTGGAGCTCGATGAAAACGGCTTCAACCGGCTGATCAATATGTGGAACCTGCATCGCATGGCCCTGACAGAATTTGCAGAGGCCGATGGCGACGCCTCCCCGACGTTGCTGCCCCCCCTGCATGGCATGCTGCGGGCGCAGTATCTGATGAGCGGCTCCAACGGCGAGAACAGTTCGGGCCGCTTCCAGCGCGCGGGCTTCAGGATCCGGGGCGACGACCAGGGCCGACTGTCTGCCTACCGCGGCCAGAGCTACAAGCAGGGAGACTCCGTGGTCCGCGCCATTTTTGACGTGCAGGCCGCGCAGCCGGACAGTACCCCGCTGGCACGTGCCGAAGTGCTGGCAATGATGGGTGACTGGCGCCTCTGGCACGGACGCTACAAGGAAGCGCTGAATGCCTACAGCGAGGCGATCATTGAACTTGCCTCCGTGGACGGTGCCGAAGAAGGAATGCAGGCACTGTTTGGCGCGCCGCTTGCACTGCCGGCCCTTGAAGGTATACGACCCTTGCCCGAGCCGGCCTCGCCGGACAAAGCCGATTTGCTGCTAGAATTCACAGTAGACGAGCGCGGCAGGGTTCGCGATCTGACCCGTCTTGATGACAGCCAGGCCAGTGTAGGCATTGTGAACCGTATTATGCGAACACTGCGGGGCACGCCTTTCAGGCCACGCTTCGACACCGGCGAGCCAGTGGCAACAACAGGGATACAATGGGCTTATGATACGGATCAGTGGCGATAACAGGATGATGTTGGCGGGCAGGCTGGGCGCCAGCCTGGCCGTCGCACTCTGCTATATTTTTCTGACCGGCTGCCCCAGCGCAAGCAACCCCACCTCGCCGCAAATGCCGCAGCCACCGACTCCCCCTGCGCAACCGCCAAGCAGCCAGAGCCAGAGCCAGAGTCAGAGTCAGAGCCAGAGCCAGGCCTCCAGCCAGCGTGAAAGCTCAGCACAAGGCCCGGAGCAGGCCCAATCACAGGCATCGGCCCAGGGGAGCGATCCATCTGCCAGTGGACAACCTCCTGGCGGCGCCTCTCCCTCCTCAGCGGAACCTGCGGGCGACGCCACAGCCGGCGATACCACCGCAGCAGCAGGGGGCGAGATGGGTGACACGGCCGCAGACAGCGGCCTGGGCGATATGCCGCGCACGGGGGAAGATTTCCCGGGCAGCGAAGGGGAGATTGCCGGCGCCGACGCGAATGGCGATGGCGCAGAGAATGAAGTGGCCGGCGCGGATGACGCGAACGGCGACGGGACCGCCATCGACCCCGGATTCGGAAGCAGTGGCGATAGCGGCGCCGGTGACGACAGTCTGCCCAGCATGACCGACGATTCGCCCCAGGCCGGCGGTGCCGGGCGCATCGCGCAGTCATCCGACGCGCAGCGCAGCCAGGGGGATGGCGCGGCTGCAGGCGGTGTGCCACAGACAACTGGCGATACGGCAGGCAGCGGCAGCGTTGCAGGAACCAGCAGCATGCCGCCCGGGAGTGAACGCGGCAATAAAAGCGGCGGCGAAGGCACAGGTGGCGGCATTCCTGAGGGCCTCCCTGGCGGTAGTCGTTCCGGGAGTATTCCCGGTGCCTTTCCCGCAGGGATGCCGGGAGGCCAGGGCACCCTGACGCGCGCGGAGCAGGTCGCCATACTTGACGCGGAGCTGGAGCGCGGCGCCGGCGAGTTCGACAGCATGATTCTGGAAGAGCAGACCGCCGCGCGCGAATCAGCGCGCGAGCAAGGTGATTCGCGCAGCCGTCAGGACGCCGGCAGCAGTGGTGGTGGCGAAGAAAGTGCCGAAGAGCAGGGCAGCTACGGTGGCGGCATGGCCAGCTCAGGTGGCTACGGCGCGGGCGGCGGCATGGGCGGCGGATCCCGGCGCGACCAGATACCGGAGAACACCGCGAAATACCCGGCACCAGATGATATTCCTGATGGCAAGAACGACGATGTCGTGGCACGGCAGCTGCGTGAGGCGGCCATGCGCGAACCCGACCCTGCGGTGCGTGAGCGCCTCTGGGCGGAATACCGCAAATACAAGGGGATTGATCAACCATGACGCGCATGCGTGCAGTCTCGACCCTTGTGCTTTTGCTGGCCGCTGCAGTCCTGACGGGATGCGTGAACCAGACCGTCAAAAGCACCTCGGTACCCCCCCTGCAGCGCCCTGCGGAGCCCATCCCGGAAACAGAGCTGCTCGATGTAGGAATCGCCATTTTCGATCCTGGCCTGGAATCGTATGAGGAGGAGGAACAGGTTTACCCGGAGGTGCGGCGTGCCGAGGCACGCTTCATGCCGCAACTACTGGCAGAAGCCATGCAGCAGAGCGGAGCCTGGGGTGCTGTGCGGGTCCTGCCGGACAATGACCGTATCACCGACCTGCGCATTGATGGGGAAATCATTCACTCAGATGGCGAGCGGGTTGAACTGGCGATTCTGGCCACGGACTCCCAGGGCAGTACCTGGCTGGACAATACCTACAGCGTCCGGACCAGTCGCTACGCCTATCGAAACGCCACTCGCCGGCAATACGACCCCTTCCAGGCCCTGTATCACCGCGTCGCCAACGATCTGCTGGAGAAGCAGGCGGGCATGAGCAGCAAAAGCCTGCAGACGGTAAGAACCATTACCGAGCTTCGTTTTGCCCGCGACTTTGCCAGCGGCGCCTTTGACGGCTACCTGGAACAGAACCGCAACGGTAAATACCAGATAGCGCGACTGCCGGCGGAGGGCGACCCGATGCTCGAGCGGGTGCGCGCAATCCGCAAGCGCGACCACCTTTTCGTCGACACGCTGCAGGAGTACTACCGGGACTTCAGCGGCGCGATGTATGAGCCCTACCAGGAATGGCGCAAGATGAGTTACGAGGAGGCGGTAGCCCTGCAGGAATTGCGCGCTCAGAGTCGCCGCCAGCTTATTGCCGGCGGTGCCGCCATTCTCGCGGGAATCGCCGCCGCCGGCAGCAATGACCGTTCGGCCCGGACTGCCGGTTACGTCGCCATGATGGGCGGCGGCAGCCTGCTGAAAAGCGGCCTGGAAACCCGCAACGAGGCACAGATACACGTGCAGGCGCTGGAGGAGCTCGGTATGTCGCTGGAAGCCGAGATCACGCCCCGGGTGATCGAACTGGATGATCGAACCGTCATGCTCAGCGGCAATGTCGAGGACCAGTACAACCAGTGGCGCGAGATACTGGAAGAGATTTACCGCAACCAAGTGGGTCATCTGGATGCCGCTGCCAATGACGCCAGCACCACCGACAGTCGTTCCTAACCCACCTTTCCCAGCCGTAGCGAGTCCATGTCCATAGAAAGAGAACGCGTTGAACCGGCGCCCTTTGAGTCCGTCAAGCCCGCCCACAAGCCCACAGAAGAACGCGACTCCCGAGAGCCAGGGGCCTCTCGCTGGACGCTTCCGGCGCTGGTCATTCTTGTCGCGCTGGCAGTTGCCGTCGTGTTCTGGCTGCCCTCGGCACTGCAGAACGCGGAGACCGACACGCCAGCGCGAGAGCAGACGGGCGCCGATGCCGGAAGCGACGACGCCAGCGCACCGGCACAGTCGCGTGCTGCTCCCGGGAATGCCGAGGCGGGCACGCCCTTTGCCGATGCACAAGCGGCACGCCTGCGCGCCGAAGCGCAGGACATCCTCAATACGCTTCTCGATCTGCGCGAGTCACTGACTCGCCGCGGCGCTGACATCTGGGCCGGCGAGGACCTGGCTGCGGTAATTGCCACAGCCAGCGAGGGTGATGAGCGCTATCGGCAACGCGAGTTCAGCGCCGCGATTGAACGCTACCGCGCGGCGCTGGCACAGGCGCAGGCCATCGAGGCACGGATTCCCGACGAGCTGGAGGCGCGCCTTGTGGCCGCGGAAGCGGGTTTACAGGCGGGTGACGCGGCGGCCACCGGGGAAGCACTCACCATCGTCGATAAACTCGAGCCGGACCTGCCGCAGGCCGGTCGGCTGCGCGAGCGACTTGAGGCCTTGCCAGAGGTTCTCGCGCAACTCGAGAAAGCGGCTGCTGCGGAAAGCGAAGGCGATCTGGCGAGTGCAAAAACGGCGCTGGAAGCCGCCGTTTCTGCAGACGACAGGCACCGCCGAGCGACACAGGCACTGTCTCGCGTCAGCGACGCGCTGAGGGCACAACGCTTTGCCGATGCCATGTCTGCAGGCTACGCCGCCCTCGAGCAACAGCGCTTTGATGATGCGCGCGCCGCCTTCGAGCGCGCCGGCAGCCTGCGTGAGGGCAGCGCGGAAGTCGCCGCAGCCAGGGAGGAAGTCCGGGTGGCAGAGACCGCCAGTGAGCTGCGTCAGCTGCAGCGCAGCGCCGAATCCAGCATCGCCGAGGAGGACTGGGCCGACTCGGTAAGCGCCTACGAGACGGCCCTGAAAATAGACAACAGCGTGCTGTTTGCCCGGCGCGGGGTCGAGCGGGCACGTACCCGCTCAGAGCTGGACAAGCGGCTCAATGCCATTCTCGATGACCCGGATCGTCTCAGCGACGTAAACGTCGCCGAAAACACGGCAGAGCTGCTTGACTATGCCAGAACCGTCGAGCCCCGCGGGCCGCGTCTGCAGAAGCAGATTCAGACGCTGCAGAAACATCTGGCACTGGCAAACACCCCCATTGCAGTCACGCTGTTGTCTGACAACGCAACAGAGGTTGTCGTGCAAAAGGTGTCCCGCCTCGGACAGTTCGAGCGCGAGCAGCTCATGCTGCGCCCGGGCGAATACACCGCGGTCGGCACCCGTCGTGGCTATCGCGACGTACGCCAGACCTTCCGCGTCAGCCACGAGGGTCGTCCCCCCACCGTTACCGTTGTCTGCACGGAGAGCATCTGATGGCGAGCGATGACAGGCGTACCGACGTCAGCCGCGAGCGCATTGCCGCGAGCGACTTTCAACCGCTGGCCGGAAGCGCCGAGCGCGACGCAGGCTCGCGCCGCAGCCCGCTGCGTGCGCTCGCCATTGCCGGCACTGCAGCTGCCGTGCTGCTGGTATTGGGCTTCCTCTTCACCGCGCGTTCGATTCAGATCGCCATAGACGCCGAGGTCCCCGCCCGCATCGATATCGATGGCCTGGCAGTGCCACTGGGTGAGCGCTTCATGCTTCGCAGCGGAGAGTACGACCTGCACATCAGCGCCCCGGGGTACGTCGATTACACGGGGACATTGACCGTATCGGACGAGGCCAGTCAACGCCTGGATGTGGCGCTTTCACCCTTGCCCGGGCGAGTAACCTTCGCCGGACTTCCTGAGGGCGCGGTCATCGAGATAGACGGCGAGGCCGCGGGCCGCGCCCCGTTCCAGGGACAGCCCCTGGCGGCGGGGGATCACAGGGTCCGCATTACCACGGAGCGCTATCTGCCGGAGACGCGAACCATTGCCGTGACAGGTCGCACTATCGACCAGACTGTCGAATTTGCACTGCAGCCGGCCTGGGCTGAGGTCAACATCGACAGCAAGCCATCAGGCGCGACCGTATTCGTTGATGATGACGCGATCGGGAGCACACCGCTCAGCGCGGAAATTCTCCGCGGTGAGCGTGGGCTCAGGTTGCAGGCCGCAGGCTATGCGGACCTGGTGCGCACGCTGGAACTGGCCGCCGGCGAGACACTGGATCTGGGCATACTGCCCCTGCTACCCGCAGCCGGCCTGCTGAGTCTGGAAAGTCGCCCTCCCGGGGCCAATGTCACTGTCAGCGGCGACTACCGCGGCCAGACACCGCTGACCGTCGAGCTATCCCCCGGGACAGAGCATCGTATACAGCTGTCGCGTCCCGGCTATCGTCGCTTCAGTCGATCTCTTGCACTCGAGGCCGGCGAGGAATCATCACTCACCGCAACGCTTGAGGCACAGCTGGGCGAGGTGGTATTCGACATTCAGCCGGGCGAAGCACAAATCACGCTGAATGGCGAAGCCGTCGGCCGGGGTTCCCAGACGCTGTCCCTGCCAGCCTACGAACACCGGGTGGAGATCAGCCTGCCCGGCCACAAGACGGAACGACGCCGGGTGACCCCGCGGGAAGGTCTACAACAGCTGGTGCAGGTCACACTGCAGACGGAAGAGGAAGCGCGCATGGCGCGGCTGCAGCCTGAAATCACCACGGCGCTGGGGCAGACCCTGAGGCTGTTCAATCCGGAGACAGCGCCGCGAAGCGAATTCGACATGGGCTCCTCCCGCCGTGACCCGGGCCGGCGGGCAAATGAGGTCCTGCATCCAGTGCGTCTGGAGCGACTTTTCTACCTCCAGACCACGGAAGTCACCAATGCCCAGTTCCGCCAATTTCAGGAGAGCCACAACTCGGGGCAGGAAAAGGGCAACAGCCTCAACCGTGAACACCAGCCCGCAGTCCAGGTCAGCTGGCAGCAGGCGGCGGCATTCTGCAACTGGCTCAGCAAGCGGGAAGGCCTGCCGCCGTTCTACACCGAGCGTCAGGGCATCATCACAGGCTTCAACCCCTCTGCTACCGGCTACCGCCTGCCAAGCGAAGCCGAATGGGCATGGGTCAGCCGGGTCAACGGCGAGTCGCTGCAGAAGTTCAGCTGGGGAGACGCCTTTCCCCCGGATGATGCAGTCGAGAATATCGCCGATGCCAGCTCCGCCTATGTCACCGGCCGTGTACTCAACAATTACAGCGATGGTCACGTAGTCAGCGCCCCGGTCGCCTCCTTCAAACCCAACCATAACGGCCTGTACGATATCGGTGGTAATGTGGCGGAGTGGATGCACAACGTCTATGCCATACCCGCCGCAAATGGCGTTGTGCAGACTGACCCGCTGGGCGCAGAGAGCGGTGACAACTATGTCCTTCGCGGTGCCAGCTGGGCGCTCGGCAAGCTGACGGAGCTGCGACTGACCTATCGCGATTACGGACAGGCAGGGCGGGATGACGTGGGTTTTCGTATTGCCCGCTACGCTGAATAGAGAGGAGGCCCTATGCGCGGCACAACAGGAACTTTCGGTTCATTGACGCTGGTAGCGGCAGTCCTTCTGTCGGCGCTGCTGGTGACGGTAATGGCGCTGGCGCAGCCGGCCGATGAGCGCGACAAGCCTGAGGCCAAAGCGCCATCGGACGCGACGTCGACAGCCGGCGCCGGCCAGCGGGGCAACAACGACGCGGCGACGAGCGACGGGGGAGTGGTGCTCTCGCCTTTCGATTACGAAGCCTCGGAATCCATTTCGGAGGACGCCTCGGTCTCCTTCCCTGTGGATATTTAAGGAAATCTCCTGAATGAAAAAACGGATGTCCTCAGAATTCATCTTCCAGGCCTTTGCGCTGCTCATCGCGGTCATCGTGGTGCACGGGGCCTATGTAGGAATCATACGCCCCAGCGCCGAAGCCCAGCTGGAAACCCAGATGGCACGCCAGGCCGCCGGCGAAGACTTTGTCCCCGAACGCACGATTGCCGTTGTCATTCGCGATTTCGAGCAGGAGGCGTGCTTCATTCTATTGATATGGGCACTGTCCATCATGGCCTACAAGGCACGCCAGACTCTGCGGGAGCAGTCAATGCTGGAACGCGACCTGGTGGATATTCCCGAGGGAACCAGCGTACTTCCCGCGGACGCCAGGGAGTACAGTCGGGCACTGGAAGATCTGCCGCACCAGCAACAGGACCTCCTGCTGCCGCGTACGCTGCTGGCGGCGCTGCAGCGCTTCGCCACAACAGGCAGCATCCAGGCGGTATCTGACACGATCAAGGAATCCTGCGAGATAGAATCCGACCGCCTGGACTCCGAGTTGTCCATGGTCCGCTACATTGCCTGGGCCATTCCCTCCATCGGCTTTATCGGCACGGTTCGCGGTATCGGTGATGCACTTGGACAGGCCTACAAGGCAGTCGAGGGCGATATTTCAGGCGTCACCGTCAGCCTCGGCGTCGCCTTCAACAGTACCTTCGTGGCACTCGTACTGAGCATCATCATCATGTTCTGCCTGCACCAGCTGCAGCAGGCGCAAGAGCGCCTGGTGATGGACTGCCAGCGCTACGCAGACAAGCGCCTATTACGCTTCCTGGTGGCTGAACACTGATGGCGACTGCACTTTTCGACATTCTCGACAGCGATCTGTGCCTCCACCACGATGGCGGGCAGGTGTGCAGCCCCGGATATGCGCTGCTGGAGGGCGATAGCTACCGCTTCGGCGAGACCGCCCGCGGCAGTGCCAGGCGCCAGCCACGCTATATCAACACGCGCTTCTGGTGGCAGCTGGGCACGCAACCCCTGCAGCCGACGCTCGGGCCGGCCAGACACACCGCCGACCTGGTGCACGCGCATCTTCTGGAGGTCCACAGGACCGCCGGTGAGCCCGGCGATGTGGTGCTTGCGGTACCCGACAGTATGGATCGCGACCAGCTGGCGCTGCTGCTCGGCATTGCGCAGACCTGTCCGTTTCGCGTTGTCGGACTGATCAACCGCAGCGTCCTTGCGGCCGAAGCACACGCTGATTCGGGGAATCTCCTGCACCTGGAACTGCAGCTGCATCAGGCGCTGCTGACCCAGCTCTCGGTAGCAGACGGTCAGATTCGACTGGTGCGCAGTCATGCACTGCCGGGCTCGGGCCTGCTGGCACTGCAGGAGGCCATTGTCGAGCGCGTGGCGCGTTCGTTCATACACACCACGCGGTTTGACCCCCGGCGCAAGGCGGAGACAGAACAGACACTTTATGACGGGCTATTCAACTCGCTCCAGACGCTGCAGGCATCCGGCGAAGCGCCGGTCAGCATCAACGGTTACAGTACCCGCATCACCGTCGAGGAGCTGGCCTCCGTGGCTGATCGCCTGTACGACGCGGTCATGCAGGAGGCGGGCAAGGTGCCCGGGCATGCGCTGCTGCTCGATCCCCAGGTCTGCCTGATACCGGGGTTCGCCGCTCGCTTCAGCGAGGCTCGCCCGGTAGAGAAAGAGGCTCTGCCCGCGGCGCTGGCGCGTCATCGCGAGCATATTCTGCAGCCACCGGACGACCTGCACCTGCTCAAGGGCCTGCCATCGGCCGCGGCAACGCAACGACAGGCACCAGCGGCCTCGCCGCCCACCCCACCCCGCCGCGCAGCGACCCCACCAACGCATATCCTGCACAATGCCCGCGCACGCCCGCTCGGCGGCAGCGATATTGTGCTGACCGACCGTTGCCGGCTCAGTCGCGAAGGCGTCGACTGCTGGGTCATCGCCGGCGATTCAGAGGTCCGCGTGAATGGCGTCGCCTACCGCGGTGCGGCTCTCGAAACAGGCGATGAAATCCGGGCCGACGGCACGTCATGGCTGCTGATCGAGGTCGGGGAACCGGCATAACGTGGCCAGGCGCAAGCGCAGCTTTACCGCATTCAACCTCAGCTTTCTGGACATCATGTCCTGCGGTTTCGGGGCGGTGGTCCTGGTTTTCCTGATCATCGACCACGCCATAGAAGAGGAAACCCGCGATCTCAACCGCGACCTGCTATCCGAGGTCAACCTGCTCGAGGAGGACATCCGAGACGGCAAGGCCGGCCTGGTCAGGTTGCGTAACGACCTGGGTGAAACTGATGCCGAGATTGTCGAAGCCCAGGGCCGGGCCACGCGCGTCACGGAGGAGCTGGATCGCTACGAAGCCCTGATCGAGGCAACACGGGACGACGGTTTTACCGATACGGAAGCCGTGGAGCGGCTGAAGGCCGAAGTGCAGTCGCTGGAGGAGGAGGTCAAGGAACTGCGCGAAGCATCGGCCTCGGAAAGCGGTAAGAGCGCACGGGATTTTACCGGTGACGGTCAACGCCAGTATCTGACCGGACTCAATCTGGGCGGCCAGCGCATCGCCATTCTGGTCGACACGTCCGCGAGCATGCTCGACGAGCGCCTGGTGAACATCATACGGCTGCGTAACATGAGCGAGCAGGTGCAGCGGGAGGCAGCAAAGTGGGTGCGGACCCTGAAGACCGTAGACTGGCTGACCGCGCAGCTCCCGGTCGGCAGCGACTATCAGCTTATTGCCTTCAACACTGAAGCACGCCCGGTCCTGCCGGACACCGAGGGACAGTGGCTGGAAGTCGCCAATCAGGAACAGCTCGATGCCGCATCCGGGGCGCTGCGCAGGATACTGCCCGGTGGGGGCACCAGCCTGCTGAATGCGTTTACCGCCCTGCAGAAGCTGTCGCCAGCGCCGGACAACATCTTCCTGATTACCGACGGCCTGCCAACCCAGGGCGCCAGCCCGCCCCGGAAGAGCACCGTCAGCGGCCCTGAACGCCAGCGTCTGTATCGCG
>Ga0209943_1000298_pt1 | contig 34067 bp, 28 predicted proteins | sample SalPonR1_B_D2_MG_FD_185698 | JGI IMG/M metagenome (GOLD analysis project Ga0209943, IMG submission 185698) | Salt pond soil microbial communities from South San Francisco under conditions of wetland restoration - Salt Pond MetaG R1_B_D2_MG... ... | reverse complement strand
TATTGAAAAAACCATATCCCAAAGAATGTTAGGATTAGAATAGATATGATTTTCTTTCGCTTCAAATGTTCTGTTTTTTTCTTGCTGAGAGCGGTTTGCATATGGCTTGTGGCGGTTTCGAAGCACTTTTGTGTCCACCGAAACCAACTCGCTGGCTACGAAGCAAAAACTTTGCTGGCAGCCGTTCACCCGCCATAAGCTATATGCTGTGTTGTGTGTAGGTGTTCTTAGTTCAGACCTGTCATTCCGAATTGGTCGATTGCCTGCTTTTTGTTCTCGGCAAGAGAAAATTTTAATTCAGTCCATGCTGTTCCTTCAATTCCTTTTAATTCAATACCGTTTTCCGTTTTGGTTATCGTAAATAAAAAGTCCGCAAGGTTTTCGTCCTTGTTTTCCGAAACATTATTCAATTCAGTCATTCCATATTCGTCAACTGCTTGAGGTCGGTCATTATTTAAGTTAAATGACAAATCTATCCAAGCACTTCCTTTTTCGCTTTTCATTTTTATTCCATCGTCAGTTTTCTCAACGATTATCTTAAATTCTTTTAATTCAGCCGTTTTTTCTTGAGCTACTAATTCAGAAGTAGCTGTCAAAAAAAGTAGAGCCATTACCATTATGGAAAATAGTTTTCTAAAATTCAATATTGTTTTCATATCTCTATTTTTAAATTTCAGTTCGAGTTTAGTTTCACTTACACACAACTTACTTATAAACGCCACAAAAGTACCCTTAGCCTACACCCGTTTGTTGGATATACGCACCTTTGGGTGCTCATATATATGTTCCATGTCCATGCCGCCTTCCATTCGGTTTTGACCAGTAATCCCCTCAATCGTTTGTTTATACCAGTCTTACTTTGGTTACTGCTTTGGGCTTCCATTCCTTTGTAAAAACCCAGATAGGGACAAAATCCCTGGTACTCCAACCAATATACTTATTTTTTTTTGCTTACGAATAAACGATCTTTTCTACTTCATGGCTCCCTAATGACTGCGGAGTTCGGGCGGACTTTACTGCAGGGGCCTAACAATTTGTGTCAAATCTGCGCGCAGTATAATTCTTTGAATTCTGTTCGGCGCGGTCGAGGGTATTTTTAATATTTTAGAAAGATAGATGGTGGTGGAGATGGTGCTTCACCTCAGGGTGGGATTTGCGATAGCGATGAGAAGGGGGCCGCCTGAGGCGGACCGAAGAAATATGCCTTTCTTTTCTATATCTCAAGAATTTAGGTAGGGGGAATACATGGACTGGAAAATGTGTCCGCCTTCGTCGTGCCGCAGTGAGGGGCCGCTGGGAGCGGCCCCGAAGACCCGGCCGCGCGAGCTGCTGGCGGGCTTGGGTAGCGCGGCCGGGGCCGAACGAATAGAGAGCCCCGTATCGTAGCGCCCCGAGGACCCGATAGGGGACGAGGGGATCGCCCTCTTTATTCAAATAATTATCGGGCAGATGCTTTCCGTAGGCGGTCATTAATCGCTTGTCCGACTCCCCGGTCGGGAACGGGTTCTGCTAAAATCATATCGAGATCCATCTGGTCCAGACGGTGTAAGGCGGCAAAGAGATGGTGCGCCGCTTCGTTTAGGTCGCCCCGGGGAGATAGAACCATCTGCGGCTCGTGATCCAGTGCCGGCCTTCTTGTCCAAAGTAATAGTCCTACGCGTTGGTTTTCCAAGCTCTTTAATCGCCTGGGAATATTCGAGCATATCTCCATCGCTGTATGGGGAGCGTAGTGTTTTTTGAGTTGACCCGGACTGCGAATGTCGTTTTCGTCCAGCTCTTGTAGGGTAAGCGGTCCGGCGACTATCTCGATATCTTCGCGGGACAGTGCTCCCCATCTATAGAGAACCGGTTTGTCTCCACTGAAACCAATGATCGTAGATTCTATGCCTAGGGTGCAGGCTCCGCCATCCAAAATAAATGGGGCATTAGCGCCCAAAGATAGCCGCACGTGTTCGGGTTGAGTGGGACTGATGTGGTTAAAGCGATTAGCACTGGGGGCGACAAGCGGAAAGGGTAGCTTCTGCAACAAGGCTAATGTGAGTCGATGATTGGGCATGCGGATGGCTACGGTGGATTTTCCAGCTGTAATTCGATCCCCAACGCTATTCTTTTTATGGAGAAGTAAGGTAAGTGGACCTGGCCAAAACGCTTCCATCAATCTATGCGCGGTCGCTGGGATATTCTGTGCCAGTTCTTCGACTTGCTCTTTACGGCCTATGTGCACAATCAATGGATTGTAGGCCGGTCTTTTCTTAAGCGCAAAAATTTGATTCACTGCTTGTTCATCAAAGGCGTTGGCTGCCAATCCATAGACCGTTTCCGTTGGAATGGCGACTACGCGTCCCTTCATTAACTCCTGATGAGCTAATTTCAACGACTCTTCTTCGGATTCCGTAAAACTGACCTTATTTACCATAGCTGTCTGTCCTTTTACAATCAAACAAACCTATTTCAAATAGGATGAGGCAAGGTAAATACTTTTTTATAAAGGTGGGCTGTAGCTCGGCAGACAAATGCGTCAACTTAACCCAATATCCCCGTCGGATAACTAGCCTTTCTTCCCTGTATTGGCCTTTTTCTACGGAAAAAAGCCTGCTATTCTGTTAGCGCCTTGATTGTAAACGAATATATTTCTTGAACGCCCTCGCGCCGGCCCCGCCTTCACTGCAGCTACAGCGGGGCAATGCATGCGCCCCTTTTATCTTTTTACTTTTGGCTTGATCCAAAAGTAACAAAAGCTCAAGAACCCATCAAAGGTGATTTTTGCTTCGCAAAACCGCGGACGCTCTTTCCGCTTCATGCTTTTATCGCGGGTCTGATGGGCTATGCTTTTTTAATTTTTGAACTGCAATTTTGACCTTTAGCTGTATATCTAAATTAATCTGGATACCCACGATCGCAATTCCGCTCATCGCGCCGCCTATCACTGGTGATGGCTTCGATCTCCTTATCTTGTTCCTTTTCGCCTTCGAATTTCTAATCTGGATCCTTTGTTTTTATAATAGCTGATGCGCAGGCCCGGCCATGATCGTTTACTATTTCTGTATCAGCAGTTCTTTAGCGAGCTTGTTTTCCAGATAGTTGGCGATGACAAGATAGTGGCCTGCAGGTATGCCGGTCAAGGAGACTCGACGATTCTCTTTTCCATGCATTTTGCCCTGATAAACAGCATTCCCGTTTAAAGCGAAAATCCCAATATCATACAGATGATTACCCCCTTTTTGAATTTCCAACATGAGATGATCTGAAGCGGGATTGGGGTAGATCAGTAGTTCTGCTTCTGGGTCTAAATGAACATGTTGGTATGATACGGTGGATTCGATGTCATAAGTTCTTCCGTTGACGGGTTGCGCTGCCTCTACCAGTGCCGCCATAGTGGCCTGGACCACTTGTGACATAAAGGTGTAATTCAGCTTTTCCCAGGTGTCCTCCGGAGTATGATAGTTGAGATTGCGGAAATTAGCTCCATCAGTAATCATAAGCGCCGGATAGCCTCCGTCCCAGAATGAAGCGTGATCACTGCGGCGAAAATCTGGCGCTATATTCCCATTGCCCGGCACGGCCAGCGAAAGGACTCTGAGGTTAGGCACATACGTCTCGGCGGCCAGGTCCAGGCGTTCGATCAAATCGGCGGAAGCCTCGTTTCCAACATTGGTTAAAAAATTGCCCCTAAAATCATCATTAGCCACCTCTTGAGCCACTTCGGGAAATAAGATTTCAAAGCCAAAGGGAAGCATTTGTGAGTTGGGTTCGTCGCTGTAATAACCGATCATTTCAAAATTAAAAACTCCCTCGATTTCTTCATAATTCCGAATCCCGGTGTTCACATACCGATTACTTCCTACCAAGCCTTGCTCTTCAAAATCAAACGCAATAAAGTTAATGGACTCTTTGAACTGCACTTCGTCTAGGATATCGAGACACTCTAATACCCCAACAATCGCAGAGCCATTATCATCTGCACCCGGACTGTCTCCCACCGTATCGTAATGGCCATCCAGGACCCATACTTGATTGGCTTTTTCTAAGCCCGGCTTTTTTCCAATGATATTCACTCCTGCTGTTCCGGAGAAGGTAAAGTTATTGAGGTAAGTCTGAAGTCCTGCATTTTCGAAATGCGACTGTATGGTATCGCGGAATGCCTGCAGTCCCTGAGGGTTTTGCAGATAGTGTTTTATCCCCTGATATGAAGCTAAACGATCTTGTAGTCGCTGGCTGTCGACCTGGTTTACTAAGGCTTGCACATCAATCGGGTGGTCATCCCAAACGGAAAGTTGAAAAGAAAGCGTACGGGGGTCTAGTTGAGCGGGATAGGCCCAAGTGATTTGACCCGTTCCGGGGCTTACATTCTCACCCCAGTCTCCTGAAAGCCCGTCATCCGGAATGTAAAAATACTCTTCATCCTCCGAAACCCTTAAATACACTGAAATCTGATCTCCCTCCTGATCTTCTACGTTATAATCTACAGTAATCGTTTCATCGGCAGCATTTACGCTCATTTGAATCTGAACTACTGTTGGTGGTTCGTTTTGAGCGCTAAGGCTTAGAGCTGCGAGAAGAAGAAAACAGAGTGAACTTAAAACTTTAGACATGACGAGAATTTTATATTTTTCGAAGAAAATCTACTATATTCTAAAAGAACCTTTTACTAGCGTAGTATTAGTCCTAATTTTTAATTGCTATGCTGTAAAGTTAACGAATAAACAGTTATAAACAGCAGTGAGTGATTAGTTTTAGTGACCCTTATCACTTTCTTTTTGCGAAAGGTATTATAGATTTGCAATCACAAACCTCTAAAAGACTATGAGTTTTACATCTGATATTTTTGAAAAAAATAAAGACTGGCTAGAGCAACGCTTGAAAGAAGATGCGCACTATTTTGATAAATTGGCCAAAAGTCAAAAACCGGAAATCTTGTGGATTGGATGTGCCGATAGTCGCGTACCATCTGCCACAATCACGGGCACATCACCCGGAGAGATTTTTGTGCACCGAAATATAGCCAATCTCGTAGTACACACCGACCTTAATCTCATGAGTGTGTTGTCCTATGCCGTGAATCAATTGAAAGTGCCCCATATTGTCGTTTGCGGACACTATGGATGTGGCGGAGTTTCTGCCGCTATGGGAAAAGACGACCTCGGGATGCTGAATCGCTGGATTTTAAATATCCGCGATGTATATCGTTTACATAAAGAAACGCTCGATCAGGTTCGCGACCCTGAAGAGCGGTTAAACATGCTAATTGAACTCAACGTAAAAGAACAAGTGACCAACCTCGCCGAAACGGCTATTATCCAATCTGCCTGGGATCAGAATCAGTCCTGCACAATTCACGGTTGGGTATATGATATGCATTCCGGCGTACTAAAAGACTTGAACTGTAGCATGTCGGACACGAGTTATCTAGACGAACTGTATAAGTTTGACTTTCGACATCCGGATGGAACCCAAAAAAGTGAATAAATTTGTGCTTTTTCGTTAGATGGCTTGATGAGTATATTTACCCAAGGGCTATGTAGTCTTTCATTAGAAAAGAGGTGTTTTCCCTATTCAAATGACGCCAAATACTTAGCTATGCATTTTTTGGCCGAGTCAAAGGTAATTTCTTCACAAATATTAAATTTTAATGTTTAATATTTTTTAACATTTAACTTTTTTTCTTTGTCCGACGAAACAGCAGGTAATTTTGGAAGCTTTGATTTTTTTATCAACTTCCGATTACCTTAGGGTTTCATTGAGCTTTCATTTGGATGTGACTTTTGAAGAGCGCTTACTTTTTTGCTTTTGGGCTAGATTTTAGCGCAAAATGCTTAGAATATTCCCCTATATAAGATCGTGCGTGAATATATAGCGTCAGCATTTGCCACATAGTGTTTCTCTTTTTGTTCTTAACTGGTTGTTTAACAACAAGTTATGTGGTTTTGAGCGAGAGGGGAGGCAATCGCTTCTCGTCGTAATATGAGCCCAAAACATACCCTTGAACAACCTTGTGTGACGCTTTTTTACTTTTTTCTCCGTTTCTGAACTGCAGGGATTCAACGTAATCCTTATTTCTATTTTAGGCGCGCTCAACAATCTTCGCTCATCGTTTTCCGGCGGATAAGAAATTTTTTCCAATCTCTATCGCTCGATGGCAACCTTGATTAGATCGTGCTTTGAGAAAATAAAGACTTGGCTCCAGCTACGTTCTTAATTTAACCGTCGTGCTCTTTGCATAGGGTTTTCGCCCCTTTGGCTCTGTTTTTCGAACAGCTCAAACCGACTAGGTGTGGTTTGAGGGGGGAAGTAATTATTATCGCGCTCCGTATCAGCTGTTTCGTAAAACGGGTCCAACTCAATCTGCTCGACTTGCTTACTAGTTTCAAAAGCTTTCGTCACTTTATCGCGACCCATTTTCCAGATCTCTGCTGGTATGCGGCGGATTTCTTCCGTGCCATCGGCATAGTCAAAGCGCAAAATTATAGGCATGACTAAACCACCTTTGTTTTCGAAAGTAATGTTGTAGTAATAGTGTTCCTCTTCTAAAAAGTCTAGCTGTTCTTCCGATAAGTTATCTAGAAATGCATTATATGCTTCTTCATCTTCTGCATCAAATCGCGGAGCATTATTTCCAGTGTAAAAGTCGACTAGTGAGGTATCAATTTCAGCATACATTTTCTCTTTTTGTGACTCATATCGCAACATACTGATATTGGGAACAGTGGCCTCTTGCTTTAGTGCTTCCGCATATTCTTCCGCGGTCTCTTTTTCCAGTTTGAATATTTCCACTTCATCGATAGCTATATCTACGTGTTGATTCGTATAAAACCACCCACGCCAGAACCAATCCAAATCTACGGCGCTGGCATCTTCCATTGTTCTAAAAAAGTCTGCCGGGCTTGGATGTTTGAACTTCCATCGTTCGGAGTAGGTCTTGAAGGCGTGGTCGAAAAGCTCTCTTCCCATTATGGTTTCACGAAGAATATTCAAAGCGGTCGCCGGCTTGCCGTAGGCATTGTTTCCGAATTGAAAGATACTTTCCGAGTTCGTCATGATGGGAGAAATATTGTCTTTATCACCGCCCATGTAGTACGTAATTTTGTGGGCCGGCCCTCTTCTGCTGGGATAGTTTCTTTCCCATTGCTGTTCGGTGAGGTACTGCACAAAGGTATTCAGCCCCTCATCCATCCAGGTCCACTGTCTCTCATCGGAGTTGATGATCATGGGAAAGAAGTTGTGCCCTACTTCATGAATAATCACACCGATCATCCCATACTTCGTTCGCGGCGGATAAGTGCCATCATCCGCCGGACGACCGTAATTAAAACAGATCATAGGATATTCCATACCAATTCGCGCGGCATTTATAGACCAAGCTACGGGGTAAGGATAGTCAATTGTATAGTGGGAGTACCATTTTAATGTATGAGCTACCGCTTTGGTGGAGTATTTTTCCCAGAGCGGGTTTCCCTCTTTCGGGTACATCGACATGGCCAGGACGGTTTTGTCATTTATATCGATAGCCATCGCGTCCCAGATAAACTTACGTGAGCTGGCAAAAGCGAAATCACGAACGTTCTCTGCTGAGAAGTGCCAGGTTTTTGTATCCTTAACTTTCGTTTCCTCTCTTTTCTCGGCTTCTTCTTCGGAGTAGATAATAATGGGTGTTGTATATTCACTTTTCGCTTTCTCTAAGAGGTCTACCTTCTCCTTAGGCAAAATCGATTTCGCATTTTCCAGCGTTCCGGTAGCGGAGACTAAGTGATCGGCCGGTGCTGTAATTTTCACCTCATAGTTTCCAAAGGGGACTGCGAATTCTCCTCGTCCTAAAAACTGCTTATGCTGCCATCCATTAATGTCGTCATAAACACACATGCGCGGAAAGAACTGAGCTATGGTATATAGATAGTTGTCGTCTTCAGGGAAATACTCCAAGCCCGATCGTCCTCCGATCTTCATGCGATCATTTATATTGTACCACCATTTGACTTGAAAGGAATAACTCTTGCCCGGCTGCAACGGCTCTTCCAAATCGATGCGCATCATGGTTTTATTAACCGTATAGTCCAGATCGGCACCTTGATTGTCCTTTACATAGTCCAGTTTAAACCCACCATCGAACCAGGGGTCCATATTCATAAGTCGAACTAATCTCGTTTCCTCGTTCACTCGGCTTGTTTGGATTTTATAGGAATCGGAATCTTTGGCGCGGCGGTTTTGATCTAACTGCAACCAGAGGTAGGATAATGGATGTGGAGAGTTGTTGTAATATGTGACCGTTTGCTCCCCGTAGATCCGTTGATTTTCATCATCTAGCACGATATCCATTTCATAATCGGCCTGTTGTTGCCAATACGAGGGTCCGGGCGCTCCTGAGGCGGCTCGGTACACATTGGGTGTAGGTAATAGATCGTCAATTTGCTTAAAGGGGTGCGTTTCTTCGATGGGGTTTTGACCATCTATCCCGAAGGAGAGAATCAATATCATGGTCAATAAAAAAGGTAATCTCATAGCTTTAAGGTGTAGGTGTGTTGCTTTATTAATAGAGTGCCCTGAATGAACAAATCCAGTGGGCTGCAATAATACAATATTTGGTGCATGTATTAAAACGATTGTTGCATATATAGTCTTATAAACAAAACGATGGGCATTTTAGTTTTCGAAGAAGGCTTCCTTAGTATAAGGGTAAAGAAGCACTGCGGAGCTACTTTTGGCCATTGAGGGCCAAAATAACATGCAAAGTGGGTCGCCCGGCTTTTCTTTCGTCCGCTATTGTTCCACGTGGAACATTCAACCCATAGATGAAAAGTGTTTCAAATATTCCTCTTCTTTCGAACGCATTATAAGTTGTTCTTCCTTTGTTTTGTCTGAGTACCCTACAAGATGCAAGAGCCCGTGAACCATGACTCGATCTAACTCTTCATCCCAGGGGATATTTCTATCGGCAGCATTTTCCTTAACTCGGTCGATACTTATATACATATCTCCGGTAATTTCATCCTCTTCACTCATGTCGAATGTAATAATATCGGTATAGGTTTCATGATTTAAATACTTTACATTTAACTCAAAAAGTTGTTCGTCCGACATAAACACATACTGGATAGCCCTTCCCTCCTTCTTTTCCTGGTCTAAGAAAAATAGAACTTTTTTTTCTTGTTCGGTTTCATTCGCTAACGCAAAATCCGTTTCATAATGAAAAGACACAATAGCAGACTTCGACATGAAAAAAGGTTTTATTGTTTGGTGTTCAAGGCTCTTAAAACTGCACAGGCATTGACATCACCGAAACCAAAACTGGCCGTTATACCGGTGCGCATTTCTACTTTACGGTGTTTCCGGGGTATGCTTGCTTCATCAATTACCTCTAGAATCTCAGGATGAATCGGCTCACAGTTTGCATTCGGGTGAAGAAAGCCATAGTAAAGTTGTAAGCTCAGCGCAACAGCCTCCAAAGCGCCCGCGGCACTCAAGGCATGGCCAGTAAGGGACTTTAATGCCTGAATATATGGAAACGATTCGCCCCTTCTATCCAGTGCCCGGGCCCAGGCTTTTATTTCTTCTGGATCAAAGCGGGTACCTGTTAAGTGTCCGCTGATCAGTTCAATATCTGATGCTTTAACCTGGGCATGCTTGAGTGCCGATTGAATCACAGATTCAATCGCTCGAGGGTTGGGGGCCGTCATAGTACCTCCCTCTCGTTGTCCTCCGGAGTTGACTGCTCCGCCCAGCACTTCCGCGTAAATACGAGCCCCTCGAGCGCGGGCGCTTGACAAACGTTCCAGCACATATGCTCCACCTCCGGCTCCCGGAACAAAACCTGCTGCGTCAGCGCTAAGTGGTCGGCTCGCTTTTTCGGGCTGCCCATTAGACTTGCCGTTGAGCACGCGCATGGCATCAAATCCGGCACGCACATATTTGCTTCCACTATCACAAGCTCCGCAAAGCATTCGGTCAGCATATCCCATCCGTATACGATCTGCCCCCAAAATCAGAGCTTCAGTCCCACTTGCACATGCACTGGCATTAGTCGTGACCTGATTGCCTGCACCTATAATACCCCCTAAGAAGGCACTTGAACTACTGCTCATAGAATTTGGACACGTGATGCTTCCCAAACGTTTAACTTTGCCCTCATTTACTTTCACTACTCCAGCGCCATAGATATCCCCTCCACTCATTCCGGCACCCATAATTACACCTGTATCCGGCAGCCGGGGACTATCCTTGTCGACCTCCATACCACTATCCGTCCAAGCCATAAGACCGGCGACTACCCCATATCGAACACCTGATGCTACGATTCGCTTTTGTTGCAAAGCACTCAGATATGTATCCAACATATCACTCTCCATTTCGGGTTCCCCGCCAACTGTACAGCGAAATCCCAGCTCTTCAAGTTCTGGTATAGCTTTAATGCCGGTAACGCCCACCTGTAGGTTTTTCCTGTAAGACTCTAAACCTACAGCGTTGGGAGCCACTATACCCAAACCTGTTATCACAACTCGATCTGTTCCTGCCCTACCCATTTATATTTCGTTTTACCATGCCTGCAAGCGTCCCTGATGCGACGCGCTCACCAACCGCATTCCACATTGTACATTCGGTCTTTAATTTGCCCATACGATAATATACTTTTTTTCCTTCCACAATAACCGATGTTCCACGTGGAACAATATTGCGGAAATTAACATCCGAGTCGGTAAAAAGTATCATCGCATCCTTATCGTTGGCTTTTTGTTCATAAAGAAATAAGCCCAAACTGACTAATCCGATTTGTGCCATGCATTCAATCAGAATCACTCCCGGTGTCACTGGGTTTCCAGGAAAGTGATGCGGATAAAAATAAGCATCCTCCCTAAAAGTATATTGCCCGCTCACATATTCCTCATTGATTTCGTCTATTTGGTCAACAAATAAAAAGCCAGGACCGTAAGGGAGTCTATCCACCCATTTCTTATTTTTCATATCACTATATTAAAGTCTCTCCACCATCCACTGGAATAATTGCGCCGTTTATCCAGTCTGCTTCCCCACGACAAAGCAGGTCGACCACACGTGCGACGTCCTCCGGCTCCGTTTGACGGCCTAGCGGGTTTCTTTTGGCGCTCTGCTCAATTAGAGTTTCATGTCCTGGAATAGCGCGTAACGAAGGCGTGTCTGTGATGCCTGCTTGAATAAGATTACTACGAATACCTTCCGGGCCCCATTCCATAGCCATTGATCGCATTAAGCTTTCTAACACATTTTTTGCTGCACTTACTGCCGCATAATATTTCCAAACTCGCTGATTCCCTGCACTCGTAAACCCCAAACATCGACTACCATCCTGAAAGAGCATCCTGTCTCTGAGTACAGTTGCCCATCGATAATAATTAATCCCCATAGCACCAACAGTTAAACTCAAATCTTGTGTGCTCAAAGCGTTTTTTCCGCCTAGTTCTTTAAGGTTTCCCCTGCTAAGCGCATGTACCATAACTCGAACCTGTTCACCTTCTCCCATTTGGGCTTGAAGCTCTTCCCCTATCTGTTGAATGTTTCCATCATTAAGCGCATTAGTGTTCCACCGCAGCGTTCTCACGCCACAAGATTGTAATTCCTCCCATTCTGGAAGCCACTTTTTTAGTTGTGTCTTCCGATCCCGATGTACCATGGCAATATGCATACCCTGCGCAGCGAGTTGCTTAACCGTCGCCCAGCCCAGGCCAGAAGACCCTCCAATCACTATGGCCCAATAACCTTTATTACGATATACTCTATCTACCTCCATTTCAAAAGTATCCGTTGCGCAGTAAACCCTGGACCAAAACTTAGCATTAGACCCGTGTCTCCTGCCTGAACGCCCTCTTTCCGAAAGGCGTCTAATACAAATAATACCGTGGCACTTGACATGTTTCCATAATTTCGAAGCACGGCCTTCGTATGTTCTATATTCTTTCCTTTCTCTTTGAATAGAGCCTCTACTTGATTGATAATCTTTTTCCCTCCGGGATGAAAGATTAAATGATCTACATCTGATACGTCCATTTGATTCTCTCGTAGAAATGGGATTAAAATATCATCAAACTTTTCGGCTATTTTTTCCGGCACTTCCACGTCAAGCACCATTTGAAATCCCCGATCTACTACTTCAAACCCCATCATTTCTGTTTCATTATAAAAATGATACATCCCACTGTCCTGTATTACAGGTCCTGGCCCATCATCGGAACTCAAAATAACTGCAGCCGCTCCATCTCCAAAAATCGCTGCACTAACCATGTTTGTCATGGAAAAGTCTGTGCGCTGAAAGGTCGCGGAGGGTGACTCGACAGCCACCACAGCTGCTTTTGCCCCGGGGTTGGACTCTAAAAATTTCTGCGCATAAATCATTCCCGAAATACCGCCTACGCATCCCATTTCCGTTACTGGTAAGCGAACAATATCCTGGGTTAAGCCCATCTCATTTATCAGATAAGCATCGACAGAGGGTATCATGAACCCCGTGCAACTCACGGTAATTATATAATCGAGTTCCTTTCCGTCAATCTGAGCATCGTCCAGTGCTTTTTGTAATACTTCGCGGGCCATTACTTTTGTTGCCTTTACATACCGCTGGTTTTTCTCACTAAATGACATGGGTTGAAAAACCTCTTCGGCTGGCATGATTGCATAACGACGGTCAACTTGTGCATATTTGAATATGCGTTTTATTTTATCTCGAAACCGCTTTTCTTGACCCTCTAAAAAGGTGTCGAGATACGCTAATATTTCTTCCGTAGATTTCGTATACGGCGGGACCGTTGTAGCTGTTCCTATGATTCTTGCGTCTGTCGACATATTATTATTACTATTGAGTATTCCAATACTCAATATACAAGAAATTATGACCTGACCAGATGTCAAGCTCTAAAATATAAGACCTTTTTAACCTTGCTAAGTTCATCCCCTACGTCCTATTTGCTGTTACGCTTTCCACTCTTTCTTTATATTCTTTCTGTTCGAGCAACCGTCTGCAAATTTCTTTAGCCCATAGTTCATGAGTCAATTGAGAAGGATGTAAGCCATCACTAAAAAAATCTGCATATTGCAATTGACTGTTTGGTCTTTTTTCAAGCCATTCTCGAATACGAATAGGCTTATATAAAAAATATACTTTGTTTATGTTCTGGGTTTGACGCCGCAATGCTTGCTCATACCATTTTATCAAATTACCTGTGATAAATTTCATCAATGGAGAAAAGGCTGGAAACTCTTTGATGGGCGGCAAGTTAAGACAGACAATGATGGCATTTGGATGGTCTTCCTGTAAAATTCGTATACATTCTCGAATATCTTTTATCCATCTGCCCGGACTATTTAGTTGAAAAGCATCATTCGCTCCCACACCTAAAAAAAGAAGATCAACCTTATTTTCTTGTATCTTTGGAAGTACCTCCTGCTTAATATTCCGGACAGTATAGCCGCTTTTGGCATAGACATTCCACTCTATATTCACGTTCAACTCTTTCGAAAGTTCTTTACTTACGATACCTGTAAATGCATCTGCATGACTTCCTACTCCGACCCCTGCTATGGTGCTCTCCCCTATGGCTAGTAACCGAAGTACCCGTTTCGTTTCTCCATCGCCTGATACGTGTCCTGTAGGTCGTGTAGCTTCAGGTAAGGTAGGAATCTCCTTTCGTAAGCGTTTTCCCTGAAAATACAATAGAGGAAGCAGCGGTAGGATAAAAACGGAACTAAGGTAATACTTGATATCTTCTGAAATCATCTTCCCTCCAATTCAGCAATTACCACATAGCGAAAAGCCCACTTCCATTTCAAATCGTGAATATTACAATAAGGACTGTTGGCTAATAATTCCTTTAGTTCCTCGCGATGAAACCCTTTTTGAATGGATAACAATCCATCTTCTCGGGCCATTTCTGAGAATGATACTAGTTTAGTTGCCAGCTTAAATAAGCGATAAGCCCATTTAGATCGCTGAAGATCAGTGATAACAATATAACGAATTCCTAAATTTGAACAACTTTTGAAAATATCCTGAATTTCTTCTTCAGAAAAATGATGTAGAAATAGGGAAAAAAGAGCCACATCTGCGGGACTGCATGCTTGTATGTTTTCCTTTGAAAAAATATCTCCCTGGTGAAATTCGATTGCTCTTTTCCCGGCTTTTTCTTGCGCGTAATGCACAATGGAGGCATTGGCGTCCATTCCTTTGAATTGAATATCTCTTCCCTTTTTCTGACTCCAATCATACATACTAAACAAACTATCACCACCTCCACACCCAAAGTCTACTATCCGTTGAATACTTTTATCCCTTTGCCATAGTTTATCCAGCAGTTGACTGCTTAGCTGATGGCCGCCCAACCAGCGATGGACTTTCGACAAGTCTTTAAGTGTTTGTTCCAGACGCTCTCCTGACATGTCGAGATCGTCCATTTCCTCCACCTCCCTAGACCGTTCATTCCAATTCATAATAATTCTTTTACGCGTTCCGGGGATCCATGAGTCAGCCGTATGGTACTCCGCAGAATCCAATCTGAGTATTTCATCAGTCTCATGGCAAGATTAGCCCTTTCCGGCCGTTCCATCAGCCCCTGAATATGTTTACCCCACCATAAACGGTTTCCAAAATAAGCCTTCCACTGTTTAGAATATGCGTTTTCTACCTCCATCCAGGATTTTCCATACTCAACCCCTTCTTTAATTTTATTTCCCAGCATGGCTCCACTGAGTAGAGCCATCGCCATCCCATTTCCACTTGCCGGCGGAATCATCGCGCGCGCATCTCCTGCCGTTAACGCTTGTAATAAGTTAGAATTCTTTTCGCCCAGGGTAAAATTAGAAACCGCTTTAGGTTGTTCCCACATCGCTTCCCCGTCAGTAATCAACTTTTTCATCCACGGATTACTATACAAGACCGCTTCCATCACTTTATCTATGTTTTTATATTCCATAAAGACAGATTGTTTGATCATGAAAGCCATATCAACCCAGCCATTTTCAACTAGTACAGCACCGCCGTATCCTCCTCGAAAACTATGCAAAGCAACCAGTTGATTAGGAAAATCTAGCTTGTAGTACTGCTTCACCCCCATATATTTTTCTTGGTTTGAGGGTTTGTGATCCATAAAAAACGAGGGTCGTGACTTTCCGTGACAGCTTACAATCCACTTTGCCTCATACTGTGCTTTACTTGATTCGATCTGAAAAAAGGTCCCATTTCTTACGACTTTCCGAACAGGCTCTTCCGTATGTACCTCAACCCCTCTGTCAACAGCTATATCAATCAATTTTCCATCCAAATAGTAGCGACTCACACCAATACCTCCAAGAGGTAAATCAACTTCTGTAAACGATCCATTGGGCGCAGAAAGTAAGGCTCGATTCACCCGGGGACGGTGTTCCAAATCCATTCCCCATGACTCTAAAAGAGGGAGCACTTCCGCGGAAAGGTATTCCCCACATACTTTGTGGCGTGGCATACTCCCTTTCTCCAGAATAAGTATAGAAAATCCAGGGCTTTTGCAAGCGAGGGCAGTACTCAGGCCCGATAAGCCGGCTCCTATAATAATGAGGTCATACATTTTACCAAGGTAATCAATTTCAAAGCATCTTTGTTGGCGACTTCACCCGATTCTGCAGACATAAAAAGCCAAAAATTCAATATTTTAAGATCAGTCTCATTATCCTCTTTTCCCCGGACTAGCGATGCGCAGCCATCCCGCTGCGCCCTAAGGCGCGCGGTAGTCCGATTCCCGAGGATCGCTGAAAGGGATCTCGAGGAAGAAGGACCGAGTGACGCTCCGGAATCGCGCTATTGCGTGATGAAGGAGAAAAACGGAACGAGTGGCGAAGCGTAGCGACCCTCGAGCGGCTCCGGAGGCGCCGCCTCGGGGGTAGGCCCATAAAAGCATACCCCAGGCTTCGCTAGATTTCTGACCATACTTCCATATCTACCATATTCTCAAAATCAAGAAAAGAAAAAATAGGATGAAAACGCGGTAAAACATACTTTCTTTTCTTTAATTTAAAATCCAATCTGTTGTATACTTCAGGACATTTTTGCAGTCTGCTTTGGGTTTAGTATTCAAATAAATAAAGGTAACCTACGTTTAACACAAATTTTTCCTTACTTTTAGATTTATAAGATAACCTAACAAAAAACAAACACATGCTTAGACCCTTACTCTTTACCCTTTTTCTTACTATGATGTCGGGATTTTTATTTTCCCAACAAGTTGACCGAATGGTCATCGTAGAAGAATTTACCAATGCTTCTTGCGCACCTTGCGCTGGGCAAAACCCAGCCTTTAATGCTCTATTATTTCAAAATACCGACAAGGTTATTCCGATAAAATACCAGACTGCTTTCCCAGGATTTGACCCGTATAATCAGCAAAATCCAGGAGAAGTTACAACGCGCCTGGCGGTATATAATGAAATAAATGGTGTTCCTACAGCTACTATTGATGGAGAAGTTCCAGACAATAACTATGGAGGCGGTGGATTAAGTACATGGATTGATCCTCAAGGAAATGGTTACAATGGAGGTCCGTACGGATATAATCAGGCCGTATTAGATTACGCCGCATCTGTACCTACAACAATAGGTGTTGAGGTTACAGCCAGCATACCCAATTTTGATGAAATGGGTTCTGTTTCCGTAACGCTTACAAATGTAGATACCTTGGCTTTTACAGATGATAGTCGACTTTTTGTACTATTAGTAGAAAAAGAAAATGAATGGCCTCAACCTCCAGGATCTACTAACGAAGCCGATTTTTATGATGTTATGCGTAAAATGTATCCTTCTGCACAAGGTATTGAAATAGGAGAAATACCCGCAGATACATCAGTAACTTTTGATGTGGATGTCATGTTACCTGATTACTTGTACAATCTTGGTGAATTATCATTTGTTGCTTTTGTACAAAGCCAAACGAATAGAACTATTTATAATGCTGGTCAAACAGATCGCCTTCCCGTTCCTACCATCTATCCCAATATGGCTTTCGGCCAAAATACAAGTGATGTAGAAGGAGGATTGTGTGACCGACTATTCAATGGTGCAATTGAAGTAAGTAATGAAGGAGCAGCACCTATTTCACAATACGATATAGTCCTAAATAATAATGGTAGTCCTGCATTTACTGAGACTATAACTGACACCCTGGAAGCAGGAGCAAGTCGCACAATTACTTTGGATCCAGTAGAACTAGAAGGAGGCTTATCTAATTTTACTTTCTCCATCGACAATGTAAATGGAGATATGGGTGCTCGTTTAGTAAATACACTCGGAACTGTATCAGAAACTATTTCTGCCCAAGCTGCGGAACAAACAGATGAAACAGAAATATCTTATTCCTTAGAAACGGATCCGGTAAATACTACCGCACCTGAAGGAATTATTTTAGATAATCCTGGAACATTTATGGCTGTTGTTTCTAGAAACAGCTTTCAAAATGCACCCGCTGCGACAGGAGGTTATGGTAATAGTGAGCAATCAATATGGGTTAATTTTTACCAATGGAATCCTGCTACCGCAGGAGCAAATAGGGGAGAAATTGTTCTAGCTCGTGAATTCACGATTGATCCGGATGCTTCTGAACTAATAGTAAGTTTCGATAGAGCACATGCTCAGTATGACCAACCACCTAGTAATGATGGTCTAGAAGGTTATATTTCATATGACTGTGGAGAAAATTGGACTCGAGTTTATGCAAAAGGTGGAGCCGAATTAAGTACCACAACTCCCGTTAATCCATTCTTTATTCCTACTGCTAACCAGTGGGCTACAGATAGTATCACCATTGAAGTAGAGCCTGGAGCAAGTTCTGCACTCTTTAAGTTTGAAGCGATATCAGCCTGGGGAAATAATCTATATCTAGATAATATTAAAGCCGAAGGTGCTGAAATTATAAGTAGCGTTGACCTCACTATTTTTGATCAAGAGCCAACAGTTTATCCAAACCCTAGTGCTGGTCAAAGTACGCTTCAATTTGAAGTTACAGAACGTCAGCGTATGAATATTAGTTTATATAATGCCATGGGACAGCCCACGCATACCATTGCAGACCGCGAGTTCCCCGCAGGAACATATCGCATGCCTCTAAGGCTAGGTCAGCAAAGTAATGGCATGTACCGCATTGTTTTCACGACTTCAGAAGGCACACAAACAATACCTTTCGTACTTACGCGATAAGATAAATAGTATCCTTCTATAAAATCGGCGCCTATGGATTCAATTCTGTAGGCGCTTTTTTATTTTTTGGGCGTACCCCCAGCCCTTTAATAAAGCAGTTTACAATACCTCCTTAAAATCATAAGCCATGTCGTTTAAATTCCCAAATAAAACACAGGCCTGGGGTCAGGCTGCTCCGGGCTATCGGTCACCCCAAATGACTTTGGGGCGACGCCTATGGCCCCTACACATCCTTTACGCACTTATCTTGTTAGTATTGGATAATTTTTTTCTACTATACTACATTTTTGAATATGCATGCAAATAGATAATTTTACATAGATATTAACATATATAAAAATTATAATTCTTTAAACCCTTATTTATAGGCTTATATATAAATATTTAAAGCTATATACTATGTGGAAAGAATATAGAACAAAAAGGTATAAATATTCCTAATTAGTATTATCAATACTTTACGTATATCAATAAAAACACATACTTTAATAACTGCTTTTTATCCAACATTTCTGCTCTTTGAAAGCCGTTTGCTTAACACTCTTCCATAAAAAAGTTATCAAATGATTCTTTATTTATGCTTATTAACAACCTTAATAAGTTATACAAAAATCAAGTTTTTATAGCGATATTATTCTATTCAAAAAGATAACTCCCTTTATAAAAACTTAGCAACTGCATGTGCAACTCTTTTCGGTATATTTTATCAACATATTAACATCACTAATAATAGGAGTAGTTTTTATTTAAATATATAATATCAATACTATTACAGTCAATTATTGTTGATAACAGAAGACGTATCTTTATCCCAAGGAAAAATGATAGATCTATGACCCTTGTAAAAAACAAATCTTGTTAATACCAACACATGCGATACGATAAAAAAATAATTTATTGGTTGTGGATAGGTCTTGGAATGGTCTTGATACAAGTGTTAATTGGGGGGATAACTCGTTTAACAGATAGTGGGTTGAGCATTACTGAATGGGAACTTGTGGAAGGGATTATTCCTCCATTAACAGAATCCTCTTGGGAAGAAGCTTTTGATTTATATAAATCTGCAGCTAAAACACAGTTTGACCGCTTGCATGCGGATATGACTTTGAGTGAATTCAAGTGGATATATTTTTGGGAGTGGATTCATCGTTTCTGGGCCCGATTAATGGGGTTTGTGTTTATTATCCCACTGATTTACTTTGCTGCAAAATCTCTTATAGATAGGGTCCTGCGTAATCATCTCATTGTTGTTTTCCTCTTTGCAGCCTCTGCTGGTATTTTTGGGTGGTTTATGGTAGCCAGCGGTTTGAATAATGATGATCGTACCTGGGTGAATGCCTACAACCTTATAACTCATCTTTTTATAGCTGCCTGCACGGTCTCTGCGATATATTGGACGCTATTATACGTTCGCACCCCAAGAGAACGCATCAAGTCAAACCTCGTGTTTCACCGTCTACTAATTGCATTATTGGTAATCCTTGGCATTCAATTTTTATGGGGTGGACTCATGGCTGGAATGCGAGCCGGATTATTGCATCCCCACTGGCCATTTTTTATAGAAGCAGATAGTTTTTATGCTGCTTTAGATAAAAAAACGCTTTTTTCAAAGAGCGATTGGATGGATTACGAACCTGCTGTATCAGTTAAAGCTGCAGTACAGTTGACTCATCGTATTATGGCTTATGTTGTGGCCTTATTATCTTTATATATTGCTCATCGTATGTACTATCAGTATTTCGATGATCGAATACGCAATATTAGTAAACGTATAGCAATCCTGGTTTTGCTTCAATTTGCCTTAGGCGTTATTACTGTTATCTTATCTATTGGTAGTATACCCGTTTTTTGGGGTGTAGTGCATCAATTTGTGGCGTTTTTACTTCTTTTATCAATTTTGAAAGCAAAATATTATATACGCGCATAGGATTCTTATCCTTCTAACCATTTTTTGAAGTCCGGGGATCGAAGGGTGCTGCTGCAAGGTTTTTCGTTACTCGGCGGAGAAGGAGATAAGGTAATTTCTACACGAGCTTTTGATGCGCGCTTTAACTCATCTATCGCTTTACGGTGTATAATAAACTGTCGGTTGATACGAAAATAATCATTATCTATACAGGTCTCTTCTACCTCATCTAAAGTCATGGATACGGGATATTTTTTTCCTTCAAAAGTCATGAGAAAGGGAAGATGATTATAGATAAAGTAGTATGCAACTTTACTGTAGGGTACAACAGTGAAGCGACCTCTTATTTCTATTAGATGGCGATTTCCAGCTATAGGCTGCTGACCTGAAGTTTCTTTCTTTTTGTTAAAGTGGGTTTTATATTTAGAAATCGCACGAGTAAGCACCTCTTTTTTTATAGGTTTTAAAATGTAATCAACGGTTAAATATTTAAAAGCCTCCAAACTGCGATCATTATAGGCTGTAGCAAAAATGATAGGTGCGTCTATATCTCGCTTTTCCAATAATTCAAAACTATCGCCATCCCCTAAAGAAATATCGAGGAAGATGAGATCTATAGAAGGAGGATTCTCAAAGTAATCAAGCGCTTCTTGCAAACTGTTAATAACAGCTATGATATTAACATCCCCATCTGTTTGTTGAATGAGGCGTCTCAATCGTTTAGCAGCAGGAAGTTCATCCTCAACGATAACGACATTCATAATTCTTTATTTTTAATGAGAGGAATACGGACTTCAAAGATTTCTTTTGTTTCTATGATATCTAGTTTTTTTCCATTCATGTTTATATACTGGCTATTGAGCGACTCTAAACCAAACGAGGTAGAGGCAGGCTTAATATTTAATTTTTGTTTATTATTACGAACAATTATCATATTGTTCTCTAGTATTATACCAATGCTTAAAGGACTAAGTTGAGTTACTTTGTTGTGTTTTACAGCATTTTCTACCAGCAATTGAATACTAAAGGGTATAATATAATTTTTAGGATCTTGTTGACCACTAATTTCGTAAACTAATGCGTCACCAAAGCGGTGTTTAAGTAAGAAAAAGTAGCGCTTTACTATATTCAATTCTTCTTCAATAGAAATTACATCATTTTTTCTATACTGGAGCATATCGCGGTAGAAATCGGATAGCTGTTCTATATAGTTGACCGCTGCGATAGGATCTTCTTCTACGATATTGATTAGGGTATTGAAATTATTAAATAAAAAATGAGGATTAATTTGACTTTTAATGGTTTCGAGTTCAGACTGTATACGGGCAGCTTTTAATTCCTCTATTCTCTTATTGCGTACAATGAAATAACGGGTAATCCCCAAAATTGAGAGTCCTAATAAAAGGCTCATAGCTATTTGAAACCACCCGCGCTGCCATAGCGCAGGTACAATAGTAAATTGAATGCTTTCTGTACGGGCTTGACTAAAGTTCGTGTTTAAATCGGCTTGAACAGTAAAGGTGTATTTTCCAGGAGGAAGGTTGGGGTAAACCGCACTATGATCTTGACTGTATTGCCAATCTGTATCATAATTTTCTATGCGGTACCTGTAAGTAAGTTTGGTCGGATCATTTATCCAGTGACCCTTGTATTGAATGCGAAAGGTGTTTTTTGAAAATGGTGAAACTATTTCTTCAAAAGGACGGAAAAACTGGTGGTCATCTAAAGAAGCAGATAAGATTTGAAGATCCACCTGGAAAGAAATATTTTCTTGTGCCTTGTATTTATAAAGGCTAGAACCTAAGGCCCACCAAATATAATTGTCATCATTTGATGTATGGGCATGTGTGTATTGATATTCTTCTTTTCCCATAAATTGAGGATAAAAGGGTACTGTAAAGTCTTTTTTTCTATGGTGGATAAACACGCCATTAGAAGAAAAAAAATACAAGTTTTTAAAACCATCTTCACTTAAGGCCAGGCAATTTTGATTTTGTAAAATAGGGCGACTCCATAAGGAATCAAGATGGAGATATTGTATGCCAGAATCAGGAGTGGCACAATAAATAGCTGAACTATCCAGTAATATTTGGTAAACTGTTGATTGACCCAAAAAGGAATCAATTTCACCATTGGGATGGATTCGGCGTAATCCTCGGCGATCTTTACCTAACCAAAGCATTTGATTAGAATCTATAACTGCATCATAAATATATTGTGACTGTGGGATGGAGTCATACACGTCATGAAGTGTTTGATGTGAAGCCAGGTCCATAATTGATAGTCCGCCCAAAGTAGCCGCTAGCATCCAGGAATGATGTTGTCGTAGATTGAGTATATTATTATTAATGAGGCCATCTTCTTGAGTAATATGATATAAAAGACCCGTATCTACGTTTAGCACATATATTCCATGACCAAAAGTAGCGCACCAGAGTTCACGGCGGGAGGGAATCCATTCAATATCAAGGATATTAGATGAGGATAAAGCATGTGTCATTATTGAGTCCCAACTTGGGAGGTATTGAAAAAGGCCGTTTTCCGTTCCCAAATAGATAAAGGAATCTGCAGCAGCCATGCATTGTATTGGTGGGGTTGGAGGGAGATATTTATTAAGATGGGTGGGGATAACAACGAGCTGACCTCGGGTATTAATCAACCATAATTGATTTTGATCATCCATTTCTGCCAACGTCCACTGATCTGATGGGTCTGTATATAGTAGATTGAAGGAATTGAGTTCATCTTTAAACGAATGCCATAAGGTGTCAGAAGTGATAATAAATATTTCGTTAGATGAATTTATATGAAGGTCTACAGGAGGAGAAGAAAGGGAGAAGATAGTATCGTTTTTATCGGATTTGATTGAAAAAATGTTCCCATCATAATCACCACCCCAAAAAAGACCAGAAGATTGAGTGGCGTTGACCAAATGCAACATTAAAGAGTTAGTTAAGGCAATGTCTAGTTCTTGGTCTTCTTGTAAACCTACAATACCTCGATCTGTGGCTAACCATATTTTTTCAGAATTAGAGTATATCACATCATAAATGTCGTCAGAGGGTAATCCACTATTAGTACTGTAGTGTATATAAGTGGAATCAGACTTTAGTACATATAGACCATCACCATAACTAGCGATGAGTATATTGCCCTCTGGGGTAGGAACGATTTTTCTTATCTCATTTGATATTGTAAGAACTTGTTCAAAATAGGATTTAAATCGATATCCATCAAAGAGGAGTAAATTGCCATTGCTTACACCTATTAGCAGAAAAGAATCATAACTGGCAATAGCAGTGATCGTTTGAGATTTAATAGAATCTGGTAAAGGAAAATGTTGCCAGTCGCGACCATCAAAAGAAAAAAGGCCCTGATTCGTTCCCAAAAATAAACCACTAAGTGGATCTTTATGAATAACATAAATTTCACTTTGTTTAGCTTTGGTGGGGAGGTCATAGCGCAGTTCTATTATCTGGGAAGTTAAAACTTCCGTAAATAGGAATAAGAAAATAACAATTGTTAAGCGATTCAAGGTCTACTACTATTTTTAGCTTGAATGCGAATTGATATTTTTGGTGCTATTTTTTTCTGTACTATGCGTGGTATATGTATATTATAATCTGCCAGGCGTATGAAAAAATCTGATGAAACAGAGATTCCGCTTTCTTTTATTGTTACCGTATTTTCAATAATTTCTTCCTTTTCTATGCCATGAATGCGAAATGAGCCTTTTGATTTTACAATATATTCGCCGGGGATATGATAAGATATATTCCCAAGAATTTTTCCTGTGTAACTTAATTGAGGATAGCGATTAGACTCCATGTAGTTTTCATTGAAATGTTGTCGCTGTAATTCTGAATTGAATCCCAAAAAGCTTTTGACTGGTACTTGAAAAGCAAAGGTTTTGCGAACGGTGTCGATTACACCGATTAGCTGTTCAGATTCAGCGCGTATTTGTTCTTGAGGAGCATCCGAATAGAAGTCTACGCGACCATTAAAATTTATTATGGATGATTGTGCTAAAGATGGAGTCAAACTACCTATAGCTAATAATGAAAAACAAAAAAGGATAGAATTCTTTGATATCAAAATAAGGTTATATAGAGGATTATGTACGTCAAAAAACAAATATACAGATAGTTTTTGTTCGGCACCAGAGCTGTGCTTCCCATCCAATGTAATATATTCCCATTCATTCACTTTAAATGGGTAAAAGCGGATGAATGGGTAACAATATGCGTAAACTTGTAGCATGAAAGGATTAGGAACCATTAGCTTATTGGTATTTATTGTATTAGCGATTGTGCTTATACCTTCATGCGTTCACGATCCCGTGTATGATATTGACGATACTATGAATCCGCCGGATACCACGGATGTTGATACCATGGACATGGATGATCCGTGTGATCCGGAGAAAATCTATTTTGAACGCGATATTCTCCCTCTATTACAAACGAATTGCGCTTTCAGCGGATGCCATAATGAGGCGAGTGCGCAAGATGGCGTGATTCTGACTACTTATGAGCAAGTTATGAATTCCGGTGTGGTTACTCCTTTACGTCTCGACAACAGTGACTTGTTTGAAGTATTAACGGACGATGACGAAGATGATCGCATGCCGCCGCCGCCCTCTCAGAGGCTTTCTCAAGAAGAGATACAGCTCGTCTCAAATTGGATATTACAGGGTGCTACAAATGATAGTTGCGATTACGATATGGAGTGCAATACAGACAATATTCGATTCAGCGTAGAAATACAGACGATTTTAGAGAGTGGATGTATTTCTTGTCACAATGAAGCGGCCCCATCTGCGGGTATTAGATTAGACACCTATGAAGAAGTAGTAAAAGTGGGTGAAAATGGTCGTTTACTAGGCGCTATACGCTGGGAAGTAGGATATGTTAATATGCCGTTTGGAGGTATACAACTTAGCGATTGCGCTATTAGTCAAATGGAAGGGTGGATTGCCGATGGAATGCCAAATAATTAAGAATCATGAGAATAATACTCTTAAATGTTGTGATTTTACTTTTTAGCTCATGTTATTATGATGTGGAAGAGGTATTGTATGCCGGAGAAACATGTAATGTGGATAACGTTAGTTACGATAGCGATATTCGACTTATACTGGACAACCAATGCATGATATGCCACAATGCTTCGAGCAATTTTGGAAATATAAAACTAGAAACATATTCGCAGGTAGTCACTCAGGTTGAGAACGGAAAATTGTTAGGCGCTATTCGACACGATCCGGGTTTCTCTGCTATGCCACAAGGCAATCCCAAAATACCCGAATGTCAAATTCGACAAATAGAATCCTGGATAGATAACGGCTATCCGCAAAACTAAGATAATGAATATTAGAAATGTTCTCATAGTACTTCTTATTGCTGTCCTTATCGGAGGTTTAATTGGATATCAACAATACAACAAACCACATAGGAATCTGATGTCAGAAGAAGTAACTGCCCAAGTTACAGCGCAAGAACTTTTTTCTGATTATGAAGAAGATGAATCAACTGCCAATGAAAAATATCTGGATGAGATGGTAGAGGTGACCGGAAAGATAGAACGCGTAAATGTAGAACAAGAAAAATCCACAATTCAATTAAAGACAGATCATATGATGGCGGGCATTATTTGTGAATTTGAGGCTGGTGAGCTAACTAATATTCCCGCTGAAGGCGATACGATTACAGTCCGGGGAATTTGCACGGGCAAACTTATGGATGTCGTGCTGGTAAGATGCATTTTAATGAACTCATAAAAACAAAAATGATATGAAAACTATAATAATAAGTGGTATTCTACTTCTTTTAGGAAGTATAACTTCGGTAGAAGCCCAAAAGTATTTTACAAGAGAAGCTCAAGTTTCCTTTTTCAGTGATACTCCTATGGAGGAAATAGAAGCACACAACGGAACGAGTACCTGTGTGGTAGATTTTGAAGATCAGCGAATGGAATTTGCTGTTTTGATTAAGGCCTTTCAATTTGAAAAAGCGCTCATGCAAGAGCACTTCAATGAGAACTATATGGAAAGCCACAAATTTCCAAAGGCTACATTCAAGGGAAAAATTATAAACCCAACGGAATTATCGGCGAAAAAAGGAAAGCAAGATGTTGAAGTTCAAGGGACTTTAACGATTCATGGAGTAGATCAGGAAGTTACCGCTCCTGGTACTATAGAATTTACAAAGGAAAATGTAATGGTTTCTTCTGTTTTCACGGTAGCGGTCAGTGACTATGACATTGATATTCCCGGCGTAGTACGAGATAACATTGCCAAGGAAGTGGAGATTACTGTAGACGCCACTTTAGAACCGCTGAAATAAAGGATATGAAGAGTAAAATATTGTTTGTCTTACTATCACTTAGCTTTTTCTATCGCGGTAGTGTAGTAGGACAAGATGATTTACTTTCTTTATTGGGTGAAGAAGAGGAGACAGTTGATTATGCTTTTGCGAGTTTTAAAGCGAATAGAGTTATAAACTTACATTCAGTAGAAAACACCTCTGCCGGTGTTCTGGATATTAAAATTTCTCATCGGTTTGGTATGATTAATTCAGGATTCTATGAGCTTTTTGGATTGGACGCAGCCAGTATAAGAATAGGAGGAGATTATGGAATTACGGATAATCTTACTGTTGGTGTTGGGCGAAGTAGTTTTCAAAAAACCTATGATGGGTTTTTAAAATACAGACTTTTACGGCAAAGTTCTGGAGCTAAAGTCATGCCCGTTACGCTTGCCATTTTAAGTAGTTTAGCGGTAGAGACTACGCGCTGGCCAAATCCGGCGCGAGAAAATTACTTTTCGTCTCGATTGTTTTATACTCATCAGTTAATTATCGGACGGAAATTCAGTGAAGCATTGAGTTTACAGCTCAGTCCCACTCTTGTACATCGCAACCTAGTAGAAACAGAACAAGAGGCTCATGATGTTTTTTCTTTAGGAGCGGCAGGGCGAATTAAACTGACAAAGCGAATGGCATTAAATGCAGAATACATTTATGTGTTTCCCGATCAATTGGCGCCAGGGTTTCGTAACTCTTTGTCCATCGGTTTAGATATAGAAACGGGAGGCCATGTTTTTCAGCTTCATTTTTCAAATTCTACCTCTATGATTGAAAAGGGATTTATTACGGAAACTACTGGAGATTGGGGAGGAGGAGGAGTTCATTTTGGATTTAATGTGAGTCGGGTATTTACGATTCGCCGGCCGGATATAAAGGAGTAGTTCCTATTTGTATAGTGTAAAAGATAAAAACCTACCCTATCATGCGAGACAGGCAGGCTGAATATTTGCCGTTATCCAAGGGCGAAAAATGCATGTATTTTTTCGGGTAAGGGCTATTTTCAATATAGTTTTTTGGGCGTCACCCTCGTCCTCGAGAGCGCGAGGCGCTCCTCGGGACGGGGTCGGGCTATGCGGCACTACGGTCCTTTCCTGCTGCCTGCGCAGGCAGCAGAGACGGACGGCTTCGCCTGCCTACTATCCCTGACGCGGGGAGGAGATGTGCCCGATTCCAAAGCAGAGATCTCAAAAATCACGAACCGGCGGGGATATCTCCCCCGAGTCCGATGTTACGAAGAACTAGAGGAGGTGTATCACTAGTACGCCAGCAGATGAAAGCAGATGGATAAGGACAGCCTCATCTCTGGGACTCAAAAAGCCTCATACAAAATGACTGTATGGGGCCTTATTATCCGGTAATCTGTGAGTGCGAACAGAGTTAGCCCCGCAGCTATAATAGACATAATAACAAGCGGCTGAGAAATTTCTCACTACTTTGGATGAGTGCTTGGGAGCCCATCCCCGAACGATCAACGGATCGGCGATATGGAGCGGATTTGGCGATAGCCAATCTGATCTCATATCGCTTGTTATCCATAGTTTTTCATTTCATATTTAATTGTATTCGGTATTCTTTCTTCCAAAATTTCAATTAGTTCAGCCTGCATATAGTCAAATTCATCCTCAATATGTAAAACATAAATCGGTGGCAAACTTAGGTGTAGATATTGTTTTGAGATTCGTGCTTTATGACCATCTTCCATTACCATAATTGCATCTGACCAATTAATTTTTGATTCACTTATTTGACTCGGACTTTTGGGACTTAATCCTGCCGATTGAATTTTGAACTTTGTTTCCTTTCTGAAAATAGACTCAGCAGTCTTACTTCTTCTTTTGTTCCTACCGCACACAACTAAAATTTTTATCTTTTCACCCATTCCTTGTAATAACTTCTTGATATTTCAAAAATGGAAAGGTTATTTTGTGGTGATACTTGTAAACTATTTCCCACTTTCCATTTGCGAGTTTTTCTAAATATGACTTTTTTGTTTCTCCGAACCTCTTAAACTCTCTTATTCTATAATTTCCTAAAAGGATTCCATTTACTGCCTCTTTGAAAATTTTGATAATTTCATCAGATAGAGGAAACCATGAACACCAAATTTGTTCTGTAGAAATGTGAAGCTCGTCATCATTTTGAAGATTCAGATTTATATCGAATATCAATTTATCTTGTTTTTTAATGTCCATCCCTATATCAACCATATATTGGTTATCATTGATTTCCATGTTGAACGTTGGGTTTTCATTCATAATCTCTATGAAAAGATTCTTCGCTGATTTTATGTTTTTTTCTCTATTCAATTTTTTAATTATGGATAACGGAGCCGCCCGTCCGTTGATCGTTTATGCCGACCGAAGGGAGGCATGAACGATCAACGGTTTCGGCATAAACGCAGGTGGGGCGCACAGCCCCACTTGCCGTTTTATGCTGTGTTATGTCCAGTTCATTCTTCTTTTCACCATGTGTATCCTACAGTCAAATCAAAGCGCAACGGATTGTGCCATTCCCACTTTTGGCCCGTTCGTGGATCTTGAATAATCCTGTTGAAAATTATCTTGTCAATCTTTTGAAAGTTGGCCACTCTTGAATGGATACCTATCATCCATTTGCTGATCCGATAATTCACCCCAAGCCTCAATTGGATATCATCCAACTCAAATGTAGGTTCCGTATAAGAAAAACCTTCCCTGGACCACTCCGTGTTTCCAACACTTCTAAATACAAGAAAGTAGGATGCTAATTCCCCTGAAATTAACCAATGGTTTCCTAATTCGTAGAAAGCTGTTAAAGATAGTGGTGTGAGGACCTTTTTATATCTATTCAAAACCTGTATATCAGAGGTCGTAGAACCGGAAACTAAGGTTGTATGATCAAACGGCCTATGAAATGTTGCGTTTTCATAACTTACTCCTAGTCCCAGAAAACTGCTGAATCTCCTCTGTTGCCAGACCTTCCTTTTGATCCTCAAGCCAGTATGATAGGTACCCCAATATTCTGGACTTTTTGCTAGTAATCTAGATCTCAGTAAGTCGTCAAAACTACCACCATAGTTAAACAGTCTTTTGTCATGCGCTTCTATTCCTGTACTCATATCTACCAGCCAATTACCGATACGATCATATTGACAATAAACAACTGTCTGAATGAGGAATAAAACGCAAACAGTTAAGATCGCCTTTTTCATAGCTTTATTATTTTTTCGTGAAGAATTGTCCCATTCACATTCAATCGGAGAACGTAAAGTCCGGATGGCAAATCAGCCATTTTCACTTTGAAGTGCTGGGAGTACTCTTCAATGGTTCTTATTACTTTTCCATTTGTAAAAATCAAGCTGGCTGCTATTCTTGTCCCAGGTTTACAGTCCGAACATACGATCTCAATAAACTCATTAGCCGGATTCGGAAAAATATTTACACCGAGGTCAGGTTCAGCTGATTTTAGGTCTGAGCTTCTAAATTCAAATCCTCCTCCATCACCGTCGCAACGAACTACTTCTACATAAATGACGGAACTACTGCTTCCACATGCATTGGACACGGTAAGTAGTAGTTGGTGATAGCCTAACTGATTTCCGATTATAGGGAATGGAACATTGGGTGTTGGGTTATTCGTTGATAGATAAATTTTGGGGGATAAAGACTGTAAGTGGTAATCCGTGGCACCCGGTGATTCCGGAATTACCATTTCTTCAAACTGGTTTATACAGATGACTGGATATTGTATATTTGTGGTCACTTGAGGTTGTCCCACCCAGAAAGAATGTTCTATTTCAGCATCCTCACAGTCTTCAGATGCCAAAATAAATCGAATGGTTGCAGCGCCACTGGCATTGTCATTTGATGCTATAGAAGCAGTTCCACCAATCCCATTAGTGGGGGAGCTAAACAAATTCGGTGGTTCAACCTCCCAAGCTACATTTTTGACACATGGCATATTATTGTTTATCAATGTGAATATTTCCGGTGAGGAAGAACATAGAAGCTCTGGGCCATCGATGAAAGGATGATCCATACAATCAATTGTATTGGGGTTTTCGGAAGAACCCAACCAATCTCTTAGTCTTGAGTCTGGCGTATTATTACCATCCCAAGATAAATTGAGTGTTCCACCTCTTCCAACCAATTCCTCATTATCACAACTCCATGGCTTAATCCCGCCAATCTGAGTACCAATAATTCTTCTTTCCTGATTAAACCATCCGCAACCAGATGACCCGTTCTCATAAATACCAAAGTCATTTGTGCCCGCTTCGTTAAAGATTGAAATATATGAGTGGCCTGCTGGTATAAAAAATGGATTCGATCCTCCGAACTGAATACCATCATTTTCAATGGCAGGGTTTTCATCAAATGAAATCTTCTTGACATCTCCAAGTGGATGGTGAATCAAAGTTATCTCGTCAGGGATTATATCACGGCGATCCCACCCTGAAAAGGAAATTCTATCTTCAGGCCTAATATCCTGAATCAACTCGAGTAAACTAAAATCGGTGTCCTCCCAATTTGACCGCAACTCAGCCCCCATGTAAGTAACCCATTGGGTAGGAGGAGAGGCTCCGTTTTCACACTCAGGCGTTTGCCAGTTAAATGCAAATAAATAGTCATCTAAATCTCCATCTGCGCAGTGATTTGCTGTAAGTACATATGAATTCAAATCACAGCAATCATTGTTAACAAGACTTCCTGAACAAGGACCTTCTTCATCAGTAATTATTCTACACACAGAGTTAATTTGGCAATCCCATCCATCTCCTTCTTCACATGCTACATTAACGTTGCAGTCATCTGAAATTCCAAACGTACCTGAGAAACTACTAGGGGAATTTACAATACCATAACCATATGAGCTGATATGAATACTAGGTATATTATGAGTTGGAACAAAAATGGAGATTTCGACCATACTTCCACTAATGTAATCTGATCTAAATGCTCCATTAATAAAGTCATCTGACGAGATAGGGCCTACAATGAATCGAGATTCTTGGTTATAAATAAACATCACAGAATTTTCAGGAAGATAGGTGTTTTCAAAACGTATACTCATTGATTGAGCACCCTCACTTACTAATGCCATATTCCAAATCAAATAGTTACTCCTTTGGATTATCTTTCCATTATCAATTGAAATATTCGTTTCCTGATTAATACTGATTCTTGGAAGTAATCGGCCTTCCTGCTGATCTTGTTCGAGTACTGCTTCAACATCCACGGATGGGGCGTCGACGATTGGAACCTCTTCGTCAGGATTATACCACGGGATGTACTTCTCGATATTGTCGTCGGGAGATAGTACTCTTGTAATGACTTGACTGTGGGATATTGATAGACTTGTCAATACTACCAATCCTACAAGGAGGATATTTTTTAATGTTTGAAATTTTGTTTTCATGACTTTACCGTTTTTTGATTAAAAAATGCTTTAATCATGTCCGTAATTGGACATAACGGTTTTGTATATGCGGCGTGACCAGCTTTTGCTGGGCATGACCGTCATATACGTTGTTCACCACAGTCTTCTTTTCATATTTACCAAAATTTCCACCACGGTTTACTTTGCTCTTTCGGTTTTGGTGATGATTTTTTATTTGGCATTTCAATACCTCTTTTTTCGTATTCAGCCATTAATTCAGTCATATCAGTTAATGCCGAAATATTGGTTCTCGCATTAGGAATTGAAATTATCCGATTATATTCATTGTTCAATTCTTCAACGGTAAATGAAGAATATTTTGCCTCCTTCTTTTTCGATTCTTCTGATTTCAGTTTTTGAATTGATTCCTTCTTTTCATTTTCAAACTCGGTCAAATATTCTTTATCTCCATGTTTTACATTTAGCATAATTTGTCTCCCTGTTCTTTTTTCCCACTCAATTCCGTGAGGTGATTTTCTTTCTTCTTCCACGGCATTCAAAACTAAAAACTTTAAGAAATCATCATGATTTATCATTCCAGGGGTTACCTGTAATTCAAATCTTCCGCTTAATGAATCAGCATTACTATCCATTATCTTTGAACGTAGAAACCTTTTCATTGTATTTGCAATCACGGAAGGATTTGCATGTGTGAAAAATGCAAGATATTGGGTCAATTCGCCGAATTTCAAAGCCATTGCATTGAACCCGATTTCTTCGACCGAATAGATGGGGTTGTCCGATTTTTCAATTTCCAATGGCAATTCAGGACTTCCTAAAAATGTTACCTTTTCAATTTTTTTAAAAGTGCCATTTTTTTCTTTTGGTTCAAACATTTGTCCCAATGCAACTCCTTTTTCTTGGGTTTTATCGAATCCTTGAACAATTATGGAACCTACTCTTTCATTTTTGTCATTTCGAAGGTAGCCTTCCATTCCGATTACAAATTGTTGAAATGGCTTTTCTTCTTTTGCCAAAACTCTCTTTGCGTATTCAATAGGGTCTCCGTCTGTCATTAAAACTCTTGTTTGTCTTTCTTCTCCATTGAATAAATACATAAACGGTGCTATTGGTCCGTCCAAATTATGCCGAAGAAAAACTCCCCAGTCAATTGAGTACATTATTGCTTCTTCAAGCTTTCGATTTCCATTAAAAATGTCCATTTTGTTTTGATGTTTTTTGTTTTTGATTGTGGTGAACGATCAACGGCCCTGGCTATGGCAAGTGCGGGATTTTGAAACCGAATCTTCGTCCGCCAGACCGAATGTTGTTTAGTTGTAATATCTTCATTTTTAAGCAGTCAGCTCGCATTTGCTATAGCCGATGTTGGCAAACGTTCTTTCTAATTTTCCTTGTCAATTTAGTCTGTACTTTATAGGCAAATTAAAGCTGATTCGGACTTTTTCACCGTCTTCCATTCCAGGTTCCCATTTTGGCATTTTTTTAACAACCCTGACAGCTTCAGCGTCCATTGCGTCATTGACACTTTCAATAACTCTTACATTTGAAACACTACCGTCTTTCTCGACAATAAAATTCACTAATACCCGTCCTTCGATTCCTTTTCTTTGAGATTTCTTTGGGTACTTAACGTTCTTACCCAAATACTGGACAAGGTCGTTGATTCCTCCAGGGAATTGCGGCATAATTTCAAAATTGTAGTATTGGGCTTCTTTTCCGTCAGAATTCCAAACTTTTCCTTCAATCAATTTTCCGTCTTTGTAGGTGTCTTTTCGTTTAAGTTGTCCGTTGTCCCAATGGGTTAAGAGTTGCCCATTAAGTTTCCCGTTCTCAAAGTCAATGTCCTTTCGGATTTGTCCATTTTCATACCATTCTTTTCTTTTTCCATGAAGCTTTTTCTCACTGTAGGGGTTGTAATTTCTTTCAGATTTAATTTGCCCTGATTTAAAGTACACTCTTTCCACAACTTTATTTGTGTCGGGATTGGAACGGTCTATTACTTCATAATGGTGGCATGACTTCAATGAGTTAACTTTATTGCCATCATAGTCATAGTATGTTGTGTCTTGTCCGAATACTATAAAGGTCAAGACGCTCATTAAAATTGTCAAGGTTGTTTTCATTGTCTTGTTTTGAATGTTTGCCAACTTACTTATATGTCTCATTTTATCAGACATATACAACAATATAGGGGTATTATGTCTACTTTTGTGCGATATATGTCCGCTCCTAAAAATCATCGAAG
>Ga0209943_1000297_pt1 | contig 34255 bp, 29 predicted proteins | sample SalPonR1_B_D2_MG_FD_185698 | JGI IMG/M metagenome (GOLD analysis project Ga0209943, IMG submission 185698) | Salt pond soil microbial communities from South San Francisco under conditions of wetland restoration - Salt Pond MetaG R1_B_D2_MG... ... | reverse complement strand
CCCCGGAGGAGCGTGTGATCCGCACCTTCTGCGGCACCTGAGCCAGGACCGATGAGCCAGGAATGATGAGCCCGGAACGATGAGCCCGGAACGATGAGCCCGGAACGATGAGCGAGAAACGATGAGCGACAAGCGGTGATCGAGCGGCTCGAATCCGTCCATCCCCTGGCGCCGCCGGCCCTCGGGCTCGTGCTGCTGCTGGTCGTCGCACTGGTGGTCGACCTGCTGGCCAAGCGCGTGCTCGTGAATGCGGCGCGGCGCCTCGCCGCGCGCTCACGAGTCACCTGGGACGACGCGCTGGTGGCGCACAACGTCTTCGGCCGGCTGGCCCAGGTGCTGCCGGCGCTGGTCGTCTTCCTGGCCATGCCCTTCATCCCGGGCGTGCCCGAGACGGTGGTGCGCCTCGCGCGCAGCGTGGCCACCGGCTACATGGTGCTGATGCTCACGATGACGCTGACCTCGCTGCTGAGCGCGGGCAACACCATCTACTCGGCGCTGCCGGTCGCGAAGGAGCGCCCGCTGAAGGGGTTCGTGCAGCTGGTGCAGATCGTGGTCTGGGTGCTGGGTGGCGTGCTGATCGTCGCCGCCGTGCTCGACCGCTCGCCGCTGCTGCTCATCAGCGGCTTCGGCGCGATGACAGCCATCCTGCTGCTGGTCTTCAAGGACACCATTCTCTCGCTGGTGGCGAGCGTCCAGCTCACCGCCCAGGACATGGTGCGGGTGGGCGACTGGATCACCATGCCCCAGTTCGGCGCCGACGGCGACGTGATCGACGTGCAGCTGCACACGGTGAAAGTGCAGAACTTCGACAAGACCATCACCACCATCCCCACCCATCGGCTGATCACCGATTCGTTCCAGAACTGGCGGGGCATGAGCGAGTCCGGCGGCCGGCGGGTCAAGCGCTCCCTGTACTTCGACGTCTCCTCCATCCGCTTCCAGAGCGACGAGGAGATCGAGCACTTCAGGCGCTTCGTGCTGCTCGCCCGCTACGTCGACGACAAGCGCCGCGAGCTCGAGGAGTACAACGCACGACTGCAGGGCGAGGTGGCCGCGGACGTGAACCGGCGGCGCCTGACCAACATCGGCACCTTCCGCGCCTACGCGTTCAACTACCTGAAGAATCACCCCCGCATCCGTCAGGACCTGACGCTGATCGTGCGCCAGCTGCCCGCCGGGCCCGACGGCCTCCCGCTGGAGATCTACTGCTTTACGGACACCACGGTGTGGGCGGAATACGAGGGGATCCAGTCGGACATCTTCGACCACCTCATCGCCATCGTGCCCGAGTTCGGGCTGCGGCTGTTCCAGCAGCCGGCGGGCGCCGACCTGGCGGCGCTGCGCTCGGATGCCTGAGGGCCCTCAGGCCGGACGCATGGCGCGTCCTCAGCCCCGGGGGATGCGGACCGCCGTCGCCACGATGTGGTATTCGGCGCCGGCGGCGGGCCCGTCGCCGGCCGGTTCGCCGAGATCCTTGCGGTAGTGGCGCGCCTGGGCATCGGTGATCTCGCGGCGCTCGAAGGTACCGTTCAGCAGCACCTCCTTGCCGGCCGAATCGGTCGGGATGAAGAAGCCGTAATCCTTGAAGGTGATGCGCGCCATCGCGTCGCCTTCACGGGCGATGAAGAAACAGCCTTTCTTGCGGCACACTTTCGCAATGCGGGTGGTCAGCGTGATCTCTCGGCCGAGGTACTCCTCGCCGGCGCCGACGAGTTCACCCAGCGAAACCGCCGACTCCGTGGAGACGACCGGGGCGCCGAACTCCTCGTAGTCGTCCGTCACGGTGACCGGATCCGAGAGGCGCACGGCGCCTTCGTCGCCGGCCGCCGCGAGCGCCATGGGAGCGAGGGCGAGGCAGAGCAGGAATCGGGCAAGTCGTTTCATGGTCGGTCTCCTTCCGCGGTCCGACGGATTCTATCGCCACGGCGCCCCGCACGGGAAGTTCCGCGTCGCGCTATCATGAGGCGGGGGCAGAGAGGAGAAGCAAGATGATGAACGGAGATATGGCCGGCGGCGGATACCTGATGATGCTGGTGTGGGCCGCCATCGTGGTGATTCCTTTCTGGCGCATCTGCCAGAAGGCGGGTTACCCGGGAGCGCTGGGCCTGCTGATGGTCGTCCCGCTGGTGAATATCGTCTTCCTCTACTATCTCGCCTTCGCGACCTGGCCGGCGCACAAGGGCGAAGCGCCGACCGCCGGCCCCGGCTGATCGCGATCAGCCACGCCCCCGTCGCCGGCTCCGGTTGGCGGCCGGGTCGCGGGCGTTCAGGGCAGGTAGACGGCCTCGAAGACGGCGATGCTCGTTCCGCTCCGGTCGAATAATTCGAGGACCTGCCCGCTGATGCGCCAGCCGTGGGTGTCGGCCAGCACTCTCTTCAGCTTCGTCTCCCGCGCGTCCAGCGGGGACGGGCAGGCCATCAGCGTGGAGGCGCCGCCGGTGAAGGTGAGACGGTCTCCCTCCACGTGCCAGGTGCCCACGAGCTGATTGCAGCCGACGGTGGCCGCAAAGCGGCTCTCGCCGCCGCGCAGGATCAGGTGGGGCTCGCGCCGGCCGTCGACGGCGGGCACGGGCTCGCCCTCCAGTTTCACGAGGCGCCAGTAGGTATTCGGCAGGGCGGCCTCGCTCATGGCTCTCTCGCAGCTCTGTGACGGAAACAGGCCGAGGAAGCGCCGCACCACCACGGTGGGTATCGGCCGGCCGCCCTCCATCGCCGGGCGCTCCGTGATCGCCCCTTCGAGCGCCGCCAGGAGCGGCGCGCCGGGTGCGGCCTTGTCCGCGGCCAGATAGGCGCGCTCGAGTTCGATATAGGCGCCTTCCATGGCCACGGGATAGGAGCGCCCGGTGAGGCACTCCTCGAAGCGCGGCGCGTCCGCCAGATAGGTGAACATGCCGCGCAGCGGCAGCTCGAGCTCGAGGCGTGCCAGACTGCCTTCGCTGGTGAGTTCGTAGGGCAGGCCGGATTCGATGGGCCGGCCCTCGATGTCGAGTTTGCGCAGCGTGCGCGGTCCCTCCACCGAGAACTGCAGCGGCATCTCGCGGCCGCCGTAGAGCAGGATGGCGTTTCTCGCCGGGTCCTTGCGCCAGCGGCCGATGTCGGACTCCTCGAAGTCCCGGTCGAGCCACTCCCGGTGCAGGTGGAAGACGCCGTCCGGCCACAGGTTCAGGCGGTAACGGATGCCCGGGCAGTCCGCGCAGGGCAGGATGCCGGCGTAGGTGGCCGGCAGCGCCAGGCCGGCGACCAGCCGTGCCGCGTCCCGGACTGGGGGGGTGCCGGCGGTGTCCGCTGCAGCGCTGCCATTGCCGCTGCGCTCGGTCGCGCAGCCCGCCGCCAGCAGCACGGCGGCGAGGAAGGGAACGATCCTTGTCATCGGTGTCCTCCGGGTCTCCCGGCGGACAGTCTTACCCGCGATGGCGGCGCAGGCAAGAGGCCGTCGGCTCAGGCCTCCGGCGCGATCACGTAGGCGCCTTCCTCGTCGTGGACCTCACGCCCGGTGACCGGTGGATTGAAGGTGCAGACCAGCTTCAGCTCGGTGATGGCGCGCAGGGTGTGCTTGTCGTGCTTGTCCAGCGCGTACAGGGTGCCCGGCTCGATGGCGAACTTCTCGCCCGTGTCCCGGTTGATGATCTCCCCCGTGCCCTGGTAGCAGTACACCGCCTCCAGGTGGTGCTTGTACCACATGTCGAACTCGAGTCCGGGCGGGAACGTGGTCTCGTGCATCGAGAAGCCCATGCCGTCCTTCGCGAGCAGGAATCGTACGCTGGTCCATCCCGCCGGGCTCTTCACTTCGCGTTCGGTGCCTTCCAGGTCCTTCAGACGTACGATTTTCATGCTGGCTCCTCGATGATTACTGGCGACTCGCTGGTTCCGTGTGACGCCGGGAATGGCGTGGAACAGATCCCTATCGTGTCACATATCACGCTGATCCACAAAAATCTTGCTGCGATCAGCTGCAAAACAGCCGGTAAATGCCGGGAAATGGCGGTCAGGGCGATGTGTTAGGGTAGTAAACCCCCTGGCAGCATGGAGGATTCGTGGAAAAGAACCCCGACAAAGGCTACGTGGCACTGCTCGGCTGGAGCCTGGGCGCCGTCGAGGCCGCCGACCGCTTCGACCGCCGCTATGTGGTCGTCGCGCCCGAGTGGGCCGAGGACTACTGCAAGAAGAACGACATCCCCTACATCCCCTGGAATTTCGAGCGGCTGAACGACCGCTCGCTGGAGATCGCCGAGCGCCTGAAGGAGGAAGGCGTGGACGTGGCCATCCCCCTGTTCGAGGAGACGGTGGAGTGGGCCGGTGCCATCAACTCGGTGCTGATGGGCAATCCCCGGCTGCACGGCCAGGCCGTGCTGTTCCGCGACAAGGCGCTCATGAAACGCCGCGCCCAGCTGGGCGGCATCCGCGTGGGCATCTTCGAGGAGGCCCACGACAGGGACGATGTGGTGCGGTTCCTGCGTCGGGTGAACCAGACCCTGCTGAAGCTGGACGGCGACCCCGACGACCCCATCCACCTGAAGGCCTTCGACAAGGCCGGCTGTCTCGGCCATCGCGTGATCCGCACGCCCGAGGAAGTCGACGCCATCCCGGATACCGAGTTCCCGCTGCTGATGGAGAGCCATCTGGACGGTTGGGAGTTTGCAGTGGAGGCGTGGGTGCACGACGGCAAGATCCGCTTCCTGAACATCTCCGAGTACGTGACGCTGGGGTATTCCGTGTTCGTGCCGGCCACACCCGAGCTCGAGAGCTGGCGCGCCGCCATCACCGAGCAGATCGAGAAGCTCATCAAGACCTTCGACATCAAGTTCGGCCAGATCCATCCGGAGTACTTCGTGACCAGCGACGGCACCATGTATTTCGGCGAGGTCGCCTACCGGCCGCCGGGCTTCAAGGCGTTCGAGCTGATCGAGCGGGCCTACGGCTTCAACGCCTACCAGGCCTCCATCCTCGTCTTCGACCCGAAGACCACCGAGGAGGAGATCCAGGCGTTCTTCCCCAAGCCGGTGGAGGACGCGAAGGGCTATGCCGGCTGTTTCGGCGTCTATCCGCGCCGCCGTGTGGTCAGCCAGCTGGAGATCCCCCGGGAGACCGAGGAGCATCCCTACTTCGACTATCACGAGCTGACAGCGCCGATGGAGGAGACCGTCACGAAGCGGACCGCCTTCGGTACGCACTGGGGGCTGGTGTTCTTCTTCGGCGACGACCCGCACAAGCTGCGGGATCTCCTGAAGCAACAGGAGGAGCTGGACTTCTACGTCTGAGCGGCCTCGTCAGCGTCCGGCCGCCTGCCGGTGGAAGGCCGCGGCGGCGTCGACGGCGGCGATGCCGGGGTCCTCTGGCAGGATGTTCAGCGTCTCGGGCAGCAACCCGGCCAGGGCTGCAACGGTGGCGTGAGCGCTCGCGGCCAGCGCCTCGGCATTGTAGCCGCCTTCCAGGCACAGGATCAGACGTCCTCCCGCGTGCCGGTCGGCGATGCCGCAGAGCCCGGCCGTGATTGCGGCGAAGCCGTCCTCGTCCATCGCGAAGGTCTGATCGTGCCAGTGCGCGTCGAAGCCGGCCGAGACCAGCACCAGGTCCGGGCGGAAGATCTCGGCTGCCGGCACGATGATCGTCTCCATCGCCCTCAGCATCGCGGCGTTGCCGCTCCCGGGCGGCAGCGGGATGTTGATGGTGGCGGCCCGGCCGGCTCCCTCTCCGGTCTCCTCGAGGGCGCCGGTCCCGGGGTAGAACGGTGCCGCGCAGTGGGTATCGACGAACAGGACGTCGCCTTCCGGATAGAAGATGTCCTGGGTGCCGTTGCCGTGGTGCAGGTCCCAGTCGAATATCAGGATGCGCTCCATCCCCAGCGCGCGGGCATGGGCGGCGGCGACGGCGACGTTGTTGTAGAGACAGAACCCCATGGCGCGGCCCGCGCTCGCGTGATGGCCCGGCGGCCGCGTGATGCAGAACGCGCGCTTCGCCTCGTCCCGGGCCACACATTCGACGGCGGTGATGCCCGCGCCGGCGGCCAGCTTGGCCGCCATGACGCTGCCCGGCGAGACGGCGGTGGTGTCCCGGTCCAGCCAGCAGGCGCGGCCGATCAGACTCTCGATGAACGCGACGTATTCGGGGGTGTGCACGCGTTCGAGTTCCGGCGGCTCCGCGGGCTCGGTGGCCAGCCAGCGGGTGCCGGGGACGGGCTGCTCGCCGAGCCGCCCGGCGACGGCGGTGATCCGTTGCGGGCGCTCCGGATGCACGTAGCCCTCGTCGAAGTCCTTGTCCGGGTACTGCGCGGCGAGCAGCGCCTTGACGGAGCTCGTCCAGTCCGGGCGTTCCGGATCCCAGCCGGTGGGGTCGTGCGCGAGCATCCGCTCGTCGTGGACGAGCAGTACGTCCCCGGCGTCAGCCGTGGCCACGGCTGACCCAGTTCCGCTCCGCGGCCCAGCTCCCGGCGATGCCGTCCAGTATCGCCGCCACCGTCGGCGCCGGCACGCTTGCCGCGTCGCCGAGTTCGCTGCGCTTGTAGTGAAAGACGTAGAGGCGCATCAGGAACTGCTCGAAGGGCAGTGACGACTCGCCCTCCGATTCGCCGTTGTTGGACGTGGACGTCACGATGCCGTGGCCCCAGTTCTGGCCCTTGTCCCGGTTCGGGTTGAAGAAGTAGACGCGCCAGGCGCCCGCGGGATCCCTCGCCACCCGCTGGATGGACACGGCGTGCCAGCCCACGAACTCGCCGCTGGCGCTCACCGAGACCACGCCGCAGGGCTGCGCGTACACCAGATCCCTGCCGCCGTTGTACTCGGGGTGGTAGGCGGCGTGGAAACGGCGGACGAAGCCCTCGGCATCCTGGATGGCCTCGGTCGCGGGGTCCACCAGCGAGGCGAAGCCGCGGTAGACCCACCAGCCGTGGAACTCCGGGTTGACCCACTTGTGTCCGTCGCCCTGCCGGCCGATCGTGCGCCGGCTCATCTCCATGTAGATGCGGTCGAGATGCGGCGTCAGCACCAGCGAGACGGCGTCGAGCTCCGTGTGCAGCTCGCCGGCCAGGCCGGCGGGCAGGTCGGCGGAGCGGATGGTGTCGCCCTCGAAGTGCATGACCACCTCGTTCTCGCCGGCGGCGCGGGCGATGAGCTCCAGCAGATAGCCCACGTCGTTCAGCGACCACAGGCTGATCGCCCTGGCGGCCTGGCAGGTGGGGTTGTGGCCCTGGTCAACGCCCCGCGGCTGGCCGATGACGCTCAGCGTTGCCGCGAGCAGGAGCGCGTTCGCGGGCGGGGGGGTGTCCAACTGGCTCGCGGTGCGCAGGAGCTCGGCCACTTCCGAATCGATCGTGAGCACGAGCAGGTGCTGCAGCCCCGGCGCCACGGGCTGGAAGAACAGGATGCCCCGATTCAGCAGCCGTGACAGCCCGTAGATGCACCGCGCCGTATCCGGCAACACGGCGTGGTCGATGACGAGGTTGATGAGCTGCCGGTACTCGGCGAGACTGGTCCGGCCGATGCGGTTCAGCGCCAGGGCGTCAGCGAGCAGATCGTCGCCGTTGCCTGCCAGGTGTCGCAGCAGCACCGCATGATGCCGGCTCACGAGACCGGTGCGGTTCATCCGTTCCCCGAAGACGCCCGCCTCGGCCGCCAGCGACCCCTGGTCCAGGCCGGCGAGGGCGCCGGCGTAGGCCTCCGGATCGGGATGCCGCCGGGCGAGTTCCGAGGGACCCCGCAGCGCCTCGATCAGCCAGCGGGTGAAACGGATCGACGGAGATTCCTCCGCTGCCGCCCGCTCCGGCAGGACGTGCTCCGCGGTGCGCAGCATCTCCTCGGCGCGCTGCGCCATGATCGGGCGCTGCAGGAGTACCCGCTCGCATTCGGCCACCAGCGCATCCAGTATGCCGTCCATGCCGAGGCGATCGAGCAGGAATCGGTAGAAGCGCTGCAGCCGTTCCGTCATCAGCCCGTCCTCGCGGGTGAACTCCGTCGCCTCCGGGAACGGGAAGTCCAGATTGCGGGCCAGCACGTCTTCCAGAAACGCACGCGCCTGCGCCGGGCCGAGGACGGGGTGCGCCACGCGGCCGGAGGCGATGGCGAGAAAGCGCAGTTCGCTGAGACACTCGAGCGTCGGGAAATTGCCGCCGGCCATCAGCGTGTCGCGTACGAGGGCCGGCTCGAGCTTGTCCGGCTCGTCCCAGTCGCCGCCCAGAAACAACCCCGCGCTGTCGAAGCGCGGCGCGAAGCCGTACAGCGCCTCGATGCCCTCGGTCGTGTTCAGGAGTTTCCGCGCGATGGACAGCAGACGCTGCTGGTGCATTGCCTTGCCGAAGGGGCGGGCCTGCTCGAGTTTTTCCAGCGTCCGCTCGAATTCCTCCGCCGCCGGAGCATAGAGCGCCGGATCGGCCGGAGTCTGTGGCGAGGATGTACTCAAATTGTGTTCAGCCCTTTCGATTTCCAGGAGCAGACCCTAACATGCGGGACGAAAACCGGCGCTGTGCCCCCGGCCTCCGGCAGCCGAGGGCGGCCGGCCATTTCCCGTCAGTGCCCCGTCAATGCCCAAGGAGCGAATCGATGCGCTTGCCCGGCTTCATACCCGAAGAACTCCGCCAGCTGGCCCGTTTCGTGCCTACGACGGGCTGGGACGCCATCGAATGGCGGCCCATGCTCTCCGCCATGCGGCAGGTGAGCTGGCAATTCATGACCGGGCGGGGTGTGCGCAAGCTCCGCCGCGCCACCGCCGAGACGGTCTCCGCGGTCACCCTGTCGGACGGCCTCTACGACGCCGAGCCCCTCCAGGACGTGCAGGATCCGGACCGGTTGCAGGCGCTGGGTGACGACATCCTGCACCTGTACTTCGGGCAGTGGCTGGTGGACGACGGCCTGTTCCTGGATCTGCGTCCGGCGCGTTTCGGCGTCAGTGGCGACGAGTTGCTGTACGAGCCCAATGGCCTGTGGATACGGCTGCGGAGCGAGTTCCGTGAGGGCATGGTCGCGCTGTACCGCTCCTTCTACAGCGACGACGATTCCGCCTTCGAAGACGCGCTCCGGCAGATGGGCATGCTGAAGCCGGGGCTGTCGCAATCCGCGGAATCCGAGCTGAAGGAGCTGCTGCACGCCCACTTCGGAGTCGACCAGAGCGCGCAGGTCTTCCGCATCGACGACTTCAAGGAGTCCTTCGACGAGTTGTTCGCGTTCTTCATCGCCAACGACTACAAGCTGCACAGCGACTTCGTCTTCGTGGGCTTCTACCTGATCACGCTCTATCTCACGCTGGAGCAGGGCGGCCAGCCCCACGATACCCAGCGCATCTGCTCCGACGTGATGCTGTAGTCGGCGCGGCGGGGGCGGCCCTGCCGGCCCTCGTCGAGCCCCCCTGTCGTCAGTCGCCGGCGGCTTCCCACCGCCGTCAGTCGCCGGCCGCCTCGCCTGCCGGCGCGTCCCGGGCGACGTGCAGCGGCGGCGGCGTGCCCTCCTTCGGCTCGCCGAAGTACAGCGTGGTGTGCGGGAACGGAATCTCGATATTGCGCTCGTCGAAGCGCTTCTTCATGCGCCGGTTGAACTCCCGGCCGATGGCCCACTGGCGGATCGGCTTCGTCTTCATGCGCGCCTTGATGATCACGGCGCTGTCGGCGAACTGGTCCACGCCCAGAATCTCCAGCGGCTCCATGATGTCCGGGCCGTATTGCTCATCCTGCTGCATCTCGTCGCTGAGCTCCCTCAGCACCCCGCAGACCTCGTCCGTGTCCTCCCGGTAGGCCACGCCGATCTCGAACAGGTAGTAGGAGAACTCCTTGGTGAAGTTCTTGATGGTGGTCACGTCGCTGTAGGGCACGAGGTGCACGTTGCCGGCGAGATCGCGCAGCTGGATGACACGGATGCGCATCTCCTCCACCACGCCGGCATGCCCCGCCACCTCGACCACGTCGCCCACGGTGGCGCCGTCCTCCAGCAGGATGGTCACGCCGGTGATCAGATCCTTGACCAGCGTCTGGGCGCCGAAACCGATGGCGAGACCGAGGATGCCCGCGCCCGCCAGCAGCGGGCCGATGTTCACGCCCAGTTCGGAGAGCAGGAGCAGGGCAGCCAGCACGCCGATGGCGGCCTGCAGCACGCTGCGCAGCAGCGGCACGAGAGTGTCCAGCCTGCGCGCGGAGCGCTCCCGGTCGAGGCTGCGGGTGGCCACACGCAGCAGCCGCTGGATTACCAAGTCGGCGGCATTCCAGAGCAAGACGGTGACCATCAGGATCAGCCCGACGGCGATCACGGTCTCGGCGAGCCGCGAGCCGATGTCGGTGGCCAGCAACCCGCCGATGCCGGCGCCCCAGGTCTCCGCGATCAGGATCACCGCAGCCACCCCGATGATCAGCGTCAGGAGGCGGCTGATGGTGGGGGGCAGCTCGACTCGCTCGCCTTCGACGGCTTCCGGCCGGTTCTCGTCGCCGGCCCGTTCCGTGTCCGCTTCCTCGCCGGTTGCCGACGACGATCCGGCTTCCTCGCCGCCGGGCCGTCGGGCGGGGCGGGGGCCGGTAAGTCTGGCGTAGAGCTTGCGCATGAGCACGAGGAGCAGCCAGCGCAGCAGAAATGCACCGATCAGGATGGCGGCGCTCACAGTGCCGGCGATCAGCGCGCGACGGGGCTCGATGGCCAGCACCCGGTCCCGGACGTCGGTGAAGATTTCGCCCGCGAGGTCGACGACGCTCGTGGGTTCGGTGGGCGGACCTTCCGACTGCTGCTTCTGTGCCTCGAGCAGGACTTTCAGCTGGCCGATGAGTTCTTCCCGCGCCTGCGGGTCCTCCAGGGTCCGGACCAGCTCCTCGATGTCCTCGGTGCCGGCCGAGGCCTCGTCCACTGCGCTCTCCGTGGCCGGCGGCGACTGCGCCGCGGCTGCGGCGCCGGCAAGGATGCACCAGGCGGTGACGAGTACGGGCAGGATTCGGGACATGCGCTCTCTCCGGTGGCCGGTGCCCACCCATAGCCGGAGACCGGGGACCGTGTCAAACGGCGTCCCCGCGCTGCCTGGTATACAAAGCCGTGTATGAGTAACCATGAATATGCAGTAATACTGATTTAGGAGAAGTAACTGGTATACCAAGACAAAAGAAAACAAAATACTATTAAAGAAAGATTCAGTAGGATATCTACCTACTCTATCCGTGCCGTTAACGTATATATTTCCTTGCCGCAATGCACAACACTCTCCCCTGAAGAAACCGGGATCCGATCGATGCGGGGGCGGCCGATGACAGCCTCGATTCTCGACAGTGCGGCTCGTCCACATTGCCCGCCGCCGCGGCGCTCGGCACCGGTTCTTCGCGAGGAGGGTCCGGCTGCTTCGCGCCGATTCAGCCACCCGGGTAATTATCCGACCAGGAGGCACAGAGGATGAACGCAACGCACGGGAAAACCCGGCTATTCGCCGTTCTCTCCATGTTCATGCTGGCGTTCGCGATGGCGGGCTGCGAGGGCGACGACGGAGCGCCCGGAGCCGACGGCGCGGACGGCGCTGACGGAGCCGACGGCATCAGCTGCTGGGATCTCAACGAGAACGGCCAGGCCGATCCGGAAGAGGATCTCAACGGTGACGGCGTGGTGGATGCCACCGACTGCAACGCGCTGGCGAGCGACGCCTATGCGCCGGTGCAGCTGCACAAGGGCTACTTCACCGAGAACCCCTACGAGGGCACGGAGTCCTGCCTGAACTGCCACGGCACCATCGGCGACGACATGATCGAGAGCGCCCACTTCAAGTGGGAAGGCCTCGCCACGAATCTCGTCGGCTTCGAATCGGAGATCCACGGCAAGAACGACATCATCAACAACTTCTGTGTGGCCGTTCCCAGCAACGAGGGCCGCTGCACGCAGTGTCATACGGGCTACGGCTACGCAGACAATACCTACGACTTCGGCAATCCCGAGAACGTGGACTGCCTGGTCTGCCACGACCAGACCGGCACCTACTCCAAGGCGCCGACCACGGCGGGCCTTCCGGCGGACGGGGTCGACCTGAACCTGGTCGCGCAGAGCGTCGCCGAGAACGGCGGCGTGCCGACCATCGAAGGCTGCATCGACTGCCATGCGGGCGCCGGCGGCGGCGACAACGTGAAGCACGGTGACCTCTCGCTCTCGCTGGCGAATACCACCCGCGAGTACGACGTGCACATGGGTACCGACGGCGCCGACTTCGAGTGCACCGCGTGCCACACCGTGAAGAAGAACATCGACGGCGAGGCCATCGACCACGGGATCGGCGGCATGCCCTACCACTCCGTGGACGAGGGCACCCTGAAGAGCTGCACGGACTGCCACGGCGACCGCTTCAACATCCACGTGGGCACGGACGTGCAGCGTATCGTGGAAACCCACACCACGCTCGCCTGTCAGGTCTGCCACATCCCCACCTTCGCCCGTAACCAGTCGACCAAGACCGAGTGGTACTGGGAAGACGCCGGCCAGGACGTCGACCCCATCCCGATCGATCCGGCGACGGGCCGTGCGACCTACGACAAGAAGAAAGGCACTTTTGTCTGGGCCAACAACGTCAGGCCGACGCTGCGCTACTACGACGGCAAGTGGAGCAAGGTGCTGATCAACGAGAACGACCGCTACACCTCGCTGCCGGCGGTGCTGGCCGAGCCGGTCGCCGACCACACCACCCAGGGCGCGATGATCTATCCGTTCAAGAAGATGATCGCCAACCAGCCCGCGGATGCGAACAACAACACCATCCTGGTGCCGCATCTGTTCGGCCCGAACGGCGGCCCGAACGCCTTCTGGAAGGCGTACGACTGGAACCTGGCCCTGGCGGAAGGTGCCGGTTACGCCGGACAGACCTACACGGGCGACTACGAGTTCGTCGACACCATCATGTATCTGACGGTGAACCACGAGATCGCCCCCGGCGAAGCCTCACTGGGCTACGACGGCAATTGCGTGGACTGCCACGGCGGCAACAAGTACGACTGGACGGAACTCGGCTGGACCGCCGACCCGGTCGAAGGCGGAACCCGCCCGTAGGAGGTGCCGGACCGAACTTTCGGAACTTTTACAACTTATGACGTACAGCCGGGACACTCCCCCGCCCCGGCACCCGGCGCCCGCAGGCGAGTCCTGCGGGCGCCTTTTCTTATCCGCGCCGGTCTGGCATAACCTGACCCGCCGTCAGGAAGGCCACCCGGCGCCGGCACACCCGGCCTTCCTGGCCGTCATCCACCCGCGCACGAGGTTACCGACTTGAGATTCTTCCGAACACGCTACGCAGCCGCCCTCCGGATAATCGCCATTGTCCTCGCGGCCTCGCTGGCCCAGGCCGGGGCCTTCAATGCGCCGGAGCATGCCGACAAGCCCTACGTGATACTGGTTTCCATCGACGGCTTCGGTCACGATTTCCGTGACAAAGCCGAAACCCCGGCGCTGGACGAACTGGCCGCCACCGGCATCAGCGCCACGTCGCTGGCGCCCGTCTATCCGACACTGACCTTCCCCAATCACTACTCGATCGCCACCGGCCTCTATCCCGCCGAGCACGGCCTCGTCGCCAACCACTTCCCGCCGGCCGACGGCGGCCGCTGGTACCGCATGTACGACCGGGAGGCGGTTCGGGACGGCCGCTGGTACGGCGGCGACCCGCTCTGGGTGGTGGCGGAGCAGAACGACATGCTGAGCGCCGCCTTCTTCTTCGTGGGCACGGAGGCCGACATCCAGGGCATCCGCCCCACCTACTGGTACCCCTACGACGGCTCCGTCCCCGGCGAGACCCGGGTGGACCAGGTACTCGACTGGCTGGCCCTGCCGGCGCCGGGCCGTCCGCATCTCGTCACTCTCTACTTCGACGACGTGGACCTGGCGGCGCATCGCACCGGCCCGGACTCCGCCGAGACGCGCGCCGCGATACGGCGGGTGGACGGCCACCTTCGCCGCTTGCTCGACGGCATCGAGAGGCTCCCCATCGCCGAGCGGGTCAACGTGATCGTCGTCTCCGACCATGGCCAGCAGGGCATCGAGCCGGATGCCCGGCCCTACGTGCTCTCGGAGCACGTCGACCTGGAAGGCCTGACCCTCCACAACGGCGGCAGCTACCTGAATGTCTGGCTGGACAGCCCCGATCCGGCCCGGGCCGCTGCTATCCGCGACCGCGTGAACGCCAGCTGGAAACACGGCCGGGCCTGGCTCAGGGAGGAGTCGCCGCCTCACTGGCGCGTACCGGACGAAGATTCCCGCTTCGCCGACATCGTGTTGATGGCCGAGCCCGGCAGAACGGTGGTGTCGCGCCCCGAACGGATCGCGAGGATCAAGGCCGGCAATCACGGATGGGACCCGACCGCACCGGCCATGCACGGCATCTTCATGGCTCGCGGGCGCGGACTGCCGGGGGGCGCGGTGATCGGCGAACGGCACGTGACCGATGTGTACCCGCTGGTGCTGTCCGTCCTCCGCCTGCCCGATGGTCGCGGCGAGCTGCCCGTCGTCCGGGACCCGCGGATCGTGGTTCAGCGCTGGCGCGAGGAAGCGTCCGACGGTACGGAGTAGCCGCCGGCTCGGCCCGGGGGCCGATCAGAAGCCGAGTTCGTCCTCCAGCGCGTCGGCTTCTTCCTTGAAGGCTTCCTTCTCTTCCTCGGTCTTCTCCATGTCCTCGATGGCCCGCTCCATCTCGGCCGCCATTCCCTTGCCTTGCTCCGCGGCCTTCTTCAGTGCCGCCTCCCGTTTGTCGCGATAGGCGTCCAGCTCCGGCTCCAGAGCGACTTGTTTCTGGTAGGCGAGGTCGGTGCGCTCCTGGTCATCGGCGATCGCATAGTAATCCTGCGCGTCACTGTAGGCGTCTGCGCGAACCGTCAACGGGACGCTGGTGTCGTCGCCGATCGCCATCAGCTCATCAGCACGCCTGGCGGCAACCTCGAGGACGGGCACCGCGACAGCCCGCCGTATGCGGGTTTCACCGTCGACGCGGACGCGGATCGTCAGGGTTTCGTACCACTCCTTGGCCTCCCGCAGGAGTTTCTGCGAATCGCTGGCCCGCCACAGCCGCAGCTGCACCTCCGGATCGGGCGGTTCCTCCGCTTCCACGCCCGCGACGGCCGCCGCCATGGCTTCCCAGTCGCCCGAGGAGGCCTGCTTCTCCATGTCCGTCATCGGGCGGTCGTAGAGCGCCTGCTCTTCGGCCATCAACTCGTCCGCTTCCTGCTGCATGCGGCCGATGATCGCCGGGATGACCTCTTCTTCGAATCGTCGTTGTATCGCCATCTCTTCCGGGAGCGGGGCATACCGGCCGCGGAGCGGCTCGTGGCCGATGGAGACGCCGGAGCCGGCCCGGCCTACGCCGTACTCGAGTTCGCCCTGGTCGTTCGTCGAGATGCTGCCGAGCATCCGCAGGAGTATCTGACGATCGGCCGGTGCGGTGCGGGCCAGCCGGATCAGCGCATCCGCGTCCGGGGCCCCCTTGTACCAGCCCAGTGCATCCCGATAGTCCCATTGCCAGGGTTTGTCGCGCTCCTGTGCCCCAGGCCGGCCGTAGACGAGTCCCTGGGCCTCCGCCTCGCGACCCAGCCGGGTTCGGATGCTCTTGCGCAGCTGATAGATGCGGCCGTACAGCTCATCCCCGAGCGCGCGAGCGGAGACGATGGCGAGGCCACGGCCATGGAAGTCGGTGGGCGCATCCGCCGCGGCCTCGGTGGCCTTCCAGGCCGTCTCCATGTCGCCTCGCTGCAGAGCCGCTTCCGCGGTATCGAGCTTCTCGGCGGCCCACGCCCGAGTCTCAGCCGAGACGATATCGTCCGCGGCGTCGGCCGCCGGTGCTGCCGTAATCAGGATCATGAGCAGCAGCGCCCTGGCTGTGGTCGTGTAGCGCAGCGAATGGGTCATGGCATTTATCCCCCTGTCATGCCGCTGCCCGCCGATCGTGGGCGCCGGCGTTCGTTATCGTTCGGAGGAATACTAATGGGCTCGGCCGGTGGTTGAAAGCACGGCAGGGAATTTGACGGGCGCTCTGGCGCAGGCGTAACTTCTAGGCTGGGAATCCGGCCTCCATGGGGGAGAAAATGAGAAAAACAGCACTGGTTCTAGCCGCCTCGTTCTCCACGCTGCTCGCGGCCGATGCCGCGCTCGCATTCGGCGGGATGATTGCCGTCGGCATGAACGAGGCCGCTCAGGTGGGCGCGGTGGAGACGCCGTTCCGCGCGGAGGCAAGTCTCGAGACCGAAGAGCAGAATATCAACACGGTCATTTATTACAAACCCGGACACATCCGCGACGAGATGAAGATGGGCGGTCAGGACATGGTGGTGCTGCAGGATCTGGAGGCGCAGAAGACCTACATGCTCATGCCTCAGGGCATGTACATGGAAATGGACATGGGCCAGTCCAACGATCAGATGAAGGAGTACCGCCTCATCGAGCGGGAAGTCGTGGGCCGGGAGAAGGTCAACGGGTTCGATACGACGAAGTACAAGGTGATCTACGAAGGACCGGACGGCAAGTACGGCGGATTTACGTGGTTCACCGACGACAATATCGCGGTGAAGAGTTTCGCCGTGTCGGAGACCAATGGCGAGCGCAGCCGTTTCCGGTATGAAGTCAAGAAGCTGGAGCGTGGTAGTCAGCCGGACTCTCTGTTCGTGATCCCGGACGGCTACCGGAAATTCAGCATGGGCGGCATGGGATCCATGATGCAGGGCATGCCGGGCATGGGCGGCGATCAGCAGGGCGGTGAACAGCCCAGCCTTGGCGAGGAGCTGGCCGATTCCGCGAAGGAGGGCGCAGAGGAGGCGGCGAAGCAGGAGACCGAACGCAGCGCGAAGGAAAAAGTCACGAAAGGCCTGCGGAAGCTGTTCGGCGGCGATTGATTGAGGTGCCGGACCGAACTTTTCCAACTTTTCCAACTTATTGAGTTTTGAAATCCCGGTGACGCCGCTCTGGCGCACCGGGATTTTTTTCTGCCGGACAATCCGCCCCGCTGCATGGCGGAACGACAAGTCAAAAAACTTGCAAAAGTTCGGTCCGGCACCAGCGGCTTGAGGATTTTGGGGGGTACGCATGCAGCATCGGTTGCTATTGCTTCGCGAGAACGGCGGACCTCTTGCTGCCTTGAGCGAACGGGAGATCGCCGACCTGGCGGATGGCGCGGAGGAGTTGCGCTGCACGGCTGGAGAGCTCCTCATGCGAGCCGGGGAGCAGGGCAACGAAGCCTGTCTGGTTCTTGAGGGCCGGCTCGCGGCCACGCAGTCCCTCGAGGACGGCGCTGTCCGCGTTCTGAACGAGATCGGACCGGGCGAATTCGCCGGCGAAACCGAGCTGGTCGTCGGCGGCACCCGGATCGCCGACGTCCGCGCGCTGGACGACTCCTGGGTCGCGGTCCTGTCCCGCTCGCGTTTCGAGGCTCTGCTGGACAGCAGCCCTGACACCTGGGAACGGGTGACGCGTATCGTCGAGGGACGGCTCCGCCGCCTGCAGCTCGCCCGTCACCTCAACCGGCTGTTCGGACCCTTCGAGCCTTCGGAAGACAGCATCCCGGAAGCACTTCAGGAGTCGATCGAATTCCTGACACTCAGCAGCGGCGAGGATCTCTTCCGCGAGGGTGAGTCTGCCGACTGCGCCTATATCGTTCTGAGTGGTCTGCTGCGCGTTACGGTTGCACAGCCGGACGGCGGCGAACAGATGATCAACACCGTCCATACCGGCGAGACCGTCGGCGAGATGGCGCTGCTGTCGGGCGAGCCCCGTTCCGCCACCGTGTACGCGGTCAGAAGCAGCGTCCTGGCGCGGATACCGCGAGAGGATTTCGACCGGCTCATCGAACTCTATCCGGGCGCGATGAAGAGCCTTACGCAGATCATCATCGAGAGACTGAAGCGGCGGAGCACCGTCGGAGCCCGCCGCGAAACCCTGGGTACCAGCCTCGCGCTCCTGCCTGCCGACCCTTCCGTTACGGTGCAGGATATGGCGAGAACGCTGGCGCACTGCATGTCTCGATACGGGGACGCTATTCCGATGGATGCGGTGACGGTGGATCGCGAGCTCGGCCAGTCGGGTATCAGTCGCGTCGCCGACTCGGCGCCTTCCTACCCCCGGCTCGCCGAATGGCTGCATGAGCTGGGCGACCGCCACCGCTATGTCCTGTACATCGCAGACCCGGAGTGGTCGCCGTGGACCGAGCGGTGCGTCCACCAGGCCGATCACGTGGTGATCGTTGCGGACGGCACGGCCGATCCGCGTCCCGGTGCGATCGACGCGCGATTGTCCGATCACTGGCGCGCTGGTCGCGAGCCCCGGCGCAGTCTGTTGCTTCGGCATCCGGCCGACCTCGACCGACCCCGGGACACTGCTGCGTGGCTCGAGGGCCGCCAGCTCGACGCCGTATACCACCTGCGTGAAGACCATGACGGCGATATCGGCCGTCTCGCGCGCACATTCGCGGGGCAAGCGGTCGGCCTGGTGCTGGGAGGCGGCGGTGCCCGCGGGTTCGCGCACCTCGGCGTCATCCGGGCGCTGGAAGAACTCGGTATCCCCATCGACATGATCGGCGGCACGAGCATCGGCGCGCCGGTTTCCGTTCCGGCCGCCTGGGGCCGCAGCGCAGCCGAGGGTGTAGAGCTCGTACGGGAGAGCTTTTCCTCATTGCTCGATTACACGCTGCCCGTTGCGTCTCTGCTGTCGGGGCGACGTATCACGCGCAGCATCGAGGAATGGATGGGCGATTGGGATATCGAGGACCTGTGGTTGCCGTTCTACTGCGTCTCGACGAATCTGACGACTGCCCGAAGCGTCGTCCACCGTCGTGGGAATCTCGCGCGAGCCGTGCGCGCGAGCGTGTCGATTCCCGGTGTGCTGCCACCCGTGTGCGAAGCGGGAGATCTGCTGGTGGACGGCGGCGTGCTCAACAACGTACCCGTCGACGTTATGCGGGACCTGAATCCGACGGGGCCGGTGATCGCCATCGATGTGGCGCCGCCCAGGGGGCCATCCGGGAAGAACGACTTCGGTCTCGCCGTGTCGGGCCTGCAGCAGGCTGTGGCACGGCTGCTGCCCTGGCAACGCGCGCGCCGCGCGCCGGGAATCGCCGCCGTCATCATGAATGCGATGGTGGTCGGCTCCGGCCGGGCGCGACGGGCCATGCTGGAGGATGGGCTGGCCGACTTCTATCGGAACATTCGCGTCCGCGGTGTGGGCATGCTCGACTTCGAGGAAGTCGAAAGAGTGGCGCTGATCGGTTACGAGGAGTCCGTCGGTCCGCTCAGAAGCTGGCTCGAATCTGGTGCCGGACCGAACTTATCCAACTTATCCAACTTATCCAGGAGCAATGGCCGGCAGGCGGAATCCGCGCCGCGTCAGTGCTGAGTCCGGACGACCGATCCCAACAAGTTAAAAAAGTTGCAAAAGTTCGGTCCGGCACCTCAATCAGGCGGCGGTTTGGAGGAAGGGGTCGGCCAGCCGGCGGTCGACGAACGCCGGATCGGCCAGCCCCTCTCCGTAGGCACCGACGTCGATGCGGCGCAGCATGAGGGAACGATAGACGCCGGCGCCCCGGATATCTCCTGCGAGCCTGAAGCCGACGATGCAGCCGTCGCGCAGGACGATCCGGCGCAGCGAGTCCGCCGTCGCCCGCACGGCTTCCGCATCGCCCGTCAGTTCGCCCATCGCCATCACGGGCACGCCCAGGTGCCGGAGGCTGTTCATGGTCTCGGCGCCCTCGTACAGCGTCTCGAAGCCCATGAGCTGCTCGGCCACCACCCGGCCCTGGCTGACCGCATTCGGGAAGATCGCATGCACGAAGCGCTCGCCGCTCATCCGGTCCCGCGTTTCCGCGCAGTCGCCCGCCGCCCAGACGTCGGGGACGCCGGTATGCAGGCGATCGTCCACCCGCACCCCCCAGCCCACATCGAAAACGCCGCCGTCGACGTAATCGATATTCGGCTTGACGCCGGTGGCCGCGACGCAGGCATCGGCGGTGACCACGTCGCCGCTCTCCAGCACCACGGCACGCGCCCGTCCGTTGCCGGCGAAGGCGCTCGCCTCGGTGTCGGTGACGACTCGCACGCCGCGAGCGACCAGCGCCCGGCGCACGATATCCGCCGTCTCCTCGTCCAGCATCCCCGGCATCACCCGGTCGGCCTGCTCGACCAGCGTCACCTCCAGCCCGAGGTCGGCCAGCACCAGCGCCACCTCCACGCCGATGAAACCCGCGCCGACGATGGCAGCCTTCTGCACCTCGCCCCGCCGGGCGTGCTCGACCAGCTCCCGCGCCGCCGACAGCGATTTGAAGTTATAGACCCCCGGCATCGCCGCGCCCTCGACCGGGGCATGCAGGCGGCTGCCGGTGGCGATCACCAGCCGGTCGTAGGCGAGCGGCTTGCCCTCGGCCAGGCTGACCCGACGAGCGTCGGCATCGATGCCGGTCACGGTCCTGCCCGGGTGATAGTCGATCTCCAGCCGCTCGCAGATATCGCTCCCTTTCCAGTACAGCCGCGACTCGTCCCCGGTCAGGAAGTGATCCGCCATGGCCGGCGGCGAGTACGGCGGGAACGGTTCCGCCGAGACCATCGCGATTTCCGGCGCACAGCCGGCGATGTCCTCGAGGTCGCGGATGTTCTCCGCCACGGAAATGCCGGCCGGCCCGGCGCCCAGTATCAAAATGCGCATGTTGCCAGTCCTCGTCTCGTCCTCGTCTCGTCACCGACCAGCGACTGCAGCAGGCCGTCCACTGCCGCCGCGAGCGCGGGGTCGGCTGCCTCGTCCAGCGCCGGAGCCACCAGGGGCTCCGAGCGCCGCAGTGTCTCGTCCCAGGGCAGCCGGTGGCTGCTCGCGAAGTCGAACCCGCCCGCGTCGTCGATTCGCTCCAGCGCGCGCCGGTATGCGTCGTCGTCACGTACTCCATTGACCACCAGGTGGACCGCGCCGATATCGAGCTGGCGGGCCAGCCGGGCCGCGTGCAGGGCGGCCTGCACGCCGTTGAAGGTGGGATCGGCCACCACCACCGCGTGGCGGAAGCCCCGCGCGAGCGCCCGGCCGAAGTGTTCGAAGCCCGCCTGGGTGTCCATCAGGATGGCCTCGCCCTCACGGAGTCCGATCGCGTTCACCACGGCCGCCAGCAACGCGTTCTCCGGGCACAGGCAACCGGCGGCGGGCTGCACCGTATTGCCCATCACCAGCAGCCGTACGCCGTCGGGCGTCACGGTGCCGTACCGGTCCACCACGTCGTCCACCTTCGGGTTCAGGCGGAAGAACAGGCCCCAGCCGTCGCCGGGACGCGCACCCGTGGTCTCCTCCACGTAGTCCCAGTTCTCCGACAGCGGCGTCAGCGTCTGCGCCTCCTCCGCCGGCAGGCCCAGCGCCCAGGGCAGGTTCACCTGGGGATCCGCGTCCAGCGACAGCACCCGCAGGCCGCGGCGCGCCAGGCGCAGGGCGAGCAGGGCGGTAAGGCTGGTCTTGCCCACGCCGCCCTTGCCCGTCACGACCACACGGAAGTCCTCGGCCTTCGCGTTCGCCGGCAGCTGCGAATGGCCGCGCCCGTGGCCGTGCTCGTGGCCGTGGTCATGGCCGTGAGAGCGGTCGTAAGCGCGGCCGTCCGGGTGGCCATGATCGTGTCCGCATGTCTCGCACATGGCCGCCTCCTCAGGCCGCAGCGCCGATCTCGGCGTCCTCGAGGTGCGGCAGGCCGAGCCCGGCCCGTTTGTGCTCGATGTGCCGGCGGATCAGCAGCGCCGCCTTCTCCGGATCGGCCTCCACCGCGAACTTCGCCCCGACCACGTCCTCCAGACCCTCGGCCAGGAGATTCACCACGTTCGGGCTGCCGAAGATCGCCGGCTGCACGCCGAGCACCGTGTAGATGCCGCTCGCCACCACGTAGGCGCCGATGGACACGGCCTTCTCGGAGTACCATTCCGGCGCCGCGCCGGCCAGCGGCAGCTGCGCGATGTCCACGCCCAGGTAATTGCCGAGCGCGGCGGCCAGCGCGAGCACCCGCGTGTTGTCCACGCAGGAACCCATGTGCAGCACCGGCGGGATGCCGAGTGCCTTGCAGACCGCCTTCAGACCGGGGCCGGCCATCTCGGCCGCCTCGGGCATCATCTGGCCGGCCTTGCCGTTGGCGACGGCGGAGCAGCCGGTGACCAGCACCAGGATGTCGTTCTCGATCAGCCGCTTCGCCAGCGTCACGTGCCCGTGGTCCTGCCTGATCTTCGGGTTGTTGCAGCCCACCACCGCCGCGGCGCCGCGGATGCGCCCGTCCTTGATGGCCTCCACCAGGGGCTCCGGCGTGCCGCCGAGCGCGCCCAGGATCGCCTCCACCGAGAAGCCGGCCATCATCTCCACCGTGCCTTCCGGGATGCGCACCCGTTCCGGGTTGCGGTTGCCGTAGGCCTCGATGCCGCGGCCGATGATCTCCTTCGCGATCTCGAGACCGCGCTTCGGATCGAACGAGATATGAGTGGCGCCGGCGAACTTCGCCTTGTCCGCCGTGGAGATGACCTCCGTGTGGAAGCACTTCGCCACGTCGGTGACCGACGGCATGATGCACTGGTAGTCCACCACCATCGCGTCCAGCGCGCCGGTGAGCAGCACCAGTTCCTGCATCAGGTGGTTGCCCGCCATCGGGATGCCCTTGCGCATCTGCAGCTCGTTGCCGGTGCAGCACAGCCCGACCAGATTGATGCCGGCGGCCCCTTTCTCCTGCGCCAGCGCCACCAGCTCGGGGTCGTCGGCCGCCTGCAGGATCACGTCGGAGAGCACCGGGTTGTGCCCGTGCAGGGCGATGTTCACGTACTCTTCCTTCAGCGTGCCCAGGTTGATGCGCGAGGCGGTCGGCTGCGGCGTGCCGAACATCACGTCGGAGAGTTCGGTGGCGATCATCGAGCCGCCCCAGCCGTCGGACAGGCTGGTGCGCAGGCCGTGCAGGAGCGTGTTCACGTAATCGTTGTCCACGCCCATGTGGGTCCGGTGCAGCATCTCCACGTTCTCGCGGTCGATGCCGCGGGGCGCGATGCCGAGCTTGCCCCACAGCTCGCTGCGGGCCGCGGGCACCCGGTCCGCGAAGCTGAGATGTCCCTTCGACGTGCCGTACTCTTCCATCATGGCATCGGCCAGCTCGCGGGCGATCTCGTCGAGCGGCCGGCCGTCCGTCTCGATGCCCCATTCCCCGGCCAGGCTGCGCAGCTTGGTCTCGTCGCGCAGCTCGTAGCCGGAGCTCTCGCCCTTCGCCAGCTCGGCGAACACCTCGAGAATGTCGCGGCCGTGGTCCGAATGGGCCGAGGCGCCGGCGGCGATGGTGCGGCCGAGGTTGCGGGCCACGATGATGTCGGCATCCGCGCCGCAGACGCCTTTCTGCGGGCCGTCGCCGAACGGGTCTACCCGGCAGGGGCCCATGGAGCAGTTGCGGCAGCTCACGCCCATGGCGCAGTAGCCGCACTGGGGTTGCTGGGCGGCGAGCCGGTCCCATACGGTCTCGATGCCTTCTTCCCGCGCCCTGGCGATCATGGCGAGCGCGTCGTTGTTGATGCTGAATTGCTTCACATTGTCATGAGCGGCCATGACTCACCTCCCGGTTTACGTGTGCCGCCTCCCGGCCCCAGGCACGCCAGCCGGTCACGCCGGCGGGCGCGGGCAGGGTCGCGGCGGTGGCGGCGGCGGAGAGCATCGCGCTCGCCTGGGTGGCGCGGCCCGCCGCGATCAGATCGTTCAGTTCGCCATAGACCAGTGCGCCGACCTTGCAGGTTTCGACGCAGGCGGGCTCCCTGCCCTCCCTGATCCGGTCTATGCAGCCATCGCACTTGGTGGCGACCAGCCGCGCCGGTGCTCCGTTGCCGTGTACGTGGAAGTCGACGGCATCGAAGGGGCAGACCATGGCGCACATGGCGCAGGTGATGCAGCGCTCCGGATCGACAAGCACCACTTCCTCGGCCTCGTCGCGGCCCATGGCGCCGGTGGGGCACACGTCCACGCACGGCGCCGGATCACAGTGCCGGCAGCGCGACGGGAAGGAAGTGTTGAATGCAGGTCCGGGCAGTACGTGGATGCGGGTATGCGGCGCGGGTCGTTCGCCGATGGCCGTGGCCGGATCGCGGCTTCTGGAATGCGCCACGGCACATGCGAACTCACATTGCCGACAACCGATACACCGCTCGGGGTTGATGAAGACCGTCTTCATGCGACGCCTCCCCCGGGTATCCCGGATTGTCTGTCGTCTCTGCGACTTTGTGGGAGGGGCTTTAGCCCCGATGCATCGGTTGATCGGGCCTGAAGGCCCTCCTACATGTCTTCTAAACCTTCCCAGCATCATGGCGGCTCGACAATTCTGGCATCTACCTAAGCCGTGGCGGAGTTTGCCCGGCCGACTCTGCGGTGTGTGCGTATCGATACTTCGGATGCCCCGTCTAGAATCGGAGATATGGAGGGCAGCGCCCGCAAAATAAGAATACGGCGGGGTTACGACCTGCCTATCTCCGGGGGTGCCGGCACGCGGGTGGAGCGTGGCGCGGCGGTTCGCCGCGTAGCCGTGCTCGGTTCCGACTATCCGGGGATCCGCCCGTCGCTGAACGTGGCCGAGGGCGACCCGGTGTCATTGGGTGATACCCTGTTCGTCGACCGCAAGCGCGAGGCCATCCGCTTCTGTGCTCCCGGCAGCGGCCGGGTGAGCGCCATCCGCCGCGGCCGGCGCCGTGCGCTGCTGGCGGTGGTGATCGACCTCGAGGACTCGGCGACCACCCGCCGGGTGGAGGTGCCCGCCGGCCGCATCGACGGCCTCGCCCCGGAAGCCGTGCGCGATACCCTGCTGCGCCACGGCCTCTGGCCTGCGCTGCGTGTGCGCCCCTACGGCGGCCTCCCGGACGCCGACGCGCAAGCCCACGCCCTGTTCGTCACCGCTGCCGACACCGAGCCGCTGGCGCCGGAACCGGTGCCAATCATTGCTGCGGCGGCCGATGCGTTCGGCGCCGGCCTGCGAGTGCTGGCGCGGCTGCACGCGGGCCCGCTGTACCTCTGCACGTCGCCGCACTTCGACATCGAGCTGCCGACCCTGGACAGGCTGCAGCACGTGCGCTTCGCCGGGCCCCATCCGGCCGGCCTGGCCGGCACCCATATCCACCATCTGGCGCCGGCTTCCGAGGAACGCCCGGCCTGGCACATCGGCTACCAGGACGTGATCGCCATCGGCCGCCTGTTCGGCGACGGCATGCTGGATATGGGCCGTACGGTGACCGTGGCGGGACCGGCGGTGGCCAGTCCCGCACTCGTCCGGACCCGTCTCGGCGCCGAACTGGATCCGCTGGTGCGGGACCGCGGCCTGGGCGCCGATGCGCGGATGATCTCCGGCTCCGTGCTCGCCGGCCGGGAGTGGACCCCGGAGCAGCCCTTCCTCGGCCGCTATCACCGCCAGATCAGCGCACTGGTGGAGGCGATCCGCCGTGACGAGCGCCGGGAGGCACCCGGCGAGGGTCTGTCGCTCACGAGCCCCTTCTCGCGCTGGCTGTGGCGCCGGCCGCGGCGCCTGGACACCCGCCGGGTCGGACGTCCGGCCGGCCTGGTGCCGTTCGAGGTCTACGAGCGGGTGTTCCCCTTCGACCTGCCGGTCATCCCACTGCTGCGCTCGCTGGTGGCCAGCGACGCGGAGAAGGCCATCGAGCTCGGCGCCCTGGAACTGGCGGCGGAGGACTTCGGCCTGCTGAGCACCGTCTGTCCCGCCCGCTACGACTACGCCTCAGCCTGGGAGGTCTTCGCCGAGGAACAGCGGCGGAGCGCGGCGGGATGAAGGTGCAGAGCCACGGTTACCGTCTGCGCCGCCGGCTGCCGCTGCCGGTGGCCGGGTCGGGCGTCACCACCCGGGCACCGTTCGTCCGCGACCGCCTGTCCGTGCCGGTCGCCCTGTGGCTGTTCGTGGCCGCCACCCTGCCGGCCTGGGCCGCCGGCACGTGGTTCACCGGCGAGCGGCTGCTCACCGCCGCGGCCGGGGCGGAAGACGGATTCGGGGTCTGGCGCTCGGCCCTGCTCGGTGCGGTGCCGGATGCCGCCGCGCCGGCGGTGATAGGCCTGAGCTATTTCCTGCCGCTGCTGCTGGCCGCGCTGGCCGCCGGCTTCTTCTGGGAGTACCTCTTCGCCCGGCTCCGCAACCGCCCGGTGGATACCGGTGTGTTCTGCGCGGCCTGGCTGTTCGCCCTGATGCTGCCCGCCGGCGCCACGCTGGTGCCGGTGGCGATCGGCGCGAGCTTCGCTTTCGTCGTGGGCAAGCTCCTGTTCGGCGGCACCGGCCGCTACCTGGTGAGCCCGGCCCTGCTCGGCATCGTCTTCCTGAACTTCGCCTATCCGGATACCGCGGACGTGGCCGCGGCGTTCCCGGTGACGGGCGCCGACGTGCAGCCGGCGCTGGATACGGCGCTCGAGCAAGGCGTGGTGGGCTTGGCCGCGGCCGGTCACAGCCTGGCGTCGCTGGCGCTCGGCAATGATGCGGGTGCCTTCGGCACCACCTCGGCGCTCGCCTGTGCGCTCGGCGCCGCACTGCTGATGCTCGGCGGCCTGATCTCCTGGCGCATCGTGGCGGCCGCCCTGGCGGGGAGTCTCCTGATGACGCTGGCGCTGAACGGCTGGGGCCCGGACGACCCGGCCTTCGATCTGCCCTGGGAGTGGCACCTGGTGACCGGCAGTTTCGCCTTCCTGGTGGCCTTCATCGCCACGGATCCGGTCGGTGCCACGGTGACCCGGCCCGGCCGTTGGGTCTATGGCTTGGTGATCGGCGCGGCGGCCATCCTGTTCCGCGTCGCCAACTCGAGTCACCCGGAGGGCACCCTTTACGCGGTGTTGCTGGTGAGCCTGGCGGCGCCCGCCATCGATCATGCGGTGATCGCCTGGCAGATGCGCCGCCATCGGCGGAGGCTCGCGGCATGAAGCGGGGCGGCGTGGTCCACACTCTGGTGTTCACCTTCTGCGTGGCCCTCGGTTGCTCGGTGCTGGTGTCGGCCGCCGTCGGCTGGCTGCGGCCGGTGCAGGAGCGCTATGCTTCCATCGACCGGGACCGCCGGGTGGTGGATGCCGCCGGTCTGAAGGCCGCGGACGAAGAGCTGTCCGACCGGGAGGTAGCGGAGCGTTTCGAGCAACTGGACGTGCGGCTCGTGGACCTGGATACCGGCGAGTTCGTCGCCGCCGAGGACCCCGGCGATTACGACTACCTGGCCGCGGCGGAATCGGACACGGAGAGCGTGCCGATCCCGAAATCGGAGAACAAGGCGCGGATCGGGCGCCGGGCGCCCTACATGCCGGTCTACCTCTACCGGGCGGAGGGCGAGCTGCAGCGCATCGTGCTGCCGGTCTACGGCCGCGGCATGTGGTCCACGCTGAAGGGCTACCTCGCGCTGGAGGCAGACCTCGAGACCGTCGGCGGCCTGAGCTTCTACGAGCACGGCGAGACGCCGGGCATCGGGGATTTCGTCGAGAAGCCGGACTGGCAGGCGCGCTGGGTGGGCAAGCAGGCCTTCGACGAGGAGGGGGAGCCCGCGCTGGGGGTGGCGCGCGAGGCGCTGGAGCCCGGCGACCCGGCCACCCGCTACCGCATCGACGCGATGAGCGGCGCCACGAAGACGGCGCGCGGCGTCACCGGGCTGCTGCAGTACTGGCTGGGCGACTACGGCTACGGCCCGCTGCTCGAGCGGCTGCGGGAGGAGGAGAGCTCATGAGGTGCGCGCATGGATAAGGGCCGCACGCTGGTCGACCCCATCGTCGACAACAACCCCATCACGCTGCAGATCCTCGGCATCTGCTCCGCGCTGGCCGTCACCCGCACGCTGCTGCCGGCGCTGATCATGAGCGCGGCGGTCATCTCGGTGCTGGCCTTCAGCAACGTGGCGGTGAGCCTGCTGCGCCGGCAGATGCCCCATGCGGTGCGCATCATCATCGAAGTGACCATCATCGCCTCGGGCGTGATCGTGGTGGACGAGTTTCTGCGCGCCTACCTGCCCGACGTCTCCCGGGTGCTGTCCGTGTTCGTCGGTCTCATCATCACCAACTGCATCATCCTCGGCCGCACCGAGACCTTCGCCATGGGCCACGGGCCCTGGCCGAGCCTGCTGGACGGCATCGGCAACGGCATCGGCTACAGCCTGGTGCTGGTGGCCGTGGCGACCGCCCGGGAGCTGCTCGGCGCCGGCACCCTGCTGGGCCGGCCGTTCCTGCCGGTGATGGAGGAGGGCGGCTGGTATCTGCCCAACGAGCTGATGCTGCTGCCGCCGAGCGCGTTCTTCCTGATCGCCGCCATCGTCTGGTGGTTCCGCACGCTGAAGCCGGCCCAGCGCGAGCACACCGTGATCTCGGCGGTGCCGGGCAGGTTCCAGGAGGGCGGTGATGGGTGAGCTCACCGGCATCTTCCTGAGCGCAGTCTTCGTCGACAACCTGGCGCTCGCCTTCCTGCTTGGCATGTGCACCTTCCTGGCCGTCTCCAAGCGGGTGGGCACCGCCGTCGGCCTGGGTATCGCCGTGGTAGTCGTGCAGACCATCACGGTGCCGGTGAACCATCTCATCTTCGAGCACGTCCTCAGGCCGGGCGCACTGGTCTGGCTGGGCCTGGAGGACACCGACCTCACCCATCTGCGGCTGATCAGCTTCATCGGCGTCATCGCGGCGCTGATCCAGATACTGGAGATGTTGCTGGACCGCTTCGTGCCGGCCCTGCACCAGGCGCTCGGCATCTTCCTGCCGCTGCTGACGGTGAACTGTGCCGTGCTCGGCGCCTCGCTGTTCATGGTGGAGCGGGAATACGGCCTGGCCGAGAGCACGGCCTACGGTTCGGGCGCCGGCGTGGGCTGGGCGGTGGCCATCGTGTTGTTCGCCGCCATCCGCGAGCGGCTGCACTACAGTGACATACCGGAGGGCCTGCAGGGTCTCGGGCTCGCCTTCGTGGTGACCGGGCTGCTCTCGCTCGGCTTCGCCGGGCTTTCGGGCCTCGCTTTCTGATGGGCGGCATGATCCTCAGCGTGGCCACCTTCACCGTCCTGGTGATGGTGCTCGCGGTCATCGTGCTGATCGCCAGGCGCTGGCTCTCGCCCGCCGGGACCGAGGAGATCGTCATCAACGAGCAGCGCTCCGTCGAGGTGCCGACGGGCAGCCGGCTGCTCACCGTGCTGGGCGACCACGGGCTGTACCTGCCCTCGGGCTGCGGCGGGCGGGGCACCTGCGGCCAGTGCCTGCTGCAGGTGACCAGCGGCGGCGGTGCGCTGCTGCCCACGGAGCAGAATCACATCGACCGGCACGAGGCGGCCGAGGGTTATCGGCTGGCCTGCCAGGTAACGGTGCGCGGGGACATGCACGTGCGTGTACCCGAGCAGCTGTTCGGCGTGAAGCGCTGGACCAGCACCGTGCGCTCGGCGCGCCACGTGGGCACCTTCCTGAAGGAGATGCGGTTCGCCATGCCCGAGGGCGAGACCCTGGACTTCGAGGCGGGCGGCTACATCCAGATCGACGTGCCGCCCTACGACCTCGCGTTCTCCGACTTCGACATTCCCGAACAGTACCGCGCCGACTGGGAACGCTACGGCCTGCTGGAGCTGGAGTCCCACAACGACGGCACGGTGACCCGGGCCTACTCGCTGGCCAACCACCCGGGCGAGAGCGAAATGGCCATGCTGGTGGTACGCATAGCCGTGCCGCCGCCGGATGCGCCGGAGGGCACGCCTCCGGGCAAGGCGTCCTCGTGGATATTCGGCCTGAAGGAGGGGGACGAGGCTACGCTGTCGGGTCCGTTCGGCGAGTTCCACGCCAGCGACACGGACCGGGAGATGGTGATGATCGGCGGCGGTGCCGGCATGGCGCCCATGCGCTCGATCATCTTCGACCAGCTCGTGAACCGGCAGAGCGGGCGGCGCATCCGCTTCTGGTACGGCGCCCGCAGCCTGCGGGAACTCTGCTACCGGGAAGACTTCGATGGTCTCGCCGCCGAGCACGACAACTTCGACTGGCAGGTGGCGCTCTCCGACCCGCTGCCCGACGACGACTGGGACGGCCCGGCGGGCTTCGTGCACAAGGTCGCCTACGAGCAATACCTGAAGGACCATCCGGCTCCCGAAGAGCTGGAGTACTATCTCTGCGGCCCGCCGGTGATGACGGCCGCCGTCATCCAGATGCTGGACGAGCTGGGTGTCGACCGCGACAGCATCTTCCTGGACGACTTCGGCTCCGGCCGCTGAGGAGGGGGACTGCGATGGATACGATGAAGGTGCGGGACTACATGAGCCGGGACGTGCTCACGCTGCGCCCGGACATGGAGATACTCCGCGCGCTGGCCATCTTCGTGGACAACGACCTGGCCGGTGCGCCGGTCACCGACCGCAGCGGTCGGCTGGTGGGCATCCTCAGCGAGGGCGACTTCATGAAGGTGGCCCTGCACGGTGCCTACCACGGCGAACCGGCCGGCCGGGTCGACGAGTACATGCACAGGAACGTGGAGATCGCCCGGCCCGGCGACGGCATCATGACGCTGGCGGAGCGGTTCCTGGAGTCTCCCTACCGGCGCTACCCGGTGGTCGACCGGAGCGGTCGTCTCGTTGGCATCATCGCCTGGCGCGACGTCCTGAGGGCGCTCAAGAACCGCATGGGCCAGTACTGAGCGCCGCTCCGGCGCGCCTCAGCCCGCGGGTTCCTCCAGCGCCGAGCGCAGCGCGGCGACGACGCTCTCGTCGTCGGGCTTCGTGCGCGGGCTGAACTCGGTGATGAGTTTGCCGTCGCGCCCGATCAGGTACTTGTGGAAGTTCCACTGCGGGTAAGTGCCGGCTTGTTGCGCCAGCGCCTGGTAGAAGGGATGGGCGTTCTCCTCGCGCACGGTGATTTTCTCGAACATCGGGAACTTCACGCCGTAGGTGGAGCGGCAGAACTCCTGAATCTCCTCCTCGGTACCCGGCTCCTGCCCCATGAAGTCGTTGGACGGGAAGCCGAGCACGACCAGGCCGTCCTCGCCGTATTCCTCGTACAGCCCTTCCAGACCCTCGTACTGGGGCGTGTTGCCGCACTTCGACGCCGTGTTCACCACCAGCACGACCTTGCCCTGATAGGCCTCGCACAGATTCACGGACTCGTCGGATGCCAGGCGGCGGAAGTCCTGGTTCAGCAGCGCGCTCTCGCAGGCCAGCGCCGGGCCGGCGACGGCCAGGAAAGCGGTGATCAGCAGTGTACGCATGGTCTCTCTCCGTCGGATGGTTTCGGGTATTCGGGCCGCGGCCTCATACGGATGCCGGCAGCACTATCAGGATGGCGATGCCGAGCACCAGCACCACCAGCGTCAGCACGACGCTCAGGCGGTGCAGCTTCTCGAAGCGGGCATGCTGCGCCTCGCCGGCATCCCGGACCGCGTTGATGACCGGTGTCAGGCGCAGGGAGGCCAGCTCCAGGATGGTCATGACGATGGCGCCTGCCAGGCACGCGAGTATCGGTCCTGAGCCCGAGCCGAGGGCGGCAACAACCAGGGCGACCGTCGCGATGATCCCGCAGTACAGGCCCAGCCAGTAGAAGCGGGGGAAGATGGTGCGCAGGAAGCGCCGCGCCGAGGCCTCGTCCAGCTGCCGGAACACCGTGGGCGCGACCACGGCCGAGTGGAAGACGATGGTGCCGACCTGGACGGCGACCGCGAGGTTGGCGATGGGCAGGGCGAATACGGTCATTGGTTATGTCTATATCTCGTCGCGGAATCAATTACACATTATCTCGACGGCTGACAGCAAGTCCGGGACCCGGGCAGGCATCGCCGGCCGGCGTTCATATCCCGCGTTGATATCCCGCATTGATTCCGGCGTGGCGCGGCCTAGTTTAGGTGTAACAGGGACGGATACAGAGCAAAGGAGACCGGCATGTTTGTCGAAAAAGTGAAAAGCGAAGGCCTCGCGCACCTCTCCTGGGTGCTCGGCAGCGACGGCGAGGCGGCCGTGATAGACCCCCGCCGGGATTGCGACGTGTATACCGACATCGCGGCGGGCAACGGGTGTCGCATTACCCGTATCTTCGAGACCCACCGCAACGAGGACCTGCTCTCGGGCGCGGCCGTGCTGGCGGAGCGCACCGGCGCCACCGTCTTCCACGGGCCGAATGCCGCCGGCGACGTGGTCTACGCGGAGACGGCGACAGACGGCGACGAGTTCTGCATCGGCGGCATCCTCGTCCGCGTGCTGGAGACCCCCGGCCACACCGACGACAGCCTCTCGTTCGCCTTCTGCGACCCGGCCTTCGGCGAAGACGCCGTCGGGGTGTTCACCGGCGACGCGCTGTTCATCGGCGACGTGGGCCGCACCGACTTCTATCCCGACCGGGCGCGCGAGGTGGCGGGCCTGCTGTACGACAGCCTGCAGAAGCTGTGCGCGCTCGGCGACCAGGCGGTGCTCTATCCCGCCCACGGCGCCGGCTCGGTCTGCGGCAACGCCATGGCCGACCGCGAGGTATCCACCATCGGTTACGAGCGGCGCAACAACCCGCGCCTGCAGATCGCGGACCGGGACGCCTTCATCGAAGCGAAGGTCGCGGAGCATCACCGCCAGCCGCCCTACTTCCGCACCATGGAGGCATACAACCTGGAGGGCGCCTCCGCCGTGCCGGAGCCGCTGCCGCCGCAGGCGCTGGCCACCGACGAATTCCTCGCCGCAGCCGGCCGGGCCACGGTGCTGGACGTGCGCAGCGCATCCGCCTACCTGGGCGCGCACCTGCCGGGGAGCATCGCGATCCCGGAGCACATGATCGCGAGTTTCGCCGGCTGGTTCTTCGCGCCGGAGGACGAGCTGGCGCTGGTGGCCGAGAACGCGGACCAGGCCGGCCGCGCGGCCATCGCACTCGCCCGTATCGGCTACGATCGCATCGCCGGTTTCCTGGCGCCTTCGCTGGCCGGCTGGGCCGCTGCCGGGCAGGCCTTCGGCAGCCTGAACGTGGTCGATACCGATGCCGTGAAGGGCCGCGTCGAGTCCGCCCCCGACGACTGGCTGCTGCTGGATGTCCGCGACGACGACGAGGTGGAAGAGGGCCGCGTGCCCGGCGCCCGCCATGCCTACGTGGGCGAACTGCCGGAGGCACTGCAGGAGTTCGACCGCAGCCTGCATTACACGGTGATGTGCGGCAGCGGCAGCCGCGCCACCGTGGCGGCCAGCGTGATGCGGCGGGAAGGCTTCGAACGCGTCGATCTCTACCTCGGTTCGGTCTCCGCCTGGACCAGCGAGGAACTCGGCCTGGAAGAGGCGTCCTGAACGACGCCGGTGCTGCGCCGGGGGGCGGGCCGGTCCGGCCCGCCGGCTCTGCGCTATAGTTCCCGGATGAGTGACGGTGACGATCAAGCCGGCGAGGCCGGGAGTCTGTTCTCGGCCGGCGGGAACGTCTGGCGGACCGCACGTGCCGACCGCTTCGCCTGGCTGATCGACGGCGAGAACTATTTCCGCGCCGTGCGCGAGAGCATGGAGGCGGCCGAGCGCGAGATCCTGATCGTCGGCTGGGACATCGACAGCCGCATCGAGCTGATCCGCGACGAGGACCATCCCCTGTATCCGAGCCCGCTGGCCGAGGCGCTGCAGTCACTGGCCGAGCGCAAGGAACGACTGCAGGTCTACGTGCTCTCCTGGGACTTCGCCATGGTCTACGTACTCGAGCGCCAGCTGCTGCCGGCGGCACAATTCGCATGGGACGACTACGACCGGCTGCACTTCCGGCTGGACGGCGAGCACGCCACCGGTGCGAGCCAGCACCAGAAGTTCATCGTCATCGACGGCCAGCTCGCCTTTATCGGCGGCTTCGACATCACGAAGAGCCGCTGGGACACCCGGGTACACGCGGCGGACGAGCCGCGCCGGGTCAACGAGGCCGGCGGCAGCTACCGGCCCTTCCACGACGTGCAGGCGCTGGTGACCGGCGAGCCGGCCCGCCACCTGCGCGACCTCGGCTCGTTCCGCTGGAAGAACGTCACCGGCGAGTTGCTGCCGGCACTGCCGGAGGGCGATACGGCGGACGTCGGCCCCCTCTGGCCGAAAGACGTTCCCGTCCGTGCCGAAGACATACCGGTGGGCCTCGCCCGCACCTGGGCGCCGAAGGACGGCGGCGACATCATTCGGGAGGTGGAGCAGCTGTTCCTGGACATGATCGCCGCCGCCGAATCCAGCATCTACATCGAGAATCAGTACTACACCTCGGAGACGATCACCCGCGCCCTGTGCGAACGCCTGCAGGAAGCCGCCGGCCCCGAGGTGGTCATGGTGTTGCCCGGCGAGACCTCGGGCTGGCTGGAACAGGCCACCATGGACGTGCTGCGCAATCAGGCACTGCAGCGTCTCAGGGACAGCGACCGGCACGGCCGCCTGCGCATCGTCTCGCCGGTC
>Ga0209943_1000296_pt1 | contig 34265 bp, 29 predicted proteins | sample SalPonR1_B_D2_MG_FD_185698 | JGI IMG/M metagenome (GOLD analysis project Ga0209943, IMG submission 185698) | Salt pond soil microbial communities from South San Francisco under conditions of wetland restoration - Salt Pond MetaG R1_B_D2_MG... ... | reverse complement strand
GTCCGCCTGCACACGCGAGCCGGCCGAAGAGATCCTGCCCTGGGTACGGATGCCCGAACGACGGGTACCCGGCGAACCCGCGCAGTATGCCTCGACGCTGTCGCGGGACGGCTACGGCCAAGGGGTTATCGTGCGGACGCATGCGGGCCGGCCCACAAAGGTCGAGGGCAATCCCGGCCATCCGGGCAGTCTTGGCGCGACAGACCCTCAGGCCCAGGCCGCGGTTCTGGAACTCTATGATCCCGACCGGTCGCGCACGCCCATACGAGCGGGGGCGCGCGAGGCGACACTTGCCGACTTCGACCGCGAACTCGAGGTCCGGCTCGACCGTCACCGGCAACGCGGCGGCGAGGGCCTCTGCCTGCTGACAGGCTCCGTGACATCACCCGCCGCTGTGGCGCAACTGGAGCGAATGCAGCAGTCGATGCCCGCCGTGCGCTGGTACCGACACGATGCGCTGGCGCGCGACGAAGTGTACGCAGGTGCTCGTCTCGCGTTCGGAGCAGCGGTGGAGACGATCTACCGGCCGGATCGTGCCAGGGTCGTCCTGAGTCTCGACGCGGACCTGGTCGGTACATTGCCGGGGAGTCTGGCCTACGCCAGGCAGTTGGTGAGCGGGCGGCGGCCGACGCCGGGCGATCCTTCGATGAGCCGTCTGTATGTGCTGGAGTCCGCACCGACGCAGACAGGCGCCATCGCAGACCATCGCCACGCCCTGCGGGCGGGCGATGTCTACGGCGTGGCCCGCGCGCTCGCGGTTCGTCTGGGGGTGCTCCCGCAAGGCGAACGCGCTGACATACCCGTTGCCGAGAAATGGCTGGATGCGGCCGTTCGGGACCTGGAAGCACACCGCGGTGCGGGGATCATCGTACCCGGAGATCACCTGCCGGCAGCCGTTCACGCCCTCGCGCACGCCATGAATGAGCGGCTGCACAATGCCGGCCGGACCGTGTTGCATCTCGATCCCGTGCCGGCCGGCGCCGGATCTGAGAACGCCACGCTCGCGTCTCTGACCGACTCGATGCGGGCGGGCAGCGTGGAGACGCTCGTGATGCTGGGCGTCAACCCGGTGTACACGGCGCCGGCGGATATCGGCTTCGCCGGCGCACTGACCGAGCTGGAATACAGCGTACATCTCGGCCTGTACGCCGACGAGACTGCGGCACTCTCTCGCTGGCACCTGCCCGAGGCCCATGCGCTCGAGTGCTGGGGCGATCTCAGGGCGTACGACGGCACGCCGAGTCTCGTACAGCCGCTCATCGCGCCCCTGTATGGCGGGCTGGCCGCCCTCGACGTGCTGGCCCGGCTGAATGGAAGAAAGGAGACCGCCCACGGATTGCTGCAGGAGTTCTGGCGGCCGCAAGCGGGGTCCGATTTCGAGTCCTTCTGGCGCGAAGCGCTGGAGACGGGCGTGGTTCCCGCGGACACACACGGGCGTGTGAACCGCACGGTGCAGGCAGGGCTCGAGCGGCGCCTGCCGGCGCCGGGTCCTGTCGACGCGCTGGAGCTGCAGTTCCGCCCCGATCCCACCGTGCGTGACGGCAGTCACGCGAATAACGCTTGGCTGCAGGAGCTGCCCAAGCCGCTGCTGGGCCTGGTGTGGGACAACGCCATATTGGCGGGGCCGCAGACCGCGGCTCGCCACGGCGTTGTCGACGGGGATTTGGTGCGCATCTCCCATGGCGGGCGCGAGATCGAGGGGCCGGTGATCGTCGCGTCCGGCCACGCCGAGGGTTCGGTCACCCTCATGCTCGGCTATGGCCGCGAGCGTGCAGGACGCATCGGCAACGGTAACGGCTACGACGCTTATGCGTTGAGGAGCAGCACGGCGCCATGGGTAGCCGACGGTGCGGCGCTGGAGGCGACCGGTCGGCGTGCGCAGCTTGCGCGAGTGCAGCAGCATCACGGTACGGAAGATCGTGAGCCCGTGCGCGAATCTGCGCTGCACGAGATCGGCGCGCTGGCCGAAGAGGGGGGCGGCGGCGGTCATCACGAGTCGCTCTATCCCGGGCACGAGGGCAGCCGTTACCAGTGGGGGATGGCCATCGATCTGAACGCCTGTATCGGTTGCCGGTCCTGCACCATCGCCTGCCAGGCGGAGAACAACATCCCGGTGGTCGGCAAGCAGGAAGTGGCGCGCGGCCGGGAGATGCACTGGATACGCGTGGACCACTACGAACAAGGGTCGGGGGAGGAGCGCAGAACGTATTTTCAGCCTGTTCCCTGCATGCACTGCGAACATGCGCCGTGCGAATACGTCTGTCCGACTGCAGCTGCCGTGCATGATTCCGAGGGCTTGAACGTCCAGGTCTACAACCGCTGTATCGGCACCCGGGATTGTTCGCAGAACTGCCCGTACAAGGTGAGACGATTCAACTGGCTGGACTACAACGGTTATGAATCGGGCCGGTTCCGCAAGCTGGCGACGCCCGCGCCTCAGCGCAACCCCTCCGTCACCGTGCGCAGCCGAGGCGTAATGGAGAAGTGCACCTACTGCGTGCAGCGAATCAGTGCGGCGCGGATCGAGGCGAAGAAGGACGACCGGCCGATTGCCGACGGCGAGGTCGTCACTGCCTGCCAGGCGGTATGCCCCGCTGATGCGATCCGGTTCGGAGACGTGAGCGATCCTTCCACGGCCGTCTCGCGATGGAAAGCGGACGGCAGGAACTACGTGCTGCTGGGCCACCTGAATACGCGTCCGCGCACGAGCTACCTCGCACGGGTACGGAACCCCAATCCCTCGGCATTGGGGGACGATGACGATGGCCGCTGAACGGCCGGCGGACCGGATTCCCGTGCTCGAGCCGGGTCAGACGTACGCGAGCGTCACGGACCATATGAGCGCGCTGGTGTTACGCGGGCCGACCCGGCGCGGTCTTGTCGCGCTGTTCCTGCTTTTCACCGCACTCGCGATCCTGTTCGGCTACGCGGTCATCGCGGTCTTCGCGCGCGGTGTGGGCCTGCTCGGCGTGAATATACCGGTCGCCTGGGGCTGGCCGATCGTCAACGTGGTCTGGTGGATCGGGATCGGCCATGCAGGGACGCTGATCTCCGCGGTGCTCCTGCTGCTTCGCCAGCGGTGGCGCACGTCGATCAACCGCTTCGCAGAGGCCATGACCATCTTCGCGGCGGGAATTGCGGCGCTGTTTCCTTTCGTTCATCTCGGTCGGCCCTGGCTTTTCTACTACCTGGTGCCCTATCCGGATACGATGGGACTCTGGCCGCAGTGGCGCAGCGCCCTGGTCTGGGATTTCTTTGCGATCGCCACGTACATCCTGGTGTCGATATTGTTCTGGTACCAGGGGCTGGTGCCGGATCTGGCCACTCTCAGAGATCGGGCGGTCTCGCCCCTGCGCCAGCGCGTTTACGGTTTTCTCGCACTGGGCTGGCGGGGATCGGCCCGACACTGGGAACACTACGAGACGAATTACCTGCTGCTCGCGGTGCTGGCCACTCCGCTCGTGGTTTCGGTGCACAGCGTGATCTCTCTCGATTTCGCGGCGACGATCGTCCCCGGCTACCATTCCACGATCTTTCCGCCCTATTTCGTTGCCGGAGCGCTGCTCTCCGGATTCTGCATGGTCGTCACGCTGGCGGTGCCGCTGCGCGGGCTGTTCGGGCTCGAGGACTTCATTACGCTGCGCCATTTCGATCGGATGGCGAAGCTCATGCTGGCCTCGGGTTTCTTCGTCATCTACAGCTATGCTGTCGAATTCTTCTTTGCCTGGTACAGCGGCGACGAGTTTCACCGCTATGTGCAGATCAATCGCCTGTTCGGTCCGTATGCGCCCGCTTTCTGGGCGATGTTGACCGGCAACGTGCTCGTGCTGCAGGCGCTGTGGTGGCGGCGGGTCCGCCGCAGCCTGCCCCTGCTGTTCACTGTCGCTGTGATAATCAACGTGGCGATGTGGCTCGAACGCTATGTGATCGTGATCACTTCCACCCACCGGGATTTTCTGCCTTCGATGTGGGACAGCGCTTCGGCCACGGGCTGGGATGCCGCGCTGTTGATCGGCTCCCTCGGGCTGTTCTGTTTCCTGATGGCGCTGTTCATCCGTTTCCTGCCGCTGATCTCCATTTACGAGATGCGCGAGCTCGTGCGCGAGCGCGAGGCCGAACCATGACCTACAGGGTCGGCGACAGAGAACTCTTCGGCGTCACCGCCATGTTCGACAGTGCGGACGAACTCGTCTGCGCCGCCCGGCGATTGCGCGGTAAGGGGTATCGCCGTCTCGATGCGTACACGCCTTTCCCGGTCGAAGGCCTGAGCGAGGCGCTCGGTTGCCGCTCGGGAAAGGTGCGCTGGTGCGTGCTTGCCGGTGCGCTACTGGGCGGTGCGCTTGCCTATTTCCTGCAGTGGTATTCCGCGGTCGTCGACTATCCCGTCAACGTGGGCGGCCGTCCGCTGCATGCCTGGCCCGCCTTCCTCGTGGTGACGTTCGAGATGGCCGTGCTCGGCGGCGCCCTGGCGGGGTTTTTCGGCATGCTGGCCCTCAGCGGACTGCCCCGGCTCCATCATCCGGTTTTCGATCTGCCGGAGTTTGGCCGCGCCACCCGGGGTCGGTTCTTCCTGTGCATTGAGAGCAGCGACGAGCGTTTCGATGTGGAACGTGTGACGAAGGATCTCGAAGCACTCGCGCCGTTGACGGTGCAGGAGGTGCCCCGGTGAGGCGGCGCGACGCAACCGTCGTTGCGACCGTCTTCCTCGCCGTGCTGGGCGGATGCGGCGAGCCGATGCGCGAGCAGCCCAGGCTGGAGACTCACGAGGCAGCGGAGCGCCAAGGCTGGCAGCAGACCATGCGTCCGCCGATCGAGGCAACCCGGGAGTGGCGTCCGGCAGACGAGCAGGGCCAAGGGTCCGTCGGGTCGATTCCCATCACGATCGATCTGCTCCGGCGTGGGCGCGAACGCTACGAGATCCATTGCACGCCATGTCACGGCGTGGCCGGCAGAGGCGACGGCGCGGTGGTCCGACGAGGTTTTCCGGAGCCGCCTTCGTTCCATACGGCACGGCTGCGCAGCGTGCCGGCGTCTTTCTACTACACCGTGATGACGCAGGGTGTCGGCAATATGGCGTCCTACGCGGCCCGGGTTTCGTCGGACGATCGCTGGGCAATCGCCGCCTACATCCAGGCCCTGCAGTTGAGTCAGAATGCGCCGGCGGAACTGCTGCCGGAACGCTTGCGTGACAGCGGGGAGGCGGAGCCTTGAATGCCTCGCCGCTTGCCGCCGCCTGGCTTACGGCGAGCACCTGGTGGCTGGATGTGGCCTTGGGTGCCTTGTTCCTGCGGATGATCGGTGACCTCACCGGCGGCCGCTGGGCCGCATTCGCAGACGATGCGTTACGCAACTGCGCCGCGCTGTTGCTACCAGCAACAATCGCGTTCGCGCCACTGCTCGCCGGGGTGGAAGCGCTTTCCTCGGCCGCAGCCGGCACATCCGTGCCTGCCACCTGGGCGCAGCCGGGATTCATTGTCGTTCGCACGGTCGCCGTTTTCGCAATCTGGTTGCTGCTGGCCCGCGCGATGGGAGCATGGCACGATGCCCGCGAGCGCCGGCCGCGGGTGGCCACGGCCGGATTGCTGCTTTTCGTGCCTGCCGTGACGGTATTCCATGTCGACTGGAGCATGCTGCCGGAGGCCCCCTGGTACTCTCCCGCCGCGGGCGTCGTCGCGATAGCCGGCCAGGCCGCTTCGGGGCTGGCCCTCGCGCTGATCCTGCTCTGGTTCCGGCACGGCGAGGACGCCGCCGGACGGGCCGAGCGAAGGGATCTCGGCAATCTCCTGCTCGTCGCCGTACTGTCCTGGGCCTATCTGGCTTTTATGGAGTACCTCATCGTCTGGATAGGCGATCTGCCGCACGAGACTCTGTGGTACCGACGGCGTTCCGACACGGCAGGCGTGGCAGCGGCGCTGGTCACCCTGAAACTCGTTCTGCCCTTTCTGATGTTGATGTCGCGACCGGTCAGGCGCAGTGGGCTTCTGCTCGCGCTGGCCGCCGCCTCGGTATTGGCGGGTCATGGTTGCGAGGTGTGGTGGCGACACCGGGGTTCCGTGGACGGCGAGTTCGGGCTGGACGCGCTGGCTCTCATCGCCGTGACGGGCGCCTGTATCGCATTTATGGCCTGGCGATCCGGGCCCGGGCCGGTGCAGGGGAGGGCATCGTGAACGAAACCTCCGGAGCGACTCGACGACGGGAAACCGCCGCCGCCGAAGCTGCTGTTGTCGTGCGCAGTGCCTTGTTCGTGCTGCTGGTACTCACGTTCGCGGCCATCCTGGTGGCCTGCCTGCTGTATGCGGCAGAAATGGGTGGTTTCGGGCGAAGTGCGGGGCTCGGTAACGGACGGCCGCCGGAATCGCAGCACTCGGCGACGATGGATCGTCGTTCGCTCGAGCGCTCACAGCGGGAGCGACTCCGGAGCTACGGCTGGGTCGACCGGAGAGAAGGAGTCGCCCACGTGCCGATCAAGGTAGCGATGGAGGAGCTGGCCTCGCGGGGACAGGTGCTCCGGATTCCTCCGTCGATGCGCTCGGGCCGTTAGTCCCAGGGAGCTGACACCGCTTGCAATGGCGTCGCGGCCGGTTCGTGCGGACTCGCGATAGACCGGAGGTCATGAATTGCGGCTGCGTCCGTCAGTTGTGCCCGTGAGCAGGTCCTCCGCCGCCCAGAGCCGGTCCTGACCCCAGACAGCCGCATCACCGACGCGGAAGCTGGGCACGCCCCACAGACCGAGCCCGAGCAGTTCTTCCCGATTGGCCTCGGCAACCGCGCGCCAGTCGTCGCTGCCGAGATGCCGGCGCGCGCCCTGCCAGTCCAGTCCGGCGTCGGTGACGATCCGCGCGAGGCCCCGGTCGCCACCGGCATCGATGCCACGGGACCACACACCGCGCATGAACGCGAGGCAGTACTCGTAGCCCCGCCCCTCGGCAATGGCCCACGGCAAAAGCGAGTAACCGCGCTCGACCGGTTCGCCCAGCGGGTCGGCGATCCGGCCGAATGCCACTCCCAGGCGGCGGGCCTCCCGGGCGACGTCGGCGACGATGTAGCGGCTCTTCATCTTCGGTACCGGCAGCCCCCGCATGCGCATGGGCAGCACGTAACGCAGTTGCAGCCGGGCGCTGCAGGCGTCGGCGAGGGCCCTGACGCGTTCTGCGGCAATGTAGGTATACGGGCTGCGGAACGAGAGGAACCAGTGAATGTCCGGTGGTTGTCCGGAGGCCGGCGGCGCTGCCGCGGAGGAGGGCACGGCCGGCGGCGCGAACAGCGGTTCGGCCGGCGCGGCGGCGCGCCGCGCTCCCAGTTCGGCGAGTCGAGACTCGAGGTAATGCAGCCTGTCCAGGCCCCAGTACCATTCGCCCTCGTAATACAGCGTGGCGCCGAGGTAGTGGCCGAGTTGCTCGCGCCGCGCGTCGCCGCCGGTCCGCGCGCCGGCGATCAGTTCGCGGACCGCCGGATCCTCCGCATCCGGATCGAGCCTGGCGCGGGCCGCGAGGAGGGCGGCGTCGATGCGGGACCACTCGCGCAGCCGCTCCCGCTCCGGTGCCGCCCAGTCCGGCGGCGGACCGACCAGCCACACCCTCAATTCGACATCGTAGCGCTGGATGAAGGCGGGCAACGTCTGCGCAAGCAGCCGCGAATAGGGATCGTGGGGCTGGTGGAAGTATTCCACGAGGTGGGGCCGCCCTTCCTTGCGCCGGCGGAGCTCGGCCTTTCTTCGCAGCTTCCGCAGGCGCGCCTCGCCGAGGAAGGACTCGGTCAGGCGTGAGACGATCGACGTCTTCAGTGACATGCGCTGGCTCCCCCGCGGCTCTCCGTGGCACCCGTTGGCTTTCGCCCGGATCTTCCCCCGGATGGTAGTCGAACGCTGTGACCTCCACCAATCTGTGAACCGCGTCCGACAGGACGATGAGCCGCAGCGCTAGACTGCACGGCATGTCACTGAGTCCCGTAACCGATGTCGCCGGGGGCGTCCACGCCGCACCCTTCGTCCTCGGCCGCCAGCCCATCCTTGACCGCAGTGGCAACACCGTTGCCTACGAGCTCCTGTTCCGGTCGCCGGGCGGCGAGCCTTTCCCCGGCGATCAACTGGCCACGGCGCGGGTGGTCACGCAGGCGTTCTCCGAGCTGGGTCTCGAAGCCGTACTCGGCGCCTGCCGCGGCTATATCAATTTCGATGCCGAGAGCCTGTACTCGGAGCTGCCGGAGGCGCTGCCGCCGGAACGCATCATGCTGGAGATCCTGGAGAGCGTCGAGATCACGCCCGAACTCGTGCAGCGCTGCTCCGAGCTCAGGCGACAGGGTTTCCGCTTCGCGCTGGATGACGTCACCCGCCTGGACGACTCCCACGAGACGATCCTGCCGCTGGTGGACGTCATCAAGGTGGACGTGCACGAGGTCCGCACCGAGGACCTGGGCGACATCGTCCGGGCCGTGCAGCGGCCCGGCATGCAGCTGCTGGCCGAAAAGGTGGACACGCCCGACCGGGCGGCGCAATGCAAGCGCCTCGGCTTCGACCTGTTCCAGGGCTTTTACTTCGCGCGGCCGGTGCTGCTCGAGGGACGTGCGGCGGACCCCTCGCGCCAGAATCTGATCCGCCTCCTGCAGCAGATCCTGGGCGACACCGAGATCGCGGATATCGAGGAAACCGTGAAGCACCTGCCGGAGCTCGGCTACAAGCTGATCCGGCTGGTGAACTCCGCGGGCATGGGATTGCGCCACAGGGTGGACAGCCTGTCCCATGCGCTGGTGATCCTGGGACGCCGCCGGCTGCAGCGCTGGCTTCAGGTGATGCTGTTCGCGCAGGACGGCAACGCCGACTTCCCGAGTCCGCTGCTCACACTGGCGGCGGCGCGGGGCCGGCTCATGGAGCTGATGTCGGAGCGGATATCCGCCGAGCCCGCGTATGCGGACCGGGCGTTCATGACGGGCATCCTGTCTCTCCTGGACACGCTGATCGGCGCACCGCTGGCCGATATCCTGGCGCCGCTGCCGCTGCAGGAGGACGTGCGCGACGCGTTGCTCTGGCGCAGCGGCGACCTGGGGCGCCTGCTCTTGCTGACCGAGATCCTGGAGCGTGACGAGCCTGCCGAAGTGGCGCGCCTGGTCGAGCACTGCGGCGGGCTCGATATCGAAGTGCTGGCGCGGCTGCAGGTGGACGCCATGAGCTGGGCGGCCGACGTCGGCCGGGCCGATTGACGCGGCGGCAGTGCCAGCAAGGGACTCTGTTACGCTGTCAGCAGATACTCTCTGTGACGAAAGGAGCGCAGCAGTGCAGACACCACCGGAGATCCACTTCCACGATATGGACCGCTCGGAAGCGGTGGAACAGGCCGTCAGGGAACGCGCGGCCAAGCTCGAGAAGTTTTACGACCGCATCACCAGCTGTCATGTCTACGTGCACGCCGTGCAGCGCAACCAGCGGCAGGGCAATATCTACGAGGTCCGCCTCGAGGTGCGGGTGCCCGGAACGGAGCTGGCCGTGAGCAACCGGCCCGGCGACCGTCACGCCCACGAGGACGTCTACGTGGCCGTGCGCGACGCCTTCGATGCCATGGAGCGCCAGCTCAAGAGCTGGAAAGAGAAGGCGTCCGGCGCCGGCTGAAACCCCGCGGCCGCAAGGGCGGGCCTGCCGACGGGGGGATGAATCCTGGCCGGATCACTGAGATAATGGCCACTGGTCCGCGTCGGTTGCCCCGCGACGGTCAGCCGTGAACCCCGTCAGGCCCGGAAGGGAGCAGCGGCAGCGGTGACACCGGGTGCCGGGGACGAGCTGGCGCGGGCCTCTTCATTCTCTGTAGGAGGGCCTTCAGGCCCGATCCATATATATGAGCTATCTCGTCCTGGCGCGTAAATGGCGGCCCCGTGCGTTCGGGGACATGGTCGGTCAGCAGCACGTGCTGCAGGCGCTGACGAACGCGCTGGCGAGCGGCCGTCTGCACCATGCCTACCTGTTCGCCGGCACCCGTGGGGTGGGCAAGACCACCATCGCCCGCATACTCGCCAAGGCACTGAACTGCGAGCAGGGCGTGGGGCCGGATCCCTGCGGCGAATGCAGCGCCTGCACCGAGATCGACGAGGGCCGCTTCGTCGATCTGATCGAGGTGGACGCGGCTTCCCGCACCAAGGTCGACGACACCCGGGATCTGCTGGACAACGTCCAGTACGCGCCGGCACGGGGGCGCTACAAGGTGTATCTCATCGACGAGGTGCACATGCTCTCCATGCATTCCTTCAATGCGTTGCTGAAGACGCTGGAGGAGCCGCCGCCGCACGTGAAGTTCCTGCTGGCGACGACCGACCCCCAGAAGCTCCCGGTGACGGTGCTCTCGCGCTGCCTGCAGTTCAACCTGAAGCGCCTCACGCCGCAGATGATCGGCGAGCATCTGACCCGGATCTGCGAGGCCGAGCAGGCGGAGGCGGAGGCGGAGGCGCTGGCGCTGATCGCCCGGGCGGCAGAGGGCAGTGTGCGCGACTCCCTGAGCCTGCTCGACCAGGCCATCGCCTACGGCGGCGGCGCCGTGCGCGAGGACGAGACCCGCGCCATGCTGGGCACCGTCGACCGCCAGCACGTCACTGGCCTGCTGGATTCCCTGGCCGCCGTGGACGGCGCGGGGCTGCTCGCCACGGTGGCCGCCATCGACGAGCAGTTCCCGGATTACGCGCGGCTGCTGGACGAGATTGCTGCGGCCCTGCAGCGCATCGCCGTCTATCAACTGGTGGGCGCGACGGACCTCGAGGAGGCCGACGAGGAGATGATCGCGGCCTATGCCGAGCGTTTCACGCCGGACGACGTGCAGCTCTATTATCAGGTCGCCATCACCGGGCGGCGCGACCTGCCCCTGGCGCCCGACCCCCGCGCCGGGTTCGAGATGACGCTCCTGCGGATGCTCGCCTTCCGGCCCGCCGGTGCGGACGGGCAGGCCTCAGGGGGCGGCCGGCCCGCTGCCCGGGCCCGCTCGCTTTCGCCGGCGAAGAGTGTGTCGGGCGAGCCGGTGGCGGCCGGCCCGGCAAAGGACCGGCAGCGCGGCGAACCGCCCGCGGCGGCGCCGAAAAAGCCGGCGGGCGAGACCGCCGAACAGGGTCCCCGCCATGCCGGATTCTGGTCGGAACCGGACTGGCACCGCCTGGCCGGCCAGCTCGAGATATCGGGCTCCGTGCGCCTGCTGGCCGCCAACTGCGCATTCCTGGCCCGGGAGGGCAACGGCGTGCAGCTGCAGCTGGACGAGCGCAGCGAGACGCTCCTCACCGAACCCCGGCGGCGGACGCTCGAGAAGGCCATGGCGGATTATTTCGGCGAGCCCCTCAAGGTTAGCATCCGGGTGGGCGGCGCCGAGGAGACCCCGGTGCAGCGCGAGCGGCGCCTGGAGGCCGAGCGGCTGGAGGCTGCGAAGAAAGGCCTGGAAGCCGATCCGAACGTGCGCATACTCCAGGACATGTTCGGCGCGGAGCTGCAGCCCGATACGGTGCGGCTGAAAGATCAGGACTGACGGACACGAGACGGACACAAAACGGACACAAGCGGAGGCAGGACGAATGAAGGGTGGACTCGGCCAGCTCATGAAGCAGGCCCAGCAGATGCAGGAGAAAATGCAGCAGGCTCAGGAGGAGCTGGCGAGCATCGAGGTTACGGGCGAGTCCGGTGCCGGTATGGTGAAGGTCACCATGAACTGCCGGCACGAGGTTCGCCGCGTGACGATCGACGACGAGCTGATCGGTGACGACCGGGAGATGCTGGAGGACCTCATCGCCGCGGCCATGAACGACGCCATCCGCCGGGTGGAGGAGACGACCCGGGAGAAGATGTCCGGTCTGACCTCGGGCATGGGCCTGCCGCCCGGGATGAAACTGCCTTTCGGTTGATCCGCCCATGGTGTATTCGCCGCTGCTGGTCCAGCTCATCGAGACGCTGCGTTGCCTGCCCGGGGTGGGGCAGAAGTCGGCGCAGCGCATGGCTTTCCATCTGCTGGAGCGCGACCCGGACGGGGCCGGCCGGCTGTCGACGGCGCTGGCGGAGGCAGTGGCCGGCATCGGCAAGTGCGAGCGCTGCCGGATGTTCGCCGAGGAGCCCGTCTGCCCGGTGTGCCGGGATGCCTCCCGCGACGCGAGCCAGCTCTGCATCGTCGAGATGCCGGCCGACGTCATGGCCGTAGAAGACCATACCGGTTACCGTGGGCGGTATTTCGTGCTGCTGGGACATCTCTCGCCGCTCGACGGCATCGGCCCGGAGGAGCTCGGTCTCGGCCGCCTCGAGTCCCTGCTCGAGGAGGGCGACGTGGAGGAGGTCATCATCGCCACCAATCCCACGGTGGAGGGCGATGCCACGGCGCACTACCTGGCCGAACTCGCGGCGCGCCGCGGCATCGGCGCCAGCCGCATCGCCCACGGCGTGCCCATCGGCGGCGAACTGGAATACGTGGACGGGGGTACCCTGTCCCACGCCTTCGCGGGCCGGCGCGCCATCGGCGCCTGAGCCAAGAGGCCGTCGGGGCCCGGTCAGAGAAGAAGGAGATCGAGATGAGCGACGACAAAAGAGACCCGGACTGCCTTTTCTGCAAGATCGCGGCCGGCGAAATCTCCGCCGATCCGGTCTACGAATCCGACACCGTCATCGGCTTCCGGGACATCAATCCGCAGGCGCCGACCCACGTGCTGTTCATCCCGCGGGAGCACATCCCGACCATCAACGACATCGATCCCGCGCATCATGCGCTGGTGGGGGAACTCTTCGGAGCCGCGAAGTCCGTGGCGGCCGAGGAGGGCCATGCCGACGACGGTTACCGGGTGGTGATGAACTGCAACGAGGGCGCCGGCCAGAGCGTCTTCCACATCCACCTGCATCTCCTGGCCGGACGGAAACTCGGCTGGCCGCCGGGCTGAGCGCCGCTCAGTAGTCGTCCCGGCGCAACTGGCGGGTGAGGTTCAAGAGCCGCCGATAGCTCGTGTAGCGCCGCTCGCTGATGGCGCCGGATTCCACGGCGGCGCGCACGGCGCAGCCCGGCTCGGCCCGGTGCAGGCAATCGTTGAACCGGCATCCGGCCGAGGCGGCTCTGATCTCCCGGAAGCCGGCGCCCACGTCCACGTCCGCCGCGATGTGCGGGGCGAAGTCCCGCACGCCGGGAGAGTCGATCAGCCGCCCGCCGCGGGGCAGGTTGATCATTTCCGCCGCCACCGTCGTGTGACGGCCTTCCCGCCGTGCCTCCGATACCGCGGCGATGCGCTGCGCGGCACCAGGGACGATGGCGTTGATGAGGGAGGACTTGCCGACGCCGGACTGGCCCACCAGCATGCTGACGTGCCCGGCCAGCAGATCGGTGAGAGCGCCCACGCCGCCGCCGGCCTCGGCGGAGACCCTCAGCACCGGGTAGTGGAGCGTCTCGTAGACGGCCAGCTCCGGGGTCTCGTCATGAGCCAGGTCGACTTTATTGAAGACGACGGCGGCCTCGATGCCCATCAGCTCGGCGGCACAGAGATAACGGTCCACGATGAAAAAGTCGGGTTCCGGCAGCACCGCGGCGGTCACTACCAGCTGGTCGAGATTCGCGGCCAGCGTCTCCGGGCGCCCGCGGCTGTCGATGCGGGCCAGCACGTTGTCCCGCGGCGCGACGGCGGTGATCAGCCAGTCCGCCTCGCCCGCGATCTGCGCCGCCTCCACGCGGTCCCCGCAAACCACCCGCAGCCGTTTGCCCTTGGTGCGTGCCGGCAGCCGCCGGCCGTCGTCCGACTCCAGCTCCAGCCGGTGGCCGCGGGCTGCAGTGACGGTGGGGAGGCGGTCTGCCGAGGCGTCGCTGGCTCGCTTCTTCGTCATGGGCGAAGTATAGGCCGTGCGGTCCGGCCGCGTGCGTCGCTCTGCTACACTGCCGGGCAGTCTTGCGGCACGGCGGAGCGTATGACGGACGAGAGAATGGCAGGGAAGAGCCGGGCGAATCTGATCTGGATCGATCTGGAGATGACGGGCCTCGATACGGTGAACGACCAGATCATCGAGATTGCCACCATAGTCACGGACGCGGACCTCAACGAGGTCGCGGAAGGTCCGGTGCTGGCCATCCATCAGCCGGACGAGGTGATGGCCCGCATGGACGAATGGAATCGCACCCAGCACGGCGGCTCCGGGCTCACGCAGCGGGTCGCGGAGAGCCGGGTGACCGAAGCCCAGGCCGAGCAGGCGACGCTCGCCTTCCTGCGTCAGCACGTCGAGGCGGGCACCTCCCCGATGTGCGGCAACAGCATCTGCCAGGACCGGCGTTTCCTCGCCCGCTGCATGCCCGAGCTGGAGGCGTTCTTCCATTACCGCAATCTGGACGTGAGCACGCTGAAGATACTGGCCAGCTTGTGGGCGCCGCCGGTCGCCGCCGGCTTCAGCAAGGAGTCGAGCCATCGCGCGATGGACGATATCCGCGATTCCATCGCCGAACTGCGTCATTACCGCGAGCACCTGTTCTCCGTGGCGGCGATGCAGACCGGCTGACGCCGCATGACCGTGGAACCCCCTTTCTCGCCGGCGGCCGAGCGCAACCGACGGCCGATTCTCTCGGTGTTGCGCCGCCACCTCGAGCCCGGCTGCCGGGTGTTGGAGATAGGCGCCGGCACGGGTCAGCACGCGCGCTATTTCGCCTCCGAACTGCCCGAGGTCCGATGGCAGGCCAGCGACATGGCGCCGAATCTACCGTCGCTGGCCGCCGGACTGCAGGTGCCCGACGCACCGCCGCTGCCGCCGCCCGTGGCTCTCGACGTGTTGCGGGACGACTGGCCGGACGGCCCCTTCGATGCCGTCTACGCCGCCAACACGGCCCATATCATGGGCTGGGCGGCGGTCTGCGCCATGCTCGCGGGCGTCGCGCGCGTCCTCGCGCCGGACGGCCTGCTGCTGGTCTACGGCCCCTTCTCGCGGGGCGGGAGCCACACCAGCGAGAGCAACCGGCGCTTCGACCGGGAATTGCGCGGGAGGGACCCCGCAATGGGCATCCGGGACCTCGACGACGTGCACGCCGAGGCCGCCCGGCACGGGCTCGAGCGGGAGGCAGAATATGCTATGCCGGCCAATAACCTGCTGCTGATCTGGCGTCGGGCTGCGGCCGGCTGATGGGGCGAGGGACGGCTGGCACCGGCTCCGGGCTTGCTTTATAGTCAACTCTGATGCTCCCGGTCGGGAGCAATTCGACTTGGGTTTCAGGAACTTGAATACACTCCTTAACAAGATGCCTTTCTTGGCGGCACTGCTGCTCGCAGTGCTGGCGCAGAGCGTCGCGGCGCAGACCCGCTACGTCTCCGACGAGTTCGAGATCACGCTCAGGACGGGGCCGAGTACGGCCAACCAGATCATCCGCATGCTGGAGAGCGGCACCCAGCTCGAGATGCTGGAGCAGGATCCGGAGAGCGGCTATACCCGGGTGCGTACGCTCGGCGGGACCGAAGGCTGGGTGATCAGCCGTTACCTGATGACGGAACCGGCGGCGCGGGATCAGCTCGCCGCCATGCGTCAGCGGCTGGAGACCATCCGCAATCAGAGCGGTGACCTGGGCGCGCAGCTCGACGACCTCACGCGGGCCAAGCAGGAGGCCGAGGCCCGCATCCGGACGCTGGAGGCGGAGAACAAGCAGCTCGAGGCGGAACTCGCGGAGATCAGGCGGACGGCCTCCAACGTGCTGGCCATCAATGCGGAGAACAACGCGCTGCGCGAGCAGCTCTCCACGGCGGAGGTGCAGATCGCAGCCCTGCAGCAGGAAAACGGGGAGCTTGCCAGCCGGCGTAATCGGGACTGGTTCATTGCCGGTGCCGCCGTGCTGCTGGCCGGCGTGCTGGTGGGCATCATCGTGCCCAGGATCCGCTGGCGCAAGCGTTCGCGCTGGAGCGACAGCTTCTGAGAATCCAGGCCGGCGTCAGACTTTCTCGCCGGCCAGGAACAGCCAGGTCTCGATCACCGTGTCAGGGTTGAGGGACATGCTCTCGATGCCCTGATCGAGCAGCCAGTGGGCGAGATCCGGATGGTCCGACGGACCCTGTCCGCAGATGCCCACGTATTTATCCTGGCGGCGGCAGGCCTCGATGGTCATGGCCAGCAGGGCCTTCACCGCGTCGTCCCGCTCGTCGAAGACGTCTGCGACCAGGGCGGAGTCCCGGTCCAGGCCGAGGGTGAGCTGCGTCATATCGTTGGAGCCGATGGACATGCCGTCGAAATGCTCCAGGTAGCGGTCGGCCAGCAGCGCGTTTGTGGGCAGCTCCGACATCATGATGACCTTCAGGCCGTTCTCGCCCCGGGCCAGGCCGTTCTTCGCCAGCAGTTCCACCACCTCGCGGCCCTGCTCCACGGTGCGCACGAACGGCACCATGATCTGGACGTTGGTCAGGCCCATCTCGGTGCGCACTCGTTTCAGTGCCCGGCATTCGAGCTCGAAGCAGGCCTGGTAGACGGGGTCCACGTAGCGGGCGGCGCCGCGGAACCCGAGCATCGGGTTCTCCTCGTGGGGTTCATATCTCTCGCCGCCTATGAGGTTGGCGTACTCGTTGGTCTTGAAATCCGACAGGCGCACGATGACCGGGTGCGGGTCGAAAGCGGCGGCGATCGTCGCGATGCCCTCCGCCAGTTTCGCCACGAAGAACTCCACCGGCTCGCCGTAGCCGGCCATCTGTTCCTCCACCGCTTCGCGGGTGTCGGCGTCCAGCTTGTCGAACTCGAGCAGCGCCCGCGGGTGAACGCCGATCATGCGGTTGATGATGAATTCCAGGCGCGCCAGGCCGACGCCGTGATTCGGGATGCCGGCGAAGTCGAACGCCCGGTCCGGGTTGCCGACGTTCATCATGATCTTCACCGGGATATCCGGCAGGGAGTCGAGCTCGATCTTCTTCTTTTCGTATTCGAGCTTGCCGTCGTAGACGTAGCCCTCGTCGCCCTCGGCGCAGGAGACCGTGACCTCGCGGCCGTCGGCGATCTGCTCCGTGGCGTCGCCGCAGCCGACCACCGCCGGTATGCCCAGTTCCCGGGCGATGATGGCGGCATGGCAGGTGCGTCCGCCCCGGTTCGTGACGATGGCCGCGGCGCGCTTCATGACCGGCTCCCAGTCCGGATCGGTCATGTCGGCGATCAGCACGTCGCCGTTCTGCACCCGGGTCATCTCCTCGATGCTGCGGATGACCTTGGCGGGGCCGATGCCGATCTTCTGGCCGATGCTGCGGCCGCGGCTGAGGACGTCCGACCGCGTCTTCAGGGAGAAGCGCTGCAGCGTACGCCCGCTGCGGCTCTGCACCGTCTCCGGACGCGCCTGCAGGATGTAGATCCTGCCGTCCTCGCCGTCCTTGCCCCACTCGATGTCCATCGGGCGGCCGTAGTGCTCCTCGATGGTCACTGCCTGTTTCGCCAGTTCGATGACGTCCTCGTCGCTGAGGCAGAAGCGCTGCGACTCCGCCTCGTCCACGTCCACCGTCTCCACGGTATGCCCCGGGGCGGGGTTGTCGCTGTAGACCATCTTGATGGCCTTGCTGCCGAGGCTGCGGCGCAGGATCGGGTCGTGGCCGTCCTTCAGCGCCTTCTTGTAGACGTAGAACTCGTCCGGGTTCACGGCGCCCTGCACCACGGTCTCGCCGAGCCCGTACGAGGCGGTGATGAATACGGCGCCCCGGAAGCCGGACTCGGTGTCGAGCGTGAACATCACGCCGGAAGTGCCGACGTCGCTGCGGACCATGTGCTGGATGCCCGCCGAAAGGGCCACCAGGGCGTGATCGAAGCCGTGGTGCACCCGGTAGGCGATCGCCCGGTCGTTGAACAGCGAGGCGAATACCTTGTGGATGGCCTCGATGAGCCGCTCGAGGCCTTTCACGTTGAGGAAGGTCTCCTGCTGTCCCGCGAAAGAGGCGTCGGGCAGGTCCTCGGCGGTGGCCGAGGAGCGCACCGCCACGGCGATATCCTCGCCGCCGGTCATCGCCTCCCAGGCCGCGGTGACGTCCTCGCGCAGCCGCGGGGGCAGGGGGGTATCCATGATCCACTGCCGGATTTCGCTGCCGGCGGCGGTAAGATCCTTGATGTCGTCGACGTCCAGCGTATCGAGGCGATGATTGATCCGGTCGGCGAGACCTTCGTGGCGGAGGAAATCCCGGTAGGCCTGTGCGGTGGTGGCGAAGCCGCCGGGAACGGTGACGCCGGCGGCGGACAGGTTGGCTATCATCTCCCCGAGGGATGCGTTCTTGCCGCCCACCCGGTCCACGTCGCCCATGCCCAATGCATCGAGCGGAACTACATAAGGCTCCAAAGTCGACTCCCTTGTGTTATCGACCCGAACGTGCACAATCCAACGACGCTCGCTACGAACCTCGCGCCACGGATCCACCCATGGGCCAAAGAACCGTCTTTTTTCTGTCCGACCAGACCGGTGTCACGGCCGAGACGCTGGGTCACAGCCTGCTCACCCAATTCGACAGCCAGGATTTCCGGCAGGTGACTTTGCCATTTATCGATAATGATGACAAGGCACTGGCTGCGCTGAAAAAAATCAACGATGCCGCCCGGCGGGAGGCCATCCGGCCGATCGTGTTCAGCACTCTCGTACACGATGATCTGCGCCGCATCATACAGGGTTCGGAGGGGCTGTATCTCGATATTTTCGATGCCTTTCTCGGCGAACTGGAAGAGGAACTGGAGCAGGAATCGTCTCATTCGGCGGGCAAGGCTCACGGCGTATCCGACCCCAATGTCTACATGAAGCGCATCGAGGCGACCAACTTCGCGCTCGCCAACGACGACGGCGCGACGGTTCGCAACTACGAGCAGGCCGACGTGATTCTGGTCGGCGTGTCCCGCTCCGGCAAGACACCCACCTGCCTGTACCTCGCCCTGCAGTACGGCGTATTCGCCGCCAACTTCCCGCTGACCGAGGAGGAGTTCGAGAGCGGCGAGCTGCCCGCAACGCTGCTGAGGCACCGGAGCAAGCTGTTCGGGCTCACCATCGCGCCCGCCCGCCTGCAGCAGATCCGCCGCGAGCGCCGCTCCCGCGGCCGCTATTCCAGCGCCCAGCAGGTGCGCTACGAGCTGCGCGAGGCGGAGAAGCTCTTCCGCCGCTACAACATCCCTCACATCGACACCACCGAATTCTCCATCGAGGAGATCTCCAGCCGCATCCTCGACAGCACCGGACTGGAGCGCCGCACGCGCCCCTGAAGCACGGCTTGCGCCACACGTAAACCTTGATTTTTACGGTCTTTTCTGGGTCGGCAGTAGCCCGCCTGCCGTGTGCTATATTCCGCCCATGATCGCCGACAGCCTCTTACTGCCGCAGACCGTCGTGCGGCCGCGCAGCTTCGCCGGCCTGATGACCCTCTACGAGAGCAACTACCTGCGCCTGCTCCGCATGGCGCCGACGCTGCGCGCCATGAAGGGCGGGCACGTCTCCCGGGTGGGCGGCGACTGCGACCTGCATCTGAGCGTGCTGGAACGCACGCCCTATACCTCGACGCTCGCCATGACCTACCGCTTCGAGGAGGCGGGCGGCAGCATCGCAGACCCCGATCTCACGGTGCGGGTGTACTTCGACGGCTGCCTTGCCGAGGCCATGCATCTCGCCGATCAGCACCACCATGAGCTGTTCCGGCGCCTCGCCAGCGAATTCCGCCGCGAACTCGACAGCCGCTGGGCGCGCAACGTGATGCTGAACAAGTGGCTGGAGTACTGCCTCGACCGGGGCCACGCGTTCCCGACAGACCGCCGCACCGACTGAGCGCCCCGGCGCCGCCCCGGGAGCGTCGCTCCCGCCCCTCCGAAAGTGTCGATCCGGTCATGGTACCGGCGCGAGGATGGTGCCAGCATGCGCCCTATCGGAACGGTTCCCGCTTCCCGAACGGCGGCGCGGGTCCCGATTATGTCAAGGGCCCGGCTATGGCAGCACTGGCACATCTCTTCGGTTCTGCGGATGCGCAGGGAGAGCAGGACGACGACAAGCTCCTGCATCTGTACTGGAACCGTGCGGAGCTGAAGAAGGAATACTCGCGGCTGCGCAAGGAGCGCTTCGAGCTGCTGGATCAGCTCAAGGTGCAGGAAGGGCGCAATGCCCGGCTGCAGCAGAAACTCGACGGGCTGGAGGAGCTGCTGGCCGACCGCACCGCCGCGAACCGGGCCGTGGTCTTCTACCAGATCCGCGGGATCTGGAAGCGTTGCCGCGCGCGTCTGGAGACGTTCGCCGGCCAGATGGCCGCTCAGGTCACCGAGCGTGAACGAAAGCGTCTGCTGGCGGCCTGGGCGTCGGAGCAGACGGCCCTGCGCCGCGAGGCGGCAGGACGCCTGGACCGGGTGCGGGCGCGGCGGCGGGAACTCGAGGCGGCGCTCGGCGACATCGACGAACGGACGGCGGCGCTGGCGGGCTTCTGGAACTTCTTCCGGCGGCGCTCGATCCGCGCCGAGCGCGGGCCGATCGAGGCCGAGCTGGAGGAGATCGCCGCCGCGGCGGACGAACTCACCCGGGAGTACGGCAGGCTGCAGAAGGCGACGCCGCCCGACTATCCCGGGCTGAGTGTGCAGGGGCGGCGGCTGGTCAATTGCATGGTGATCGCCCTGGCCGAGTATCTTTACGCGCACTTCTCCGCATTCGGCTTCACCGAGATGGCGCGTTCCGCCATGGAGCGCACGCCCGGCAGCATCGACTACGGCAGCGAGCGCGACTGCGACATGCTGCTCACCCGGCTGAGCGCACGCCTGAAGGCGCTGGAGGAAGCGGAGGCGGGGACAGAATTCGCCGCCGAGGTCCGCCGCCGCACCCAGGTCCTCAGCCAGCGCGCCCGCTACGAGCGGCGGGCGGACACAATGCCGCTGCCGGAGTCACTGGATGCGCCCGGCGAGTCGGCGGACATCGACGAGCCCGATGTCAACGTGCTGGCGGAGGAGTTCTGGCACGTCACGGACGTGCTGTTGTCCTGATTCCCGCCGCCGTGTCACGCGGCGGCCGAAGCACCGGCGCGCGCGTACTGACGCACGCGCCCCACCCAGTTCCGGGCCCGGTCCAGGCTCACGTAGACCAGCGGCACCAGCAGCAGCGACGTAATCGTGGAGAACGCCAGTCCGCCGATGATCGCCCGCGCCATCGGGAAATAGGACGGGCCGTCGCCGCCGATCTTGGTGGTCGAGATGGCCAGCGGCAGGAGGCCGAGGATGGTGGTGGCCACGGTCATCAGGATGGGGCGCAGCCGGTCCCGGGCGCCTTCCAGCACGGCCTGCTCCCGGGGCATGCCCTGCCGGCGCAGGTTGTTGATGTGGTCCACCAGCACGATGCCGTTGTTCACGACGATGCCGATCAGGATCATGATGCCGATCATGGCCATGAAGCTCATGGTGGTGCCGGTGAGGGCCAGGAACCAGATCACGCCGGTGATCGAGTAGATCAGCGAGATCATGATCGAGACCGGGTAGAGCACGGACTCGAACAGCGCCGCCATCACGATGAAGATGAGCGCGACGCCGAGCAGGATGTTCTGCATGAGCAGTTGCCGGGTCTCGTCGCTGCGGTCGACCCCCGCGCCGAAACTCCAGCCGTAGCCGGGCGGGTAGTCGATCTGGTCCATCAGCTGCTGCACCACCGGCCGCACCTCCGAGAGCGAGCTGTCGGTGTCGATGGAGCCCGAGATCTTCACCGAGGTCTTGCGGTCGGTACGGCGGATCTGGCGCGGCCCGGTGCGCTCGTGCAGATCGGCGACCGCACCCAGCAGTACACGCTCGCCCGACGGCGCCATGATGGTCACGTTGGCGAGCTGTTCCGTGGTCTGGCGGTCGTCTTCGCGGAAGGCTAGCCGCACGCCGATCTCGCCGTCCGGCGTGCGGAACTCGCGCAGCGGCTGGCCCCGCATGGCCACCGAGACGGCCCGGCCGACAGCCTGGCTGGTGAGGCCCACCCGGGCGGCGCGTTCCCGGTCGACTACCACCTGGACCTCCTTCGGCCCGGCGGTCAGGTCCGACGTGAGTCCCTCCAGGCCCTCGACGGTGGAGAGCACGCGCCAGGCCTCGCCGGCGAGTTCCGCGAGCCGCTCGGTGGACTCGCCGGTGAGCGTGATGCCGAAGCCCGGGCCGCCGCCCTGCTGCTGCCACTGGAAGTCGGGCCTGCCGATGACCAGTTCCGGCATCTCCTCCAGGATGGTGTCCATCACCGTCTGCGCGTCCATGCTGATCGCGTCGCCCTCGGTGAGCAGGATGCTCGACTGCGCGCGACCGGTGTCGTAATAGCTGTAGACGGATTCGATGTCGAGGCGCCCGGCGTTCTCGAACAGGAATGCCTCCATGCGGTTGACCGCCATCTCCACCCGCTCCACCGGGTAGATGTCGTCGATGTGATAGATGAGTTCCAGCCGCCGCGACGGTTCCTGGGGGAACATGTCGGTCTGCAGCATGCCGAGGCCGACGGGCGCGGCGGGCGAGGCCAGGACGATCACCGCGGCCAGCGCGGACCAGCGGGGATGGCGCAGGGTCCAGGCCAGCGCGCGGCTGTAGCGATCGGTGAGGGTGGCCATGGCGCTGCCGGCTTTCGGCGGCGGCGGTGCCGGCACCCGGCTGGCGAGCAGCGGTATCAGGGTCTGGGAGACGAGCAGCGAGAGCACGATGGCCACCGATATGGTGACGCCGACGTGCCACAGGAACACGGTGATGTCGATCTGCTCGCCGAACACGATCGGCAGGAACACGCACACCGAGGTCGCCGTGCTGGCTATGACGGCGAGCCCCACCTCGTCCACTCCCTCGAGCGCAGCGCGCCGGGGCTCGTCGGGGTACGCCTGCCGGTAACGGAATATGCTTTCGGTGATCACGACGGAGTTGTCCACCAGCATGCCCACCGCGAGCATCAGGCCCATCAGCGTGAGGATGTTCAGCGTGAGGCCGCTGAAGTACATCACACCCAGCGTGATCACCAGGGAGACCGGCACGGCCAGCATGACGATCAGGGTGGTCGTGACCTGGCGCAGGAAAAGATAGAGCACCAGCACGGCGAGCAGCGAGCCGATCAGTCCGGCCTGCAGCAGGTCCGCCAGGGACGAGCGCACACTGTCGGCCTTGTTGTCGATGTTGAAGATGCGGATCCCCCGCATCGACGGCAGTTCGGCGATCTTCTCCAGTTCCTCGTTGACCCGGTCCGCCACCTGCACCATGTTCGCGCCGCTGGCCCGCGTGACGCCGAGCCCGACCGCCTCGCGGCCGTCCAGATGGCGGCCGTAATTCCGCTCCTCGGGCACCAGGCGGATGTCGGCGATATCGGCGAGGCGCAGGTTGCCGCCGTCGATGATCAGGTCGCCGATCTCGGCCAGGCTCCGCAGTTCGCCGTCCGAGCGCAGGGTCCAGCGCCGCTCGCCGCTTTCCAGCCGGCCCGCGCTGACCGAGAAGTTGCTCCGCTGCAGCAGTTCGTAGAGTTCGTACAGGTTGATGCCGTGGGCGGCGACCCGGCCCGAGTCGAGCAGGATGCGGACCTCGGGCGGCTCGACGCCCTGCAGGTCCACCTTGGACACCCCTTCGATGCGTTCGATGCGGCGTTTCAGCACGCGGTCGAGCATCAGGTATTCCTGGGACAGGTCCCGGTCGGAGGACAGGCGCAGCGTCATGATGGGCTCGTCGTTCAGCGAGCCGCTGTAGACCATGATGCGCTTCAGGTCGGGGGGCAGTTCGTCGCGTATGGCATCGAGCTTCACCCGCGCCTCCACCGCCTCGGTGGCGGCGTTGGAGTTGAAGCCGTACTCCATCCAGATCTGCGCGCCGTCCGCCCGGGAGGTGGAGCGCATCCGCTTGACGCCGGAGAGCGTGGACAGCGCGGCCTCGGCGGGCCGGGTGATCAGCCGCTCTACTTCCTCCGGCGTGGATCCCTCGTAGGGGATGTTGATGAAAAAGCCCGGCCACTCGATATCCGGGAATTGTTCGAGCGGGAGCAGCCGGGATGAAATCAGGCCGATGCCGGCCAGCGCGGCGAAGATCATCGTCACGGTGACCGGCCGGCGCAGTGAGAATTCGGTGTGGCGCATGCCAGGCCCCCGGGGCGTCAGGCTCCTTGCGGCGCCGGGGCGGGCGCGTCGGCCGGTGCCGGCCGCTGGTCGCGCTCCACGAGGGAATAGACGACCGGGATCACCAGCAGGGTGAGCAGGGTCGAGGTGATGAGTCCGCCGATCACCGTGATGGCCATGGGTGCGCGGATCTCCGCGCCTTCGCCGAAGCCCAGCGCCATGGGCAGGAGGCCGAGTGCCGTGGTCAGCGTCGTCATCAGGATGGGCCGCAGACGGCTGCGGCCGGCCTCCAGGATGGCTTCCGTCTTCGCGACGCCGGCGCGGCGCAGCTGGTTGATCAGATCGATCAGCACGATGGCGTTGTTCACCACGATGCCGGCCAGCATGATGACGCCGATGAAGGCCACCACGTTGATGGTGGTGCCGGTGAGGTACAGCGCCAGCACCGCGCCGACCAGGGCCAGCGGGATCGTGAACAGGATCACGAACGGGTGGCGGAGCGACTCGAACTGGGAGGCCATCACCAGGTAGACCAGGAACACCGCCAGCAGCAGGGTGAAGCGCATGGATGCCAGCGAATCCTCCATTTCCTCGCTCTGGCCGACGATGTCGGTGGCGAGGCCGGCCGGGAGCGGCAGTGAGCCCAGGATGCGTTCGGCGGCCTCGGCAGCGGCGCCCAGGTCACCGTAGGCGATGTTGGCGGAGATCACGGCGGCGCGCTGCTGATCCAGGCGGCGGATCTCCGCGGGCCCTTCGGCCAGGACAATGGTGGCGACGTCGTCCAGCGTCACCGGGCGCTCGCTGGCCGGGTTGACGATGAGCGCGCCCACGTCCTCCAGTGACGCGGCGGAGCGGTCGACGCTGCGCACCATGACGTCGATCTTCTTGTCCTGCCAGCTGTAGCGCGTGGCGAGGTTGCCGCGGACGCTGTTCACCACCTGATCGGCCACGTCGCGGACCGAGAGACCCAGTTTGGCCGCCAGCTCCTGGTCGAAGGCGATCTGGATCTCCGGATTGCCTGCCTCGATGCTGGAGCGCACGTCGGTGTAGCGCCCGTCGGCGCGCAGCGCGCCGGCGATGCGCTCGGCCGCCGTGCGCAGGCGCCCGAGATCGAAACCGGTGACCACGACCTCCAGCGGCGTGGCCAGCGAGAGCAGCTCCGGGCGGCTGAAGTCGTACTGCACGCCCGGCAGCGCCGCTATGTCGTCGCGTATCCGGGTCATGGCGCGGGACTCGCCGTCGCGGCCGGCGCCGGCCGCCATGCGCACGGTGAGGCTGCCGGTGTGTTCGCCCGCGTCCACCGGGCTCGCGTCCAGCCGATTGCCGCTGCCGGCCACCGAATAGGTGCGCTCCACCCCGGGTACCTCCGCCGCGGCCCGCCAGGCGGTCAGCAGTGCCTGGTCGGTGGCGGTAAGCGGCGTGCCCGGCGCGCGGCGGAGGTTCACGGAGAACTCGCCCTGGGAGAGCTGGGGAATGAGCTCGGTGCCGAGCCGGGGCACCAGAGCGACCGAACCGAGAAAGATGAGGGCGGCGGTGGCGAGGACGACGGCGCGGTGGGCGAGGGCCCACGGCAGCATGCGCTCGTAGAGGTCGGCGGCGGCCCGATTGAAGCCGCTGAAGAGCAGCACCAGCGGCGTCAGCAGCAGTCGCATGCCGGCGGCGATCCCATGCTAGAGACTACCTGCGATGCGTCCGACCCGGCCCAGAGCGCGGCCGATCCGGCCCGGGGGGCGGGGGTCCATCGCCTCCGCGTAGCCCCGGCGTCCGCCGGAGGCGGCCAGCATGGGGATGAGCACGACCGCCAGCAGCAGCGAGAAGAGCAGGGCGTAGGTCACCGTCAGCGACTGGTCGCGGAACAGCTGCCCGGCAATGCCGGTGACGAACACCATGGGGAAGAACACGGCCACCGTCGTGAGGGTGGCGGCGGACACGGCGGTGGCGACCTCGCCGGCGCCGTCCCGGGCCGCCGCGAGCACGCCGAGGCCGCTCTCCCGCTTGCGCACGATGTTCTCGAGCACGACGATGGAGTTGTCCACGAGCAGGCCCACGGCGAGCGCGATGCCACCCAGGGACATGATGTTGAGACTGAGCCCCGAGAGATACATCAGCGCGAAGGTGCCGATGACGGAAACCGGTATGGCGAGGCCGATGATCACCGTGGCCCGGGCGTCGCGCAGGAAGCCGTAGAGCACCAGCACCGCGAGCAGGCCGCCGAGCAGCGCGGCGTTGACGACCTGGTCGATGGCGGCGCGGATGAACCCGGACTGGTCCTGGATGGTCACCACCTCCAGGCCGTCCGGCAGGTCCTCCGACAGCGCGTCCATGCGTTCCGCCGTGCGGCCGGCGATCTGCACCGTATTGCCGTCGCCTTCCTTGTAGACGGCCAGCTCCACCGCCTCGGCGCCGTCGACGCGGGTGATGGCCTCACGCTCCTTGAAGCCTCGCGTGACCTGCGCGATATCGCCCAGGTAGACGGGCCGGCGCTCGCGGCTGGCGATAACCGTGCCCGCGAACTCCGCCACCGACTGGTATTCGTTGATGGTGCGCACGAGGAAGCGCTGGTTGCCCTGTTCCAGGCTGCCGCCCGAGAGATTGGTGTTCTCGGCGCGGATGCGTTCGGCCACCTCGTCGATGGACAGGTCCAGCTGGGCCAGGCGTTCCTGGTCGACGAGAATCTCGATCTCCTCCTCCAGGCCGCCGCTCACCTTCACGGCGGCCACCCCCGCCACGTTCTCCAGGGCGGGTTTCAGCTCGTCTTCGGCCAGCCGACGCAGGCGTTTCAGTTCGTCGGCAGAGAGCACGGCGCTGGCCGCCTCCTCGCCGGCGCGGCGCAGGGCGAACCGCATGATCGGATCGCTGGACGGATCGAAGCGCAGCAGCAGCGGACGGTCGGCCTCCAGCGGCAGCTCCAGCACGTCCAGCTTCTCCCGCACGTCGACGCTGGCCAGGTTCATGTCCGTGCCCCAGATGAACTCGATGGTGACGTCGGACTGGCCCGAGCGGGACAATGAGCGTACCTTGCGCACGTTCTTCACGATGCCCACCGCTTCCTCGATGGGCTTGCTGAGCAGGTTCTCCACCTCCTGGGGCGCTGCGCCCTCGAGCTCCGTGCGCACGGTGAGGGTGGGGTAGGAGAGATCCGGCAGCAGGTTCACGTCCAGTCGGCTGAGAGACACCGTCCCGAACAGGGCGACGGCGACGAAGAACATCAGCACCGTCACCGGCCGTTCCGTGGCCCGGTTCACCAGCCACATGGCATGCTCTCCGCGGGCCGGCGCCGGCTCACAGGCGATTGCGGCTGGACGGGAGCTCCGCGTTCAGCTGCATCGCAGTCTCTTCGTCCGCCACCACCTTCACGCGCGCGCCGTCGCGCAGCCCGGACTGGCCGACCACCACCACCTGCTCGCGCTCCTCGACGCCGGAGACGATCTCCATGCGGTTCTGCCAGGCGATGCCGGTCTGCACCGGCCGACGCTCCACCATGCCGTCACGGACGACGTACACCGCCGGCCCCGATTCCGTCTCGACGACGGCCGGGCGAGGCACCAGCAGGCGGGCCGGCCGTGAGTCGTACACGATGTCGAGCCGGCCGAACATGCCCGGCTTGAGCGCCGTGCCTTCCTCGTCCACCTCCACCGTCACCTTGAACGTGCCGGTGCCGGCGTCCACCACCGGACTGATGCGCTCCACCACGCCGCGGAAACGCTCTCCGGGCAGCGCGTCGATGGTGATGAACACGGGCTGTCCCTGCTCGATCTTGCCGAATTCCTTCTCCGGCACGTGCAGGTACGAGACGATCGGCTCCAGGTCCGTTACGCGGAACATGGGCGTGTTGGCGGGGATCGTGTTGCCGACTTTCACGAGCCGTTCCGAGACGACGCCGTCGATGGGCGCGCGGATCTCGGTGTAGCTGTACTCGAGTTGCGCGAGCCGCCAGGCCGCGCGCAGGGCATCCAGCTCGAACTTCAGGTTCTCGAAGGCCCCCGCCGCGAGCAGACCTTTCTCGTGCAGCTCGGTGTTGCGCTGGTATTCCTGCTCTGCCTTGGCCAGATTGGCCCGGGCCTGCTCCAGCTCGAGGCGCAACCGGTCGCCGTCGAGGCGCGCGAGCACCTCGCCGCGCTGCACGGTCTCGCCCTCTTCGGCGACGACTTCGCGGATCTCGCCGCCTACCTTGGCAACCACTTCCGCCTCGGCGAAGGCCTCGAGGGCGGCGGTGCCCGAGTAGACTGCGTAGATATCGTCGCGGGCGACGGCGGCCACCTCAACGGGTATGGCGGCTTTCCCGGCTTCCTTCTCTTCTTCCCCGGCCGCGGCGGCGAGGCCGGCGTCCGAATCCCCGGGGCCGCCGCAACCGGCCAGGAGCAGGGCGCCGAGCAGGCCTGCGGGGAGCAGGTGCCGTGCTTTCACGTCCGGTGTGTTCATCGTTTCGATCGTCCTGGCAATGTCTCAGATGTCGCGCCGGTACATGAGGCCGGTCGGCAGTCGAACCGACGGGGAAGCCGCGCGTCGTCCCATCGCCTGCGCGGCCCCGTCGACGCGGTCGCCGAAAATCTCGGCCCAGCGCAACTCGATCAGGGGCCGGACCCGCAGCACCGGCGGGGTGACCGGAGCGGCCGCGTCAGCGGCGTTCGTCGGCGGTGCCGGGAAAAGGACGGCGGGAGCATCGCGTGTGGCCGGCGCCTGAGCGGCGGCGAAGGCCATAGTCAGGCCGACGGCCAGCGCGAGCGGAGAGCGGAGCGGGCGTACGGGCATCCTGTGCTACTTCCATGGTCGACTAGTGTTGTAGTTAAGTATAACACCTTGTGACCGACTGACAAGAGGCATCCCCCGGTCAGGGCGCGCGAAGACGGCTCAGAGGTCGTTCCTGGCGGCGCGCTCCGCGGCGGGCGGGCGCGGCAATGCCAGGAACTGGGCCATGTCGGCGACGATGGAGGCGGCTTCCTTCAGGAGAATGTCCGGCTCTTCTTCCTCGTCCAGCGCTTCCACGGACTCGACCGGCTCCAGGCCCAGCGCCTCGCGGCGCTCGTTCTCCCGCGCCAGCCGTTCGGCCTGCAGACGCTCGCGCTCCTGCTTGCGCTCGTCGAGCGCCAGTGACACCGTCCTGCGCTCGCGCATGCTCTGCGCGGCCTCTATGTCCTTCAGCAGGTAGTCGTAGTCCGGGTCGCTCTTCAGCCGCTCGCGGAAGTTGGTCGACAGCAGATCGATGGTGGGGTCCAGCGGCTCGCGCGCCTCGTAACGGGTGGCCCGGATCCTGTCCCAGGGCAGCGCCGTGGGGCGTGTGCTCTCGCCGACCTCCTCCGAGTCGATCACGGAGGGCAGGGCGATGTCCGGGTCGACGCCCCGATGCTGGGTGCTGTCGCCGGTCACGCGATAGTACTTGCCGATCGTGAGGGTGAGCTGGCCGAGGCCGTCGCCGCTCCTGTCGCGCTGGAAGCGGTCCAGCGCGTAGAGGTTCTGCACCGATCCCTTGCCGAAGGTGCGCTGGCCGATGACCACGCCGCGCTCGTAGTCCTGGATGGCGGCGGCGAAGATCTCGGACGCCGAGGCGCTGAAACGGTTGACCAGCACCGCCAGCGGGCCGTCGTAGGCGACGCCGTTCTTCCACTGGTCATCGATGACGCTGATGCGCCCGGTGGAATCGCGCAGCTGCACCACGGGGCCGCGGTCGATGAACAGGCCGGACAGTGCCGTCGCCTCGGTCAGGTGGCCGCCGCCGTTGTTGCGCAGATCGACGATCAGGCCGTCGACGCCTTCCTGTTCCAGTTCGCCGATGAGACGCTCGACGTCGCGAGTGGTACTCGTGAAGTCCTTCTCGCCCTCGCGCTGGGCCTCGTAGTCCCGGTAGAAACTGGGCACGGTGATGACGCCCACGCGCCAGTCGCGGCCGTCGCGGGGGATGGTGACGATGTCGCTCTTCGCCGCCTGCTCTTCCAGCTTCACCTGGTCGCGCACCAGTGAGAGCATTTCCTCCTCGGCGCCGGGCAGGGCGTTGCCCGGCAGTATCTGCAGACGCACGGTGGTGCCGGCCGGTCCGCGGATCAGCTGCACCACGTCGTCCAGACGCCAGCCGATGACGTCCACCAGCTCGCCTTCCTCGCCCTGGCCGACGGCCGTGATGCGGTCGGTCGGCTCGAGCTGCCCGTCGATGGCGGCGGGGCCGCCGGGGATGATATTCATCACCGTGACGTACTCGTCCTCCATCTGCAGCGAAGCTCCGATGCCGAAATAGGACAGGCTCATCTGGATCTGGTATTCCTCGGAGTTGCGCGGCGACAGGTAGCTCGAGTGCGGGTCCATGGTGCGGGCGTAGGAGTTCATGAAGGTTTCGAACACGTCGTCGCTGTTGATCTGCTCGAACCGCTTCTCGAACCGCTTGTAGCGCTTCTCGAGGATGTCGCGCACCTCTTCCCACGGCTTCTCGGTCAGCACGAGACTGAGGGCGTCGTTCTTGACGCGCTTGCGCCAGAGTTCGTCCAGCTCCGCCTGGCTAGCGGCCCACGGCGCGTCCTCGCGGTCGAAGCGGAAGTTCTCCTCCACGGAGAAATCCGGCTCCTCGTCCAGCAGCGCCAGCGCATGGCTGATCTGACGCTCGGCGCGCTCCCGATAGACCCGGAAGATCTCGAAGGCCGGGGCCAGGGACTCGTCCCGGGAGACGGCATCGTCGAGCTCGTCGCGGTACTGCTGGAACGCATCGATATCGGACTGGAGGAAATAGGAGCGGTTGCCGTCCAGGGCCTCGATGTAGGCGTCGAGGATGCGGCCGGACACCTCGTCGTCGACGGCGGTGCGACGGTAATGGGAGCGCTCGATGAAATCGGTGACCAGCGTCGCGATCTGCTCGTGCCGGTCCGTCGGGGCCAGCGTCGGGTTGCTCTCCGGCGGGACGGCATCGGCGGCGGCGGGCACCAGGCCGCCGGCCCAGGCACCGGCCAGCACGAATGCCGTCGCGAATAAACCAGTTCTGATTCTCTTCATCATTCCAGATCCGTCCTCGATTCCGACGCAGCGGCGGCACTTGCGCCCCGCCGAAGCAAGGCTAGAATGCCCCGACCCACCGATCAAGGGCAAACGACACACCTTCGCAACGCTCGACAAGCCCTATGCAGCCACTCACCATAATCACCGGCATCGTCCTCGGCTCGGCGGCCTCCATCAGCCTCGGTCTCGCCGTGGTCATGCTGATCTTTCTCATCCTCGGGGACGAGTATCCGCGGCTCGCGTCCGAATTTCGCCCGCTGGTGGGCAGCTTCGGGCTGTTCATGGCTATGACAGTCGTGGCGGGAGCAAGTTTCTATGCACAGCTGAAACGCCTGTGGTGGCGGTGGCCGGCGCAAGCGCTGATGTGGGCCGACGTGCTGTTCACCGGCTGGTTCTACTGGCCCTAGCCGTCCTGCGCGGTCTTCGCCAGCGCCCGCTCGTGGGCCCGGACCATCGCGGCGAGCACGGCCAGCCGCAGCTCCCGGCGCAGCCCGGGGGAGGGTTCGCCGCGGACCAGGCGACCAGCCACCTCGGCCACCCGATCCGGCACCTCGTCCATGCGGTGCCAGCTGCGGTAGTCGTCCCGGCGTCGTCGGAACTCTTCGGCGAGACGGCTCCGGCCGGCGCCGGCTGCCGCCAGTTCATCGCGCAGCTGGCCGGTGACGGTTCGCTGCAGCGCGGCGACGGCGTCCTGCAGTTCCGCCGGGAGGTCTTCCGCCTTCGCCCGGCACACGCTCAGAAGAGTGACAGCGGCGAGCGCCGGGATCCGCCGCGCTTTCGCTCGCTGCGCCGGCGCCGGCGCATGCGCGAGTGGAGCTCGCGGCGCCGGCTGCGCAGCCACTCCTCTCGCGTTACCGGGTCTTCGTTTTTGCGGCCCCGGCGCACTTCCTCGCGCACGCGGAACTCGCAGAAATCCTGATAGGCCTCGATCTCGTGGCGCAGCTCGCGCACGACCAGTTCCACCATGATGGCGTCGTCGAGGAAGCCCAGGCCCGGTATGTGATCGGGAATCAGGTCCTCCGGCTCGGCGAAGTAGGCCAGCGCGTTGATCACGCGTCCCTTCTCCTCCTCGGGCAGCTGCCACTCGGAGTCGTGGAGCATGTCGGTCAGCACCCGCAGCTTCTCGAGACGTTCCTGGATGTAAGTCGGCGCCTTGCCCTGGCGGACCTGGCCGAGGAGGCTCTCGGCGGAGGCGATGATGTCGTCTTCGGAGGCCCGGCCGGCGGCCTTGCTCGCCTCCTTCATGATCAGGCGGAAGTGGTCGAGATCCGAATCCTCGAGATCGATCGTGATGCGCAGCCCCATGGTTTTCCTCCTCGGCGGGAAGCAGCGAGCGTACGCGGGGGTCCTGATGCGGTCAATTCCGCCCGGCGTGTACCCGGGCGCCGTTTCTGGTATACCGGGCCGCTCTCATCGAGGGGCTGCCGGACGGGCGGCCGTAACGGAACAGGAGAAAGCATGGATATCGAAGTGCGTTTGGTGAGCCGCGCGTCGCGCTGGGCGGCCCTGGCCTCGGCCATCACTCTCACCGCGGCCTGTGGTGGCGGCGGCGAGGAAGAGCCCCGTCAGGCAGAGCAGCCGACCGCCGGCGCGGAGGCCGCCACGGCGGCCGGCGTGATCGACGCGGCCGATTTCGCCGAACACGTGAAGATACTCGCCTCGGACGAATTCCAGGGCCGGGCGCCGGGCGGCGAAGGCGAGCGCAACACGGTCGACTATCTCACCGCGGAGTTCCGCGCCGCCGGGCTGCAGCCGGCCAACGGCGACAGTTATCTGCAGGGCGTGCCGCTGGTCTCCATCACCGCCGCGGAGGTGACGCCGCTTGCGGTCGAGGGAGGCGAGGAATCACTGTCGTTCCGCTACCAGCAGGACATGATGGTGTGGACCAAGCGCTACCGGGAAGCCGAGTCCCTGACCGACAGCGACATGGTCTTCGTGGGCTACGGCATCGTTGCGCCCGAGTACGACTGGAATGACTACGAGGGTCTCGACGTCGAGGGCAAGACCGTCGTGATGCTGGTCAACGATCCCGGTTTCGCCACCGGCGATGCGGAGCTGTTCAACGGCCGCGCCATGACCTACTACGGCCGCTGGACCTACAAGTACGAGGAGGCGGCCCGCCAGGGTGCCGCCGGCGCGCTGATCGTCCACGAGACGGACGCGGCCGGTTATCCCTGGCTGGTGGTGAGCGGCAGCTGGAGCGGCGAGCAGTTCGATCTCGATCTGGGCGATGCCGCGCCCCCGCGGGTGGCCATCGAGGGCTGGCTGACCGGCGAGGCGGCCCGCTCGGTATTCGCCTCGGCCGGCGTCGACTTCGACGAGGCGGTCAGTGCAGCGGCGAGCGGGAAGTTCGAGGCGCGGCCGCTGGGTCTGCAGGCGAGCGTCGCGGTCACCAACAGCCTGTCCAGCATGGAGTCGGCCAACGTCGTCGGCATGCTGCCCGGCAGCGAGCATCCGGACGAGTACATCGTCTATACGGCGCACTGGGACCACCTCGGCGTGGCGCGCTCCGTGCTGCAGGACCGCATCTACAACGGCGCGGTGGACAACGCGACCGGCGTGGCCGGCATGCTGGAGATCGCGGAAGCCTTCTCCGTGATGGAGGCCGGCCCGAAACGCAGCATCGTGTTCCTGGCCGTGACCGCCGAGGAATCGGGCCTGCTCGGTTCCGACTGGTACGCGAGCCATCCGTTGTTCCCCCTGGAGCGCACGGTGGCCAACATCAATCTGGACGCGATGTCGCTGGTGGGCCCCAGTCACGACATCACGGTGATCGGCTATGGCAATTCCGAACTGGACGAGTACGCGGCCCGCGCCGCGGAGATCCAGAGTCGGCACCTGGAACCGGAGCCCACGCCGGAGAAGGGCTTCTTCTACCGCTCCGACCACTTCAACTTCGCCAAGCGCGGCGTGCCGGCGCTCTACCTGCGCGGCGGCGTCGACCACCGCGAGAAGGGCAGGGAGTACGGGCTCGCCTACAACAGTGCGTGGGTAAGCGAGCACTATCACAAGGTCAGCGACGAATACAGCGAGGACTGGGATCTGCGCGGCGTGATCGAAGACGTCGAGCTGTTGTTCGAGGTGGGCCGGGCCCTCTCCGCGACGCGCGACTGGCCGAACTGGGTCGAGGGCAACGAGTTCCGTGCGGCCCGCGACGCGTCCGCCTCCGCCCGCGAGGGCGGCTGAAGGCGAGCGGCGCTTCGCGGAGGCTTATGGGCGCCCGTCGGCGTCCATCGACTCTTGCTGGCGATAGGCCGTCGCGGCGAGAAAGGCGGGCTCGGGGGCAGGATCGACCGGGTTCGCCTCTTCCTCGTCGCGCTCCGGCGCGCCGTCTTTCT
>Ga0209943_1000293_pt1 | contig 34478 bp, 29 predicted proteins | sample SalPonR1_B_D2_MG_FD_185698 | JGI IMG/M metagenome (GOLD analysis project Ga0209943, IMG submission 185698) | Salt pond soil microbial communities from South San Francisco under conditions of wetland restoration - Salt Pond MetaG R1_B_D2_MG... ... | reverse complement strand
CTTTTTCAAAAAAGAACTGCACTTTTCTGAATCATTACTTATATTTGCACTAAGTAGAATAAATCTAAATAAGGGCTGATAAAATTGCAGTATATTTCCATAGATTTTAAATGATTATGCGATCGATTTTTCTTTGGTATTGTCTTTCCTTATTCCTGCTTATTGGAGGGCAGAAAGTTAGTGCCCAAAAATTCATTCAGGGCTTTGTAGTAGATGAATCGGGAGAGCGCCTTATTGGTGTGAATGTGATAGGCGTGAAGAGCGGCAATGGAACGATTACAGAGGTAGATGGAAGCTACCGAATCAAACTTCCGGAATCAGAAATAGGATTGGTTTTTTCTTATATCGGGATGCAGCGGCGCGTGGTCGATATTGATGATCGGGATACGATCAATGTCACGCTAAACGAATCTACCACGGAAATGAAAGAGGTGGTTGTTACCGCATACTCAGGACCGAAAGAGCATCGCGAATTAGTCGGCAGTTACAGTCAGGCGACCAATGAGGAGCTGGAGACCTTACGACCCATCGAGAGCTTGGATCAAATGCTGGAGGGGAAAGTAGCCGGTGTTCAGGTGGAGTCGACGGGTGGGGAGCCGGGCTTACCTGTAAAGGTTCGCATTCGAGGACAGGGTAGTTTCATTAATGCCCTAAGTTCGGATGTGTCGGCTTCTGCTCAGCCGCTATACGTGGTCGACGGTGTTCCCTTGTATGATGTAGAAGAGCTAAATGCCACGAATACGGTATTCAGCGATGTGGCTCGGCAGCGGCTCAACCCACTGGCCATGCTGAATGCAGAGGATATTGAAACCATCACCGTTTTAAAGGATGCTGCCGCTACGGCCATTTATGGAGCCAATGCCTCAAATGGTGTGATCCTGATCACCACGAAAAAGGGTCGTCAGGGAAAACAGCAAATTCAATTTTCCACCACACAGGGCGTTTCATCCTTCATCAATGACGTGCAGTTGCTCGACAGCCGTTCCTATGTAAATCTGTATCGGGAGACCTTGTTCAACAGTGGACTCGACCCATCCCTGGCGGGATCGGCAGACGTAAACACAGACTGGCGGGCTCTAGTACGCCAGAATGGATGGAATAGCAACACCAATCTGAGTTTTAGCGGAGGTAGTGAGCAAATGACTTATCGACTTTCACTCGGTCATTTTTATTTGCGCTCTATTGGAAAGCGCAATGATATGCAACGCTATACTGCCAACCTTTCTTTAACGCAAAAATTTTCAGAGCGCATTCAACTGGAATCGGGACTCATTTTTGCTCGCATGAATAAAGAAGCGATCAATACTTTCACCGCTCAGGGCTTTCCGCCTAATATTTCGCCCTTTGCGGCAGATGGCTCATTTAATAATGAAGGTTTTTTTGCCACAAGGCCCAATCCCTTAGCGGTATTAGATCAAAATGAAAATGAACACCGGAATTATGATGTGACGGGTCGAAGTCGCTTGCTCATCCGTCTATTTCCTTTTTTACATCTGTCCTCTAGTATAGGTATTAATCTGTACAGCAATCGCCAACGTCAATTTGATTCAGCACTCAATGGCAGTGGTCGAAATCGAAACGGCTTTTTGCGTATAAATGACGTGCAGAATTTTCGATGGATATGGCGCGCAAAGGCCCAGGGGAGTGGTAAAATAGCTGAAAACCATCATTGGAATTATGTTGCTGGTACTGAAGTTCAAAATCGAACGAATGAGCGCCTGCAGACGCGAGCCTCCAACTTTCTGTTTGATGGCCTCCGCGAAATTGATTTTGCTGCGAATGAAGATATTTCAGGGGCTTCACGCACTTTTCGAGATGCTTTGGTTTCCTATTTTGGTGACCTTTCTTACAACTACGATTATAGATATTACGGCAGCATCAGTTGGCGACAGGATGCTTCTTCCTTATTTGGGGGTGACGTACAGCGGGCTCAATTTGCTGCTGTAGGAGCTTCCTGGGTGTTTACGGAGGAGTCCTTTTTCCCATGGGATAAATTGACATATGGGAAAATACGGTCTTCATTTGGATCTACGGGTAATGCCCGAATCGGCTCTTACGCCGCATCAGGCACCTATGGCTTATCTACTGCCAATCAATATGGAGGGGTGTTGGGCGCTCAACCACGAACGGCGCCAAACCCGGGCCTGGGCTGGGAGTCCAACTATAAGTTTAATCTTGGGCTCGACTTGGGTTTTCTCGACGACAAATATCGGTTAACATTGGAATATTATCGGAATACCGTCCGGGATGCCATCACGACGATTGAAGTGCCTCGAGAGAGTGGCTTTGACAACGTTATTATCAATGGGGGAAGCATGCGTAATTGGGGCTACGAGGCATCTTTTAATGTCCGAGGTCAAAGCGGTAGAGGGTTTCGCTGGCGGATGAACTTCAATTTGGCGCTCAATAGAAATAGAGTATTAGAAATCCCTATCGAACGGGTATCGCAAGCTTCTGCTCAGGGAATCGTGGAAGGCCAGGATATTAATACTCTATACGGTGTAAAATATGCAGGTGTAGATCCCTATAATGGACAACCACTGTACGAATTACCTAATGGTTCCATTACCGATAACCGCAATGAAGCCTACGCCCTGGAAAATCGACAGCCTATTGGTCGTTCTGCGCCATTGGTCACTGGAGGATGGACGACATCTGTACAATGGAAGAAATGGACGGCATCTGTCTTTTTGAATTTCTCTCAGGGGCAGGATTTTCTGATGAGTGAATTCTACAGTTCTGATGGACGACAGATTAGCTTTTTAAACCAGAGTGTAAATCAATTGGATCGCTGGCAGCAGCCTGGAGATATCACTTACGTACCTCGACTGAATGTCAACAACCCATTTCATCGAACATCCACGCGTCTACTATTCTCTGGCGACTTTATTGAGATCAACAATATTTCATTGGGCTATCAGCCTTTTTCTAAATCTCCATTCCCAGCTTTACGAAATCTAAGATGCAGTTTGGCAATTAACCGTTTGGGGATTTGGTATGCCCAAAAATCGAAAGCAGATCGCAATGGACCAGCCGAATTCCGATATAATTTTCCCAGACAGAGAACGTATTCCTTCACCCTAAAAACCCAGATATGAAACAGACCCTGATTTTATGTCTTGTAGTTTTTTCATGGGGATGCCAGGACTTCCTTTCGGTAGAAATAGATGACCAACTCTCTAATGAAGATATCTTGTCTGATGCAAATAATGCGAATTTGGCAGCGGTAGGGCTGTATAATCACTTGGGAGATAATTCATTATATGGTGAATTTCTTATTATGTACCCTGAACTGATGGCCGGCCATTTGCAACCGAGCCCCGACCGCAGTATTACAACGAATTTAATTGATGCTTATGCCAATACCTATCAGTTCATGACTCAGCTAGACGAGTCTCGAATATCTGATGTCTACGAGGTGAATTATGAAGGCATCATGTCAGCTAGTCGACTGATAGAGGCGGTTCCGGAAATCGAAGATTCAAGAAGCAATTTATTGCGTGCCATTGAAGGCGAAGCCCGGGTTATTCGAGCGTTATTATATTTTCAGTTACTTCAGATATATGGGCAAGACTATAATTATACTCCTTCCGCCTCCCATTTAGCAGTTCCTTATTACGATCAGCCATTAGGTGTTTTTGAGCGTCTCCCTCGCGCTTCAGTGGGGGAAGTCTACAACCAGATCATAGAGGATCTGCAAACTGCTCGTCCTTTGCTCAATGGCGCAAATGTACGAGCCGGAAATCCAAAATATTGGGCTCGTCCGGGTATTCCTGAGGCATTGCTAAGTCGAGTCTACCTTTTTCAGGGCAGATGGCAATTAGCAATTGATGCCGGAGCTGAAGCGCGAAATCTATTGTCTTTTGATTTACTTACCCCCGATTCCTATGTCGAAAACTGGACCGAAAGCCGATATGCCGAAGCCTTGTGGGTTCTGGATCAATCGTATCGTCAGGCGACCGGATTAAATGCGGTTTTTGGAAGTGGGGATTCTGCGCGTGCTCAAACATTTATTGTGACTCAAGAGTTGTTTGACTCTTATGCTCAGGATGATGAGCGGCGTCAACTTTACGAAGTGTCGGAATCGCTCATTTTTTCCAGGAAATATCCTTTCGAACCCAACACCACCCAGCCAAAACTGATTATTCGCGCTTCAGAAGTTTTGCTAAATCAGGCTGAGGCCTATGCCCAACTTGGCCAACTGACAGAGGTAGAAAACCTGATGCGGGAAGTTCTGTTGCAGTCACAGAACGATCCAGCCCTTCCTTCTGGTTCTGCTAGTGAGTGGTTGACATTTATCGCAGAGGAAAGAGCTAAAGAACTCGCTTTGGAAGGCATGGCTTTTTGGGATATTCGTCGCAGGCAAGAGGATGTTGTTCGCAATGCTTGTGAATCATCCGGTTTTGAGAATTGCTCACAAACCTATCCGAGCGATCGATACGTTCTTCCGATTCCTCAAGAGGCCATTATTGTAAACCCATTATTGGAACAAAACCCAGGCTATTGATGAAGTACACACTCCAGGTTTTGATGCTTTTTGTATGTGTAGTCTGCTCATCTTGTACAGACTGGCGAACCGATGCATTTGATGATAAGCGATTTGATGTAGAGAATGCTTTTATCCGATTCAATTACGGGTTTGTTTTAAACGAAGGGGCTCATGACTCCTTGGTTTTGGAGTTGCCTGATTTAAGCGATTCGACACACATCTCCATACCACTTGCCATGAGTAGTGCTTTGCAGCTCGATACAGTTCAAGTGCTGGTCAGGCATAGAATAATAGGCAGTAGTGGTAACATAGAAGTGCTAGGGTCGGAAGGAACACCTCTAAATGAGGTGCTTGAAGTGGCAATTGCACCTGACGAGCTGGAAGCGCAAATTGAGATTCAAATTCGGGAACCTGAGCCCGCCGAAATTTTGTTTGAACTTGTAGAAAACACTGCCGGGTTCCATTTGGGCTTTCCGGAATCCGGGGCACATTCTGCATTTAAAATCATTTTAAAATGAGGTGTCTTTATTTTTTGTTGGTTCTTTTAGGGCTATTCGCATGTCGAGAAGAGCTGAGTGAAGTCAACCCAGCCCCACCTCAGGTTGCATGGGAACAAGAGAACTACATCCTGACCTTTCAGGATAGTTTATTTCTTCGCTTGATTTTCAATAAGGAATGGCGAGAAGAATACGGTAAAATTCACTTTTCAGTTTCGGGCTCTCTTTTTGAGGATGAAAACCTGATTGATTTTCCATCATCCCTTAGACCTGAATTAGGATCTACATCGGTAAGGATCGGTATCGCGCTTACTCAGGGTCGAGAAGAGTATAATGGCCTCGTAGCTCAAATTGAGATCGTAGAAGATTCGACCTATGTTCCTGTAGCTCAAAGAAAGCAAACGCAGATTACCGTAGGCGCTGGCCACGATATTGATATGGAGCTATGGGCACCGCGGGAGGAATTTGCTCGCTTATGGGGTTACGACAATGATTCGGACCAGGATACTGGCCCAGCGAACGGTCGGCATTTCGCCTTTGTGCATCGCGACCCTACAAAGCCCAACGTGATCGGACTGTATAATACGGATAGCACGCGAAGCACTAACATATTTAATATGCATCGAATCTATGCAGATCAAGATGTTCAAAGTGCCTCTGCGCGACTTCGGATGGAAGAAGCCTTGCGATTTATTCCCGTCGATGAAAATAACCCACGCGAAGGAAGAGTTAAAGTCATAGAACAAAACATACGGGTTTATAGAAAAAGTAGTACAAGTCTGCCTCCTTTCTTTTATATTGGTATCAAGGGAGAGGGTACTTATTCTGAAATCACCGAACAAATTGAATTAGAAGTCATTTTCGATGAATCAGATATAGGGGGCCCAACCGAGGTAAAATACTATTTTTTGCTCCAACCCTTCGATAACTAAAAAAAATTTTAAAACGTAAAACAACCAAATATGAAATCCTTTTTACCCTTACTTTTCTTCGCATTATGTGCTCCCTTTTTAATGGGACAACAAGTAGATTTAATTAAAGATATTAATCCCGGTGCCGAGGATGGGCGCCCGGACCGATTTATCACCTATAATGGTCAACTTATTTTTCGGGCTGACACGGAAGATACCGGAGCAGAGCTTTGGATTTCGGACGGGACCGAGGATGGGACCCGGCTATTAAAAGATATTAATACCGATCCCGACTTTTCTGCGGGAAACAGTAATCCCGGAAACTTCATCGAATTCGATGGAAAGGTTTATTTCTCAGCTCGTGCGCCGGGTTTAGGAACTGAATTATGGGTAACGGATGGAACGGAAGCGGGCACAGAGCTGCTAATAGACATTCAGGAAGGAGAAGCAAACGGAGCGCCGAGAGACTTTGTTGTATTCCAGGAGCAACTATGGTTTACAGCCACAACGGAGAATGAGAGTTCTGAATTGTGGGTTTCTGACGGTACAGCGGCTGGTACTGAGCTGTTTTTTGACATAAACCCCGGAGCTGGTGTGGGTAATCCCAATTTTAAGTTTGTAACAGCAGAAGGTGGATTGATGTATTTTAATGCACGCACTCCAGATGAAGGCACAGAGTTGTGGGTAACCAATGGGACTGTGGGCGGCACCCAATTACTTAAAGATATCAATCTGGGTAGCGATAATTCGTTCCCTTCTCGATTTACATCTGTAGGAAATAATGTGTTTTTCCGCGCGGCAGATACCCTTGGGCGGGAATTATGGCGCACTGATGGCACCGCGGCAGGAACTCAATTAGCTATCGACTTCAGATCAGGCGAAGAGGATTCTAATCCAGACAATTTGATTCAAATAGGACTAGCTGGAGTGGCGCCGCCCGTGCTTTTCTGCACGGCCGACCCCGATGGGGAAGGAGATCGTCTTTATGTTGTAGACCCTTCCAATAATAATTTTAATGAATGGGCAAACTTAAATCAAGGAAACTCCATGGAACCTGATGATATTCAGGCTCGTTTTGGGTTTTTATTTACTTTTACAGCCTTTTTGACGGAGGAAAACGATATGGGTGGTATTGACACCTTTGGTCGCGAGCTGTTTTTGGCAGACCCCTTTCAACTTATTCTGCAGAATGGCAATATTCAATTGCTATCCTTTACGCCGGACAATTTAGATCCCGATCATAGTGATTTTATTTACGAGCCTCTGGAAGGCTTTCTATATTACACCAAGGAAAGTAACAATACTCAAGAGCTTTACCGGGTTCCACTTACAGGAAACTTTCAGTCTGAGCAGCAGCTGACATCCATTGGATCTTCGATGCAGGATGCAAATGTTAGGGAATTAGTTCTACTTGGGAAGGATATCTATTTTCAGGCGGATGATGGTGTTATCGGTCGAGAGTTACATGGCTTTATTGCAGAAAAAGGCGATTATGTTATTACTGAGCTTCCCAGTTTGAATGCTGTGGTTGCAGGAGATACCCTAGACTTGGGCTTAGTTCAGCAATCATTCGACACGACACTCTTTTTTGAGATATCGTCGGTTGCGGATCCCATTATTGCTCTACTAGATGTAGAAGTAGATGGCTTTGGCTTTTCCACAGATGTCGTAAATCCTGTACTATTACTCCAGAATGCTCAACCAGGAAGTGGACTGAATGACAGAGATACCTTTAATATACAGTATTTCGCAGCTGAAGAAGGGCAAACTGATGTCGGAACAGTAACCGTAACTACGGACTTTACGGAAAATGAACAGTATACGTTTTTCATCAAAGCAGAAGTCGAGAGCACGACTTCAGCATTAGATGTTTTTGCAAAAGACTGGCAACTTGCACCCAATCCGGTAAACAATATAGCACAGTTGACAGGGCAAGCTCTTGATGAGGATGGGCAGATTGAAATTATTGACAATCAAGGTCGAGTAATTCAAACTTATCCCATTCAGAAATATCAGTCGAACAGAAGGCTAATTTTGAGCCAGTTGCAATCCGGTATGTATTATTTACGTTTGTCTGCTCCAAATCAAAAATCAACGACGATACCATTTATTAAACACTAAAAGAGGGAAAACGGGCATGAGGTGATGATGCCGCATGCCTGTTTCCCCCCTTACCTTTAAGTAAAAAAAGAAATGGTTAAAGGGTTACTCATAGTATTTGCATTAGTTTCCGCACTCATATGGGTTAGTGAATCACTTCCCTCAAAGGAGCGTAAGATCTCTTTGGATATGATTTCGGAGGTTGATTCTCTGCGAATATGGTATGAAAGAACTCCATCGCAATGGCCGAGCTTTCAGGTAGACTCAGGTGTAAAGGCAGAGCCTCTAGGTCCGCCGCCTCCCGTGAAATATCCATCTCATAATCCTTACAGCAAACAAAAGGAAGAGCTGGGCAAGCAGCTTTTTTTCGATCCTATTTTATCAAATGCCGGAGATATCGCTTGCGCTTCCTGTCATAACCCGGAAACAGGTTGGACAGACACGCTGCAGGTTTCAAAGGGTCACCAAGGCCGATTAGGTCGGCGTAATAGTATGACGATTCTCAATGCGGCTTACCACAAAAACTTTTTCTGGGATGGTAGGGTAGCTACACTCGAAGATCAAGCATTGATGCCTATTCAAGATAGTATGGAGATGAATGGAGATATGGTAGGAATCCTAAAGCGATTAAACGCCTCATCAGATTATCGAAAAGCCTTTCGCGAAATCATGGGAGTAAAACACATAACTGAAAAGGCGGTAGGGCAGGCTATTGCTACCTTTGAGCGCAGTCTAACAAGTTCAAGCAGTCGATTCGACCAATTCTGGGCAGGAGCTTATGAGCAGCTCAATGATCAAGAACTTTTAGGCTTGCATCTTTTCCGAACTAAAGCCAAATGCATGAATTGCCACCATGGTCCCTTATTCACTGATTTTGCTTTTCACAATGATGGCTTCACTTTTTTTGGACGGCGAGGCGAAGACCTGGGCCGTTTCAATGTAACAGAAGATACGGCACACCTTGGAGCTTTTAAGACGCCAGGTTTGCGTGAAGTTGCCAGAACAGCTCCATATATGCACACAGGGACTATGCCAGATTTAAATGAGGTGTTGGATATGTATAATCGGGGAATGCCACAACCGATTCCTAGAAGTGTTCTAAAGAATCATGAGGGCCCGCTACCAAAGAGTTCTCACTTGCTATCCCCATTACTTTTAACAGAAGATGAAAAGCAGGCAGTTATTGCCTTCTTAGGTACATTGTCCTCTGAATCAACTAAACCCTAATTTCGATCTTTCGGGAATTCTCGGTATTAGTTCAATGTGCACTTTGCGGCACTTTACGTTCTATGCCAGAAGAATGGCATGAGAAGTAAAATCACAGTGAATAACTCTAATCGCCCGATTAGCATAATGAAACTTAGGAAGAGCTTAATGCCTCCAGAAAAGTGTGCAAAATTATCGACCGGACCTACTGAACCAATTGCAGGACCCACATTACCCAGAGAAGTGGCAACAGCTCCTATGGAAGTGCTAAAATCAATTCCGGTTCCAACCAAAATAGTACTCCCAACCAAAAATATGCTGATGTATACGAGAAGAAACACTAAAATATTTACTAAAACACGGGATCGAACAACAGTTCCATTTAGTCGCAGAGGAATGACCGCTCGTGGATGTAAAATACGCTTGAACTCCAGGTAAATATTTTTTAAAAACACAGCGTGCCTAACCAGCTTAATGCCTCCGGAAGTCGATCCGGCATTAGCTCCAAAAAATAGTAAGGTAAACGAAATGAAGGTTAGCAATAAGGTCCAGGAGGTATAGTCGGCATTCACAAAACCGGTAGTAGTAACTAGGGAAACCACAGTAAATAAAGATTCGCGAAAGGATTCCTCGACCCCTCTGTCCAATTTGAATACTAGCACAACCGTAAAGAAAAGAGCTACTCCAAATACCAAAAACAGGTAAAATTTAAATTCATCATACCGCCAGATGGAAGCCCATTTTCTTTTTAGGCCCAAATACAAAACCGCATAGTTCGTGCCAGCAAAAAGCATGAATAGAATAATCACGTATTGCACTGCAGGGCCAAAATGAGCAATCGAGTCATTTTTTGTGCTGAAGCCCCCCGTAGCCATAGTCGTAAGTGCATGATTGATGCCGTCGTAAAAGCCCAAGCCTAAAAAGCTTAGGATGAAACACAGTATGACAGTCAGGCCCAAATAGATAAGCCAAAGGCGCTTTGCAGTCTCTTGAATCCGCGGGTGCAACTTGTCTGAGGTCGGCCCGGGAGCTTCAGCGACGAATAGTTCTGTGCCTCCAAAGCCTAATAAGGGAAATATTGCTACAGTCAAAACGATGATACCCATCCCCCCAATCCACTGGGTCATACTCCGCCAAAACAATATACCGCGTGGGAGTTCCTCTATTTCTGTAAAAATAGTGGCACCCGTAGTGGTCATCCCCGACATCGTTTCGAAAAATGCATCAGTAAAACCAGAGGTGACGCCAGATAGCAAATAGGGCAAGGTACCAAATAGTACCATGAGCATCCAGCCCAATACCACAATGATATATCCCTCTTTTTTATTGATGGCGGTTGACACACTAAATTTATATAGCCATATGCCGCTTCCACAAGCCACAGAAATGAGCCCCGACCAAAATAACGGCCAGGTATCGCCATCGCCAAAATAGAAACCGAAAGGCACCGCTGTCCACATGAGCAAGCCCACGATTAGGATCTGAACCCCTACAATGTTAGATATAGGCTGAAAACTAATCATGGACTACTTGAACATTTTTTCAATTCTTCGTATAGCTTTCGGTAAAGCAAAAATAATGACCTTATCGCCAACAGCCATTTTAAAATTACCACCTGGAATGAAAGCCTGATTTCCGCGAATCACCCCTCCGATCAAAGCGGCATCCGGAAAATCAAGTTCGTGTATAGCGTGTTCTGTTAGCTTACTTTCGTGCTCAATGATAAACTCTATAACCTCCGCATTCACTCCCGATAAGGTGGTTATTGCCGCTACCTTTCCCTTCCTGACAAAGCGGAAGATATGATTGGCTGCAATTAGCTTTTTATTGATCAAGGTATCGATACCTATATTGTGTGACAGTCGAATATAGGCAGCATTTTCTACCAGAGATATTGTCTTTGCGACGCCAATGTTCCGTGCCATCATCGAGGATAAGATGTTAGCTTCCGTGCTATCGGTCAGTGCGATGAAGCAATCCATAGTTGATAAACTCTCTTCGCGGAGCAATTCGAAATTTGTTGGGTCTCCTTGTAAAACAAGCGTATGACTCAACTCCTCGGCCAATTCTTTACATACAAACTTATCATCGTCAATGAGTTTCAATCGATATTTATCCTCCAGGCGATCTGCAGTCAAGCGAGCGATGTCCTGCCCGCCAATCATCATGACATTTTGTATTTTTCGCTTACTCAAGCCAAATACCTCGATCAAATCCTGAACCTTCCCCTTTGGGTTGAGGAAAAAAACCTGATCTCCAACCTGAATTTGTGTAGGTCCACGAGGGATCAGCGTACCGTTGTTGCGAAGGATGGCTATGGGCCGAAAAGCAAGGCCTTCGTGCTCCATAGCAATCTCTGCGATCGTTTTATCGCGCACCGGGCAATCTTTCTCAATATACATTCCGCATAAAGAGAAAAGTCCGTCCTCAAAGTCAAATACATCTGTAAAATAAGGGTGCTCAATCAATCGCTCAATCTCCTGAGCAGCCAACACACGCGGAGAAAATAATACATCCACACCCAGTTCGATGAATGTCTTTTGCGATTTTTCCTCTAGATATTCAGCCTGATTCACACGGGCTATGGTCTGCTTAGCCCCATATTTTTTGGCTAAAATACAGCTCACCAAATTGGTCTTTTCGGAAGTGGTCACGCAGATAAATAAATCTACATTTCGCACCGAAGCCTCTTCGAGCGTCTGGAAAGATGAGCCATCGCCATATACAGTCAAAACATCTAATTTTTGACCCGCTAGATCCAGCACCTCTTTTTTATTGTCGATAAGCGTAATATCCTGCTGCTCATTACTTAATAAATGCGCGAGATGAAACCCAATATCGCCAGCTCCTACAATAATAATTCTCATAGCCTATGCATCAAATTCTTTCGATTTCTCCTTATAATATTTTTGCCGTGCCCCTCCTCCGCCGGCTGGCGGATCGGGGTCGGGTGCCTCCGGGCTCGCTATTCGCTCGGTGCAGCCGATATCCACAACTCATATGGTGACAAATGTACACAATCTTCACCGATTCTTTTACTGGTATTGACCCAAGCCATCGGCTGCATCGCCGGCCCGATAAATGATCGATATTAGCTGCAGACACACCTGCGTATACCACATTGTGTTTATGATATTGCTCCGTATTATGGCCGGCCCCTACATCCCCCTCACGGGGCACACGCGCTGGGCATACCTGCCATAAAGCTAAGTCATCGTTCATCGCTGTTATACGTCGCCCTTTCAGGGCTTTATATCTTGTGGGACACAAGTTCCCCATCCCAATTAATGCTGAAAGTGCGATATTATAATTACCCAGGCCGTGAGGACTGGGCTACGCGCAGCAGCGGCAGCGCGTAAGGGGGCTGAAGGGCATACCGACGATAGTCGGTGTGGTACTGCTAAGTACGGAGCGAATAGCGAACCCCGCAAGCACCCGACCCTGAGGCCTGTGCCCACGGCTCGCAAGCGAGACGTCTAACATGCCGAAGGGATACGCCCAAAAAAATAATACCCCTCCCTCTTATTTAGAAAAAATAAAATAACTCATCTTTATGCTTCTTAAATTGTATAGTTAATAGGAAATAAACTTACTATGAAAGTCTTAATGGTTTGTCTCGGAAATATTTGCAGGTCACCCATGGCGCATGGGATTTTGAGAGACCGGATCGATCAGGGCGACTTTAAAGGGTCTGTTGATTCTGCCGGCACAGGCGATTGGCACATCGGAGAATCTCCGGACGAACGCGCTGCTGCTGTGTCTCTTAAAAATGGTGTCGATATCTCGGACTTGCGAGCCCGACAACTGCAAACGGATGACTTTAATACTTACGATTGGATTCTGGTGATGGACGATAAAAACTATGCAGATGCGAAAAAATTAGCTCCTCAATCACCGCGTGCAAAACTCGAACGATTGACGGATTACCATCCGGATTCCAATATCAATCGAGTGCCAGATCCTTATTTAGAAGGTGGATTTGAGCAGGTATTTCAGATCGTTCAAACGGCGGTGAACAGGTGGGTTGAAAGGCAAAGCTAATGCCGGCAAATCTGCGCTTATTTAAACTGAGGCTAAATTGTCTAAACCTGAAACAAGCAGTGTAAAATTACGTTTTATCTTTGAACAATAAAATACCATATTATGATTTCAGATAAAATGATAGGCGCGCTTAACAATCAAATAGCTTTAGAAGGATATGCCTCTCAACTTTACCTTTCTATGGCCAGTTGGTGCGATAAGGAAAGTATGGACGGCGCTAGTGAATTTATGCACGAACAAAGCGAGGAGGAGCGTATGCATATGCTGAAAATTTTCCATTACATTTCAGAAGTAGATGGACACGCTATTGCTCCAGCCATCGATCAACCACCTTTAGAGTTTGAAGGTATTGAAAAACTATTTCAACAGGTTTATGAGCATGAGAAAAAAGTGACTGCCTCTATTAATAAATTGGTGGAACTGGCTTATAAAGAGGATGACTTTGCGACTATGAATTTCTTGCAGTGGTACGTGGAAGAGCAACGCGAGGAGGAAAACCTCATGCGTACTATTCTAGATCGTATCAAACTGATAGGAGAGGGGCCCTTGTCTCTGTATTATATAGATAAAGAGATTCAGTCTATTGCAAAAGAGAAAGCTGCCGGCGAACACGACCCTGCCTAAAGTCAGCATTCCGGATCAGAGGCTTTTAAAAACCTTGTTGCTTTGCAACAGGGTTTTTTTCTACGCCTAATTTTCTGCTTGGTCCAGGCGGTAGATTTTAAATTGATCAGTTTCTGCTACAATCGGAAAGTTGAGCTCGTGGGAGCGAGTGGTCAGCATATGAGTGATGCCTGCTTTTGTATACAGGGATACAAGCTCTGATTCCGATAATTGACGATAATGGTTTGACGCCTCAGGCATACGCTCAAAGCCCCCTTCCGGATTGCCATCGAAAGCATCTAAACCGTACACCTTTTTAACCCGTTCGCTCCAGGCCAGCAGATAGGGGGTATTATGCGAAATAGACTTAAAATCTACGTACACGGAACGTTCCGCTACATGTCGGAAACGCGTGGTATTAGGGGGAAGTATGAATAGGGCTTCTTTTTCTGTTTTTTCTTTTGCCATTTCAGCGATTTCTAAAATCTCATAATCCCTCCATGACGATCCAAAATCGTAGGACTTCCCATCCAGTGGGGGCCAGCCGGCCCAAGCTATACTTCCCAAAATGAGAATCAAGATTGAGAAAAGGAATCCAATATGTATACGGAAGGTGAATATCCTGTTTATCCATGCTGCGATCGCGATGGTGCCAAAAAACTCCAGCCAGATCGTAGTTTTAAACCATTGCGTGAGTAGGGCAGTTTTGATATTAAAATGGATACCTACTGCATAGAGTAAACAGCCGCCGGTGACGGCTAAAAGAAAAATAAAAATACGCTTATCCACATTGCGGAAATAAAGAAGGCTGGAGCCAAGCAAAATGGCGTAAATGGCATAGTTGAAAAAACCAAAACTATCCGGAAAAAAGTGGTGATCCATACGCAGATGTATAATCTGGAAGTATACGTCCGCATCAATGGGTTCAGATTGGTGATAATTCATCAAAAACAGAATATAGAGAATGCTGGGGAGTGTTAAAATAGCGGCCACAAAATAGCCAGGCCTCCACTGAACCTGTCGTAAAATGAGCTGTACAAATAAGATTATACCGAAAAGCAATATCAATTGTGCAGCGATTAAGGGCTGAAAGAGAACAGCGACCATCAATAACAGGACAGAGATTGATAGACGGCGACGAATAAAAAAGTAAATAGCCCAAACAGCTAGTGCTTTTGCGGGAAAGGAGGGCGTAAACTGGAGGTCATACAGGTCGTTTCCGCCTAAGTGGATTCCCTGTAATCCAACGATTACCGCAATTAATACCCCCCATCTAAAGACCTCCGAAGGAATAAACTCAGCAGCTATCTTATACATACCGCCAAATAATAGGAGCGAACAGAACGCATGCAGAAACAAAGCCCAATACACTGGGTGTGCTCCCCCTAAACTCAATAAGTAGACAAATGGCAATCGCTCATGAATCGGGTTGGATGCCATGGTTGACACATATAAATCCGAGGCCAACACATCAGGATTAAATTGGTGTAAAACCAACGAAAGCGTCTCTGTCATATCTCCACCCCCATAGCCATAGCCATTGAGCAAAAGAACCATGAGGTAAAACAATACCAAGTGGAAAAGAAAAGGGAAAGATTGGGCAGAGAAACGAGCCGTATTCATGAATGGTAATCCTATGGATTTTCATCAAAGATAAAACCATTGATGAAAATGAATCGAATATTACCCGAAAGTCAATCTTTAGCTGAAATCAAGTGTATGCTATACCGTAAGACAAAACTTTTTTTACGTCTTAGCTTGCCAACGATATAAGTACACAGTTTAGTAAAAGTGAATTCAAACTGAAGTGTTCAACTCCGTGTTTTACAGTGTGCCTCTAATCTCCTGTTCTCTTTCTATTGCTTCAAATAAAGCTTTGAAATTACCTTTACCAAAGGACTTCGCACCTTTTCGCTGAATGATCTCAAAAAACAGGGTCGGTCTATCTTGTACCGGCTTGGTGAAAATTTGAAGGAGGTAGCCTTCATCGTCACGATCCACAAGAATATTAAGTGCTTTTAGATCCTCTATTTTTTCATCAATCGGTCCAACTCGATCGAGCAGATCATCGTAATAGGTTTCTGGGACTTCCAAAAAGTCTACGCCGTTTTTCCTCAGTTGACTCACCGTTTCCAGGATATTGTCCGTTGCCACAGCAATGTGCTGCACACCGGCTGTCTTATAAAAATCCAAAAATTCTTCGATCTGAGATTTTTTAAGGCCTTTCGCGGGTTCATTGATCGGAAACTTGATGTATCCGTTGCCATTGGATACCACCTTTGACATCAGTGCTGTATATTTTGTTGATATGTCTTTATCGTCAAATGTAATGAGGAGTTTGAAGCCCAATACATCTTGATAAAACTTGACCCATTTATTCATCCCGCCTAACTCAACGTTTCCAACGCAGTGATCGACAAATTTAAGCCCAACGGGCGTTACTTGGCGTTCGCTGCTTTTAGGCATGAAGCCCGGCATAAAAACACCATTGTAGTCTTTGCGCTCTACTAAATTGTGGATGGTTTCACCATAGGTTTTGATGCCGGCCATTACCACCTTACCGTGCTCATCTTCCTGAGTATAGGGCTCAAAAGCGGTTTCTGCCCCTCGCTCTATAGCTTTATTATAAGCTTCGATTGCGTCTTCTACCCATAGGGCCAGAACCTTCACACCGTCTCCGTGGAGCTTTACATGTTTTGCAATTTCGTGCTCCGGGCTAAGCGCAGCCGTTAGCATAATTCGAATTTTTCCTTGCTGCAACAGGTAACTCACGCGTTCTCTTTCCCCGGTTTCGGGTCCGCGGTAGGCGACGAGTTCGTAACCAAATGCCGCTTGATAGTACATAGCGGATTGCTTTGCATTACCTACGTAAAATTCAATATAGTCTGTACCTAGTATTGGAAAGGTATCTTTTTGGGTTGCTTTTTGGGGTTGTGTCGTTGTATCCATTAAATTCTAAATTTTATATCCAAGATTTATAATAATCAGCATCCTCAATATTTGCTGCATACTGTGTCATGAGTAAGGGTTTGAAGGTATCTACCATTACAGCTAATTCTTCTGTACCTTTTTTGCCGATCGATTTTTCTACTGTGCCCGGATGAGGTCCGTGAGGTATACCTCCGGGATGAAGTGTGATCATACCTTTATCGACGTGTTTTCGACTCATAAAATCGCCAGCTACATAATACAGCACCTCGTCACTATCAATGTTTGAGTGATTGTACGGTGCAGGGATTCCCTCCGGATGGTAATCGTACAATCGAGGTACAAAGCTGCAAATAACAAAGTTTCGTGCGGCAAAGGTTTGATGCACGGGTGGTGGCTGATGAATACGCCCGGTTATGGGTTCAAAATCGTGTATGGAAAAGGCATAGGGATAAAGGTATCCGTCCCAACCTACTACATCGAAAGGATGATTTTTGTAATCGTAAGGGTAAAGCTGTTGTTCTTTCTTAATATATACTCTGAAAGCTCCTTGCTCATCGTGGGTCTCTAATAATCCCGGCTTACGGATATCGCGTTCACAAAAAGGAGCGTGTTCCAGGAGTTGGCCAAACGAATTTCGGTACCGCTTGGGTGTTGTTACCGGACTAAATGACTCAACAATAAATAAACGATTGTCTTCGTCCTTAAATTCCATTTGGTAAATCGTCCCTCGGGGGATTACCAAGTAGTCTCCATATCCAAACTCGATATTACCGTAAAAGGTGCGCAGGGTACCTTCTCCACGATGGATAAAGATAACCTCGTCTGCATCTGCATTCTTAAAGAAGTAGTCAATCATCGAAGATTTAGGTGCAGCTAAACTGATATGGCAATCCGAATTTACTAAAACGGGTTTCCGACTGTCCAGCATGTCTTCTTCGGGCTCGACATCAAAACCAGACAAACATCGATGCTTCAACTGCTTATCGTGAACAAGTTTCGGCTCTAAGGAAATAGGATCACCTACTTGCAAAATTTGAGTCGGCGGATTGGTATGATAGAGCAGCGAAAGCGTATTACTGAAACCTTCCGTTGAAAAAAGCTCTTCGTGGTATAAACTACCATCGGGCTTTCTAAACTGTGTGTGTCTTTTGTGGGGGATATTGCCCAGCGTATGATAATGCATATTTATATAATTTACTGGCTAGGAATATAAGAAAATTGCATGAAACGCAAGAGGTTTTATGACAAAAATTCCCAGTATCGCTCTGGATCTATGCCCTCAAAATTCAGCATAATCGGAGATGTGAAATCTAAGGGTGCTAATCGCCATGAACCTAAAACTTAATTCAGTTTAAAGCCAAAGGTAAGTAGCACTTGTTGTCGAGTGCCTTGAACATCCACCGAAGTAACGGGTGCTCCATCAGCACTTCGCATGTAGGGTTGTGAGGTGAAGTCATCACTTCTCCATCGATAAGCTGCATCCAGAAAGAAATTGTCATCTCGGAATCCGACACCTAAACTGAGCCCCGGATTGTAGCTACTGAGAGCTGAAGTTGGATTTTGGCGCAGACTGGTGCCAATGCGTCCTCGAAATTTATTGATAGCAATTTCGCCGCCCATGCTAAAATTGATTACTGAGCGCAGTTCATCTCGAATGGCCCGGTTGACATCGCGTTCTGCCGCTGCAAATTGATTGTCATAGCGAAACGAGGAGTTACTATAATTTAAATACTCTAGTTGAGCGGAAACGAAACCATTTTTACCTAAGATGTAACCCGCCTGTCCGCGAATCACCCAAGGTGTTACGGCAGTGTAGCTAAATCTGCCATCCGGAGATAGGGCTTCCTGAGGTGGTGCCTCCGGGAAGAGGTCCGGATCGTCGACGTAATCGTAAAGCATCCGGCTATCAAAGTCATCATTCAAGCTTAGCCAGGTAGGCGTTTGCATCGTAAAACCTAAACGAAAAGGAAAACTTGGGGCGTAGATAACTCCAACGTTTGTGTGAAATCCGAGACCTGTTGTATTGAGGTATTGATCAAACTCTAGACGGTTAAAAAAAGGACTGATGTCCTGGTCATCGATTTCTGTGTATAGCAGCTCTTCTTCGTAAGAAAAGAAAGGAACACCAAATTTGACCCCAATACTCAGGGTATTATTAATGTTGGATGCAAAGGCCAAATTAAATTCATTGATCCCTCCTTCACCCAAGAATTGTCCATTTTTTAGAACAGGATCACCTTCCTGAAAGTCGCTGAAATAAGTTAGTCCTGTCTGCTCCAATCCAATGGCGAAAGTCTCAAAAGCCAGCCCTTCATAAAAGCGGTCGAGCTCATTCGGATTGAATCCATCTGCGAGTTCTGTAAAACGATTTCCTATAGAACCAGGGGTGGTTCCCGAATACTCATAAGAAGTATTAAATCGGGCTAATCGATTGAACCCAATAGCGATATTAAAGGTTTTTTGCGGATCATTTTGAATGTTGGTCGCTATGACGAAACCAATGTTATCAAGAGTGATATTCGAGTTGGATTCTCGCAGATTAAAAGCGTTGGGATCTTCAACCACAGTCGACTGGCTGCTGTAAAAATGAATACCCGGACTGAACATAAATTCAGATTTTCGGTAAATTCCTAGAGATGCGGGGTTACTGTGAATAGCTCCGAAATCTCCTCCAAGTGCTCCATTGCTGCCACTTACACCTAAAGTTCGTGCAGTTCCTAAAACGTCTTGCTGACTGTAACGAATCATATCCGTAGGATTTTGAGCAAGAATAACTGAGGTTAATATCGAGCATCCAACGCTGATTAAAAGAATTATTTTTTTCATAAACAGGCATTAAAAAGCCGATTGAATATATTCAATCGGCCGGTTTTATTTGCAATTGTTTTTATCCTCGACCTCCGCGCGAGGAACGGCTTGAAGACCGACTCCCCGAAGACCTGGATGAACTTCTCGATGATCGATTCACGCCTGAAGATCTAGATGAACTTCTCGACGATCGATTCACGCCTGAAGATCTAGATGAACTTCTCGACGATCGATTCACGCCTGAAGATCTAGATGAACTTCTCGAGGATCGATTGACACCCGAAGATCTGGACGAACGACCCGATGAGCGATTTATGCCAGAGGATCGGCTCGAATTTCTTGAAGAACGATTTACTCCTGATGAGGGACGCGTACTTCTTGAAGATCGGTTTACACCCGACGATCGAGTATTGCTGTTTGATTGCGGTGTTGCATTTTGTCTAGTAGAGTTCTGTCTGGAGTTATTAAATAGACTCCGACGGGTTTCCTCAGGTTGTGTGCGTACATTCTGTTGTGGCGTGCGTCCCGTTTCTGGGTTTCTACCTGTGGCGCTTCGACCATCTATACGGTTTGCAGGAGCTGCCGTTCTGGAATCGATATTACCGGCACTACGTCCAGTTCTCGATCCGCCCTCAGGCGCTTGTCTACGAGAAGCTGGATATCTATCATAATTGTTTCGTTCACCACTTACTCCATTTCTTGATCGACCTGAAGTTGTAGGAGTAGTTCGAGATGCACCAATAGTGCGGGGACCGTAGGATACCGATCGAACTACTCGCTGAGGGTTATCTAATCGGCTAAAACGGTTATAATCATTATCCATTACCCAAGGATCTGAGCCGGCAAAGCCCATGCCTCCTCCAACCATGCCTCCTCCATAAAAGTTGTTAACGATCATAGTGTTACCCCATCCACCGTAAGGGTTCATACCCCAAGGACTCATACCAAATCCCATAGGTCTGACGAATCCCATACCCATTCTGTTAAAAGCAAATGGATTTCCAAAACCCATTTGAGGTGTTGGGCACCAAGGACTTCCCCATCCGGCACCCCAGCCAAAACCACGGCGATTGAAGCCCCAGGGTCTGCGATTCCAGGGTGAAAAGGCATTCCAACCCGTATTGACATAAATAGAAACTCCGGGCTGATAAAATGGATCGTAATGAAATCGATCCACAAAAAATGGATCATAAAATCCAAACCCATTTCCCATCATCGGTCGGTTGAATCTCCGTATTCGACTAGAATAGTGGAAATCATAGTCATCTATTCGGCTAGCATATGCATCATCATAATCATCATAGGATTGAGATGCAGGTTCCGCATATCTTCTATCCTGAGGCTGGTCATAATTGCGTTCAGTTGATCGAACCGCAACATAATCCGTTTCAGGATTGTAGTATAGATCGTCAAATTGTGCCAGAGATAGACTGGACCATGCTACGAGCATGCACCCTAGAAGGACAGTTTTTAATTTTAAATATTTCATAATATCGGGTTTATAAGTGGATTCGGATTTTCCGAAACGGTTACTTGCAATTTATTACTTTTGCACTTGTAAAACAAGTAAAGCAATCAAAATAATGATGTTCTCTTATCATAAGAAGCAAGTTTATTTTTTACTTTACTCAACTATTAAACAGTACAAGAGGAATGATAAGTTCTCTCTTGGGAAAAGTTTAACATTTTTATGGCTAAATCAATAGCAAATAAGGAAGAAGACTACTCACAGTGGTATAACGATATTGTTCAAAAAGCAGGTCTGGCCGATCACAGTGCCGTTCGGGGTTGCATGGTAATCAAACCTCTGGGTTACGCCATTTGGGAGCATATGCGCGATCAACTTGATCAAATGTTTAAAGAAACGGGTCACAAAAACGCCTACTTCCCACTTTTTATACCCAAATCTTTCCTTAGTCGTGAGGCAGCTCATGTGGAGGGCTTTGCCAAGGAATGTGCTGTGGTCACCCACCACAGACTTAAGAACAGTGAAGATGGAACTGAGGTGGTTGTCGATCCGGATGCTAAGTTAGAGGAAGAACTGATTGTTCGTCCTACCTCAGAAACCATTATCTGGAATACTTACAGGGATTGGATTCAATCATATAGAGACCTTCCTTTGCTGATCAATCAGTGGGCCAATGTGGTGCGTTGGGAAATGAGAACCCGCCCCTTTTTACGAACGGCAGAGTTTCTCTGGCAAGAAGGCCACACAGCGCATGCTAATCGTGAAGAAGCGGTGCGGGAAGCGGAATTGATTCACGATGTATATGCCCGATTTGCTGAAGATTATATGGCTATGCCTGTTATCAAGGGGATCAAAAGTGAAAATGAGCGCTTTGCCGGTGCAGAAGAAACCTATACTATTGAAGCGCTTATGCAAGATGGTAAAGCTTTGCAAGCGGGTACCAGCCACTTTTTAGGTCAGAACTTTGCGAAGGCTTTTGATGTGAAGTACATGACCTCGGAAAACGTAGAAGAATATGTCTGGGCTACCTCCTGGGGGGTGTCCACCCGCCTCATTGGTGGTCTCATCATGACACACTCAGATGAATGCGGTCTGGTCCTTCCTCCAAAGTTGGCGCCGACCAAAGTTGTGATTGTTCCAATCCCAACGGTAAAACCCGAAATTGATGAAGTGGCTCAAAAGATTATCCGCGAATTGACTGAAAAGGGAATCAGCGTTGAGTACGACTGCGATACAACTAAGCGGTGCGGCTTTAAATTTGCCGAGCATGAACTTAAAGGTACGCCCATACGGCTCGGATTAGGACCGCGCGATATCAAAAACAATCAAGTCGAGGTGGCTCGACGCGACACGAAAGAGAAACAGCTGGTTTCCTTAGACGGAATCGGACAAGTTGTAGAGGACTTGTTGGATGAAATTCAGGACAACTTGCTTCAAAGAGCCCGAAAGTATCAACAAAATAATACCACGGCAGTAGATTCCTTTGAGGAGTTTAAGTCAGTAATCGCTGAACGTGGAGGATTTGTTAGTGCGCACTGGGATGGCACAGTAGAGACAGAAAAAGCAATTAAAGAAGCAACTAAGGCCACATTGCGATGCATTCCCTTAAATCAAGAAGCAGAAGAAGGGGCCTGTGTATTTTCAGGTCGACCTTCTAAAGGGCGGGTGTTATTCGCTAAGGCTTATTAACTCTTAGGATGCATCCTCATATGTACCGGTGTATGGATTGGAAGAGAAGTTATTAGATCGGACTTTTCTATTAATGGGCTACCTCTCGGAGTTGAGCATTTTGTAGAAAATGGCAAAACCTGCAGCAGTGCACGGATTTACTGTTAAAGAATGAGTCCTGGTACGCGCGGAGATCAAAAGCTATGGTGAGAAGTGCAGAAAGTGCATTTACGTTTTGCCTTATTAGTTTTGATGAACCCATTTAATTATGAAAAAATCAAGGACCTATGTAAGTTTTGACTGGGCTATGAAAAAGCTTCTCCGTCAAAAAGTGAATTTCGACGTGTTGGAAGGTTTTTTATCTACTTTGTTGTGCTTTGAGGTCAAAATCCAATCCATATTGGAATCTGAAAGCAATCCGGAAACCAACTTAGATAAAAATAACAAACTCGATATCCTATGTGAGGACAACTACCAGCGACTTATTTTTATTGAAGTTCAATATCTCAGGCAGATAGACTTTTTTCATCGCATCCTTTTTGGTACATCCAAACTGCTAACAAATTACATGGATAAGGGTGATAGGTATGAAAAGCTTAGAAAAGTCTACTCTATAAATATATTGTACTTTGATTTGGGGCAAGGCAAAGATTATATATATCACGGATGCACTGATTTTAAAGGGGTAAATGACCAAGACAAACTCAGTCTTAGTAAGCATCAGCGGAACTATTTTGGATACAATGATGTTTACGAAATATATCCTGAATATTATATCTTGAAGGTGAACAACTTCAATAAATTAGCGAAAAACAATCTCGATGAATGGATATATTTTTTGAAAAATAGTGAACTTCCATCTCCATATTCAGCGCCGGGGCTCAAAGAGGCTGGTGAGAAATTAAAATATCAAAAAATGAGTAAAGCAGAGCAAGTCCAATACGATAAATATCTGGAAAGCTTCGCTGTTTCTGAAAGCGAAATTAAAACAGCTCGATACGAAGGTAGAGAAGAAGGTAGAGAAGAAGGTAGAGAAGAAGGTAGAGAAGAAGGTAGAACCCAAATGATACTGAATGCTTACAAAAAAGGGCTTCCCATCTCAATAATTGCAGATATTGCAGATCGAAGTGAAAATGAAGTTAAGAGAATTATAGTAGAACATGGTTTTCTCAGCAAGCTGTGATCCAGAAACTTTAAACGAATCAGTTGAAACAATTTGAGCTGTGGATCAAAGTTTCTAAACTACCTGGAGTTATGGTTATATCCTGAAAGTTGAGTGTGGTTGAAATGCAAAAAAAATGAGCAAGTCCTTTTTATGCTTCAAATAGAAACCGCTCAGTTTCGAATCTTGCCCTTTGCTAAGCTATTTTATGTCAACAAATAGAAAGATGAGTCAGGCACTCTACGTAAAAATTATGAAGTTAAACGAGAAAAACTGCTGCGACTTTTCCATACTTACGCAGTAGTAATGCAATTGCGCGAATTCAATTGAGGTCGATCTGGATATTTTGTCGTCTTGTAAACGTTTAATTACTCTTATTTTTGCATCTTATAGAGTGAATGTTATTTCAGGCGACATGAGATGTATATATTTGCAAAAAAATATGTGTTATGAGTTATGAAATGAAAGGGAAGCTCCACAAAAAATTTGAAACGGATCAAAAAACGGATTCATTTCAAGCCCGGGATTTTGTGGTGTTACAGGAAGATGAAAGATATCCGCAGTACATTAAGTTTCAGTTGGTGCAAGACCGATGCAACTTGATTGATAATTTTGAAGAAGGGCAGGATGTAGTTGTTCATTTCGACCTACGAGGTCGCGAGTGGAATGACAAGTATTTTACGAATCTAAATGCGTGGAAAGTTGAAGCACCAGCGGGTGTGGAACAAACGACCAGTTCAGATGTACCCGACCTTAACGAAGCGGATGTCCCCAGCAGTAATACCGGAGCCCCTCAAAATCAGGAAGAAAGTCCATCTTCTGAAGAGGATGACCTTCCCTTCTAGCAAAGGGATAAACGGATAAAAAAAGGCGACTCGATTTCGAGTCGCCTTTTTTATTTATGCTTCGTACAGATCTAAAATCTGCTGCGCGTGATCTTTGGTTTTTACTTTCTTTATGACGTGTTCAATTTTCCCTGACTCATCAATAACAAATGTGGTTCGATGAACACCCTCATACTCTCGACCCATAAATTTTTTGGGTCCCCATACTTCGTAGGCCTGCATTACAGATTTATCCTCATCAGCGAGCAAATCGAAAGGAAGTGAGTATTTATCGATGAACTTATTGTGTTTTTTTAGTCCGTCCGGTGAAACACCTAGTATCTTGAATCCCTTCTCTTTTAAGACGTCAAACCCGTCTCGAAGACTACAAGCCTCCTTTGTGCAGCCGGGTGTATCATCTTTTGGGTAGAAGTAAAGAATTAATTTGCTTCCTTCATAGTCGGATAAACTCACTTCTGATCCATCTTGGATCTGACCTTTGAAACTTGGGGCATCTTGCCCGGGTTCTAATGTTGTCATGTTATTTTCTTTTTCTAATACAGATATGCTGCATTTTGTTCAGTTAAATCATGGGAAGCTGATATTTACGCACCTGTCCCCACCGGTCGGCAATTCGAATAATTAGCAGATCGTCTTCTTTCCAGTCCTCGGGAATCCTTAGCTGGACGCGTTGATATTTTTTGTCATAAAGAAATGGAATGAACTGGCCATCATGGGTGATTCGGATCTGAATATCCTTTATGCGAAAGGAGCTTTTAGTATGCGGTCGTATCCGAAAAGTAAAGTTGCGGCCGGGACGAAGTGCTGTACTCGAAATTTTAATTTCTGGTGCAAGGCCTGGAAAGCTCAATCTATACTGCCCCTCCTTTCGCACCTGCCCCACAAATTCATCACCCGACCAATATCCTCCCTTATCAACCCAAGCGCCATCCTCATAGAAACCTAAGAAAAGTTTTTGCCGCAAAGAGTCCGGCCAAGCACCGAGACTAGTAAACCGCAATTCGGCAGACTGATGAAAAGGGTGGCAATCCGTCTCGATCTCCACGGTAGGTAGGTTTTTGTTTCCCTCCACTTCACACTGTGAAGAAATACGGATGGGGTGAGCGGAATAAAAGGTATGAGCTGGAGCTCGAAAGGTAATATGTTGATCTTCATACTCGAAGACTTCAAAGGGACTGCCCATTTCTTCTGTAAGCTTATTTGTTGATGCTGATTCTCCAGCTTCTAATCCAGAAAGTTGAAAATCTACATGGGCCGTAGTACCTTCGATATCACTCAAAATAATTTTGACCTTATGCAAGCTGCTATCTTGCACCTCCCAGATCCCACGATCGTCATCAAATCGAAGGCAGGCCGCTTTTTGGTGGGGCCGGGCAAAAAGCGTATGGTTTTGACGTCGCCCCGTACAGTAAAGAGGATAGTCAATATGGGCATTGATGTATCGATTTAAGTGAAATGGCAAACTGTCCATGCATACTGCATAAGTTAGGGTGCTATCGATGTAGTTTTCAATTGAATACAGGCCGTTTTGGTTCCTCCATTGATTAAAGGGGTGAACTGCCTGTACAGCCCATCCGTATCGCCCTGGTGGAACTGAAATAGATTCAGCTTTGGGTTTGAAATGCCCCATGTGATTTTGCAGAGGTACTGTTTTTACCGAGACTACTACTCCCAGGGTGTCAAGGCGATAAAGTTTAAGCTGGCGGGCATAAGGTTTACTTCCGTTTTGATATGGAAATTGCCAGTGCAAAGGATTGATAGGGGCCTCCGATTCCGTATGCCGAACCTCGAAATGCAGGTGTGGCCCGGCCGATGATCCGCTGTTGCCCATAAATGCGATGGTATCTCCGAGCGCCACACACCAACTTTCATCTAGTGGGTAGAGGTCAAAGTGAGCGCTATGATGTTTTTTTTGAAAAACGCGGATCCGAGTTTCAATATCCGGATGAAAGCGGTCGAGGTGTGCATAAACCGTACTGTAGCCATTAGGGTGAGCGATATAAAGGGCGCGCCCATATCCGACGGCACTAATGCGAATCCGCTCAATATACCCATCGGCGGCTGCAAGAATTGCATCTCCACCTCTACCATTTTTGCTTTTGATATCGATACCTGTATGAAAGTGATTTGACCGAAGTTCGCCAAAGGTGCCCGAAAGTCGCATTTCGCCGCCAACAGGGCTCGTGAAAATAGGGCGCTCCTGACCATTTATCACGGTAAGTACCAGGAACATAAAAAAGAGTATATAGTGTGTTCTCATGCCTTGACGAATGTACGAAATATGGCTGGTATTGGAGTCTGCCCACGCTATTTTCAGATGCGGGTCGCTATGATCCTGGGCTCGCTCTGTGTCTCCGACTCAACCCTGAGCAAATACCTAATAGCTAAAAGGATAATTTGAATGGAACTCAGTGATTCTAAATTTTTAAAAAATAAGCCATTTTTATTGCGATAGCGATGGTAGGGGATCCGCCGATCGGCGGATGTCCGAGCTCCCAGTTCGCTGGGAGCGAAGGACGGAACCCCCGGACGCAGCGACCCGAAGTCCTCGAGGACGCCTATGGCGTCCCTCGGGACGAAGGGGATCGCCCAAATAAAATTAAGATGAAAAATGCCGCTGTAGTTCCTGCTCTAATACTCGCAGTGCCGCTGTCAGACTCTGATGGCCCTGCATAAGCTGCTCTTTTTGACGGTCTAGTTCCTTTTTGAGGCCGGGCAATTTCAAGATTTTGGATCGGGCCAGATCGCGAAATCTATAGTCCAACCAAAATGCATTTTGCTGAGCTCGCCTGGATGTTATGGTTTCAGACTCTTCCTCCACGTATTTTTGTATCTCCGTCCAAATATCGGTGACGCCCTCTTGCTTCAATGCTGAGGCGAGCAGCACCTGGACGGTCCAGGAAGACGTGGAGGGCGGAAAAAGGTGGAGTGCGCGCTTAAAATCGCGCTGTGTCTCTTGTGCCAGGGACCGTCGATTCCCATCCGATTTATTGATGACGATCAGATCGGCTAGCTCGACAATCCCTCGTTTGATCCCTTGTAGATCGTCCCCGGACCCGGGTAAGATGAGTAGAAGAAAGAAATCAACCATCTCTCGCACGAGTGTTTCGGACTGCCCTACACCGACGGTTTCTACGATGATCAAATCGTAGCCGGCCGCCTCGCAAAGCAGTATACTTTCTTTTGTGCTGTGAGCCACGCCGCCTAAGGTTTCGCTGGCTGGAGAGGGACGTATAAATGCATTTTCTTGCCGGGAGAGGTGTTCCATGCGTGTCTTATCACCCAATAGCGAACCTTTGGTTATAGAGCTGCTCGGATCAACAGCTAAAACGGCCATTCGGGCTCCTTTATTTAGGGTGTGCATACCCAGGGCCTCGATAAAAGTGCTTTTTCCTACGCCCGGGCTACCTGTGATGCCCACACGAACACTATTGCCAGTGAATGGCAGACAGCGATCTAAGATTTCTACGGCTATTTTTTGATGGTTATCGTGGCGACTTTCGACTAGCGTTAGTGCACGGCTAAGTGCCATTCGATTGCCTGCCCGTAGCTGGCGAAATATCTCGTCAGAGTGGTCAGGAGGTCGGGATTTTGCTGAAAAGTTCGGATTTTTCATGACCTATTCAGGCTTCATCAATAGATTTACGGAACAGATCCCAGGCACCTTGCGCAAGGGTATGACTCAGGTTCTCTAGCGCGTAACTTCCTGCGGCAGGGTCTACGACGTGCAACAAGTGGCTTTCCATATCGAATAAATGAAAAACGTTCCTTGCTAAACGACGGCTGAGTGCATCCTCGGCATCAGATTTAGGGTCAATATGTATGAAATCTGCACCACCCGTCACTGCAGCCCAGGCAGCTGTCGTGTAGGCGATCATACTCTTTTGTAAATTGCTCAAGGCCAAATCCGGTCCGATGTGCGCGTAAATTGCAATAGGATGCGATTGCGATAAATTGTAGTCTTTTTGCAATTGGTTGCTGAGGATACGCATAGCTCGCAGTGCCGCTAATTCGAGATAAAAGTTTCGCCCCAAATTTTTTTTGTGAAGGGCGTTTTTGAATAGTTGTTCTGCCTGGGCTTCCTCAAGCGTATCGATTTGATGCACGATATCTAATAACCAGTCAGCGAGCCGATGGGGTAGGGAGGCTGCAGACGTGTGAGGAACTGCAAAGCAAAACCGCCCCGTCTGTTGTCTGTAGCTCAGGTTCTCATCGTGCGGTCCATTGAGATAAAATCGTTGTGTGTATTGTTCCGGGTGGTCGGGTGCATCGCTATTTTCCGGAAGTGGAGAGGTCCAAATAGGAAAAAGCATATCCCATTGCACTTCTTTTAAGGGAGACCAAAACGATGCCCAGGGGGTTGGATCCGGGAAAAAGGGAGCCGAAATCCCATGGCTTAAGGCTTCGAATAGATTGGAACCCATGTTTTCGTTTATCGGAAAAGATTCCACCAATTTGGGTTGTTGAAAGACCCGAGCCAGGGGCTGCGTTTCTTTTGACAAATCCTCCAGATGCTGAAAAGGCGATACGGATAAATCAGATAGCCATTCAGCCTGTAGACTTTTTATATCCTTTCCTTTTAGGTCAGAACGGATGATATCGAGCCATTCTGCTCGTGTCTTTCCGGAGAATGTTGGCGGTGTATTCTTAGAGCTCATGGGGTCATTCAACTTTCCTCACAAGGTAAGGAATTGCAAACGGATGGAGAAATGCCAAATCTGAGACAGACATCGCATGCCTGAGGTCTAGGTTTTTGTTGAGCAGAGTTGGTTGCTCATTCGATAAGCGCTGATATCTGGTTATTTTTAACAGCTATTCCATTGTTGATTCCTCGAAATGCAACTGAATCCTGTCCTGCACTTTTCGAGGAGGTGAGGAATAGAATGGCCTCGATCTAAGCTTGTTTTTAGATGCTGCAATTGGTTTTTTCAGGAACTTAAGAGCCTCTTGATTTGTTTGTGTACTATTAATGAAGACCGTATATTTACGCGAAGAGAAAAGAATGACTTATGGTATTTGTAGATGATAGCGCTAAAGAGAGAATTGATCAGATCAAAGTACGTGATGAATTGACTGATGACCATTTTGTGCGTGTGAGCGTGACAAGTGGGGGTTGTTCCGGATTGACTTACAATATGGAATTTGATAATGACTTGCGCCCTGATGACCAGGAGTTTGAAGACAATGGTGTAAAAGTAGTTTGCGACCTGAAAAGTTTTTTATATCTCTGCGATACACGATTGGAATTTAGTGGTGGGCTGAACGGTAAAGGCTTTTATTTTAATAATCCCAATGCGCAACGCGAATGTGCCTGCGGAGAGTCCTTTGCGGTGTAGAAAGTCTTTAAGGATAAAGGGGGAAGGATAAAGGATAAAGGGGAAAGGATGCCGCCTTCGCTCCTGCGAAGCTTCGTCGGTCGAGGAAGTATAAAGTAGGGACGGCTTCAACTATTTTTTATAGTATTCGGGCGTCCCGCACCCACTACCACCTGCGGTGGTGAGCGGGCACTGCGCTACGTTTCGGGGCTCTCTATTCGCTCGGCCCTTCGTCCGTCCCCAATTTCTTGGGAACGGACTCGGTCTTCCTCCCTCCGGTCGTCACCCCGCCACATCGCTGACGCGGAGCAATAGCATCTTTACTTTGAAGGTTGTGGAGTTGACAGGTGCTCGGATATTAGTGTGTGTATTCTTTCTCGAGTGGCCGTTTCCGACAAGTCTTCTTCTACATAGGTATCGCCTAGCTCAAACAAACGAGCAAATAGTTTACCTTCCGGCCTAACAACCTCAATTTTGAAGGTACTGTGGTTTTGATATACTTTATTCCACTCTGCCCGTACGTGGCTCCAATATTCGTGGTAGGTATCCCAATAATCAAGGGCAGCTTGACAATCATTTTTACTTCTTTGGATAAATTCCTCGTGGCCTTTTTCGTAAGCGATTGTTTTATCGATTTGACCTTCGCGCAGTACCTTTTTATTGTCCTGTTCAAACATCCAGCCCGAATCTGTGATTTCGATATGACTGCGGCGATGGACGACATTATAATCACTTCTTTTGGTAAATTCTCTGCGGGGAAGAGGGGAGTCGCCTTCGCCCTGCCAGTAAGAGCGTTCGGCTGCATGCACCCACTGGCCGCTGCCTGAGTACCGAGGCCCATCATCTACCTGATATACTTTTTGGGTCCACATTCGCTCCCCCATAGGAGCTTGTGTCTGCGTCCACCAGTTGTCTGCGCTGTAGCTCAACTCTTTTTTTGCGTTGAGAATCCAGTCCTGACGCCAGTGTTTGATGACCATGGTGTCATTTATTACAAGAAGGTGCTGAAGAGAGATGAAGTCGGGATCATTTTGAATTACTTTGACGTACTCCACACCTTCGGCATGATAAGGCTTGGACCCTATTGTATCCAGCGGAAATATTTCCGCGAAGTCGAAAATGAGGGTATGACAGCCTTCCATCGATAAAATCGCTTCGCGGTCGGCTTCGAGTAAAGGAGATTGGCCTTGGATGGTAGCGGTAGCCCATATAGAGCACATTAGGAGGAGATAGTTTTTGATCATGATAAATTTGGTTTAAGTTGTCCGCCTCAAATATAAGCTATTTAGATTAAATAAAAATAAGGAATTGTTAGTTTTTTATAAATTTAGAGCTTTTGTTATTTCTATTGCTGAGCGAAGGTTAGAGTTTTAGATTTTCGGTGAATCTGTTGTATATTTACTTGAAACCCTACACCTATGCGAACCTTGTACGTTCTTCTTTTCTCTTTACTTTTCACTCTTGTTGCTCAAGCGCAGCCGTCTACTGTCCTCGTTGAGGACGAGTGGGGTGATATTTTTGTTCCCCGGATTTTAGGTCTTGAATTTGTCGAAGACCAGGCTATTGCGGTGAGTCAGGATGGGATTTTGTATCGAATTGATCGGACTCAAACACCTTACACACGTATGGACTTTTTAGATCTAACGGATGTTGTAGGCAACACTGGTGGAGAGCGTGGATTACTGGGGCTTGCTTTTCATCCCGATTTTCCGAATACCCCTAAATTTTATGTAAATTATACGCGGGATAATCCATTGACGACAGTCATTTCGGAGTGGGAGCTAAATCCGGCTACCTGGGTAGTTGACCTAAATTCGGAGCGCGTGTTATTGACTTACGAGCAACCCTTCGCCAATCACAATGGCGGTCATATTGCTTTTGGCCCGAATGGATATTTATACATCAGTAGTGGAGATGGTGGTTCTGCTGGGGATCCCATGAATAATGCCCAGGATACTTCGAACTTACTGGGAAAAATATTGAGAATCGACGTAGATGGATCAGGTAGTGGATTGGAGTATAGCATCCCAGTTGACAATCCTTTTCTAGGTGGAGCTGGCCGCAATGAGATCTATGCCTGGGGCATTCGAAATGCCTGGCAATTCAGTTTTGACCGGGAGATCGGTGAGCTATGGGCAGCGGATGTGGGGCAAAATGCCTGGGAGTGCATTCACGTGATATTTAATGGAAAAAATTACGGATGGCGTATTCTTGAGGGTTCCCATTGTTATAGTCCATCTATAGGTTGCGACTCTACAGGATTGGAATTGCCGGTTTTTGAATATAATCACAGTCAGGGTGACCGTTCCATAACGGGCGGTTATATGTACCGCGGACAAAAGCAGCCCTTGCTCTACCGAAAGTATTTGTACGGAGATTTTGTTTCAGGCCGAATTTGGGCGTTGGAGGTAACACCGGATGCCTTGCAGGTAGTCTCGAATGTCGAGCTGATGAATACAAGTATTAATGTGTCCGCCTTTGCTGAGGATGATGAGGGTGAAGTTTATGTGCTGACTTACGGATCTGGCGGTGTCCGAAGATTGATAGCAGAGCCGCCTGCTCCGAGCTGGACCGCTGAGGTCGATACATTATATCGAGAAGACCAAATCCGATGGACAGCTGAGGGTGCAGAAGTGGATGATTTCACTCTGGAGATTAGTCGGGATTCTATGTTTACCGACATGGTTTTTGATGGCAGGGTAACAGACACCTTTTTCCATCCCGGTGTTGAGTTTGCTGATCTAGAAATAGGTCTTTATTACGCCCGCCTTCGAGCTGAGAATCCGGCCGGACAGGGCGAGCTGAGTGAAGTTTCTGCCTGGTACTATGCTGATGAGGCCACGAGCGTACTTTCCTTCTTCTCAGCTGAGGATGTGTTGCTTTACCCTAATCCCGTTTCTGATGTAATACATGTAGAATGGCCGAAGGACTTTTCAGTAAGCCAGTACATCATACGAGATGCCCGCGGCCAAAACGTCCTGGAGGGAAGTGGAGATTTCACAGTCGGTCAATTTCGTTTGGATGTATACCTGCAGGTTCTTATGCACTAGGGTTAATGGGGCCGGAGGGCCGAGCCCTTTGGCGGATGTTTGTGGTGCAGTAAGGGGAAGGATAAAGTAGAAAGTAGAAAGTAGAAAGTAGAAAGTAGAAAGTAGAAAGGCATTTTGCCTGTAGATGGGCCCTGTCGATCTCCATCAGTCTCATGGATAAAATTAGTCCTCATCCCAGTTTGCCGGGTTGTTTTTGATGTATTCTGTAATGCGGAGATAGGCGGTGGTGTTTCGGATGATGCGGTCGTGGTAGTTGCGTTGCCAGACATCATAGACCTTGGTATTATTTCGCATCCATTTTGTAACCCCAATTTTAAAACCCCGAACTATGGATCCTACCGTTTTTGAGGTTCCCCGGGGTCTTTGAGGGGGCGAAATATTTTTCGTCCGATTTCCCGGCAGGTGATTTGATAATTTTTGTTGATTGGTTTTGGATGGTTTGGTTTGATCATTATCGGTATTCTGCCTGGTTTGGTTAGCGGGCGAATGGTGATTCGCCCTCCCAGGTTTGATTTCTATAATCCCGTGTATATGGTTAGGCATCACAACAAATTCATGTAGTTCTACCTGGCTAAAGTGTTTTGGTATATTTTTCCAACATGTTTCCGCCGTCTTCCCTGCCGCATTCAACCGCATTTCCCCCTCCACGACCTTTCCAAAAAGATGGGCGCGCTTGTGACAGCAAATGGTTATAAAATACAAGCCGGGCTGACTGTAATCGTACCCTTTGAGTCGAATGCTTTGTCTGTTGGGAAGGTGGGACATAGATAATGGTTATCGGTAACGGGCGAATGATGATTCGCCCGTTACTAAATTTTTCTACGTGATTAAAATACGTAATTATTTCATTTCGGTCAACCGCGAGGGTTTTCCCTACAAAATGGGAATAATATATAAAATCCTGATTGTGCCGTTTTCCCTTTATCCTTTGCAACTTTAACCTTTAACCTTGCCCACTTTAACCTTTAACCTTGCCCACTTTAACCTTTAACCTTGCCCACTTTAACCTTTCTTCGCGTGAGGGATAGGAAGGGCCCGCCGGCTGGCGGGGTCCCGAGAATCGCCTTTGGCGATCTCGAGGACGGAACCCCGGGATAGCCCGACCCCCGAGCGTCAAGGACGCCTCGGGGGGCACGCCCAAATCATTTTTATAATCCATTATATCATACTCCTAGTACGCCAGCAACTTCTCTAAAGCGGCCTCCACTTTTTCGGCGCTGGGGATCATGGTTTTTTCTAACACCTCGTTCAAGGGGATTGCCGGCATATTCTCGGAGCCGATGGTGGTAACAGGGGCGTCGAGCTGCTCAAAACAACTGTTCTGGATACGGCCGGCGAGGCTCTGCGCAAAGGTATTGTGTTCGGGCTCTTCGGTAACGACCAG
>Ga0209943_1000292_pt1 | contig 34482 bp, 28 predicted proteins | sample SalPonR1_B_D2_MG_FD_185698 | JGI IMG/M metagenome (GOLD analysis project Ga0209943, IMG submission 185698) | Salt pond soil microbial communities from South San Francisco under conditions of wetland restoration - Salt Pond MetaG R1_B_D2_MG... ... | reverse complement strand
TCGTCGACGTGGTGAACATCCACGACATGACGCTGGGCGAGCACTTCGAGCGGGAGCTGTTGCTGCTGAAACTGAAAGTGCCCACCGGCGCCTGGGAAGAGCTGCGCGGGCTGGTCGGCGAGGCGGGCGGGCGCATCCTGGACGATTCCCAGACCAGCTTCACCCTCGAGCTGACGGCCACGGTGAAGGAGGTCGGCGACTTCATGGCCCGGGCCGCCGGCATCGCGCGCATCATCGCCGTCGTGCGCAGCGGCGCGCTGGCCATGTCCCGGGGCGAGCAGGTGCTGGCCCACGAGTCGGGCCTGCGGGACAGCGCCTGAGCAGGCCGGAGGCAGACGCCGTGAGCCCGCGCGGCAGGCCGGGGGACTATCGCAGACTGGTCGTGAAGATCGGCTCGGCGCTGCTGACCGCCGGGGACGGCGCGCTGGACCGGGACTGGCTGGAGGCGCTGGCCGCGGATCTGGCCGTACTTTGCGCCGACGGACATCAGGTCGTCGTCGTGTCCTCCGGCGCCGTGGCGCTCGGCAGCGCACCGCTGGGTCTCGCGCGGCGGCGCTCCCGGCTCGAGGAACAGCAGGCCGCCGCTGCCGTCGGGCAGGTGCGCCTGGCCCACGCCTGGCAGTCGGTGATGGCCGGCCACGGCGTGATCGTCGCCCAGGTGCTGGTGACTCCCGACGACACCGAGGACCGGCGCCGCCATCTCAACGCCCGCGGCACGCTCGAGACGCTGCTGGAACTCGGCGCGATGCCGGTGATCAATGAGAACGACACGGTGGCCACCGACGAGTTGCGCTACGGCGACAACGACCGCCTCGCGGCACGGGTGGCGCAGATGATCAGCGCCGACGGCCTGGTGCTGCTGTCGGATATCGACGGACTGTATACGGCCGACCCCACCGTGGATGCGGATGCCGAGCATATCCCCGAGGTGGGGCGGCTGACGCCGGAGATCGAGGCCATGGCCGGTCCGGGCGCATCCCGCTGGGGCTCCGGAGGCATGCGCACCAAACTCGCCGCCGCCCGCATCGCGCTGGCGGCGGGCTGCGACATGATCATCGGCGACGGCCGGTTGAAATCGCCGATCGCCGCCCTGCAGCAGGGGGCGCGCTCGACCCTGTTCCGCGCGGGCGCCAGCCCGCTGGCGGCGCGCAAGCGCTGGATCGCGGGCAGCCTGGAGGTGCGCGGCCGGCTGCTGCTGGATGCCGGCGCGGTGGCGGCGCTTGCCCGGGGGGGCAGTCTGCTGCCGGTTGGCGTCACGACCGTGGAGGGCGAGTTCGCCCGCGGCGACACCGTGGCGCTGGCCGGCCCGGACGGCGCGGAGATCGGCCGCGGTATGATCGCCTGCGGCGCCGGGGATGCCCGCCGCATCCTCGGCAGGCGCTCGGCGCAGATCGACGAGATCCTGGGCTACGCCGGGCGCAGCGTGATGGTCCATCGTGACGACCTGGTGCTGTTCCCGGCGCCGGATGACGAAGAGAAAGGCGAGGCAACGGCATGACGGAAGGCGCAGACGAGCGCGTGATCGAGGCGGAAGTCGACGCAATGATGGCGGACATGGGCCGCGCGGCCCGGCACGCGGCCGGCGAGCTGGCGCGTTCCACCGGTGAGCAGCGGCAGCGGGCCTTGCGCGCGGCCGCCGACCACCTGCGCCGCAGCGCGGCCGACATCCTGAGCGCCAACGGCAGGGACATGGGGCCGGCCAGGGAGAAGGGCCTGTCGGCCGCCATGCTGGACCGCCTCGCGCTGGACGAGGCGCGGATCGAGGCGATGGCCGCCGGCCTGGAGGCGATTGCCGCGCTGCCGGACCCGGTGGGCCGGGTGCTCGCCGAGTGGCAGCGTCCGAACGGGCTCGTCATCCAGCGGGTGTCGGTGCCGCTGGGCGTGATCGGCATCATCTACGAGAGTCGGCCGAACGTGACGGCCGATGCGGGCGGGCTGTGCCTCAGGTCCGGTAACGCGGTGATACTGCGCGGCGGCTCGGAAAGCTATCACTCCAGCCGGGCGATCCTGGCGAGCCTCACGGAGGGCCTGGCCGCCGCCGGGCTGCCCGAGGCAGCCATCCAGATGGTGCCCACCCGGGACCGGACGGCCGTCGGTGCGCTGCTCTCCGGGCTGCAAGGCTGCGTCGACGTGGTGGTGCCGCGCGGCGGCCGGAGCCTGGTCGAGCGCGTGCAGCGCGACGCTCGGGTGCCGGTGATCGGCCACCTCGAGGGCCTTTGCCATGTCTACGTGGATGCGAGTGCCGATGCGGCCAGGGCGGTGGCGGTCGTGGTGAATTCCAAGATGCGCCGCACGGGCATCTGCGGCGCGGCGGAGACGCTGCTGGTCGACAGCGCGGCGGCGCAGACGTTGCTGCCCCGCATCGGCGAGGCGCTCGTCGGGGCCGGCTGCCGGCTGCGGGGCGACGCGCAGGCCTGCCGCATCCTGGAGGACTGTGCACCGGCGGAAGAAGCCGACTGGCACACCGAGTATCTCGACGCGGTGATCGCCATCCGTGTCGTGGACGGCGTGGACGGCGCCATCGGGCACATCCGCCGCTACGGCTCGGGTCACACGGAGGCCATCATCGCGGAGGCGGCGGCGCCGGTGGAGCGCTTCTTCGGTGAGCTCGACAGCGCGATCCTGCTGCACAACGCGTCCACCCAGTTCGCCGACGGCGGGGAGTTTGGCATGGGGGCGGAGATCGGCATCGCCACCGGGCGTATCCACGCCCGGGGCCCGGTGGGCGCCGAGCAGCTTACGAGCTACAAGTATCTCGTGCGCGGCGACGGGCAGACCCGGCCGTGAGCACGCAGACGGGTGGCAGCGGGCCCCGCTACGACGTGATCGTCGTCGGCGGCGGCGTCAACGGCGCGGGCATCGCCCGGGACGCGGCGGAGCGTGGGCTCGACGTGCTGCTGCTCGAACAGGACGACTTCTCCAGCGCGACGACGGCCTGGTCCAGCCGATTGATTCACGGCGGTCTGCGCTACCTGGAGCACGCAGAGATCTCGCTGGTCTACGAGTCGCTGCACGAGCGCCGCCGTCTGCTCGAGGCCGCACCCCACCTGGTGCGTCCGCTGAGGCTGGTGGTTCCGGTTTTCCGGAGCAGCCGGCGGGGCAAGGCGCTGATCCGCGCCGGGATGATGGCCTACGACCTGCTCTCTCTCGGCAAGGAGCTGCCCGGTCACGACATGCTGAGCCGCCGGGAGCTGCTCGCCGAGGAGCCGGGGATACTGACGGAGGGCCTGCGCGGCGCCGCTGCCTACTACGACGCCCAGGTGCAGTGGGCGGAACGGCTGGTCATCGAGAATATCGTGGCAGCCGGGCGGGCGGGAGCCGTGCTGCGTAATTACTGCCGGGTGGAGGAGTTGTGCGACGGCACGGGCACGATGGACGGGGTGATCTACCGGGACCTGGCCACGGGCGAGCGCCACCGGGTGCACGCCCCGGTGGTCGTGAATGCCGGCGGCCCCTGGGTGGACCGGGTGCTGGCCGGGCTGCTGGCGCGGCTGCCGCGGTTGATGGGTGGCACGAAGGGCAGCCACGTTGTCGTCTCGCCGTTCGAGGGGGCGCCGAACAGCGCGTTCTACATCGAGGCCGAGGCCGACGGGCGGCCCATGTTCGTCATCCCGTGGGCCGGGCTGTATCTGATCGGCACGACCGATATCCGCTATTCGGGGGATCCGGCGGACGCCCGAGCCAGTGCCGAGGAGGTGGATTACCTGCTGGCGGAGGTCAACCGGGTATTCCCGCGGGCGGGTCTCGCGCACGATTCGGTGCACTACACCTACTGCGGTGTGCGGCCGCTGCCACGGCAGGAGGGGCCGGAGGGCGCCATCACCCGCAAGCACATCATCCGCGAGCACGAGGACGTGGCCCGGGGGCTGCTGTCGGTCATCGGCGGCAAGCTCACCACCTATCGCCACCTGGCGGAAGAAGTGGTGGACCGGGTGGGCCGGCTGCTGGAGCGCGATCTGCCGGACTGCCCCACCGATGACGGGCCGCTTCCCGGCGGTACGGATTTCGAGGAAGCGCGGCAGCGGCTGGCCGCCGCAGGCATCGTGGCGGACGCTACTGCGGCGCACCTGCTGTCGGTCTATGGCAGCCGGGCGCTGGAGATCGCGGAGATGGCAGTCGCGGAGCCGGCGCTGGGGGAGGTGGTGTGCAAGCGCACGGGCGCGATCGCCGCCGAGGTCGTCTTCAGCCTGGAGCAGGAGCACGCGCGCACCCTGGACGATCTGCTGCAGCGCCGGATGATGATCGGCCTCGGCCCGGAGCTGGGACTGGACGCGCTGGATGCCGTGGCGGCCGTCGCCGGCCGCCATCTCGGCTGGAGCGACGACGAGCGCGAGGCGGCAAAGACCGCCTACCGGGAGAGACTCGACCGCTTCCAGGTGCCGGACCGAACTTTTTAAACTTTTGCAACTTGTTCGTTTGGCCAGCCGACAGGCAGCCGTCGCGGCAAACAAGTTGCAAAAGTTTAAAAAGTTCGGTCCGGCACCTTAATGCACCTTAATGACGTAGGGCATAGAGGCCCGGACCGCGGTGGTCGGCCCAGCTGCGGGGGGAGTAGGGGACTACCTCGAGGATCTCGCCGGACTGCAGGCGTTTCTGCACGCCGATCCACCACTCGGCCTGCAGCAGTTCGGCGTGGTGTTCCATGAACGCCTCGCGGTACTCCGGCTTCAGACCCAGGAACTCGATGAACTGCTCCGGGAACACGTCATTCGGCCCCACGTAGAACCACGCGCCTGACTGCATCTCCTCCATATCGTCCCGCGGCGTCGGCATGTTGCGGAAGTTCGCCTCGGTCACCAGGCACAGCTCGTCGTAGTCGTAGAAGATCACCCGGCCATGGCGGGTGACGCCGAAATTCTTCAGCAGCAGGTCACCGGCGAAGATATTGCTGAAGGCGAGATCCCGGATGGCCTGGCCGTAGTCGATGACCGCCCGGAGTGCCTCGTCGTGCCCGGCCTCCTGCACATAGAGGTTCAGCGGCGTAAGCCGGCGCTCGATGTAGGCGTGCTCCACGATCAGGTCGTCGCCCTCGATGCGGCACGTGTCGGCGCAGCCCGCCAGCAGATCCTCCAGCAGCGACTCCTCGAAGCGATGCTTGCCGAATTCCAGTCGGCGGAACTCCTGCGCGTCCACCAGCCGTCCGGCCCGGTCGTGCTTGAAGACGAGTTGGTACTTCTCCAGCACGTCCTTTCGTACCGTCGTCTTGGGGAACGCGAAGCGGTCCTTGATCACCTTGAATACGATGTCGTAGGAGGGCAGCGTGAAAACCTCCATGACCATGCCCTTGTCGCCCCGGGCCCGCACGAACAGATCGTCGGAGTGCTCGAGGTGGCGGAAGAAGCTGCGGTAGCGCTCCGTCTTGCCCTGCTTGGCCCGACCGAGCACCGTGTAGATCTCCGCGATGGGCTTTTTCGGCATCATGGACTTGAGCATGGCCACCGTCGCGCCCACCACCTCCAGATCCACGTGGAAATAGCTGCGGGTGAAGCCGAACAGCATGCTCACGTCGTTCTCCGACAGGATGACCGCGTCGGCGTAGATGCCCTCGTCGGTGTTCTTCAGTGCGATCACCAGCGGTGACCACCAGTCGTTACCCTGCAGCCGGCCCACCAGGTAGGCACGGGTACCCTGGTAGAAAACGGGCTCCAGCAACTCGACGCGGCGGATGCGCGCGCCGTGGCCGTGCGAGTCACGAAAGGCGTTCACCTCGCGCGTGATGTAGTTGATGGTGCGTTCCCGGTCCCGGAACGGCACCGAGAAGTGGTAGTCGGACAGCATCTCGTCGAAGACGAAATCCAGCGCCCCCCGGTTGCGATAGACGCGCCGCTGGATGCCGTCCAGCAGGTGCTTGGCAGGTTCGACGTCCAGCGCGATGAACTCCACCGCCGGGTCCACCCCGATGGTGGCGAAGATGCGCCGCGTGATGGAACTGAAGAAGGTCTTGAAGAACTCCGAGTCCGGATAGTCCAGGATTCTGCGGGCGTAGTACTCCTTGATGGCGGCCCACAGCTCCCTGTCCTGCGCGCGGTCGTCGAGGCGCGTCCGCAGTTCGGCCACCGTGCCGTTCACGATCCGGTCGTAGAGATCGATGCGCTCTGCGGCATCCTCCTGCCCCGCGGCCCACTCGCGGCGCTCGAACCGGCTCCGTGCGCGCCGGGTGATGCGGCGGAATTCCCGGTTGTAGTGCAGGAACGCCTCCACGATGAACTCCGCCATGCCGGCGGGCGTCGTGGAAGCGTCGGCGTCCGTGCTCAAGGCTGGGCCGGTCCCGCCGGCTTACATGTTGCCGATCATGGCCGTGGCGAACTCGCTGCACTTGACCTCGGTGGCGCCGTCCATCAGGCGCGCGAAGTCGTAGGTCACCGTCTTCGAGCCGATGGTGCGGTCCATGGCAACGATGATCCTGTCGGCTGCTTCCTCCCAGCCGAGGTGGCGCAGCATCATCTCGCCGGAGAGAATCAGCGAGCCCGGGTTCACCTTGTCCTGGCCGGCGTATTTCGGCGCCGTGCCGTGAGTGGCTTCGAATACGGCGTGGCCGGTCTCGTAGTTGACGTTGCCGCCCGGCGCGATGCCGATGCCGCCGACCTGGGCGGCCAGCGCGTCCGACAGATAGTCGCCGTTCAGGTTCATAGTGGCGATGACCTCGAACTCGGCCGGCCGGGTCAGTACCTGCTGCAGGGTGATGTCCGCGATGGCGTCCTTGACGAGGATGCGGCCCGCGGCCAGCGCCGCCTCCTGCTCCTCGTTGGCCGCATCGCGGCCCTTCTCGGCCAGGCTGCGGTCGTACTGGTCCCAGGTGTAGGTCTGGTCGGCGAACTCGCTCTCGGCCAGGCGATAGCCCCAGTTGCGGAAGGCGCCCTCGGTGAACTTCATGATGTTGCCTTTGTGCACGAAGGTCACGCTCTTGCGCTTGTTGTCGATGGCGTACTGGATCGCCGCCCGCACCAGCCGTTCGGTACCCTCACGGGAGATCGGCTTGATGCCGATGCCCGAGGATTCGGGGAACCGGATCTTGTTGTACTCGGCCGGGAAGTTCTCCTTGAGGATGCGCAGGAATCGGGCGTTATCGTCCGAGCCTTCCTCGAACTCGATGCCGGCGTAGATGTCCTCGGTGTTCTCGCGGAAGATCGCCATGTCCACGTCGGCGGGGTTGCGCACCGGCGAGGGCACGCCCTTGAACCAGCGCACCGGCCGCAGGCAGACATAGAGGTCCAGCAGCTGGCGCAGCGCGACGTTCAGCGAGCGGATGCCGCCCCCGATGGGGGTGGTGAGCGGGCCCTTGATGGAGACCAGATACTCCCGGCATGCCTCCACGGTGCTTTCCGGCAGCCAGCTGTTGAAACGGTCGTTCGATTTCTGTCCCGCGAAAATCTCCATCCAGTGGATCTTGCGCTGCCCGTCGTAGGCTTTGTCCACGGCCGCATCGAACACCCGCACCGCGGCGGCCCAGATGTCGGGTCCCGTACCGTCGCCCTCGATATAGGGGATGATGGGGTTGTCCGGCACGTTCATCCTGCCGTTGTCGATGGTGATTTTCCGGCCGCCCTCGGGCGGCGTCAGTGTCGGTTCGGACATGATGTCTCCGTTCTGAATGTCGTGAATCCGGCGGCGGCTGCGGGCGGGCGCCGGAGCCGCCGGGTCGATAGCGCCGTATTATGAGGGATCGCGCGCGGCAGTCCCACCCCGCTAACGGGCCGGGGCGAGGCGCCAGGCCATCTCCACGTACAGCTCCCGGCCGCGGCCGGGGAAATAGCGGTAGTTGCCGAAAGCGAAGTCGGCCCGGTCGGCGTAGTCGCGGTCGGTGACGTTGTTCAGACGTGCGCGCAGACCGAGCCTGGGCGTGAGGTCCAGCTCGGCACCGAGGTCGAGGAGTTCGTGGCCGGGATAGCGGTGCTCGTTCTCCGCGTCGAGATAGTAGCTGCCCTGGTGGCGCAGGTCGGCGGTGAACGCGTAGCCGTCGCGCGGCTCCCAGCGCAGTTTCAGGTTGGCCAGTGTCTGCGGTGCGGTATCCACCAGGTTGCCGGAGACAAAGGTCTCGCCCCGTGCCGCCAACAGGTCGAACTCGTAGGTCTGCCGGGTCCAGGTGCCGTCCAGCGCCAGGCTCAGCGTGTCCGTGAGCAGCCAGTCGAAGTTCAATTCCAGGCCGACGTGGCGGCTGGCGCCGCCGCTCACGTTAAAGCCTTCCGCATCCCTGAGGACGCTGTCTTCCTTGTCCATCAGGAAACCCACCAGTTCCAGCCGGACGGCATTGCCCAGGCGGCGATAGCCGAACTCCACGCTGTCCACGCGCTCGCTATCCAGGTCGGCCACGTCCTGGCCGTTCTGCAGGCGGTAGAGTTCGCTGGCCTGGGGCGCGCGGAAGCCGCGGCGCAGGTTGGCGAACAGCGCCCGGGACGCGTCGAGGCGGTAGTTCACCCCGAGCTTCGGTGCGAGATTGGTGAACTCGTCGCTGCGATCCGCCGGCCGGGTGTAGAGACAGCCGCCGAAACCGCAGGGCGTGCCGTCGTCGCGGGTATTGCCGGTGAGCATCCGGTTGTCGTAGTCGTAGCGCAGGTGCTCGAGCCGCAGGCCGAACTCCAGGGTCACGCGCTCGCCCACGCTCGGCGTCCAGTGGACAAAGGGCGCGGCGGACCAGGCACTCACCTCGTAGTCGTACTGCTTGCCCGGCGGCCGGGTCTCCACCAGGAATGGCGGGCCGTCCTCCACCGGGCCGTCCTGGGTCTGGCGCAGGTAGCCGTCGGACCACTCCAGGTCGATTCCGGCGAGCAGCGGCAGGCTGCCGTCCGTGAAGTCCAGCACGCCGTTCATTCCCGCGCTCACCTGGCCGTTTTCCTCCAGCGGCTGGCCGGGCAGGAAGTGCTGCAGGAAGTCCATGTCGGAGCGGCGCGCATAGGCGGTCAGATCCAGTGCCAACGCGTCACGCCTGAGCGCCGTCCAGCGTGCGCTCAGGCGCTGGGCGTCGGCATCCCGGAAGGCCTCCGGGTTCGGGTTGGTCCGGTTGATGTCGGGATCCTCGTAGGCGTCCTCGCCGAGGATGAAACCGGCGGTCTCCTGCTCGAGATGGGTCGCGGCGAACGACCAGCGCACATCCCGGCCCGCGAGCGGCGTCACCATGTTCAGGTTCAGCTTGCCCTGGCCGTAGCCGGAGTCGGCCCGGAAGCCGCCGTCTTCCTCGCCGTGCACGCGCAGCAGCCACGGTGCCGCCTCGCCGCCGGCCCAGCGCACCGAGCCGCGCACGTAGTCGTTGGGTCCGCCTTCCACGCTCAGTCCGCGGCGCCGGTCGCTGCGTGGATCGGGAGTGATCACGTTGACCAGGCCGTGCAGCGCGTTGGAGCCGTAGAAGGCGCTGCCGGGACCGCGCACCACTTCCACGGCGCTCGCCTGCTCGGTGTTCACCTCGAACAGCTGGTTCACGTTGCAGAAGCCGGTGGGGCGCACGGGCAGGCCGTCCTCGAGGAACAGGAACGCCCCGCAGGAGCCGGCGCCGGTCAGGACCGGCGAGCGTATGGCCGTGAGGTGCTCCTGACCGCTGCCGCGGCTGATCCAGGTGCCCGGCATCTCCAGCATGAGTTCGTGCACGTGGTGGTGTCCCAGCGCCTCGATCTCCTCGCCGTCGATGCGGGCGGTGTTGCCCGTGGCGACGATCAGCGGCTGGTCCCGGCGGGTGGCGGTGACCACGATCTCCTGCACCGGCTCCGCCCCGTCCGCCTGCGCGATGGCCGCGGGCGACGCGCACAGCGCGACGGCCGGCAGGAGCGCCGTCGCGAGGCGGCCTCCGTGTCCGGCGCGCGCCGCCATCAGGTGTCTTTCCCGACCTTCTCGAAGATCAGGCTCACTTCGTCGCCGATGCGGTAGTAGCCGTGCCGGGTGCGCATGTGCTCCAGCGCCTCGTCCCGTTCGCGCTCGGTGGCGTACCAGTGATACTTCTCCCAGTCCGCGCCCACCAGGTTGTTGAACGGATCCGACGGCGGCAGCGTGACCCGGATGCCCCAGGGGCGTTCCCGGGCGGCCTGCTCCGGATCGACGAGGTTGTGGCGGTGAGCGTAATCCATGACGGCTCGAAGCTGGCGGGAGGCGGGATTATAACGGTTCAGACGGCTGCGTCACTGCGTTCGGTCGGTACGCGGCGCACGGTCGCCGGCCCCTTCCCGGTCCGCCCAGCCCAGCCACCGGCGGGTGACCAGCAGGTAGAGACGTTTGCCGGAGGCCATCCAGATTCGCGACGTCCAGGCCGGCGTGGCGAGGATGCGCCGCTCCCTGGCGGTGAGGGCCTCGGGACGGTAGGTGCGCTTGTGCTTCAGGAAATGGCGCAGGTCTTCGCGGGCCAGCAGCCGGAACAGCGGGCCGCGCCGCCGGCTGACCGAGGCCAGCTGGAAGTCCACCAGGGCCGGACGGCCCTCGTCGTCCACCAGCCAGTTCGGCTCCTTGGCCAGATCGTTGTGGGCGACGCCGGCGCGATGCAGGCGCCGCAGCAGCCGGAAGGCTTCCCGAAAGTAGAGCGCATCCCGCGGCCGGGCCTCGTGCATGGACCGCCCGGCCAGCCACTCCCGCTCGAGACCCCACGGGCCGGCGCGCAGCACCGCCGGCGTTGCGGGCACCCCGGCCAGCACGGTCAGCGCCCGGACCTCGCGGCGGGCCAGCCGGCGCGCCAGCCAGCGTGCCCACGGACGAGCGGCGCCGACGTCGCGCCGGATGCACGCACGGCCCGCCCCGTCGCGCAGCCGCAGCACGCGGCCGAAGGTGTCGCTCTTCAGTAATTCCGTGCTTTGCATCGCTCCGTGCCGCCGTGCAGAGACCGGGATAGCGCCGCTCCCGGGTTTTGGCCAGAATGACCCGATACGGCCCCGCGGGGCCGTCGACGGGACGCGTGACCGAGCCATGATAACCGCCGGGATGCCATGAGCCAGCCGGGGAAGAAAAAACAGGAAGGGCGCCGCCGGGATCTCGACGGCTTCTTCGTCGCGGGCGGCCCGGTGCAGCCCGGCAGGGGCTGCTACGTGCGCCGCGCCGCCGACCGGGAGCTCGGCCGGCTCGTGCGCTCCGGCGAATACGTGCAGGTCATGGCGCCCCGCCACATGGGCAAGTCGAGCCTGATGGCGCGGCTCGCCGAGGAGTTGCGCGGCGAGGGCCGCCACGTCGCCGTCGTCGATCTCACCCAGGTAGGCTCCCGGGAGCGCCCGGACGACCTGGGCCGCTGGTTCTACAGCTTCGCCTTCCGTCTGATCCGCCAGCTCAGGCTGAAGGTGGACCTGCAGGAGTGGTGGCAGGACAAGGCGGTGCTCACCAACCGCCAGCGGCTCACCGAGCTCTACTGGGACCTGATCCTGGACAGCACGACCGGGCCGGTCACCATCTTCATCGACGAGATGCAGTGCCTGGACAACTTCGCGGGCGTGGAGCAGCTGCTGGCGAGCATCCGGGCGGCTCACAACGCCCGTGCGGCCGAGCCGGCGCTGGCCCGGCTGAACTTCGTCATGCTGGGCATCAGCGTACCCGAGGGCTTCGACGCCGACTCGGAGTACTCCCCCTTCGCGGTCGCCCAGCCGGTGGTGCTGCGGGATTTCCGCGTCCACCAGCTGGACGTGTTCACCCCGGCGCTCGGGCTGCCTGCGCCGCGTGCGAAGGATGCGCTTGAGCGGATCCATTTCTGGACCAACGGCCAGCCCTATCTCACGCAGAAGCTCGCCCGTGCCGTCGCCCGGGCGAGGATGCGGGAGGCCGACCTGGAAGACCCGGCGTTCGTGGTCGACGCACTGGTCTACCGGCTGTACCTGAATCCTTCGGCATTGCGCAACGAGCCCCATCTCAGCTACCTGCACCACGCGCTGACCGAGCCGCGCAAGGACCACGATGAGATCCTGGCGGTCTATGGCCGCGTGCGGAAGGGCGGCAGGGTGATCCTCGACCCCGGGTCGTCGGCCCAGCGCCGGCTCATCTCACAGGGACTGCTGATGCCCACCCGGGGCGGCACGCTGGCCGTGCGCAACCGGCTCTACCACCAGGTGTTCACCGCTCGCTGGGCCAACGAGCAGCTGCCGTTCCGCTGGCGGCGCATCAGCGCGGTGGCGGCGGCGGTGCTGCTCACCATCCTGGTGCCGATCTGGTACACCCAGTATCTGCCGCGCCCGTGGACCTCCGTCCTGACCTCCGCCGACGCGAGCCTGCCCGAAGCCAGGGATGCATGGGAGACCCTGTCCCGGCTGCCCGGCCACGGTTCCAGCGCCGACCGGATGTTGCTGGACTACCTGTCCCGCATGAGTCGGGATGCCGACGACGTGGCGGCGGTGGAGGCGGCCGACGAGCTGCTGCGGACACTGCCGGGTGCCGAGCCCCTGGCCGATCAGCTGGTGGCCGAGTTCTGGGATCGCAGGGCGCTGGCGGCGGAGTTTCGCCACGAGCGCGACGCGGCCCTGCTCGCGCGTATCCGCTCGCTGGCGGAGCCCACGGTGGAGCGGCGCCGGCAGGCGGCTGCGCTGATCGGGGAGGACTACGGTCTGCTGGCCGCCACGCTGCGGGTGCCCCGGGGTTTCGATCAGGCCGTGCTCGCCCGGGACGGGCGGCGGCTGATCGCCGCACGGGGCAATACCGTGCACGCCTGGGGTATCGACCGGCTGCCACCGGTGGCCGAACCGGCCTGGGAGGCCACGGCGCTGCGCTTTCTGCCCGCGGTGAGCCGCAGGCAGGTTCAGGCCGACGGCCGTGCCGGCACGGCGCTGGTGCTGGAGGTCCAGCTCGACCACGACCGTCCGTTCGATCTCAGCGTCACGCTCACGGCTCCCTCGGGCCGGAGCGTGACCTTCCAGCCGGGGCTCGCCGGCACCGCTGCGATGCGCCATCGTTTCACGGCCGACGCCGACGCCGACGCCGACGCCGACGCCGACGCCGGCGGCGTGCTGGCGCCACTGGCGCAAGAGCCGCGGGGCGGCACCTGGACTCTCTCGGTCGCCGACCGGGTGCCCGGCGTCACCGGCACCCTGGCGGGCTGGAGCCTCGATTTCGGTGACGTCCGCGCGGACGCATCGCCACCGCCGCCGCTGAGGCTCGAGGACCCGGTAGCCGAAACGGAGTCGCTCTTGTTCCTGGGTCCCGCGGGGCGCTATGCCATCGCCGTGCCGCCGGCAGGCGACGCGGCCGCCCGGGTCTGGGACCTGGCGTCGCGCAGCCCCGTCTCCACGCTGCCCGTCACCCGGGAAGACCGTATCATCGGCTTCGTGCTGGACCAGCGCGTCGTGCTCGTGCACGGGCCCGCGGGGATCGAGGCCTGGACCCTGTCCACCGGGGACCCGGTGGAGCTGCCCGGCGTCGGCCGCGAGGCCGTCCTGAGCGCGCTGTCGCCCGATGGTGAGGTTCTGGCGCTGGTGGGTGTCGGCCCGGAACGCGCGGTCGAGGGCTTCGACCTCATCGAGGGCCGGCAGCTGGGCGACACCGCCGCCGGCGTGGATCACAGCGCCATCGCCATCTCGCCGGGTGGCCGGCTCGTGGCCGTCGCCGACCCGGACCGCGCGGTGCGGGTCTGGCGCTTCGGCGACGAGCAGCCGTTCGCGGAACTGGACCCGCCCGGGGTGCCCGTCTCGGTGCGCTTCGACGGGCGGGGCGAGCGGCTGGCCGTCCAGCTCGCCGATGGTGGCCTGATGCTGTGGCGGGCGGGCGCAGACGGCGTCGGGAGCATCCGGCGCTACCCGGCTCCGGGACCCTGGCAGGTGAGTTTCGACGAGACCGGCGGCCGACTGCTGGTGGGGGCGGGGGCGTCCGGCTTCCACCTGCTCGGCGACGAGCTGCAAGCCGTCGGCGCGCCGCTCCTGCGCGGGGGGTTCGCACCGGGACAGCCGGTCTGGGCCGCCCACCGGGACGCCGACCGGCTGGCCGTCACCGGCAGTCCGGCTACGGGCCGGGTGCGCGTGTGGCGTCTTCCGCCCGCCGGTCCGTCGACCGCAGGCCGGGACGACCAGGTGACGGCCGTGGCGCTGTCGCCGGACGGCCGCACGACGGCACTGGGCACCCGGGACGGCAGCCTGCGCCTGCAGCTTGCCGGTGAAGGTGCCGCGATTTCCCGCCCACCGGCAGAGGCGGGGGTGAACTACTTCGGCCATACCCGGGCGGTGTGCTGTGCCGCCTTCAGTCCCGACGGCAGCCTGCTGGCCAGCGCTGCCGTCGACGGCAGCCTGCGGGTCTGGGATGCGCGGGCGGGCGAACCCCGGGAGTTCATCGCCCTGCAGCCGGCTGCGCACCCCGTCGAGGCGCTGGCCGTGTCCGGCGACGGCGAGCGCGTTGCGGTCGTCGCCGGCCCGCATCTGCAGGTCTGGGATGCGAGCGAGGGCCGTCTGCTGTCGCAGCGCCAGCCGGGCGCCCGCGTAACCGCGCTGCAGAGCCTGCCCGGCGGCGAGGGATTCGTGCTCGGCGATGCGTCCGGCAGCCTCTGGCAGCTGGGGCGGACGGATCGGCTGGAGCGCCTCGCCGGCGTCGGCAGCGCGGTGACCGCGCTGGCGCTGACCCGCAACGGCAATGTCCTCGCCGTCGCCACGGCCGCGGGCGCGCTGCAGCTCCTGGACATGGCGGATCGCCAGCTCAAAGGGGCGGCCGATCCGCTGCCGGTGCCCGCGACCGCACTGGCGTTCAGCCGCGACGGCGACCATCTGGTGGCGCGCAGTGGCCACTGGCTGCATCGCTACCGCCGCTCCGTGTTCCAGTTGCTGCCGGCCTCTTCCCGGCTGCTCCCGGCCACTGTCATCCGGGGCGGGATGAGCCTGACGGGCGCCCACGGTGACCGGGTGCGCGTGCTGGCCGGGTACGGGACGCCCCGGCCCGTGAGCCTGAGCCTCGGCGCTGTGGACGTGCCGCCGCTGCAGGGCGAATCACAGCTCCTGGTCGAGCAGTGGCGGGACCGCCTGCGCGCGGGCGCCGCTCTGCTCAGCGAGCCGGCCCGCGCAGGGCGCGGACAACCAGCTCCAGCCCCCGAGCGCTGACCTTGCCCGGCGGCAGCGGGGCCGCGGCCTGCAGTTCGATGCGGGCCCGGAACCGCCGCGGGCGTTTCACCAGCGCGCGACCGCCCCGGCGGCTGAACCAGCTGTCCCAGAGGCCGCGCAACGCCATCGGCACCACGGGGACGGGCCGGCGTGCGAGGATACGCTCGATGCCGTGGCGGAACGTCGCGATCCTCCCGTCCGCCGTCAGGGCCCCTTCCGGGAAGATGCAGACCAGGTGGCCGGCGACGAGTTCGTCGTCGATGGCCTGGTAGGCGGCCTCCAGGAGCGCCTCGTCGTCGCGGCGCGAGGCGATGGGGATGGCGCGGGCGGCACGGAACAGGTAGGAGAGCACGGGCACCGCGAAGATGCGGTGATGCATGACGAAACGCACCGGGCGGCGCACCAGGCCGCCGATGATCAGCGCGTCGACGAAACTGACGTGATTGCACACCAGCACCGCCGGTCCGGTCGCGGGGATGTTGTCGAGACCCCGGGCCCGCACCCGGTACATCACGTGCACCAGCAGCCAGGCGGACAGGCGCAGGAGGAATTCCGGGAGCGTGACGCAGAGGTAGACCGCGACCAGCGCGTTCACGGCGGCGAGTGCCAGGAACAGCGCCGGCAACGACAACCCCGCGGCGAGCGCGGCCAGCGCCAGGCCCGCCGCGAGCACCATGAACAGTGCGTTGATGATGTTGTTGGCGGCGATGATGCGCGAGCGGTGCAGCACGGCGCTGCGCTCCTGCACCAGCGCGTACAGCGGCACGCTGAACAGCCCGCCGAAGAGGCCCAGCAGCAGGAAGTCGATGAACACCCGCAGGGTGCCTTCGCGTGCGAAGATGGCGACGATGCCGGCGGGCTCGACCGCCAGAGCCGCCAGGGCCGTGGGCCGGGCCAGGTACACGTCCAGCGCGAACACGGTGAGACCCAGGGCGCCGATGGGCACGAGGCCGAGTTCGATGCGGTGCGCGGAAAGCCGTTCGCAGAGCAGTGCGCCGAGCGCGATGCCGACGGCGAACGCCATCAGCAGGACGGTGGCGACGCCGGGGTCGCCGCGCAGGATCTCGGCCGCATAGACGGGCAGTACGGAAAGCGCGACGAAGCCGAAGCTCCAGAACCAGGAGATGCCGAGGATGGCGAGCAGCACGCTGCGATCCTCCCCGGCGAAGCGCATGATGCGCAGCGTCTCGGTAAACGGATTCCAGCGCAGCGCCAGGTCCGGTTCCGGCGGCGGCGCCTCGGGTATGTAGCGCGACGCGGCGTAGCCCGCCACCGCAAAACCGACCAGCAGCAGCGCGAGCGGCAGCGAGCCGGGACCGTCCGCCGCGGCGGCGAGTCCGCCGAGCATCAGCCCCAGGATGATGGCCAGGTAGGTGCCGCCTTCCACCAGCCCGTTGCCGCCGACGATTTCGCTCTCGCTGAGCGTCTGGGGCAGGATCGAGTACTTCACCGGGCCGAACATCGTCGACTGCAGCCCCATGAGGAACACCAGTGCCAGCAGGGCGCCGGCGTGCGCCGCGGTCACGGCGAATGCGGCGGCGAGCATCAGCACGATCTCGGCGAGCTTCACCCGGCGCATCAGCAGCGCCTTGTCGTATTTGTCGGCGAGCTGCCCGGCGATGGCGGAGAACAGGAAAAACGGCAGGATGAACAGGCCCGCGCTCAGGTTGACCATCAGCGAGGGGGCCAGGTCGGCGACGGTCACGGCATGGAAGGTGAACAGGAAAATCAGCCCGTTGCGCAGGACGTTGTCGTTCAGCGCACCGAGGAACTGGGTCAGGAAGAAGGGCAGGAACCGCCGTTCCCGCAGCAGAACGAACTGGCTTCGCGAAGATCCCGCCATGGCCCTCCCCGGCAAGGCCCCCTGCCGCGGCGGCCGTCGTGGCTCGCGGCTATGGTAAACGAGGCCGGGGGGCGGTGACAGGTCATGGCCCGGGGCGGACCTGCGTCACGGGACGGACCGGCGCGGAATGGTACTATCCCTGCAATTCCTGTTGCATCGGTTCGTCGATCCAGTGATACCGAGAATCTGCAGAGTCCTCGCCTCAGCGGCCGCCCTCGTGACGGCGGCGGCCTGCGTGCCGGAGCCGCCGCCCAGGACCACGGCCGACTTCCTGGACGATCCCATCGGCCTGGAGGCCACCCTGGCCCGCTGCAATGCCGAGCGCACCCGCACGCTGCGCGACCCGGAGTGCCAGAACGCCCGGGAGGCGGCCCACCGCATTTCGGTGGCCGAGGAGCAGGAACGGCTGCGGGAGCTGGAGGCCCGCTCCCAGCGCAAGCTGGAGGAGCTGCGGGAACTGCAGCGCGCGGCCGACGAGGCGCGACTGCGGGCCCAGGAGGCCGAGCGCCGCGCCGAAGAGGCGAAGCTGCTGCAGCAGCTGATCGAGGGCGCCGCCGATGCCCCGGCCGATGCGATGCCGGACGCCGGCGCGCAGGACACTCAGTCCGGCGACGACTGAGCGGCCAACGGGTCCGAGCCCGGGAAGGCCTTAACGTAGAGGTCCCGCTTCGGATAGGGAATCTCGATTCCTGCAGCTCGACGTCCGTGCCCGAGGCGCCGAAGCTGCGGAAGCGCACCCGCGGACCCAGCTCTCCAGCTTGTCCATATACTCCTGCACGGCGGAGGCGGTCGGCCTAGTCGGGCTCGACGGGCTCGAAGGTCTCGGGTTCGCCGGGTTCGTCCGCGGGCGGCGGCTCGCCGGCACCGTCGCCGATACCGTAGGTACGCACCGCGGGCTCGGGTCCGTCGCCGCCTTCGGCGGCGCTGCCGCCGGCACCGGCGTCCCTGTCCGACGGCGGCAGCGCCGTACCGTCTTCCGGCGTCAGGCGGGTCAGCGTGGCGATGAAGCGCCGCGCCTCCACCGGGGCGGTGACGCCGTCGGCCGCGAAGATCGCCTCGGCGCTCACGCCCGGCTGCGCATAGAACGCGGCGTTGGCCGACTGGTCGATGCTGAGCGCGGCGCCGTCGAGCGCGACACCCAGGAACAGGCCGCGGGTGCGCGAATAGGAATACACCTCGGAGCGCAGGCGGATGTCGGTGCTGGCCGAGGTATAGCGGCCCACCGGGCCCGCAGCCACGGATGCATCGGCGCCCAGCGTGAGCTTGCCGTCGGTGATGCCCTGGACGCCGCGCCGGTTCTTGAAGACGAGGATCAGATCCGAGGACTGGGCGCCGGCCTGCCAGCCCACGCTGCCGCCGGTCACCGAGATGAAGGTGGGCTGACTCCACTGGCCGTCGGGCTGGCGCACCACCAGGACGCCCCGGCCCCACCTTGCCCCCACGACGAGGCCCACCTTGACGACGTTGGGGATGACGGCCACTCCATAGGCGCTGCCGAGCAGCGCCGGCGGAATGCCGTTCTCGGGGATGTCGGCCAGCTGCTCGAGGACTTCGGTGGCGTCGGTGAGACGCTGCTCCTCCGGCGTCTCTGCCCGGACCGCGCCCGTCAGCAGGACCGCCGCACAGATCCAGGCGGTTATCAGGGTTCTCATTGGCTCGCTCGCTCTTCCGGTTTGTCTGCCGGCCGGGCGGCCGCGCAGCGGGTTCCGCTTGCGGCCCGGGCGGCTGGTGCACGGCCGTGCCGCGAATGATACGCGATTTCGGCAAGGCGCGATCCGGGCGGCCTCAGCCGGCCGTGACCTCGGCCGCCAGCGGCGGCAGCGGGCAATCCAGCATGGCGCAGACGGCGCGCAGGAGCTCCGCTTCGGCCAGAGTGGTACGCCGGTCGTGCCGTATCACGGCCACCAGCGCCACCACCACCCGGCGCCGGGCTGTGCCCGACAGATGGCGCAGGGTATGCAGGGACGCGTCCAGCTCCCGCTGCCAGTCGTCCACCGGGCGGTAGGGCGGCCAGTGGCCGTCCAGCGTCTCGATGCCGGCGGCATAGGCGCGACGGCCGGCTTCCTCGCTGCGCGCCCCGTGCGCCGCCAGGGTGGCCAGCAGCCGGTGCACCCCGGTGCGGGCGTCGCGGCGGCGCATGCCGGTGCCCTGCCGCCGTGCCGCGGCGCGCGGCGCCAGTGCCTCGGACAAGTGACCCCGCAGCGTCCGGGTGAAACAGTATTCATAGAAGTCCAGCCTGCCGTCCAGCGCAGTCAGTTCCTCGCCGAGGTCGACGACGAAGGCGAGCTGCGCCTGGGGGCGGTCCTTCAGCGCCGGAAAGGCGAGTTCGAGCAGCGGCAGGCGGTACAGCGGGCCGAGTGCGGCGGCCTCCTCGTGGAGCCTCTCGACGCGCCGGGTGCGGGCCCCGCCGATCCGGCTCTGCAGCAGTGCGGTCTGGCGCTGTCTGGCCGCCGGGTCGGCGTTCAGCACCAGCGCCAGCGCCAGCAGCACGGAGCCGTCCCGGGAGTGCGCGGCGTGCTCGATCTCTTCCGGTATGGTGCGGCGCAGGCGCCCGGCGAACGCCACCTGTTCCTCGCCCGGATTGCCGATGCTGGCCGCGATGCGTTCCCCGTCCAGGGCCACCTCCCCGGCACCGCCGCCGACACCGGCCGCAAGGCCCGCAATCCGTCCTTCTTCCGCTGCGGTTCCGCCGTCCACGGGCATGCCTGCCAGGCTCTCCGGGTCGAAGGAGGGGTCCAGGGCCAGGATGCGCTTCTCGAGCGGCGGATGGGTGGCCATCAGGCGGGTGAACGAACGCCCGCCGAAGGCGAACAGCATGTGGCTCACCTCCTCGGGGTCCGCGGCCCGCAAGCGCGAACCGGCGCTCGAGGCAGCGATCTTCTTCAGCGCCCCGGCAATGCCTCGGGTCTGGCGGGTGAACTGCACCGCGGAGGCATCCGCCAGGTACTCGCGCTGCCGGGAGACGCCCGCCTTGATGAGCCTGGCGAACAGCACGCCGATGGAACCGATGAGAAACAGGCCCGCGCCGATGACGAGCACGACCGGCGCGCCGCCGCGCCCGGACCGCCCGCTCAGCCGCACGTGACGGGTCCCGTGCAGCACCATGCGCCCGGCCAGCGCGATGGCGAGGATGCCGAAAAGCAGCCCCATCAGTCGGATGTTGAGCCGCATGTCGCCGTTCAGTACATGGCTGAACTCGTGGGCGATCACGCCCTGCAGCTCGTCCCGGTCCAGGCGCTCCAGGGTACCGCGGGTAACGGCGACGGCTGCGTCACCCGGATTGAAGCCGGCCGCGAAGGCATTGATACCCTGCTCCTCTTCGAGCACGTAGATCTCGGGTACCGGTACGCCGGAGGCGATGGCCATCTCCTCGACCACGTTACGGAGCCTCAGCCGCAGCGGGTCATGCACGTCGGTGGGTACGGGCGTGGCGCCCAGCTCGCGCGCCACCTGCCCGCCCCCGTCGGAGAGCCTCGCGGTGCGGTACAGGCTCGCCAGCCCGATGGCACCCCCGGTGGCGAGTGCGACGGCGCCGAGCAGACCGGCATTGCCGGCGAGCCAGTCGCCGTTCAGGAGGCGGACGGCGCCCTCGGGCTGCAGCAGGGCGAGGGCGGTAGCCGCGATCAGCGTGACCGCGGCGATGATGGCTGCAGTGGCGAGCAGAAAGACGATCACGAGCCAGCGGCTCGTGCGCCGGCTGCGGTCCTGGGCCTCGAAGAAGTTCACGGCGGATACTCAGCCGGTGGCGCCGCCCCCGCCGGTCAGGTGAACGAGACCTCCGGCACGGTGCGCTTCTCCTCCGACTCGATGTCCAGGAACGACGCCGGCTCGAAGCGGAACATGCCGGCGACGATGTTGTTCGGGAAGTTCTCGCGGGTGTTGTTGTAGGTGAGTACCGCGTCGTTGAATGCCTGGCGGGCGAAGGCCACCTTGTTCTCGGTGCTCGCGAGTTCCTCCTGGAATCGCAGCATGTTCTCGTTGGCCTTCAGGTCCGGGTAGGCCTCGGCCAGGGCGAAGAGCCGGCCGAGCGCGCCGCCCAGCGTGGCTTCGGCGGCCGCCAGCTGCTTGATGGCGTCGGCGTTGGCGGGGTCGGCCTTCGCTGCGCTCAGCCCCGAGGCGGCGGCATTGCGGGCGTTGATGACGGCCTCGAGCGTCTCGCGCTCGTGTTTCATGTACCCTTTCACCGACTCGACGAGATTCGGTATCAGGTCATAACGCCGGGTCAGCTGCACGTCGATCTGGGCGAAGGCGTTCTTGACCCGGTTGCGTGAGTTGATCAGCCGGTTGTAGATGCCGATGCCGAACACGGCAAGCACGACGATCAGGCCGAGGAAGATGAGAAATCCAGACATCGACGGGCTCTCCGGAACAGTCCCGGGGCCCGAGCATACCCGTCGTGGTGCGGCAGGACCAGCGGTTTGGTGCCTGCTTGGCTGTCTCGCATTCGCCCACCCGGCCGCCGCGGCATGGCTGGACCGGACCGAGGAGATGATGGGCACGCGCATCAGTGTGCGGCTGTGGCACGAGGAAGGCGAGACGGCCCGTGCCGGCGCGGCAGCGGCGGTCGACGCGGCCATCGCCGAGATCGACCGCATCGAACGGCTCATGAGCACCTATATCGAGGACAGCACCATCTCGCAGGTGAACCGGCACGCGGCCGAGCGGGCGGTGCCGGCGGGCGAGGAACTCTACGGGCTGGTCGAGACGGCGCTCAGGGTCTCGCGTCTGACCGACGGGGCCTTCGACATCACCTACGACAGCGTCGGCCAGCACTACGACTACCGGTCGGGGCGCCGTCCGGATGCCGCCACCATCGAGGAGACGATCGGCACGCTGGACTACCGCCTGGTGACACTGGTGCCCGACAACCATGCGATCCGGTTCGAGCGGCCGGGTGTTCGGATCAATCTCGGCGGCATCGCCAAGGGCTACGCGGTGGAGCGCGCGGCCGCCGTGCTCGCCGGCGCGGGCTTCCGCCACGCCATCGTGACCGCCGGCGGCGACTCCCGACTGCTGGGTGACCGCGGCGGCGAACCCTGGGTGGTGGGCGTGCGCGATCCGCGCTCGGCGGAGGCAGTGGCCGTGCGTCTGCCGCTGGCCGACGAGGCCATCTCCACCTCCGGCGACTACGAGCGCTACTTCGAGGAGGACGGCGTGCGCTATCACCACATCCTGTCCCCGGCTACCGGCGAGCCGGCGCGGGGTGTGTACAGCGCCACCGTGGTCGGACCGGACGGCGTGCTCACCGACGCACTCTCCACCTCCGTGTTCGTGCTCGGCGTCGAGGGCGGACTCGCGCTCATCGAGCGGCTGCCCGGCTATGAGGCCGTCGTGATCGATGCGGGCGGACGCATGCACTATACCGCCGGGCTCGCTCCGCCGGAGTGACCCGGGCGTCGCCATTCGGCGACAGAAAAATCTTATGACTTTCAGGGTGTTGGCCGGGCCGTGTCCGGCCCTGTCCGCTGCCGCCGACACCGACGCTCCCTGCCGGGACACCGCCCGGCGCTAAGTTACTGATAAACGGCACTCCGGTCCGGCTGGCACGCCATTTGCTACGCATCCGCACGCAGGCCGTCGTTGCTGGCCACATCCCGCCCTTTCCGCGCCTGTTCCGCAGGCGTAGCGGGACTGTGACAGGCATCACGGCCACTTACGTGGCAGCGCTGCGACCATTATGTCCGGTCGTCGCGGGTCGAGCCGCCCGTGCAATCAAGTGAGGAGTCCGTGATGGAGACAAGGAGATCTTTCGTCGCCCTGCTGGTCGTCGCGCTCGCCGCCACACCGGCGCTGGCCACCCAGGGTGCACTCGATGGCCAGCAAGCGCCCGACTTCGCCCTGCAGAATCTGGACGGCGAAAACATGCGCCTCTCCGAGTACCGGGGCGAAGTCGTGATGATCAACTTCTGGGCCACCTGGTGCGGCCCGTGCCGCCAGGAGATGCCTCTGCTCGACGAGCTCTACGACCGTTACGAGCGCGTGGGCTTCCAGCTGCTCGGCGTGAACATCGACGATGACCCGCGCCGCGCCATGGAGATGGCGGACGAGCTGGGCATCAGCTTCCCGGTGCTGTTCGACGACCGCAAGGAAGTCAGCGAGCTGTACCGGGTGGAGGCGATGCCGGTCACGGTGATCCTCGACCGTGAAGGCGTGGTCCGCTACACGCACTACGGCTACAAGCCGGGCTACGAGGAGTACTACCTGGATCAGGTCCGCACGCTGCTCCGCGAGTGAGGGCGGACGGCAACGGTCGCGAACAGGCGCCGAGGCGCCCGGAGTCAGGACAGTGAAACGATTGCTTTTCCCCCTGCTGCTGCTGGTGATCACGGGCATCAATGCCCAGGTACTCTCCGCGGGCGCCGCCGGAGACGTCCGGGCAGACGATCAGGCGGCCGACGAAGAGGAGTTCCGCGCCCTCGACCAGCAGGTCCAGTCGCTGAAGAAGGAGGTACTGGACCTCAACCGGGAGCTCTTCCTGCTGGAAGAGGACCTGCTGTTCCCGGCCAACTCCCAGGTGGCCATGTTCGTGTCACTGGACGTCGGCACTTTCTTCGACGTGGAGTCGGTGAGCCTGGAGCTGAACGGCAAGGAAGTGGCCCATTATCTCTACACCGAGCGCGAGGCCGAGGCGCTGCGCCGCGGCGGCGTGCACCGTATCCATGTGAGCAACCTGAAGGTGGGCGAGCACGAGCTGGTGGCGTTCTTCAGCGGCAAGGGGCCGCACGGCCGCGACTACCGCCGGGGGGCGGACGTGATGTTCGATAAGGGCATCGGCGCCAAATACATGGAACTGCAGATTTCGGACCGCGAGCACAAGCAACAGCCCGGGTTCCTCATCACTGAATGGGAGTAGGGCATTGGTGGCCGGGCGAAAATTCCTGGCCGCGGCGGCGGCCCTGTTGCTGCCGGCGGCGGCTGTCGCAGAGCAGGGACCGGTCACCGTGGAGGACCCGCATTACGGCGAGGTCCTCTTCCATTTCTATCAAAGGGACTATTTCACCGCCCTGGTGCACCTGACCGCTGCCGAGGAGCGCGGGCGGGTGGCCGGCCACGCCGCCGAGGCGGAGCTGCTGCGCGGCGGGCTGTACCTGTCCTACGGCCAGCACGACGAGGCCTCCCTGATTTTCGAACGGCTGCTGGCCGATTCCGGCGATCCCTCCATCCGCGACCGGACCTGGTTTTTCCTGGCCAAGATCCGCTTCCAGCGGGGCTACTTCCGGGATGCCGAACTGGCCCTGGCCGAAATCCGCGACGCCCTGCCCGAGGAGCTGGAGGCCGAGCGCCGCATGCTGGCAGCCCAGGTGCTGATGCGCCAGGAGCGCTACGCGGAAGCCATCGACAGCCTGGCCGACTGGCGCGGTTCCGGTAACTGGCTCGCCTATGCCCGCTATAACCTGGGCGTCGCGCTGGTGCGCAGCGGCCGGCTGGAGGAGGGCGCGGCGCTGCTGGACCGGGTCGGCCGCATGGCCGCCGACAGTGAGGAACTCCTCAGCCTGCGGGACAAGGCCAACGTGGCGCTCGGCTACAGCTACCTGCAGGACGAGCAACCCGAGGCCTCCCGCCCGGTGCTGGAACGGGTGCGGCTCGCCGGACCGTTCTCCAACAAGGCCCTGCTCGGTACCGGCTGGGCCGACTCCGCGGGCGCGCAATTCGAGCGCGCCCTGGTGCCCTGGCTGGAGCTGCGCTCCCGGGACCTGCTGGATCCGGCGGTGCAGGAGTCGCTGCTGGCCGTGCCCTATGCCTATGGACGGCTCGGCGCCAACGCCCGCGCGGCGGAGCACTATGTGGACGCCATCGATGCCTTCGAGGACGAATCGGACCGCATCGACAGGGCCATCGAGCGCATCCGGCGCGGCGAGATGATCGACGCCCTGCTGGCCGCGGACTCCGGCGGCGAGATGGGCTGGTACTGGCAGCTGGAGGAGTTGCCCACCACCACCGAGAACCGCTACCTGCTGCACCTGCTGGCGAGCCACGAGTTCCAGGAGGCGCTGAAGAATTACCGTGACCTGAGGTTCCTGCAGCGCAACCTCCTGGACTGGAAGGACAGCGTCGGCGTATTCAGCCACATGCTCGAGACCCGCCGGCTCGCCTACGCCAGCCGGCTGCCCCGGGTGGAGCAGGCGCTCGCCGATGCCGACCTGGACGCCATCGACCAGCGTCGCCGCGAGTTCGAGTCCCGGCTGAACCGCATCGTCCAGGAGCGCGACACCCTCGCGCTGGCCACACCCCGGGAGCACGGTCTCTGGCAGGAAGTGCAGGCACTGTCGGCGAACCCGGCGCTGGAGGCGGACCTGCCCGCGGCCCGGGACGCCGCAGCCAGGCTGCGGCTCATGCGCGGCGTGCTGGCATGGGAGCTCGACAAGAACTTCAAGGCCCGGGTCTGGCGCCAGCGCAAGAACCTGCGCGACCTGGAACGGGCGCTGGCGGAAGGCCGCCGCTCGCGCCAGAACGTGGAGCAGGCCCGCGTGGAGGGGCCGGAGACCCTCGACGGCTTCCAGTCCCGAATCGACGCACTGACGCCGCGGCTCGACACCCTGCTCGCGCGTCTCGCCGATCTCGCCGAGCGCCAGGAGGCCTATCTCCGCCGCATCTCCGTACGCGAGCTGGAGGCCCAGAAAGAGCGCATGGCCACCTACACCGTGCAGGCGCGCTTCGCGCTGGCATCCATCTACGACCGTGCGGCCCAGTTGCGAGAGAACCCGTGAACGGCGCTGCCCTCAGTCTGCTCGCGCTCAGCTGGCTCTGGCCTTTCGGCGGGGACGAGCCGCGCGACGAGGAAACCATCGGCAGCCTGGATGACCGCGTGGCCGAAGTGGAACCGTCCGCTCCCATCCCGGGCAGCAACCGTCTCGCGCGGGAGAACTACCGGCGTTTTCTCGAGCTGGCCGACGACGATCCGCTGAAGGCCGAGGCCATGCGCCGACTGGCCGACCTGGAACTCGAGGCCACGGAGGCCGCCGAGCTGGCCGCCAACGCGCAGGCCATCGAACGGCTTGGCTACGACAACGCCATCGAGCTCTACCGCAAGCTGCTCGAGACCTACCCGGACTACGGGCGTAACGACCTCGTGCTCTATCAGCTTGCCAGAGCCTACGAGAGTGCCGGGCGTCAGGAGGAGGCACTGGCCGTACTGGACGAGCTGGTGGCCGCCTGGCCGGACACCGTCCACTTTCAGGAGGCCCAGTTCCGCCGCGGCGAGATGCTGTTCTCGCTGAAGCGCTACGCGGAAGCCGAGGAGGCCTACCGCGTGCTGGCAGAGGCCGGCTCCCGCACGGGCTTCTACCAGCAGGCCCTGTACAAGCTCGGCTGGAGCCGTTTCAAGCTGGCGCTGCACGAAGAGAGCCTCGAGCCGTTCTTCACCCTGCTCGATCTCAAGGTCGCCCCCGGCGCTGCGGACCGGGAATCCATGCTGGACGGACTGGGCCGCGCCGAGCGCGAACTGGTGGTCGACACCTTCCGGGTGCTCTCCATCACGTTCTCCTACCTGCAGGGCCCGGCCAGCATCGACGCCTACTTCGACACGCGCGAGCCGCCCCACTACGCCTACGTCGTCTACGAAAACCTGGGCGACCTCTACCTCGAGAAGGAACGCTACGACGATGCTGCGGCCACCTACCGTGCCTTCGTCGAAGGGGATGCGCTGCACGCCCGCGCGCCCCGACTGCTGGTACGGGTGGTGGATGCCTACCGGCAGGGCGGTTTTCCCAGCCTGGTGCTGGATGCCAAGGAAGAGTTCGTCGAGCGCTACGGCATGGACACGCCCTGGTGGGCGGAGCGCGAGCGCGCGGCACACGAGGCGGTGGCGGGCTATGTCAAATCCAGCATCACCGATCTGGCGCAGTACTACCATGCCCGCGCCCAGGAAGAGGGCGAGAACGCGGACTACCAGCGCGCCGCGCGCTGGTACCGGAAGTACCTGGACTTCTTCCCCGGCGAGGAGGATTCGGCCAGGACCCACTTCCTGCTGGCGGAGATCCTGTTCGAGAGCGGCGACTACCGGGCCGCCACCGATGCCTACGAGGCCACCGCCTACGGCTATGCCTTCCACGATCAGGCCGCCGAGGCGGGCTACGCCGCGCTGCTCGCCTATCGCCGTCACGAACAGGCCCTGGAAGGGGAGGACCGTGCTGAATGGCACGAGCGTTCTCTCGACAGCGCGCTGCGCTTCGCGGCCACCTTCCCGGCCCATCCGGAGACGGGTGCCGTGCTGACCACGGTGGCCGAAGACCTGTTCGGCCAGGGCCGCTACGAGGAGGCGATCGTCGTGGCCGGCGACGTGGTGGCGAAGATGCCGCCGGTGGATCCGGCGCTGGAGGAGACGGCCTGGCGGGTCATTGCCCACGCGCGGTTCGACCTGGGCCGCTTCGCCGAGGCGGAATCGGCCTACCTGGAGCTGCGGGCGCGCACCGATCCGGGCGATACGGATACGCTGGCAGAGATACGCCGGCGCATCGCCTCGTCCATCTACAAACAGGGCGAGATCGCCCGGGACGCGGGTGCGTCGGAGGCGGCGGTCGGGCACTTCCTGCGTGTCGCCGCCGTGGTGCCGGCGGCGCAGGTTCGCGAGACCGCCGAATACGATGCCGCAGCCGTGCTGATCGCGATGCAGGCCTGGGAGCGGGCGGCGGGGGTGCTCGAGAACTTCCGCCGGGATTATCCGGACAGCGAGCGCAGAGACGAGGTGGCCCGCCGGCTTGCGGTGGTCTACATGGAGTCCGGCCGCAAGGGCCGCGCGGCCAGCGAGTTCCGTCGCATCGCGGCCGCCGGTTCCACCGCCCCGGCCATGCAGCGCGAGGCGCTGTGGCAGGCGGCGAATCTCTACCGGGACACGGGCGGCGTCGCCGATGAGCGCGCGGTACTCGGCGACATCGTCGAGCGGTTCCCCGCGCCGGTGGCCGAAGCGGTCGAGGCACGGCAGCGGCTGGCCGACCTGGCCGGTGAAGCCGGCGATGCCGCCGGTCGGCAGCGCTGGCTGGAGGCCATTGTCAGCGCCGATGCCGGCGCTGGCGAGGCGCGCACGGAACGCACGAAATTCCTGGCGGCAAAGGCCTCCCTGGAGCTGGCCGAGCCGAAGCGGCGCTCCTTCGCCGCCGTGCCGCTGACCCATCCGCTGAAGGAAAGCCTGGCCGCCAAGAAGGCCGTGATGGAGGAACTGCTGGACGCCTACGGCAGGGCGGCGGACTACGGCGTTGCCGAGGTGACGACGGCGGCGACCTTCCGCATCGCGGAGGTCTATCACCGCTTCAGCAAGGACCTCATGGACTCAGAGCGGCCCGCCGGCCTCGACGAGCTGGAACTCGAGCAATACGAGATCCTGCTGGAGGAACAGGCGTTCCCCTTCGAAGAGAAGTCCATCGAGCTGCACGAGGTGAACGCGGCCCGTGCCAGCGACGGCGTCTACGACGAATGGGTGCGCCGCAGTTTCGAGGAGCTCGCGGCGCTCATGCCGGCGCGCTACGCCAAAGCGGAGAAGACGGAAGATGCGTTACCGAAGCTGTACTGAAACGGACGCCCCCGTCCGGGCCCGCAGACTGCGCCTGGCCGCTCTGGCCGGCGCCGCGGTGCTCGCGGCGGGCTGCGCGAGCACCGGTGGGCCGGCGCCCGGCGATGCCGCGCCGGCGGATCCCGAGACCGGGGTCGCGCCGGCGGTGAGAGCGGATTACGACAAGGCGGTGGCGCTGCTGGAAGTCGGGGACCTGGAGGGGGCCGAGGCACTCCTGCTGCGTTTCGTCGAGGCCAATCCGGGTTATCCCGGTGCCTGGACCAATCTGGCCAGCGTCTACAGGGCCACCGACCGGAGCGCCGACGCGCGCGAGGCCCTCGACCGTGCACTGGCCCTCGATGAGGGCTACGCGCCCGCGCTGAACCAGCTCGGCGTGATGCATCGCGAGGCCGGGCGCTTCAATGAGGCGGAGGCCGCTTATTTGAAGGCCGTCACAGCGGACCCCGGCTACCCCTTGGCACACTTCAACCTCGGCGTGCTGAACGACCTGTATTTGGGCAGTCCGGAGACGGCGCTGACTCACTACGAGCAGTACCAGGCACTGACCAGCGGAGGCGACGACAGGGTGGCGATGTGGATAGTGGATATCAGACGGCGTCTCGGCATCGAGACCCAGTCGGCGAGGGCGGACTGATGCGCCGCCCGAGCTACGTGGGCCTGCTGTGCTTGCTGCTGGCCGTGCCTGCGTTTGCGCCCCTCGGCGCGCAGGAGACCGGTGAGCGGGATCAGCTGGCGCCGGCGGTGTCGGGCGAGGCGCTGTCGGCCGAGGCGCCCGCGCCGCCGGTGCGCGGCGAGGCCCGGGTGATGGACGAGCTGGACCTGGACCGCACCGAGATCACCGGCAACCGGGAGCTGCCGAAGGTGCTCTACATCGTGCCCTGGAAAGCCTCAGACCTCGGCGACCTGGTCGGCCGTCCCGTGAACAGCCTCCTGGACGAGGTGCTCGCACCGGTGGATCGGGAGGTCTTCGTCCGCCGGGTCGATTACTACCAGAACCTGTATGCCGGCCCGGAGGCCGGCGGAGAGTCCGGCAGTGACGCCGGCGATACGCAATGACGTTTGATGATTAGAGGAGCAATCAAATGGATATGTTCGGCGCCATCGTGCGTTTCTTCCAGGACGGGGGCGAATTCATGTACCCCATCCTGCTGGTATTCGGGCTCGGCATGGCGATCGCCATCGAGCGTTACCTTTTCCTGACTTATTCGGGGGCCACCAATCGCCAGCTCTGGAACAAGATCGTGCCCTATCTCAAGGCGGGTAATTTCCAGAAGGCGGTGGAGCTCACCAGCAAGTCGAAGGCTGCCATCGGCACCATCCTCACCTACGGACTGTATCGCATCCGCTCGGCCCGGCGCCGGGACGACATCGAGAAGGCCATGGAGGAGAGCATGATGGAGGTGCTGCCGCAGCTGGAGAAGCGCACCCATTACCTCGCCACGCTGGCCAACATCGCGACGCTGCTCGGCCTGCTCGGCACCATCATCGGTCTGATCCGCGCCTTCACCGCGGTGGCCAACGCCAACCCGGCGGAGAAGGCGGACATGCTCTCCGCGAGTATCTCGGTGGCCATGAACACGACGGCCTTCGGCCTGATGGTGGCCATCCCGCTGCTGCTGATCCACACGGTGCTGCAGACGAAGACCAACCAGATCGTGGACAGCCTGGAGATGGCCTCGGTGAAGTTCCTGAACGCCATCACCGAGCGTGAAGGCAAGGGCGCGGAGGCAGCATGATCCGCAACCGCAGGCCCCGGCGCCACATCGAGGCGGCGGAGCTCAACATCACCGCGTTCATGAACCTCATGGTGATCCTGGTGCCGTTTCTGCTGATTACGGCGGTGTTCTCGCGACTGGCGATTCTGGAGTTGAATCTGCCAGGCTCCTCTTCCGAGCCCGCCGCCGAACCCCAGCAGACGCTCACCCTGGAGATCACCGTACGTTCGGACATGATCGAGATCGGTGACCGCAACCAGGGCCTGCTATCGCGTATTCCCAACACCGCCGACGGTTACGACCTGGAGACGATGGCGGACAAGCTGAAGGCCATCAAGGCCCGTTTCCCGGACAAACTGGACGCTACGCTGCTGTTCGAGCCGGACATACCCTATGACGTGCTGGTGCAGGTCATGGACAAGGTGCGCGTGGCCGAGACCGTGGTGGCGGGGAATCTCGTGAAGGGCGAACTCTTCCCGGAGATCTCCGTCGGGGACGCGGTCGCCAGAGCGGACGGAGCCTGAACCATGGCACTGCACTCGAATCGCGCAAAGCGCATGGACCGGCGGCACAAGCGCTCGAAGGGCGCGAGCGGCCTGAACCTGGTGTCGCTCATGGACATCTTCACCATCCTGGTGTTCTTCCTGCTGGTGAACTCCACGGAGGTGGAGGTGCTGCCGAACGCCAAGGACGTGCAATTGCCGGAATCCATTGCCGAACAGAAGGCGGAGGAGACGGTGGTGATCCTGGTCTCGGAGACGGAGATTCTGGTGCAGGGCTCGCCGGTGCTCAGCATCGAGGACGCCATGGCCGAGAACGCGAGCGTACTGGAACCGCTGAAGGCGGCGCTGGTGTCGCAGAACGACCGGGTGCTGCGCAGGACGGCGGACGCCGAGATCGCGCAGCGGGCCGTCACCATCATGGGTGACCGCGACATCCCGTACCGGCTGTTGAAGAAGGTGATGCGGACCTGCAGCGATGCCGATTACGGCCGGATCTCGCTGGCGGTGTTGCAGAAGAGTTCGGAGCAGCTCGCCCGGGTAACTGATACCGGGACATGACAGGGAGCAGGGGTTTGGATATTCCTTTCTACAGAGAATACGGGCTGCCCTGGACCGTATCGACGGATCAGGAGCAGCGCTTCCGGCGCATTCTCGGGATCGTCTGCGGCGTGCTGCTCGTGCTCGCCTTGCTCTGGCCCTGGCTGCCGGTGCCGGAGCGTGACCCGCTCGAGACCGAGGAAATCCCGGAGCGCTTCGCCAGGCTGCTGCTGGAGGAGCGCACACCACCGCCGCCTCCGCCGCCGCCGAAGGTGGAAGAGAAACCCGAGGAACCGGAACCCGTGGTGGCCGAGGAAACGGTGCCCGAAGAAGTGGTGCCGGAGCCGGAGCCAGAGCCGGTCGACCGGGTGGAAGAGGCCCGCGAGAAGGCGTCGGTGGCGGGGCTGCTGCCCTTCGCCGACGAACTCAAGGACCTGCGCGACAACGACGCGGTCGCGTCCGTGGCGGCGGACAAGCAGCTGACCGGTTCGGTGGGCACGGGCCCCAGCAACGAGCGCTCCCTGATCACCTCCAACGTGGCCGGTGGCAGCGGCGGCATCAACACCGCATCGCTGTCCCGGAACACCGGCGGCAGCGGCCTGGCTTCGCGCGACACCACGAGGGTGGAGAACCCTGTGGCCGGCGTCGGCGGCGGTGGCGGCGAGGCGCGGCGCACGGGGGACAGCAGCAAGGCGTCGCGCAGCCGCGAGGAGATCGAGCTGGTGTTCGATCGCAACAAGGGGGCGATTTACGCGCTGTACAACCGGGCCCTGCGCCGCGACCCGACCCTGCAGGGCAAGCTGGTGCTGCGGCTGACCATCGCCCCGTCCGGTTCGGTTACGGCCTGCGATATCGTCTCCAGCGACCTCGGCGACGAGGAACTCGAACGCAAACTGGTCCAGCGCGTGAAACTCTTCCGCTTCGACGCCAAGGACGTGGAAGCGGTCACCACCACCAAACCGATCGACTTCTTCCCCGCCTAGAAGAAAGGTGCCGGACCGAACTTTTGCAACTTTCTGAACTTTCCGTCGAGGCCAGGGCCCGACCCGGCTGCGGTTCTCCGACAAGTTGGATAAGTTGCAAAAGTTCGGTCCGGCACCTTCAGCGCACCTTCAGCGCCTTCAGCCGCGCCTTCAGCGCGTTCAACTGCAGGAGGCGCCGTAGGCGAAGCAGCTGTAGCAACGGTGATGGCGCAGATAGACCCGCCGGTCATCGGCTTCGGCCAGGCTGCCGCCCAGGTCGTAGTCCTCGTCGTCGTCCACCAGCGTGCAGGCGTAGACGCGCATGCGGCCGTTCTTTTTGATCACCATCCGCGAGTAGGCGCACATGAATTGCTGCCGGGACTCCGCCGTGTGGTGCCGGATCATGCAATCCTCCGTGATCTCCGGAACATCGAAGGCGCTCCCCGGGGTGCCGAAATCGGGAAACGAGACGATGCGGGTGCCGCGCTCGATGCCGTTGGCGACGAACAGTTCACGAAACACGTCGTCCACCGCTGCGCCGTCCTCGTCCTTCTCCGCCTGCCGTGCCACCGATACGGCGAAACCGAGTGCGGCGAGCGAGCGGACGCCCTCCAGTGCCGCGTCGAAGGTGCCGGCGCCCCGGCCGGCGTCATGGCGGTCGCGTTCCGGCCAGTCGATGCTGACACGGAACGAGATCGGCTGGCGGGAATCGCGCAGGCTGGCGATCTGATCGAGCCGCTTCAGCACCGGCTCGGTGCCGTTGGTGAGCACCAGACAGGGCCGCAGGGAGGCGGCGTGGCGCAGGATGCGCACGAAGTCCTTGACGATGAACGGCTCGCCGCCGGTGAAAGAGAACTGTCGCACATCCCGTGCGCAGGCCTCCACCAGCAACGGCTGCACGTCCTCCAGCGTGATCCGGTCGAGCCGGGTGTCACCGGGCTTCGAACCCTCCAGGCAGAACGGGCAGGCGAGATTACAGGCCGTGCCGGTATGGAACCAGAGCTCGTCGAGCGTGTGGGCATCGATGTACCCGCGCGGCTGGCCGTCGGCGGCCCGAAACAGCGATTCGCGTTCAGTCTTCAACGAGACTCAGTGTATCAAGCATGGCGTCCAGCGCCGCGTCGTCCTGGCCCGCATGCTCCAGTGAGCAGTTGTAGGTGAGGAACAGCGCCCGAGTGCCGGCGCGCAGGAACCACTGCCGCACGAGGATGCTCTCGCCCTCGATCCCGTAGCGGTAGCCGCTGAACTCGCCGCACTGTGCCGCCGCTGCCCGGGCGCTTTCCTGCGTATGCTGCGCCGCGAAGCCCTGCAGATCCGCGTCCGTGACCGGATGTTCCTTGCGTGCCGCGCTGATCCGCAAAGCGCCCGCGCCCTCGGGGTGATAGAGCACCTCGGCGTCGTCCTCGCTGCGCCCGGTCCAGCCGGGGGCGAGTTCGAGTACCCAGGAATTGCCAGCGTAAATGGTCACGGTCATATCTGCCGGGTGAGCCGGTTCTCGCTGCCGTTCTGGTAGAGGCGCGCCAGGCGGCGTGGAGAAATCCCCATCGCATAGCCCAGAGCGAGCAGCCGGTTGCCCAGCGTGCGGCGCACCCAGCCGTCCCGCTCCCAGCGGCGGGGCGAGACGCCGAGCGGCACGGGCAGACTCGCGAAGCGGCCCCGGCGTCGCACGCACCGGACCAGGCGCACCTCCTCGAACAGGGGTTCGTCCGGGTAACCGCCGCAGGCCAGGTAGACGTCGCGCCGGAAGAACAGTCCCTGATCACCGTAGGGGACTCCGTAGCGTGCGCGCAGATTGATCAGCGCGGCCAGCAGCCCACGCCCCGGCGTCTGCCGACCCTGAAAGCGAAAGCGGAAATACCCGCCCACGGCGCCCGCCCGACCCGCCTCGCGGATGCGCCGGGCTGAGCCGGGCGAGGGCAGCGCGTCGGCGTGCAGGAACCAGAGCCATTCGCTCTGCGCCGCCAGCGCGCCTGCATGCTGCTGGGTACCGCGGCCCGGCCGCGCGCTCAGGCAGCGCGCGCCCGTCTCGCGGCAGACCGTCGCAACGGCGGGGTCGTCGCCGGCACTCACCACGATGCGTTCATCAGGTTCCCCGCCGAGCCTGCCCAGCAGCTCGGCGAGTGGCCCGGCATCCCCGCGCACGGGTATCACCACGGCCACGCGCTCGGCGCTCACCGGCGCAGTCCGAGCCAGAAACGGAACAGGCGTGCGACGAACGGCGTGAGGCGGCTGCGGTTGTACGCGTCGGCCAGCCGGCGCAGGTACTCCGAGCGGGTGGGGTAGGCGAACACCGCCGGATCCAGGGTGCCCAGCCCCTCGCCGCGGGCCACCAGCAGCGACAGCGCTGCGATCTGCTCGCCCGCGTCGCTGCCGACCAGCGTCGCCGACAGGATGCGGTCGCCGCCCTTCTCGGTCAGCACCCGCGCGAAGCCCGCCGTATCGCCGGTGGCGCG
>Ga0209943_1000290_pt1 | contig 34544 bp, 35 predicted proteins | sample SalPonR1_B_D2_MG_FD_185698 | JGI IMG/M metagenome (GOLD analysis project Ga0209943, IMG submission 185698) | Salt pond soil microbial communities from South San Francisco under conditions of wetland restoration - Salt Pond MetaG R1_B_D2_MG... ... | reverse complement strand
ACGGACATGCAAGTTATGTAAATGCTCGGACAAACGGTATACACGCGCGGCATGACCATTCCGTTGCTGAATTAAGAATCAGATTTAAAAACCCTATTCAAGATGCTGAAAAGAAAAGTTTATTATGACCGATATCGCGGCGGTCATCGGGGCCCTTCAGGTGCCTTCCGCCGCCGGGGCCCGGCCCGTGGCTGATCTGGGCGCCGCGCATCTCAAGGCCCACGGGCTCACGCTGTTCCGTGGCGACCGCTGCCTGTTCAAGCGGCTGGACCTCGAAGTGGGGGCCGGCGAGGCGCTGCATGTCGTCGGGCCGAACGGCAGCGGCAAGACGACGCTGCTGCGTACCCTGGCAGGCCTGACGCTGGCCGAGGACGGCCAGGTGTACTGGTGCGGCCACCGCATCGAGTCGGTGCGGCAGGAATACGCCCAGGACCTGGCCTGGTGCGGCCATCATCCGGCCCTGAAGGACGACCTGACGCTGCGCGAGAATCTGTCTCTGCACCGCCGCCTGCGCTTCGGCCGCGACGAGGACGCCGTGGCAAGGGTGATGGACAAGCTCAAGATCAGCCGCCTGTCCGAGATCCACGCCGGCCGGCTGTCCGCCGGACAGCGGCGCCGGGCCTCGCTGGCCAACCTGCTGCTGAGCGAGGCGCGCCTGTGGCTGATGGATGAGCCGCTGACCAACCTGGACGTGGCCGGCAAAGCGCTGGTCAAGCAGCTGATCTCGGAACACGTGACCGGCGGCGGCCTCTGTGTGCTCGTGGCCCACGAGGCCGTCGAGATCGAAAGGGTCGAGCCTGCGCAACTCGAACTCGGGAGAAAATCATGACGGTGCAGAGCCGCCCGGCGCCCGCGGGGCTGTGGGACGTATGGCTGGGAATCGTGACGCGGGAGCTGCGGCTCGCCTTCCGCCGCCCCGGCGACATGGCCACACCGCTCATCTTCTTCGCCATCGTGGTCAGTCTGTTTCCCCTGGCGGTCAGCCCGGACAAGCAGCTGCTGATGAAATTCGGTCCGGGGGTACTGTGGGTGGCGGCACTGCTCGCCTCGCTGATGTCCCTGGGCACGCTGTACCGCCAGGACCGGGAGGACGGCACGCTGGAGCAGCTGCTGCTGTCGGGTCAGCCTGTCTCTGTTCTTGTCCTCGGAAAAATCGCGGCGCAGTGGCTTGTGACCGGGCTTCCCCTCGTGGTCATATCGCCGATAGCCGGCGTCGCCTTCTTCATACCGGAGGAGTCGCTCCCGATACTGGCGGGCTCGCTCGTGCTGGGCACCCTCAGTCTCAGCCTGATCGGCTCGGTGGGAGCCGCCCTGACGGTGGGGCTGCGCCAGGCCAATTCGCTCCTGAGCCTGTTGGTGTTGCCGCTGGTCATGCCCGTATTGATTTTTGGTGCCAGAGCCGTGAGTCTCTCGGCTGACGGAGAGACGACGGGCGGCTCACTGTATCTTCTCGCGGCGCTCACCATACTCACAACGACGTTTTCACCGTTCGCGGCCTCGGCGGCACTGAGGATCAGCGCCGACTGAGCCGGGCAAGCAGACAGGAGCAGGACAGCACACATGTGGACATGGTTTCATAAGCTGGGGTCGCCGCCCCACTTCTACCGCATCGCCGGCAAGCTGGCGCCGTGGCTCGGCGGACTCGCCGCCATCGCGCTGGTCGTTGGTACCTTCAAGGGCCTGGTGCTCGCCCCCGCCGATTATCAGCAGGGCGACGGCTTCCGCATCATCTACGTGCACGTGCCCTCGGCCTATCTGTCGCTGATGGCCTACGTGGTCATGGCCACGGGAGCGGCCATCGGCCTGATCTGGCGCATGAAGCTCGCTCACGCCGTGGCCGCCGCCTGCGCACCCATCGGTGCCTCCTTTACCTTTCTCGCGCTGGCCACGGGTTCCATCTGGGGCCGGCCGATGTGGGGCACGTGGTGGGAATGGGGCGATGCGCGCCTGACCTCCGAGCTGATACTGCTGTTCCTGTATCTCGGCTACATGGCGCTGCGGGCGTCCATCGACGATACGAACAAGGCCGATCGTGCCAGCGGCGTGCTGGCCGTCGTGGGCGTTATCAACGTGCCGATCATCCACTATTCGGTGGAGTGGTGGAGTTCCCTGCATCAGGGGGCCACCCTGGCCAAGTTCGACCAGCCGTCCATCACGGGCGACATGCTGACGCCCCTGCTGATCAACATCATCGGCTTCACGCTGTTCTTCGGCGCGGTGCTGCTGATCCGGGCCCGGGGCGAGGTGCTGGAGCGCGAACGCCATTCCCGCTGGGTCAAGCGTGAACTTCTGGGCGATTCGGCTGTCCGGGAAAATATCCCGGCAGGGGAGCTGCAGCAATGAGTGAATTCCTGGCCATGGGCGGTTACGGCGGGTACGTATGGAGTTCTTTCGTCCTAACCGCAATCATTCTCGTTTTTAACGTGACCTGGGCACGCCGCCGCCACGCCGCCGCGAGGCTGAACGTGGCCCGAAGAATCCAAGCAATGGAGGATGACGTATGACCCCTCGCCGACAGCGTATGCTGGCCGTCGGGCTGGCCGTGGGTGGTCTCGCGATCGCCACGGCACTGAGTCTGACCGCCTTCCGCGAGAACATGATGTTCTATATCGAGCTCGATGAGGTGGCCGCGGGCAACGTGCCCGAGACGCGGACCTATCGCGTCGGTGGCATGGTGCAGGAAGGCACCATAGAACGGGCGTCGGGCAGCATGGACGTCGAGTTCACCATCACCGACTACCAGAACTCCCTCGGCGTGCGCTACCAGGGGGTGCTGCCGGATCTCTTCCGCGAGGGCCAGGGCGTGATCGCGCACGGGCGACTCGGCGACGACGGCGTGTTCCAGGCGGACAAGATCCTGGCCAAGCATGACGAGAACTACATGCCGCCGGAGGTTGCCGACTCGCTGAAGAGGAGCGGCCACTTCCCGGAGCGCACGAAGCCATGATCCCCGAAATCGGACAATTCGCACTCATCCTCGCCCTGGCGCTGGCACTGGTCCAGGGCATCGTCCCCCTGGCCGGGGCACATCTGGGCAAGACCCAGTGGACGGCGGTCGCCCGCCCGGCCGCTACGGCGCAGTTCGCCGTCATGGGGGTCTCCTTCCTGTGCCTGACCTGGGCCTTCATCCAGAACGACTTCTCGGTCCTGTACGTCGCCAACAACTCGAACTCCATGCTGCCGATCGGTTACCGCATCGCCGCGGTATGGGGTGCGCACGAGGGTTCGCTGCTGCTGTGGACCCTGGCGATGGCGGCCTGGACCATCGGTGTCGCCTATGCATCGCGCCACATGCCCCAGCGCTTCTCCGCGCGGGTCATCGGGGTCATGGGCCTGCTGAGCGTCGGTTTCTACGCCTTCACGCTGTTTACCTCGAACCCCTTCGAGCGGCTCGTGCCGGCAGCCCCTGACGGGGCCGACCTGAACCCGCTGCTGCAGGACCCGGCTCTCGTTATTCATCCGCCGATGCTCTACATCGGCTATGTGGGCTTTGCCGTGGCCTTCGCCTTCGCGGTCGCCGCCATGCTGGAGGGCAAGCTCGACCGGGACTGGGCGCGCTGGACGCGGCCCTGGACCACGGCGGCCTGGATGTTCCTCACCATCGGCATCGCGCTCGGCAGCTGGTGGGCTTACTACGAGCTCGGCTGGGGCGGCTGGTGGTTCTGGGATCCGGTGGAGAACGCCTCGTTCATGCCCTGGCTGGTCGGCACGGCCCTGATCCATTCGCTGGCGGTCACCGAGAAGCGCGGCCTGTTCAAGAGCTGGACGCTGCTGCTCGCCATCACCGCCTTCTCGCTCAGCCTGCTTGGTACGTTCCTGGTGCGCTCCGGCGTGCTGGTCTCCGTGCACGCATTCGCCAGCGACCCGACCCGCGGCGCCTTCATCCTTGCCTTCCTGGCCGTCGTGGTGGGCTCAGCGCTCGCGCTGTACGCCTGGCGGGCACCGAAGATGGACTCGGACGCCGGCTTCAAGCCGCTGTCCCGGGAGACCTTCCTGCTGCTGAACAACGTGCTGCTGGTGATCACCGCTACGCTGGTGCTTCTCGGTACGCTGTATCCGCTGTTCCTGGACGGTCTCGGTCTCGGCAAGATCTCGGTGGGACCGCCGTTCTTCGACCTGGCCTTCATCATCCCGATGCTGCCGCTGGCATTGCTGATAGGCATCGGCATGAGTACGGCCTGGCGCAGCGGCGACAAGATGGCCATCTGGCGTCAGGTGCGTCTGCCGCTGGCCATCGCGGTGCCTCTGGCCACCCTGGTGCCCTGGCTGATCTACGGCCGCATCACGCCGCTGATCTTCACCGGCATGCTGGCGGCGTTCTTCGTGAGCTTTACCGCCGTCTGGGACCCGCTGATGCGCTTGTTCGGCAAGCGTTCCGGGCCCCGGCAGTCGCGCGCCGTCACGGGCATGCAGCTCGCGCATCTCGGCGTCGGCATGTTCATCATCGGCGTCGTGGCCGTGATGTCCTACGGCAAGGAAGTCGACATGCGGGCCAGCCCGGGCGAAACCATCCAGGTGGCCGGCTACGACTTCACGATGCGCGGACTGCGCGAGGTGGAGGGCCCCAACTACGACGCCATGGAGGCGGAGTTCGAGGTGCGCCGTGACGGCGAACTCGTCACCGTGCTGACCCCGCAGAAGCGGGTGTACCGGGTCCAGCAGAGCCCCATGACCGAGGCGAGTATCGACGCCGGGTGGGACCGGGACCTGTTCGTCGCACTGGGCGACTCGCTGGGCAACGGCGCCTGGAGCGTGCGCATCCAGTACAAGCCCCTGATCCGCTGGATCTGGTTCGGCTGCGGCGTGATGGCGCTCGGCGGCATCGTGGCGATGACCGACCGGCGTTACCGGGTTCCCGCCTCTGAGCGACGGACGATGGAGGCCGGTGCGGCCGCGGAGGGCAGGGCGGCGACATGATTCGCTACATACTACCGATCGCCGTATTCCTGGCGCTGCTGATCTTCCTGCTGGCGGGCCTGGGCAAGGACCCGGGCGAGTTGCCGTCGCCGCTGATCGGGCGGGATTCGCCGACCTTCACCCTGCCCGAGCTCAGCAACCCGCAGGAGACCGTGTCCGACACGGATATCCGCGGCGAGGTGGCGCTGGTCAATGTCTGGGCGAGCTGGTGCGTGGCCTGCCGTCAGGAGCACAATTTCCTGATGGCGCTTGCGCGCTCGGGTACCATTCCCATCTACGGGCTGAACTGGCGGGACGAGCGGCCGGCCGCACTGCGCTGGCTGCGCGATCTGGGTAACCCGTATACGGCCAATGCCTTCGACGGCGACGGCCGGGTGGGTATCGACTGGGGCGTCTACGGCGCACCGGAGACCTTTCTGCTCGATCAGGAGGGGCGGGTCATCTACAAGCACGTCAGTCCGCTGACGCCGCAGGTGTGGCGAGAGGAGTTCGAGCCGCGGATCGCCGAGGCGAGAAAAGCAGAGGCCGGGACAGCCGAGGCCAGGAAATCAGGTTCGTGAAATTGCTGAAAACAGGATGGTTGGTGCTCCTCATGGCACTGACGGGGCCGGCTTTCGCCATCGACGAAGGTCCGGCATTCGAGGATCCGGCCACCCAGGCCCGCTACGAGGAGCTCATCGACGAGATCCGCTGCGCCACCTGCCAGAACCAGTCCATCAAGGACTCGAATGCGATGCTGGCGGACGACCTGCGGCGCGAGATCCGCGAGATGATCGGCGAGGGCAAGTCGAACGAGGAGATCCTGGTCTTCCTCACCGACCGCTACGGCGAGTTCGTGCTGTACCGGCCGCCGGTTGACGAACGCACGGCACTGTTATGGGGTGCTCCCGTCCTGCTGCTGCTAATTGCCGGGTTCGTGCTGTTCCGGGTCGTTCAGCGGCGGACGAGTCTCCCCATCGACGATGAAAGCTAGACAGAGAACGGCCGGTTCCCCGGCCCGGTGAATCTATGACAACGACGATCTTCTGGGCGATAGCCGGCGTCATGGCGCTGGCGGCAGCGGCTCCCCTGTACCTGGCGCTGCGCAAAAGCGGCGACGATGACGAGGGTAGCGAGGACAGCAATCGCAGCAATGGCGGTTTCGCGGCGTTCGTGGCCGTTGCCTTTCTGGCGACCTCGGTGGGCACCTACTTCTATCTGAGCGACTACGAGTTCGACAGCGTCCTGACGGCGGCGAACACAAACACCGGCGAGAATCCCCACGCCGCCGACGCCCAGGACGCCATCGCCGAACTGGCTGCGAGCCTGGAGGAGAATCCGGAGGACGTCGAGGGCTGGAAGTTCCTCGGCCGTTCCTACCGGGCCCAGGAGCGTTACCGGGAGGCGGCGCAGGCGTTCGAGCGTGCCTACGAACTGGCGGATGACGATCCGGTCGTCCTGCTGGACTTCGGCGAGGCGCTGCTGTTCGCCGACAACACGGCCATCACCGGGCGGGCGGGGCAGCTGTTCGAAAACGCGCTGCGCCTCGCGCCGAACAACGCGCGTGCCCTGTGGTACGCCGGCCTCGCGGCGGCGAACCGGGGCGAGCGCCTGCTGGCGGCGGACCGCTGGGAGCAGATCCTCGACACCGCGCCGCCGGACGACGTGCGCCAGATACTCGAGAACAACATCCGCGAGTTGCGCGCCGCCGCCGGTGCCGGGCCGGAAGAGGCCGCTGCCGAAGCCGGTGCGAACGACGGCGCCATGGCCGCAACCGCCGCCGACATGACCGCCGAAGAGGCCGCCGAGCCCTCCGTTACACAATCCGAGCCCGCACCGCCGCCGCCCGCCCCGACCGCCGACGTGGCCCCGGGGACGGTGCCGCTGCAGGTCACGCTGAGCCCCGAACTGGCCGCCCAGGCGCCGGCGGACGCGGTGCTGTTCATCTTTGCGCGCACGCCGGGCGCCGGCGGCCCGCCGATTGCGGCCGTGCGCCGCCGGGCGGGCGACCTGCCGCTCTCCCTTACCCTGAGCGACGCCAACGCCATGATGGCCGGCCAGCGGATTTCCACCCAGGAAGAGCTCGAGCTCGTGGCGCGGGTGGCGAAAGGCGGGTCCATCACTGCCAGCGACGGCGACCTGATCGGCGATCTGGTCTACCGCATGGACAGCGGCGAGCCGGCGCGGCTGGTCATCGACGAAGTCGTCGGCCGCTAGCAGCCCGTCCGCCGATCAGCCGGGTGCGGCGGCCCGGGCCCGCTCGAGCATGCGCGGGCGGGGCAGCCTGAGCTCGGAGACCAGGCCGAGTTTCTCCATCCCCCGCAGCAGCACCCAGGTCAGGTCGAACTGCCACCATTCCAGCCCGTGACGGGCCGAATAGGCGAACTTGTGATGGTTGTTGTGCCAGCCCTCGCCGAGAGCGAGGATCGCCACCAGCCAGTGGTTGGTGCTGCTGTCCTCCGCGTCGAAGGGGCGGCTCCCCCACAGGTGACAGACCGAGTTCACCATGAACGTGGCATGCCAGAGCGCCACGGTGGCGATGAAATACGCCCACACCAGCATCTGCGCGCCGGTGGTCTCCACGCCGAGGGCGCCGAGCCCCGCCCCCAGCGCGTAGATGGCGACCCCCTGGCCGACGACGATCCAGGCATAGTGCTGCTGCAGGAACTTGAGTTCGGGGACGCGGTAGAGGTCCCGCGCATTGGCGCCATTCTCGCGGAAGCTCTCGGCGGACAGCATCCAGCCCATGTGTGAGCGCCAGAAACCCTGGGTACGCGGCGAGTGGATGTCCCTTTCGGTCTCGGTGTAGCGGTGATGGCTGCGATGATGGGCCACCCACCATAATGGACCGCCCTGGGTGGCCAGGCTGCCCGCCAGCGCCAGCAGGAACCGGACCGGTCTACCGGCGCGGAAGGACCGGTGCGCCAGCAGCCGGTGATAGCCCGCGGTAACGCCGAAGCCGCGTATCAGGTAGAAGACCAGGGCCGCGATGAGCGCCGCCGGGCTGACACCGGTCCAGAACGCGCCCAGGCATCCGAGATGGAAGACGACCATGCCGACCACTACGGCACGGGCCTGCTTCTGAGCACCCGTCAATACTCTCTCCTGTCCGTCGCTTGCCGCCCGCGGGGCCGTGTTTTGCATCCGCTGCCGTCGGGCCGTCGAAATCCTGTTCGAGGGCGGCATGGTACCGCATGCTTTCGAGGAGGCCTGTTCGATGGATGCAATTCCCGCAATTCCGGCGGCAGCGCCGGCGCGCACACGGCTCGTGCCGGCGTTGCTGGCGGCGGCCCTGCTGACCGTGGCCGCCGGCCCGGTTGCGGCCGATGCCGATGCGGCGGAGGGGCGTGGCGCGGAGAATCTCGAAGTGGTCGGCGAGGGCGAATATCGCTGGTTCGGCCTGCAGGTCTACCATGCCTCGTTCGCCACCGAAACCGGCCGCTTCAGCGACTGGACCGACACGCAGCGCGCCCGCTTCGAGATCTATTACCACCGCGACGTCCCGTCCTCCAGACTGGTCGAGATCGCCCGGGAGGAGTGGGACCGCCTCGGCATCGAGGCGCCGGCCCGCTGGTTCGGCTGGCTGCGGCAGGTGTTGCCGGATGTGCGGGAGGGCGACACCCTGGCCTGCCTGGTTCTGCCGGACGAGCGCACCGTCTTCTACCACAATGGCGAGAAAACCGGCGAGGTGGCCGAGCCGGAATTCGGACCCGCCTTCCTGTCCATCTGGCTGCATCCGGAGGCGAAGGCGGCCGACCTCAGGCGCGCGCTGCTGGGGGCATCGGGGCGCAGCTGAACCCGGCGGCGCGCCCGCTTTCAATACGGGGCGGGCTCGGGCATGCTGCGTGGCTGTCACGCACAGCCCGACGGAATTCCATGCAGGCAATGGAGGCACTGGGCCCCGAGCTCATGACACTCGCGCTGCCGGTGCTGGTCGCCGGCATCGTCGCCGGCTTCCTTGCCGGGCTGCTGGGCATCGGCGGCGGCATCATCATCGTGCCTGCGCTGCTGCTGGCGCTGGCCGCCACGGAGACGGCGGACGCGGTGACCATGCACGTCGCCGTCGCGACCTCCCTCGCCACGATCATTCCCACCTCCGTGTCCTCGAGCCGCGCACACTGGCGGCGGGAATCGGTGGATCTCGCGCTCGCGCGCCGCTGGGCACCCGCGGTGTTCCTCGGCGCCTGCGCCGGCGTACTGGTGGCCGATCGCCTGCACAGCGATACGCTCACCGCCATCTTCGCGGTCATGGCGGTATTGTTCGGCGTGAAGATGTGGCTGCCCCTCGACGAGGTGGTGTTGCGCGATGCCGTGCCCCGCAGCCGCGCGGCACTGTCGCTGCCTTTTTCCATCGGGGGGCTGTCCACGCTGATGGGGATCGGCGGCGGCACCTTCGGCGTGACCGTGCTGAGCCTGTTCAACCAGCCGATCCACCGCGCCGTGGGCACGGCGGCCCTGCTCGGCTTCGTGATCAGCGTGCCGGCCACCGTGGGCTACGTACTGGCCGGCTGGAACGAGCCGGGCCGCCCGCCGTTGAGCCTGGGCTACGTGAACCTGGTGGCCGTGGCGCTCATCATCCCCGCCACCGTTCTCATGGCCCCGCTGGGTGCCGCAGTGGCACACCGGTTGAGCCGCCGGTGGCTCAGCCGCCTGTTCGGTGTCTTCCTGGTCGTCACCGGCGTACGGCTCGCCATGGAGGCAGCGCCGTCATGACCGAGCACCCGAACGTGCTGGTGACAACAGAGGGCCACGTCACCCTCGTCACCCTGAACCGTCCGGCCCGCCGCAACGCAGTGGACCGGGAGACCGCGGCCGCCCTGTGTGCCGCCTTCGAGTCCTTCGAGCGCGACGAACGGGCCCGGGTGGCGGTCCTGACCGGTGCCGGCGGGGTGTTCTGCGCCGGCGCGGACCTGCAGTCGTTTGCGGCGGGCGAGGGCAACCGGGTGGCGCCCGACGGACCAGGGCCGATGGGGCCGACCCGCCTGCAGCTCACGAAACCGGTGATCGCCGCGGTGGAGGGCCACGCGGTGGCCGGAGGCCTGGAACTCGCCTTGTGGTGCGACCTGCGCGTGGCCGGCCGGGACGCCGTCTTCGGTGTGTATTGCCGGCGCTTCGGGGTGCCGCTCATCGACGGCGGCACCGTGCGGCTGCCGCGGCTGATCGGCCAGAGCCGTGCACTGGACATGATCCTCACGGGCCGGGGTGTCGACGGAGAGGAGGCCGCGGCCTTCGGCCTGGTCAACCGCGTGGTGGCGCCGGGCCAGGCCGTCATCCGGGCGATGGCGCTCGCCCGCGACATCGCCGCCGCACCGCAGACCTGCCTCCGCAACGACCGGCTTAGCGCACTGCGGCAGTGGAGCCTCGATGAAGAAGGCGCCATGGCGCTGGAGTTCGCCCTGGGCCGTGCCACGCTCGACAGCGGTGAGAGTGCCGCCGGGGCGCGTCGTTTCGCCGCCGGCGCGGGGCGGCACGGGGAGCCGGAGACCGGCAACGGCACCGATTGAAGAACGTCAAGGCAGGGCGCGACGGACCAGGTCAGTCTGCTCGTTGGTGAAGCCCGCACGAACCGGTTTACGATGAGCAGGATGGGCGCCCCGCGCCGATATCGAGCCATGCCAAAGGGAGCCAGTCCGACTCACTGCTGCGTGCCTGCGCTGTCGCTCGGGCGTCGTCCCGGCGCCGGGCGCCGACGGCGTGGCGCAACGGCGTGTCTTGCGGCCGCCGGCCTGCTGCTGGCCATGCTGGTCCCGACCGCCCGGGCCGAACTGGTTATCGAGGGCATCGACGGGACGTTGCTGGACAATGCCCGCGCCTTCGCCGGTCTGGCCGACGAGGCCTGCGACGCTCCGGTCTGGCGCGTGCGCCGGGGCTTCCGCGACCTCGATCAGGAACTCACCGAAGCGCTGCGCGCGCTGGGCTATTACAGCCCCTCCTTCGAGAAGAGCCTGGAGCTCGAGCGCGAAGGCTGCTGGCTCGCCCGGGCCACCGTCGACCCGGGGCCACGCACGCGCTATCGGCAGGTGCGCATCCGCATCGGCGGTGCGGCCGAGGACGACGAGGCCTTCCTGGCCGAAGCGATCGAGGCACGACCGCGTGAGGGAGAGCCGCTGCATCACGGAGCCTACGCCCGCTTCAAGGATCGCCTCCGGGTGGCCGCGGCCGAGCGCGGCTACGTGGAGGCGGAATTCACCACGGCGCGTATCGACGTGTGGCCGGATCAGCAGGCCGCGGACGTGACGCTGCACTTCGCCTCGGGCCCGCGTTACCGGGTGGGCGAGATCACCGTGGAGCAGGACTTCCTGGAGCCCGCGCTGGTGGATGCCTACCTGGACCTGGAGGAAGGGGTGCCCTACGAGTCGGCGCTCATCAGCGACTCCTACCAGGCCATGCTGACCAGCGGCTATTTCCGCACGGTGCGCATCGAACCCGACCTGAGCGTCTCACCCGATCACCGCATCCCGGTCTCCGTGCAGCTGACGCCCGCCACCCGTATCGAGTACACCGCCGGCGTCGGCGTGTCCACCGACGCCGGCCTGCGACTGCGGGGCGGCTACGAGAATATGCGCGTGAACGACAGGGGCCACCGCCTCGGCGCGGAGCTTCTGGTCTCGGACGTGGAGTCGTTCCTCACGGCCAGCTACCGGCGCCCCATCGGCGACCCCACCGTGGAATGGCTGAGCTACAACGCGGGCCTGCGCAACGAGGATACCGACACCTCGGAGAGCGACAGCGCCACGCTCGGTGTGAAGCGGGTCAGCAAGCTCGGCAGCGACTGGCTGCGCACGGAGGGACTGGAAGTCGGTTACTGGGATTACGCGGTGAGCACGGAGCGCGAAGACAGCATTCTCGTGCTGCCCTCGCTCGCTTTCAGCCGGGCCCGGTTCGACTGGGACGTGAACCCCCGGCAGGGCTACAGCGTGGGTGTGGAAAGCCGGGGCACGCACCGGGCAATCGGTTCCACGACGAGCTTCCTGCAATTCTCCGGCTATTTCCGCTTCGTCTACCCCGTGGGATCGAGGGGCAAGCTGATCGCCGGCACCGAGCTCGGCCTCACCATGAAGAGCGAGCTGGACGAGCTGCCGCCCGAGTTCCGCTTCTTCGCCGGCGGAGATGCCAGCGTGCGCGGCTACGGCTACCAGACCCTCGGACCCAGGGACGAGGAGGGCAACGTGATCGGCGGCACCCGGCTCGCCACGGTGCGCCTCGAGTATGCTCACGACCTGTTCGGCAACTTCGCCGGTGCCGTGTTCGCGGACGCCGGCAACGCCTTCGACGAGCTGGACTGGTCGCCCAGCATCGGAGCGGGCATCGGTCTGCGCTGGCGCTCGCCCGTCGGGCCTTTGCGGGTCTACCTCGCCCATCCCTTCGACGATCCGGGTCGCAGCGTACGCCTGCATATCACCCTGGGACCCGACCTGTAATGCGCCTGTTCCGCGGCATTCTCTACACGCTGATCGGCCTCATCGCGGTGGCGGTGCTCATCACCGCGCTCGTCGTGACCACGCCGGCGGGGCTGCGCTTCGCGCTGGATCGGGCGGAGCCCTGGCTGCCGTCCGCACTCGAATTGCCGGACGTCAGCGGCACCCTGGTGGGCGGGGTGGTGGTGCGGGAGGGCGCCTGGCGGGGCGACGGGGTGACCGTGGAAGTGGAACGACTCGAACTGGAGCTCGATCCCTGGCCGCTGCTCCGCCGCGACATTCGCCTGCAGCGGCTACGGGCCCGGGGCGTTTCGGTGCGACTCGCCGCGGCGGATGCCGACGCGCCGGAGCCGGAGGGAAGCGGCGCGCCGCTGCGTTTCCGCCTGCCGGTGCCGCTGGCCATCGAGGATGGCCGGCTGGAAGACGTGCGGGTGAGCGGACCCGACTGGTCGCGCTCCGTGGACTCCATCGAACTGGCGGCCGGCATGCGCGGAAGCCGGCTCGAGGCGAGGCGACTCGTGGTGACGAGCGACTGGCTGGGGCTCGATGCGGCGGCCGAGGTGCGTTTCGAGCCCCGCTACCCGCTCCGTCTGGATGCCGAGTGGCGTTTCGGCACCGCAGGGCAGGGGCCGCTCGTCGCCGGCTCCGGCCGGATCGAGGGGGATGCCCGGGGTTGGAGCGTCAGCCACCGGCTCACGGAGCCGGTGGCCGTCCGGACCGAAGGCACGGTGGAGCTGCGCGAGCCGGGCCTGCATGCCCGGCTGCGTAACGAATCCGGGCCGCTGGATCTGCCGCTGGATGGGGGGCGGGTCCTGTCGGTGACGCAAGCACAGGCCACGGTGGAAGGCTGGCTGGACGGCTATACGGCCGAGGGCGATGCACGGCTGGTGACAGAAGGGCGGCCCGCCGTGCAGGTCGAAGCCTCGGGCCGTGGCAGCCTGGAGACCCTGGAGGTCGAGCGGCTGCGGCTGACGAGCGAGGCCGGCACCCTGGAGGCCGACGGCCGCCTGGACCTGCTGCCGCAGCGACAATGGGAACTCACGTTCCGCCTCGCCGGGCTGGAGACCGAACCCTGGGGCGCGCCGGTGGCCGCGACGCTCTCGGCCGACGGCCGCAGCGATGGGCGCTGGCCGCCGGACGGCGGACCCCGGGGCACACTGACGGTCGCGGAACTCTCCGGTGAGTACCGGGGCGAACCACTGTCAGGCAGCGGCTCGGTGCAGCTCGGTGCCGGGGGCGGGATCGTTGCCCGGGCGCTGGAAATCGTAGTGGGGGGCAACCGGGTCGCGGTGGACGGCCGGCTGCGGCCCGAGCCCGACCTGGACCTGTCGGTCCGCGCGCCCCGCCTGGCCGCAGTCTGGCCGGGTCTCGAGGGCGACCTCCGCGGCGAGCTGGAGCTGGCGGGAACGCCGGCTGCGCCGCTGCTCCGGGGAGAGCTGGAAACCGACGGCATCCGCCGGCAGGGTCTCGCACTGGGCCCGGCACGGCTGGAGGCGAACCCGGCGGAGCCGGGGTCGCGCGTGCAGCTCACCGCCGAGCGTCTGGAAATCGCCGGCACGGCCGTCGAATCCGTGACTGTCCGGGCGCAAGGCACGCCGGATTCCCATGACCTCGCGCTGCAACTCGCCGCCGCCGCCGGAGGCACGGCCGAAATGCGGGCCGCGGGGGGGCTGGCGGACGCCGGCTGGACGGGCACGCTTCGGGTCCTGCGGATCGGACAGCCGAAGATCGGCGACTGGCGCCTGGACGAGCCGGCGCAACTCGAGCTGGCGCCGGGGCGAGCCGAACTCGGACGCGCCTGCCTGACGGGCGGTGACGGCGGTTCGCTGTGCCTCGCGGCCCGTACCGATGCCGAGGGCGCCCGGCTCGGCGCCGAGGCCCGGCGGCTGCCCGTCGCACTGCTGGCGCCGCTGTTCCCGGCGGGGTCCGGCTTCGCGGGCGAAGCGCAGGCCGGGGCGGACCTGACCTGGCGGCGAGGGGAGCTGGACGGACAGGCCGAGCTGTCCGTGCAGGAGGGCCGGATCAGCCTGATGCTGGCCGAGGATCAGCAGTCCGAGCTGGACATCCGCTCGTTGACGGTCCGGCTCGACGTCGAGGCCAACGAGACGAGCCTGGAGGCCGACCTCGACCTCGGCGAGCCGGGCGGCGCAGAGGCAACGCTTTGGACCGGGGATCTCTTCGATGCCGGCTCGCCGCTGGACGGCCAGCTGCGCCTGGACTTCCGGGATCTGTCCCTGGTGCCCCTGCTCGTGCCCGAACTGGCGCAGGTCAGCGGTCATGTCATGGGGCGCGTGGACATCGGCGGTACGCGCCGGCAGCCGCAGCTCGGCGGCGCGCTGCGGCTGCGCGAGGCCGGTTTTCTGTTTCCCGGCGCCGGCATCGAGGTGACCGAACTCGAGGTGGTGGCACGCCAGCAGCGGCCCGGCCTCGTCGACTATGAGGGCAGCGCCCGATCCGGCGACGGTCGGGTGCGCATCCGGGGCACCACCCGGCGGGCAGAGGACCAGGGCTGGGTAAGTCGCTTCACGGTGAAGGGGCAGGATTTCCGCATCGTCCGGCTGCCGGACATGCAGGCCACGGCCAGCCCCGACCTCGACATCCTGCTGGACGAGAGCCGTCTCGAGGTGCGAGGCGTCGTCGAGGTGCCGGAGGCCGACGTCACGCTGCAGGAAGCAGGAGCCAACGCGGTGCGCACGACCCCGGATGCGGTGGTCCACGGCCGCACCGAGGCGGGCGAAGCCCGCCTGGGTCCCGTCCTGCTCGTGGAGGTGCAGGTGGAACTGGGCGAGGACGTCCATCTCGAGGGGTTCGGTCTGCAAACGGACCTGACCGGCTCCCTGCGACTGACCGGCGGCAGCCGGCGGCCGTGGCTCGGCTTCGGTCGGGTCAGCCTCGTCGACGCCAGCTACAGCGCCTACGGCCAGAAGCTCGCCGTCGAGCGTGGCGAGTTGGCCTTCTCCGGCCCCCTGGACAATCCGGCTCTCGACATCCGCGCCGAGCGCGAAGCGGGCGAGGTGGTGGCCGGTGTGCGCATCGGCGGCACCGTGCGCTCGCCCAGTTCGACGGTGTTCTCGGAGCCGCCGCTGCCGGAGGCGGAGGCGCTGGCCTATCTGCTGACCGGGCGGCCGTTGTCCGGCGCCACCTCGACCGAAGGCAATCTGCTCAGCCGGGCGGCCCTCTCGCTGGGGCTGTCCCAGGCGGGGTCCGTGGCATCCCGCGTGAGTCAGGAGGTGGGACTGGACACGCTGGCGGTGGAGGGCGGCGCCGACGACGGGCGAGTGCTGGCAGGCAAGCGTCTGAACGAGGACCTGTATCTCGAGTACGCCTGGGGGCTCTTCGACCAGATCGGTACGCTGCTGGTGCGCTACGACCTCTCCGACCGGCTGCGGCTCGAGTCCCGCTCCGGCGAGCAGCATGCGGTGGATCTGGTCTACCGGGTGGAGACGGACTGACGGCAGCGCTTGCGGCGGGGCCCGGCGCTGCCTACCATGCCCGCGCTGCCGGCACGCCCGGCCTCTCGTCGCCCGGTAAAACTGCAAGGAACACTCCATGGCTCTGCCCGAACTGCTGCAGGGAAACCTGCGCCTCCCGGTCATCGGTGCGCCGATGTTCATCGTCTCCACCCCCGACCTGGTAATCGCCCAGTGCAAGGCCGGTATCGTCGGCGCCTTCCCGGCACTGAACGCGCGGCCCCAGTCGGCCCTGGACGAATGGCTGGACCGAATCACCGGCGAACTGGACGCCTGGCGCAAGGCCAACCCGGACAAACCCGTGGCACCCTTCGCGGTCAACCAGATCGTGCACGCGAGCAACGACCGGCTGCAGGCGGACATGGAGACCTGCGTCAAGTACGAGGTGCCCATCATCATCACCAGCCTGCGGCCGCCCAGCGAGGTGGTGGAAGCGGTGCACGGCTACGGGGGGCTGGTGTTCCACGACGTGATCAATCTGCGCCACGCCCGCAAGGCGGCGGAGCAGGGGGTCGACGGCATCATCGCGGTCTGCGCCGGTGCCGGCGGCCACGCGGGCACGCTGAGCCCGTTCGCCCTGGTGAAGGAGATCCGGGAGTTCTACGACGGCACCCTGATCCTGTCCGGCTGCATGGCGAACGGCGGCGACGTGCTGGCCGCCCAGGCGCTGGGCGCGGATCTCGCCTATATCGGCACCCGCTTCATCGCCACCGACGAGGCCAACGCGGTGCCGGACTACAAACAGATGCTGGTGGACAGCGCAGCCGGCGACGTCGTCTACACCTCACTGTTCAGCGGCGTGCACGGCAGCTACCTGAAACCCAGTGTGGCGAGAGCCGGCATGGACCCGGACAATCTGCCCGAGGCGGACAAGGGCGCCATGGACTTCGGCAGCGGCGGCAACACCCACAAGAAGGCTTGGAAGGACATCTGGAGTGCCGGGCAGGGTGTCGGCAGCATCCACGAGGTGCTTCCGGTGGCCGATCTGGTGGAGCGGCTCGCGAGCGAGTATGCGGACACCAGGCACCGTCTCGCCATCGGCTGAGCAGGGTGCCGCCCGGCCCGTCTTGGCCTATACTGCGGTGGAGCCCGGAACCGGCTCGCCGGGCAGCCAGGGGCTCCATGCAGAGGCGATCATGCTCATTCTTGCGCGAAAAGCCGGGGAGTCCATCCGCATCGGCGATGACGTGAAGGTGACCGTGATCAGGGTGAGACGCAACGAGATCAGGCTCGGGTTCGAAGCCCCCGACGGCGTGCAGATCCGTACCCCGGAGCAGGACGCCGGCGCGGGCGGGCAATCCGGGCCCGGCGCGGGCGAGGACGAGTAGACGGGCCTGCCCGCGACATGACCGGTTTCATGGCCCTGATCATGGTGGCGCTGGGCGGCGCAGCCGGGGCCGTGGCGCGTTTCGGCCTGACGGTGCTGTTCCAGCGTCAGGCCATTGTCTTCCCCTTCGGCACGCTTACGGCCAACCTGCTGGGCTGCCTCGTGATCGGCATGCTGGCGGAGACGGCGGCCCGCACGGAACTCCTGTCCGGTAACGCCCGGCTGCTGCTGGCCACGGGCTTCTGCGGCAGCTTCACCACGCTGTCCACCCTGACACTCGAACTCGTGCAGTACGTGCGGGGAGGGTATCTGCTCTGCGCCGCCGGCTATTTCGCCCTCACCTTCGCCGGTGCATTCGTGAGCTTCTTCGCGGGCGTGGCGCTGTTGCGGCTGCTGCTGCGGGCCGCTTGACGGCCGCCGCGCTCAGGCGGCCGCGGCGCGCAGGGTCTTCAGGATGCCCGGCAGGGCCCGTTCGTGTTCCGGCTTCATCAATACCGAGCGCAGCACCGTCACCGACGCCTCGTCGAAGCGCACGCCGGGCCACCAGGGCGCCGCCAGCGCCGCTGAGACCTCCATCAGCGCCAGGTGCAGCCCACGCTCTGCGGCCCGGTGGAAGCAGCGCCGGGAGGCGCGGCTGATCTCTCCCGCTGTCGTGCCCGCGGGCGCCCAGACCACGATATCCAGGTCCGGCGGCATCAGCGTCAGGAAGGCCGGGTCGTCCGCCAGGGCACCGTGCAGCGCCACGGCGGCCCGGCGGCAGCGCGCAAGATCCGCGGCGAATTCACCGCCTGGCGCCGGGGGCAGCAGGCGCTGGGTGGCCCACAGGGCGACCGCCGCCGCGCCGGCCCGGGAGCACTCCAGGCTGATTTCGCCCAGGTGGGGGTCGTCGGAGGTGAAGTAGGTATACGCCGAGTCGTGCCGGTAATGGACCGCCACCGACGGGTCGCGGAACAAAATGCAGCCGCAGCCGTAGGGCTGCAGGCCGTGTTTGTGCGGGTCGATGACGATGGAGTCCGCCCGGTCCACGACGGCGAACGCGCGAGCGGCCTCGGCTGACACGGTATCGAGCAGGCGGAAATAGCCTCCGTAGGCGGCATCCACGTGTACCCGGAGCCCGTGGCGGGCGGCGACGTCCAGGATGTCCGGCAGGGGGTCGGTGCTGCCGGTACCGGTCGTGCCGAGAGTGGCCACCACCGTGCCGATACGTCCGTCCGCCGCGGCAGCCTCCAGCGCGGCGGGATCCAGGCGCCCGCAGGCGTCCGCCTCCACCTCCCTGAAGGGCATGCGCAGCACGCCGGCGAGCCGCCGGTGGGTGTAGTGGGCCAGGGCCGAGGCCGCGACGCCCCGCTCGGGATGCAGTTCGCGTGCGATCCACAGCGCCTCCAGGTTGGCCATCGTGCCGCCGCCGGTGAGGTGACCCAGGTGGGTCTGCCAGCCGAACATCGCCGCCAGCCGCGCGACCGCCTCCCGCTCCATGGCCGAACTGGCGCGTCCGCCGTCCAGCGCGTGATTGTTGGGATTCACCGTCATGGCCAGGGCCCAGGCGAGCCGGGCGACGGGGTGGGGCGGTTTCAGCATCTGGCCGGCATAGAGGGGATGGTGGTAGGGGAAGTTGTCGTGCAGGCGGCGGGCGGTGTCCAGCAGCACCTGCACCAAGGCCTCGTCCGCCGCCGCATCCCCGCGGTCGGGGTCGACAGGCAGTCCGGAGGCCAGTTCGGCAGCGGCGCGAGCCAGCGCTTCGAGTTCCTTGTCGGTATACATACACGGGTCTCCGCCGGGCGGTGGCAGGACACTACCGGGCCGGGCCGTCCCGCGTCCAGGCGTTGGTGACGCCCCGGCGGCGGTTTATCATGGAACGATGGACTTGATCGCCCTCGCTGTACCGTTCTTTCTCCTCGCACTCGCCGCCGAAGTGGCGCTCGACCGCTGGCGGGGCACCGGCTATTACCGGCTGAACGACGCCATCGGCAGTCTCAGCACGGGCCTGCTGAACACCACCGTCGGACTGTTCACCCGCGTGGTCAACATCGCGATCTACGCCTTCGTGCTGGAGCACTTCGCCATCGCCACCCTGGACATGGCGCGGTTCGACTTCAGCCCCTCGGGGCTCGCGCTGTGGGCGGGTGCGCTCCTGTTCTGGGACTTCTGCTACTACTGGGTCCACCGCTTCGGGCACGAGATCAGCGTCATGTGGGCGGCCCACGCCGTCCATCACCAGAGCGAAGAGTACAACCTGTCGACCGCGCTCAGGCAGACGAGCTCGGGCTTCCTGCTGAGCTGGATCTTCTACCTGCCGATGTTCCTGGTGGGCATCCCGCTGGAAGTGTTCATCACGGTCAACGCAATCGACCTGATCTACCAGTTCTGGGTACATACCCGGCATGTGGACAAGCTCGGCTGGGCGGACCGGGTGTTCGTGACGCCGTCGAATCACCGTGTGCACCACGCGCAGAACGAGCGCTACATCGACAAGAACTACGGCGGCATCCTGATCCTGTGGGACCGGCTGTTCGGCACCTTCCAGGAAGAACTGGACGAGGAACCGGTGGTCTTCGGCGTGCGCAAACCGCTCAGGAGCTGGAATCCGTTCTACGCCAACCTGCACGTCTATCACTATCTCTGGCGGGACGCCCTGCGCACCCGCCGCTGGCGCGACAGGCTCGGCCTGTGGTTCCGGCGTACCGGCTGGCGTCCCCCCGACCTCAGGGACGAGTCTCGGGGCAACCTGGCGCCGGAGCAATTCCAGAAGTTCGACCCGGCGCTGCCCGCGGGCGCGAAGCCCTACCTGCTGGCGCAGTTCGCCATCGCGGTGCTCGCCTCGTCGGCCATCGGCGCGGTATTCGCCACTGCCGCGCTTTCCACCAGCCTGGTGCTCTGCCTGCTGTTGTGGTTCCTGGTCTACAATCTGGCCGTGATCAACGAGAGCAGGTCCGCCGCCGTGCGCCTGGAACTGTTGCGCCTGCTCGTCACCGTCCCGCTGGCTGTGCTGTGGCTCGAGCAGGCCGAACCGGCCTGGTTCGCGGCGGCCGCGGTCTGGCCGGCCGTCGGCGGGTACCTCGCGCTGTCCCTCGCCGGGCTTGCGCTGATGTCCCGGCTGGGTGATTCGTCTACGGCGTCGGCCAGAGCATTAATTGAATAATTTCATAATGATGAATTCGATACCGAATGTCATTTCGATATTCTGTCGGCGGAACCGGAGCCGTTCGGCATGAGTGCCAGGCGCAAGTTCTGGGGCTGGGGATTCGAGGGGCAGGGGCCCACCGCGGCGGAGGCCGAGACGCTGCGTCGCATGACCGGCGCCCGCTTCGGCGGACTGCCCGAGCCGCTGGCCGTGCCGCAGGCGGCGGAGTTCGACCTGGCGGCGCCCCGGCTGCGGCCGCCGGACAGCCTGGCAGGGCTGTGTTCCGCGGAGTCGGCCGACCGGCTGGCACACGCCATGGGGCAGAGCTATGCGGATATCGCCCGGGCCTTCCTGCGCCGGGTGCCTCATTACCCGGACCTGGTGGCCTGGCCGGAGACCGCAGACGACGTGGCGCGGTTGCTGGACTGGGCCGACGAGGGCGGGGCCGCCGTGGTGCCTTTCGGCGGCGGCACGTCGGTCTGCGGCGGGGTGGAGCCCGACGTGGGGCCCGATTATCCGGCCGTCGTCAGCCTCGATCTTTCGCGTATGAACCGCGTTCGAGAGATCGAACCGCGGGACCGCTGTGCGCTGATCGAGGCCGGGGCCCGCGGGCCCGAGTTCGAGGCGGCCCTGAAACCGGCGGGGCTGACGCTGCGGCACTTTCCGCAGAGTTTCGAACTGGCCACGCTGGGCGGCATGATCGTCACCCGTTCCGGCGGCCATTTCGCGATGCTCCATACCCACATCGACGAATTCGTGCAGAGCGTCGAGATGGTGACGCCGCGGGGACGGATCACCACCCGGCGGCTGCCCGGCAGCGGCGCCGGCCCGCAGCCTGAGCGGCTGGTGTGCGGCTCCGAGGGCATCCTGGGTATCGTCACCGCCGCCTGGATGCGGCTGCAGTCCGTGCCGGTGTACCGGGCGTCCGCCACGGTGCGCTTCGATGGCTTCGAGCCGGGGGCGGAAGCGGTGAGACAACTGGCCCGCAGCGGCCTGAACCCGGCCAATTGCCGGTTGCTCGACCCCGGCGAGGCCCTGATGAACGGGGTCGGTGACGGGCGCTCCGCGCTGCTGGTGCTCGGCTTCGAGAGCGCCGACCACGCCCAGGACGCCCGGCTGGCGCGGGCGCTCGAGATCTGCGCCGAGGGCGACGGTGAGAGCCGCGGCGGGACGGGTTCCCCGCGCGGCAAGGGCGGCGAGCGCGGCAAAGGCGGTGCCGGACGGGATGCGGCCGCGGACGCCTGGCGGCAGGCGTTCCTGCGCATGCCGTTCTACCGCGAGGTGCTGGTCCCCCACGGCGTGATCGTGGACACCTTCGAAACGGCCTGCACCTGGTCGGCGTTCCCGGACTTCCACCGGCGGGTGACCGCCGGCATCCGGGAGGCGATCCGGCGTACCACCGGCCGCGACGGCGAGATCACCTGCCGGTTCAGCCACGTCTACCCCGACGGACCGGCGCCCTATTACACCCTCTACGCAGCCAGCACCCCCGAGCGGATGCTTGAGCACTGGCGCGAGATCAAGCTGGCGGCCAACGAGCTGGTGGTGGGCGGCGGCGGCACCGTCACCCATCACCACGGAGTGGGGCGGGATCACCGTCCGTCCGGCTACGACCGGGAGCGGCCGGACGTCTACGCCGAGATGCTGACCGCGGCCAAACGGGCGGCCGACCCCGGCAGCCTGCTCAATCCCGGCGTCCTCATCGGGCGTCGGGGCGGCGTGCTGGCCGGGGACCCGGAATGAACCGCAGCGCCGCCTCGCTGCTGGCCGCTCTGCTGCTCATCACCGGCTGCGGCGGCGACCGGGCGGCGGACGAGGCGGGCGCGGCCGGCCCGGTGACCCGGGCCCTGGCGGCAGAGGCGCGGCCCGCTTCCGACCGGGAGCGGGATCCAGCGCGCAAGCCCGGCGAGGTGCTGACCTTTTTCGGCATCGCGCCGGGTATGACGGTGCTGGACGTCTTCTCCGGCGGCGGCTATTACACCGAGATCGCGGCCCGCGTCGTCGGCCCCGGGGGACGGATCATCGCCCACAACAACCGGGCGTACCTGGACTATGCCGCCGACGAGATCGCAGCCCGCTACGCGGATGGCCGGCTGGCCAACGTGGAGCGGATCGGGGCGCCGGCGGCCGCACTCGAGCTGGAACCCGGCAGCGTGGACGTGGCGCTCCTGATACTGGCCTACCACGACATCTACTTCCGGCCCGGCGACGGCTCCTGGCCGCATATCGACGGCCCGGCGATGCTTGCCGCCATCCGCGCGGCTCTCCGCCCGGGCGGCATCCTGGGCGTGGTGGACCACGCCGGCAGTGCGGATATCACGACCGGGGAGATCGGCCGCCTGCACCGCATCGACGAGGCGAGACTGGTGCGCGAGATCGAATCGGCCGGGTTCGAACTGGTCGCGAGCAGCGACGTGCTGCGCAACCCGGACGATACCCGCCTGCTGCCCATGTACGACGCCGAGGTGAGGGGCCGCACCGACCGGCTGGTGCTGAAGTTCCGCAAGCCCGAATGATGTGATCCCGGTCACGACCCGGAGCGGGGCACACCCTTAGACTCGTGGGGTCATCCGTACCAGGAGCAGGCCGTTGTACCCGGATCCCCGGATCGTCAGCGCTCTCATCGCCGGGGCGGCCTTCGCCGCGGCTTTCCTGCTGGCGAGCAAATGCTGGCTGCTGGCCGGGGGAGTGCTGCGGCGGCACTCGGGCCCGGGGGCGCGGATACGAACGGAGCCCGGCGACCGGTTCCGCCGGCAGCTCCGGGACAGCGGCGTGCGGGCGGCCACCCGCCTGGCGGCCGGATTCGTCCTGCTGAGCGTGTTTCTTGCGCTCTTGGTCGCCGGCCGGGAAGGGTGGTGGTCCGACCTTGCGCCGTGGGCGTGGTGGCTGGTGTCGTTATTCCTCGCGCTGGTCGCCGCTTACGAGGTGCACGTGCTCCTCGGCCTCTGGCAGGCGCGGCGGCGGGCCGCCCGCTGCCTCGGCGCCCACATCGCCACGGGCCAGCGGCTGGAATACGTGGCGGCGCGGGGCAATTACCTGTTTCACTCGGTGACGGCCGGTGACGGCTGCATCGACCACGTGGTACTCGGCCCGAACGGGATCTACGCCGTGCACGTGCTGGACGAGCCCGTCCGCGGCGACCGGCGTGCCCGCCTGGAGGACGGCAGCGTGGTGTTCGGCGACGGCGAGCGCCACCCCCTGGCCGGCTGGCGCCAGCTTGTCACCCGGCTGGCCCGGGACCTCGAGTCGGTGCTGGGTCACGCCCTGACCATCCGCTCGGTGATCGTCGTAGCGGACCGGGAGGTAACGGCCGCCGAGAACGGCGACGTGCTGCTCGTGAACCAGTCGGGTCTCACCATGATGGCCGGCTGGCGGGATCAGCGCGCCTTCCTCCTCGATGAGGAAGTGGCCTGTCTGGAACGGGCGCTGTCCGAGCGCGTGAGCCCCCGGGCGGGCTAGCGGCCGGCGCTGACGGAGGCGTCCAACAGCATCTGCGCCCGCAGCCCCGTGTGCTTCCAGGAGCGCCAGGCGATCAGGAAGAACGCCTGCATCAGGATGGCGAAGTTCCACTCGATGATGTTCTCGGCGGCATCCGGATCGGCGAGCACGGCCTTCAGCACCACGTTCGTGAGCCCCATGGCGAGCATCCCGGCGCACAGCCACAGGATGATCAGGGCGTGCAGCCGGATGCGGCCGTCGCCGTGCTTCTCCGCGCTGGCCAGCATGTCCCTGGCCGTCAACAGCTGTGACAGCGCCGTGAACGCGAAGAAGACATAAATGCCGTAGCGGCGCATCAGGCGCTGGAAATCGCCCTCGGTGCCGAGGAAGGTCACGTAGACGCCGAGAAAGACGGCACCGATCACGCCCAGCCAGAGGATCACCGTGCCGCGGGCGTCCGGCTCACCACGCAGCAGGTGCAGCCAGCGGTGGTTGATGACCCAGAACAGGACCAGGGCGGCTGCGGTGGGCAGCATCACGAGCCGGAACAGGTAGATGGACGGCGGGTTGCGGCCGGCCGCGCTCACCGAGGTGCAGCCCTCGAGGTAGGGGATGCAGTTCGGGATGGTCTGTGCCTCGATGCTGATCAGCAGACACAGGTTGACAGTCACGATGGGCAGTACGCCGACCAGCAGGGCGGGCAGCGTGACCGGGTCGACGGGTCCGTGGCGGAGGTTGTCCATGTTCACCTTGGTCCTTGGGTGCCGGGGGAGGAATACGGTCGGCAGAAGGCGTTCACCCTCAGTCGCCGGGCGGTGTGCGCCGCAGCGCCTTGACCGTGCCGCGGCGCTTTTTCTCCTCGACCCGCCGGCGCTTGGCCGCGCGGCCGGGTCGGGTGGGGATACGGGGCTTGCGCGATACGTTGGCGCGGCGGACGAGTGCGCGCAGACGCTCGAGCGCCTCGCGCCGGTTCTGACGCTGGCTGCGGTGTTCCCGCGCCTTGATGACCAGTACCCCGTCGCCGCTGATGCGCTGATCGCCGAGGCCGAGCAGCCGCTCCTTGAGCCGGGGCGGCAGGGACGAGTCGGGGATGTCCAGGCGCAGGTGGATGGCGGTGGACTGCTTGTTCACCGCCTGGCCGCCGGCGCCGGACGAACGCACGGCGCTGATCTCCAGTTCGTCGTCCGGGAGCACGATGTTTTCCGTCAGTCTGATCACGGTCATGCCTCAGAGATAGGGCGAGAACAGCCACGCGACGGCGTCGCGGAAGCGCACCGGCAGCGAGCGGTCGGCGATCTCGCGCAGGCCCACCGCCCGGGAACGGGCCCGCGTCACCTCCATATGTTCGATCATGCTGCGGGCAAAACTCGAATCGAAAATCTCGACGGCCAGCTCAAAGTTCAGCCTGAGGCTCCTCGGATCGACGTTGGCCGTACCGATCTGACAATAGTCATCGTCGATGAGGAAAAGTTTCGTATGCACGAAGGGTCCCGGCTGGTAGTAGATGCGCACGCCCCACTGCAGCAGTTCCAGCAGTGCGTTGCGCGTGGCCCAGTGCATGTAGAAGAGGTTGTTCTTCGCCGGCAGGATGACGTTTACCTGGATACCGCGCAGGGCGGCGGCCTGGAGCAGCGCCACCTGCTCCCGGGAGGGCAGGAAGTAGGGGGTCATGATCCAGACGCTGCGCTTCGCATCCGCGATGGCTCCCTGCATCACCAGCGCGATCCGGTCCAGGTCCTCGTTGGGGCCGTCCGTGATCACCCGGCAGCGCTTGCGCCCCGGCGCCGTCGACCAGTCCGGCTCCGGCGTCTCCTCCGGCGGCTCGCCGGTGGCGAACCGCCAGTCGTCCCAGAAGGCATCGGCCAGCTGGCGCACCACCGGCCCCTCCAGCCGGAAGTGCATGTCCACCACCCGCCGGCGTCCGTCCTCGCCCACCACGTGGCGGTCGCCGATATTCATGCCGCCCGTGTAGGCCACCCGGCCGTCGGCCACCAGGATCTTGCGGTGGGTGCGGAGATTCAGGTGCAGTGCCGGCGGGAAGAGCCGTGGCGGCAGGAAGCGGGCGGCGCGCAGTCCACGGCGGGTGAGCAGGCGGCTGATGCGCGGCCAGGAGTAGAGCTCGCCGATGCCGTCGACAAGGACGCGGACCGACACGCCCCGGTCGCGGGCCGCGGTGAGTGCGTCGACGAAGCGGCGGCCGATGACGTTGTTCTCGAAGATATAGCTGGACAGCAGCACCTGGCGCTCGGCGGTGTGGATGCTCGCGAGCATGGCCGGATACGCTTCCTCGCCGTTGTGCAATGCGCTGACGCCGTTGCCGCCGAGCAGCGGCCGCAGGGATACGACGGCGCCGATGTGGCCGCGGCCCGGCTCGTGTTCGGCCAGGTCCTCCTCGCTGATGGTGTCGCCGCTCTCGTAGCCGATGCGGAATTGCCCGCCGCCCAGCTTCTTCGCGCGGGTGCGCACCCGGTTGATGCCGAACATGTAATAACCGAGCGGGCCGAGGAACGGAATGGCCAGGCAGACCACCATCCAGCCGAGGGCCGAGCGGGGATCGCGCTTGTACAGCAGGGCGTGTACGGCTCCGATGGCCGCCAGCAGACCGTGCAGGGCGACGGCCAGCCAGCGGAGGAGCAGGTCGGAGAGCTCCATGGCAGCATTCTCACCCGCCCGGCCGGAGCGGGCAACGCGGGAGAGGCGTCACACCACGCCGTAGGCCAGCATGGCGTCGGCCACCTTGCGGAATCCGGCCCGGTTGGCGGCGTCGATGTAGTCGATGTCGCCGTCGTGTTCCATCTCCCGGGTGCATTTGTCGTGGATCTCCCGCATGATCTCCTCCAGCCGCCGGTCCACCTCCTTGCGCGACCAGCTGACCCGGGTCACGTTCTGGGTCTGCTCCAGGCCGCTCACGGCCACGCCGCCGGCATTGGCCGCCTTGCCTGGGCCGAACAGCACGCGGTGCTTGCGCAGGTGCTCGACGGCGTCTTCCGTGCAGGGCATGTTGGCCCCTTCCACCACGGCGATGAGGCCGTTGTCCACCAGGGTGGCGGCCGCCTCCGCGTCGAGTTCGTTCTGGGTGGCGCAGGGCATGGCCACGTCGCAGGGCACCCCCCAGGGCGCCTCGCCGTCGCGGTAGTCGACGCCGCCGATATGGCCGTCGAGTTCCGCCAGACGGCCGCGGCTGTGCAGCTTCAGCACCTTGATGTCCTCCAGCGCCTCCGCCGGGAGTCCCGCCTCGCAGCGGATGTGGCCGTGAGAGTCGCTCAGCGTCACCAACTTCGCGCCTTCCCGGATGGCCTTCTCGGCGGCGAACAGGGCCACGTTACCGGCGCCGCTGATGGCGACGCGCTTGCCCTGCAGCGGTTCGTCGGCACGCTCGAGCATGTTGCGCAGGAAATAGACCGCGCCGTAACCCGTGGCCTCCTTGCGCACGGCACTGCCGCCGTAGGACAGCCCCTTGCCCGTCAGCACGCCCTCGAACTCGTTGGTGATGCGCATGTACTGGCCGAACAGGTAGCCGATCTCCCGGCCGCCGACGCCGATGTCGCCCGCCGGCACGTCCACGTCCGGTCCGATATGGCGGAACAGCTCCGTCATGAAGCTCTGGCAAAATCGCATGACCTCCCGGTCGGTCTTGCCCTTCGGGTTGAAGTTGGCGCCGCCCTTGCCGCCGCCCATGGGCAGGCCGGTGAGGCTGTTCTTGAAGGTCTGCTCGAAGCCGAGGAACTTCAGCACGCTCTGGTCGACGGTCTTGTGGAAGCGCAGGCCGCCCTTGTAGGGCCCGATGGCCCGGTTGAACTGCACGCGCCACGCCCGGTTGACGTGCACGTTGCCGCTGTCGTCTTCCCAGCTGACGCGGAAGACGATGATGCGGTCGGGTTCGGTCATCCGCTCGAGGATGCGCGCCTGTCGGTAGACGGGAGTGGCGTGGACCAGGGGCATCACCGAGCGCGCCAGCTCTGCAACCGACTGGATGAACTCGGTTTCGTGGGCATTGCGTCGTTCCAGGCCCTGCATGAATGCCTTCAGCATCCGTTCGGGCTTCGCGCCTTCGATCATCAGACCTCCCTATTCCCGGTTACTTGACGGCAGCCGACAGCAGGTACTATACCAATCGAATCGAGCAATGACGGAAGCACGGTAACAGGGAGAAAACGATGAACAGGGACAGGAGATTGCCAGTGGCCGCACTCGCGGCGCTGCTGCTCGCCGGCTGCGCGAGTGCGCCGCGGGAGCCGAAGCCCACGGACGTGGCCGCCGACGACCCCGAGGCCGTGCGCTGCGTGCAGCTGAGCCGGGTCGAGCGCACCAGGGTGGTGGACGAGGAGAACATCTTCTTCTACCTGCGTAACGGCACGGTGTATCGCAACCAGCTGCCCCGTCCCTGTCCGGGGCTCGCCCGGGAGGAGCGCTTCATGTACAAAGTGCCCTCGGGGCGGTTGTGCGACCTCGACACCATCACCGTGCTGACGGACTTCGGTGGCGGTTTCAGGCAGGGAGCCGGCTGCGGCCTCGGCCGCTTCCACCCGGTCGACCCGGAGGAGGCGGACGAACTCATCGAGATACTGCAGCGCGACGAGTAGCCAAGTAGTCAGGGCGTCTCCGGATTCTCCACCGGCGGCGGTGCGTCCTCGTCGGACAACCGGAACGGGTCCGGGTCGCCGGCGAGGATGCGCTCCATGATGCGGGTCTCGCGGTCCTCGATGGCCTGCAGGAACTCCGTGGCGCCGCCCATGGCGCGGAAGGCGCGGAAGCCGTCTTCCAGGAAGTCGTGCAGAGCGCCGAAACCCGCCAGATGTGCCGGTCCGTGAGCCATGCGGATCATGGTATAGATCATCGGCATCTTCACCAGCCGTTCCAGGTCCCGCCCCGCCCTGATGATGAAACCGATCTGGCGCTCCCGGTCCTCGCGGCGGCCCACGCTGCGGTAGGCCTCCGCGTAGCTCTGCTCGTCGATCGTCGTCCCCGGGCCGAGCGCCCGCGTCATCTCCCCGTCGAGTTCCTGGCTCAGCACCTCGAGTTGCACGGCCACGCGCATCGAGTGCTGGGCCTGGGAGGGCAGCATGCGTTTCAGGATGGGTGAGGCACGCTCCAGCTGGGTGTCACGGGGCATGTAATCCGTGTCGGTGTAGAGCTCCTCCAGGAAGAACTCCACGCCGGGCCGGTAACGCTCGCGCTCCTGCAGGTCGGCGTAGGTGCGCTCCAGGCGTTCCGCCTGCCAGCGCTGCAGCGCCTGGAGTTCGCTCTGCAGACCGGGATCCTCGCCGAACTGGGTACGCAGGCTGCGGTTGCGCGCCAGCAGCTCGTCGAGGTCCATCCGGCTGATTTCTTCTCCGCTCATGTCTCCGATGTGGCGCCGCCGGCGCCCGGCTCAACCCCGCGCGCATTGTCCCGGTTTTGCCCACGGGTTGCCAATGCGCGCGGGGCCGGCGGGCTCAGAAGGGCTTGGTCGCCCCCAGGAATGCCACGGCGGCGATGCCGATCCAGTAGACGTACGCCATACCCCGGCCAATGGCGAGTTCCGAGGACAGCTGTTTCTCCAGCACGGGATTCGGGCCCTGCTCCGCCAGCTCGCGGAAGATCGGTACCCAGTGGCGCATGATGAACCTGAGCCCGAGGCCGATGACCAGCAGCAGGCTGTAGATGAGCACCTTGGTGGAGTACCAGTCGGCGCGGAACGGCCAGTCGGTCAGGAACGACCCGATGGCGGCGATGAACAGGGCAGGGATGACCACGTAGCGGATGCGCTCGTCGATCAGCGTCAGGCGGATGCCGTGGTCGGTGTCCCGGTAGACAAACGCCGCCCAGGTGAGCGACAGCCAGGCGAAGCCCAGAATCCAGACCAGCCAGAGCCAGCCGCCGCCGTAGTCATGCACGCCGAGGTTGAAGCCCATGTGCACCCCGAGGGGCAGCAGCAGGATGATGCCCGTGCGGGCGAGGATGTCGATCCGGTAGGCCGTCTCCATGTGCCGGCGTCGTTCGTCCAGTGAGAGCTTCGGATTCGCCACGTTGTAGGACGTCTGGAAGACGCCCCATTCGCCACCCAGCCAGTAGACCATCGCGAGAATGTGCAGCCAGCGCAGGACGGCCTCCGGATCGATGTACATCGTATTTTCCCTCGGAGGGCCGGACTCCCCGGCATTTAAGCAGTAACCGGGGAGCGCCGGGATAGTGGCAAACCGAGGGGCGCGGCCGCCGCGAATGCGCGGTGATTTGACATCATGTACTGCCGATGTGTGTCGGGCTGTGCCGCCGATTGACACTCTGTCGGCGCCGTGCGACGCTGCGGACTCGTTTGCAAAAGGCACACCGTCCGAGAGGGCGGGTCGCAAAGCCACCGGTCCCCGGGCTCATGCCGGGACAGCGGAGCTGCCAGACGGAAGCGCGGTGCGGCGTCCTGCCGCCTCCGCGGGTCACGGCATCCTCTGCTGACTCTGCCTCCGGGACCGGCGCTGCCGGGCACCGCCCGCCATTGCGGGCCGGGTCACGCGGAGGAAAGACACCGATGAAAGAGGCACGCAGTCAGTACCGGGGTCGCCGGGAGGGAACATCCCCCCCGCGGGGGCGTCGGACCGGAGGGCATCAGGCGGCGCCGGTGGCCCGGCCGGCTAGCCAGGAGGCGCTGCAGGCGATACTCCAGACCGGCTCCGGCCATGCGGCACCGCTGCGGCCGATGGGTGCCGGCAGCGCCTCCACTCCCTGCTCGGTTGCGCGTGGCGGCACGGTGATCGACATGACCGCGCTCGACGACATCCTCGATATCGGCGACGAACACGTCACCGTGCAGGCCGGGCTGCGCCTGCAGCGGCTCGCGGACGAACTGGCTGGTTACGGCCTGGAACTCGCCGGCGGTCACGACCTGATGGGCAGGACGGTCGGCGGGGCGGTGGCCGGAGCGTGCATCGGCCCCGGTACCGGCGCCGGCACCCGCCTGTTCTCCAGCCAGGTGGCAAGCATGAAGGTGATCACGCCGGAGGGCGGCGAGCTCGCGGTAGATGACTCGCGACCCCACCTGCTGGACATGTTCCGGCTGAGCTACGGCCTGCTGGGCGTGATCCACGAGGTCACGCTGCGGGTGCGCCCGATGAGCCCGTTCACGATCCGCCGCCGGCGCTGCACCACGGCACAGCTCGCGGCCGTCACGGACCGCCTGGTGGGCTCGAAGCTCGGGCTGCGTTTCTACCTGCTGCCGTTCCGGGACCAGGTGTACCTGGAGCTGCGCCGCGGCGGCGACGAGGACACCAACGTGAACCGGCTGCTGTGGAAGCTCAAGGACTGGGGCGAGAGCACCATCCTGCCCGCCATGACGAATTCCATGTCCTGGATGGTGCCGATACCGGCGCTGCGCTACGGCATGATCGACCGTATCAACGGTGCAGGCCAGTCTCTGTTCAGCGGGCCCGTCCATGCCGGCAGCGCGGCGGTGGAGCAGGGCGGCGACCGGCCGGCCGGCCGTGCCGGGCGGCGCCTGGCCAGTTCCAGCTGGTGTTTCCCGGCGGCCGAGTTCCCGCTCATCGTGCAGGCCTATCGGGAGTTCTGCCGGGAGTACTATGCCCGCAGTCGGTTCCGCTGCGACATGCCCACCGCCGGCTACCGGCTGAGCCAGGACCGCAGTGCGCTGCTGTCGCCGTCATTCGACGGCCCGGTCTTCGTGCTGCGTGCGGTCAGCTCGCCCCATCCCCAGTGGCAGGACTTCGTGCTGGAGCTGGCCGAGTTCGCCGAGAAATGGAACGGCATTCCGTTTCTGGACCAGACCGACGGGCTGTCGCCCCGCCAGGTCGGCGGTGCGCTGGGCAGCCGCCTGGAGTTCTTCCGCAAGATGCGCCGGCGGCTGGACCCGGACGGGCGCTTGCTGAACCCCTACCTGGCCCAGTTCTTCCTCTAGGCCCCGGGGGCCATCGGCGCGGTCAGGCGTAGGTGCCGTCCAGGTAGTCGAGGATGTCGCCCGACTCGGCCAGTTCGGTCTCCGTGTTCGCGTCCACCAGGTAGGGGATCGACACCCGGCCCGCACGGGACTTCAGCGCCCGCCGGTTCACGAGTTCCGGCTGCCCCTCCAGTCCCAGGGCGCCGCGCACGGCCGGCGGCACCCAGTCGCCCGGCTTCGTGCGCCCCGCGGAGCGCAGCAGGTAGGGAATCTCGAGTTCGCACAGGCGCTCGCGCACCACGCGCGCGAACGGGCTGGACTCGAAGCTGTAGAGCTCCAGCAGGCGCTCCGGCCGCCGGCCGGAGGGCCGGGCGCGGGTGCCCGCCGTGAAGCGGGGGATGCCGGCCACGGTGGAGGAGAGCTTCTGCAGGTGGCTCGCCTGCCAGCGCAACGGCACCTCCCGTCGGCCGTAGGTGACGAACAGGTACTCGATGATGTCCGCCGACTCGTACATGCTGGCGCCGGTATTCGGGTCCACCAGGAACGGGAACTGCGCTTTGCCGCCGCGGGCGACGACCTCCGGGCGGAAGCGTTCTCCGCCCTTCGGGCAGGGGTAGATCACCGCATCCAGGTCGAGTTCCGTGAGCACCTCCCGTACCAGCCGGCAGAACGGGCAGCCCTCGAATTCGTAGAGCTCCAGCAGCTTCTCCGGCTTGTCCAGCGCCGGCCGCGCCTGAATGCCGTTGAGGCCGCGCAGAAACGAGGTGGCGGTGGAGGAGAGGATGTCGACGGTACGCTGGATCATGGTGACGGCCCTTCGTTGCGGTGTGCCGGAGTCGCGCCCGCGATCATGCGGCTCCGCGGGCGCCGAAGCAAGACGCGGCCGGCGCAATGGCGGCCTTGCGGTGGACCCGAGTTGCCATTGCTATTGCCATTGCCATTGCTATTGCCATTGCGCTTTTTCAATGCCGGGCCCGAACCTTCCCCCTAGCTTCTGCGGTAACCACCCACCAGGAGTATCCGATGCAGATTCCGTGCCTTCCGAAGATGACCCTGACTCTGGCCGCGCTCGTCTTCGCGGCCGTGCCGGGCATGGCCGAAGACAAGAAGATGAACGAATCACTGGACCTGGCGGCCGGTCCGCCGGAGCAGTGCCTCAGCCTCATCCGCATCGACCGCAGCGAGGTGATCGACGACCGCAACATCCTCTTCCACATGCGCGACGGTGACATTTACCGCAATCACCTGCCGTATCGCTGCCCGGGACTGTCGCTGCACGACACCTTCATGTACCGCACGTCGCTGAACCAGCTCTGCCATCTGGACATCATCACCGTAATGGACAATATCGGTTTCGGCCTCTCGCCGCGCGCCTCCTGCGGCCTCGGTCACTTCTACCCCGTCACCGAGGAGCAGGCCGAGAAGCTGCGGGAGATGGCGGGCAACTAGGGCCCGCCGTCGGGGGGCACAGCGAGCATGGCGCAGACTGGCCTCAGGGAGCGGATCGGCGGGCGCGTCCTGATCACCGGCGGTACCGGCTTCATCGGCTCCGCCCTGGCCGAAAGGCTGCTGGATGCCGGTGTCGGCGTCGACGTCCTGACCCGGGACCGGGAACGGGCGCTGAAGCAGTTGTGCGGGCGGGTACGCGCCGTCGAGCATCCGGACGAAGTCGTGTCCGACCGGGACCGGGAACTCCCCGTCGCCATCGTCAATCTCGCGGGCAAGAATCTGGGCGAGGAACGCTGGGACGAGAGCGTACGCCAGGAGATCGTGGACAGCCGCGTGGAAGTGACCCGCGCGCTGGTCTCGTATATCGGCGGGCTGCCGGCCGACCGGCGCCCGCGGGTGCTGGTGAGCGGCTCGGCCATCGGCTACTACGGCGCGCGGGGAGAGGAGGAGCTGGACGAAGACGCCGAGCCGGGCGCCGAGTTCCAGTCCCGGGTCTGCATCCGCTGGGAGTCGGCCGCCGAGACCGCGCGGGAATACGGCGTCAGGGTATGCCTGTCGCGCACCGGCGTGGTGCTCGGTCGCGACGGCGGTATGCTGTCGGGGCTGACGCCGCTGTTCCGGAAAGGGCTCGGTGCCACCGTGGGCAGCGGCCGGCAGTGGATATCTTGGATTCATCGGCAGGACCTGGTCGAGTTGCTCATCGATCAGATGACCGACGACGCGCTCGCAGGGCCGTTCAACAACACCGCGCCGGAACCGGTGCGCCACGAGCAATTCACGCAGACGCTGGCAGCGGCGCTGAACCGGCCGCTGCTGTTGCGCATACCGGCACCCGTGTATCGACTTATTGCCGGCGGCATCGCCGATATGCACCTGACCGGCCAGAAGGTGCTGCCCGTGAGGAACCTCGAGAGGGGCTTCGAGTACCGCTACGCCGAACTGCGTCCGGCGCTGGAGGCCGCCCTCGGCGGCCAGGGTGCCGGCCGGGCTTCCGGCTGAAATCTGCCGGCAGGCCCTAGCGGGCGGAATCCGAACGGTCGTTCCCGGCCTCGCGTTCCTCGCCCCGCCGGGACGAGCGCTCTCCCTCGCGTCTGCGCCGACGCCGCAGCACGAAGCTCATGGCGATGGTCACGAAAAGGATACCCAGGATGGCGGTGATGGGCAGGATCAGGGTGACGGGAACGTAGTAATTGCTGATTTCCATACGCTGACGGTAGCCCGCCGTCACCGTCGGGCTCATTGCGGATTCTCAATGAACGTTCTCGTTGCCGTCGGTGTCCGTGTTTCCGTCATCGCCGGCGTCGCCGCCCGTTTCCTCGTGGCGCACCGTCGCGAGCCAGCCGAGAGATACGAGCAGTTGGCCCAGCACCAGCGGTAGCAGGGAGAAACCGAGCACGATGGTCCAGCCCCGGGCGTCGGGAGCCTGCGGCATGAGCACCGTGCTGAGCCCCGGCAGCCAGGCGGCGGCGAGCAGCAGCGCGACGCCGACACCGAGGGCCAGCCAGATTACCGGCGAACGCACGATCTCGTTGACAAAAACTCCGCTGCGGCGCCGGCGCAT